>Ga0105097_10000521_pt1 | contig 17508 bp, 18 predicted proteins | sample PPLLak12cMay2015_FD_87035 | JGI IMG/M metagenome (GOLD analysis project Ga0105097, IMG submission 87035) | Freshwater sediment microbial communities from Prairie Pothole Lake near Jamestown, North Dakota, USA - PPLs Lake P7 Core (1) Depth... | ecosystem: Environmental > Aquatic > Freshwater >...
TAATCAGATTGCCATATCCATTATGAATGTTTCCTGCAAATCTGATTCTGCCATCGAATGCCGCCCTGATACTGTCTCCTGTTTCTGCTTTAAGATCAACTCCGGTGTGGCTTCCTTTAAATCCACGAAGATATTTAAAGGTATCTAATGGAAATACAAAGGCACTATTGTTTTCAAGCAGGTTAATGGTTCTGTCGGTGAATTGGATATCTCTATCACTGCGATAGGCATGAATTCCTTTTGTTTCCCAGTTGTTGCAAAAAAGGCTGTCGTATGAAAGATATTTGTTATAGTCATCAAGATAGGTCCAGTGTTTATTAGAAAAGAGGAGGGCTGGTCTGTCGTTGATTACCACGGTATCCATAATATCTCCAAAACTATTTTGAGCGCCGGAGGATAGGGATATAATTAAAGGTATAAAAAGAAATAATATTTTCATCCGGGCCATAACGCTTAAATCATTTATGTTTAGAACAAGGACAGCAGTGATGATAAGGCAGTTGTTTTCATTTCAGATATGTAATTTTAACTGACCGTTATTGAAAAAAAATCCCGCTGAAGGCGGGCGCTTATGCGGAGAGAGAGGGATTCGAACCCCCGGACCCTTGCGGGTCAACGGTTTTCAAGACCGCCGCAATCGACCGCTCTGCCATCTCTCCGCCGGCAAAAATACAATTATTTTTTTTCCGGCAAGGAAAAGTTTAAACCTGTTCTGAATTTTATCGGTTTTTGAAAAGCAATTCAATTCTAAAAAATGCAAAAACCTAAAATATATTTCCTCAAGAAACCGGGATGTAACATTCATTTAGAATTAATGTATCATCAGACATGCAACTTTTTTTCATTTTTTATTATCTTTTGCTTGAAAAGCAATCCAATTTAATACTTTTGCTGCGAACACAAGTGGAATTTTTCGAATAAATGAAGTTTAACAGACGAATCGTTTTATTAATCATTTTAATCCTTGCTGTAATTGTATTATTCCTGCCGATAAAGGTTAATTACAGTTTTGATTCTGCGGCACTTGTTTTTCCCTCAAGAGAATGGAATATGATCCGGGGTGCCGATGATAGTTACATCAGCGAATTGGTCAACCACGAAACCAACAACATCAGCAACCTGTTGAGTTATAAGTTTGAACGTGGTGATGTTGCCGAAGTTCGCATTAGTAAAAATCTGGAATCGGGAGATTATGTAACCACTGACGATACGATTGCGGTTCTTCATTCCTTTTTCATTGAGAATGAAATTATTAAACTTAAAAATCTCAAAAAGATAGAAGAAGCTGCTTTAAAAATGACAATTACTGGTGAAAAGCAAACCCTCATCGACCAATCGAAGCAGCGACAGGAATTCGCCCAGCAGCAACTCGAACTTGCTTTGAAGAATTACGAGCGACAAAAAATGCTTTACATTGACAGTGTCATTTCCCAAGCCGAATTCGATGTTTATGAAAACCAATTTCAATCGGCCAGGATCAATGTTCAGATAGCAAACAAAGAGTTGTCATCTATTGAGACAGGTGCAAAAACTGAAGAAATTGATTATATCCAACAGAAGATAGATTCATACGAAAATGAAATTCAAACATTGGATAAAATGCAGGAACAGTATTTCATTAAAGCTCCATTAAATGGGATTATACGCTTTAACAGGATGCTGGATTGTATAATTACGGTAAGTGATACAAACCGTTTTATTCTTAAAATACCAGTAAAAATTAATAACATCCAATATCTTGAACGAATAAGTAGCATCAAGTTTTCGATACCCGGCTATAATGAAAAAACGGAAGCTTCGTTTATAAGTGTCGAAGGGAATGTTAATATGGATACTGCGTCCAGTCAGCAATTGATAATCGCAAAAGCGTTGATAAAAAGCGGGATAAAAGGAATCTATCCGGGTTTAGCGGTGAGTTGTAAGGTTTATTGCGATAAAATAACTATTTTTGAATTTTTACAAAGGAGCATCCAGCTTAAGATTTAAAAAGATGCGGTATGAGTTCAAATATGTTGTCAAAAACAGTGACCTCGACAGGTTACGCAGCATGATATTGCCCTTTGTTACAATAGATAAATTCGCTGAAGTAGATGATAATCATCAATATACCGTAAGGTCAATTTATTTCGATACTTCCAGGTTTGATTTTTATTATGAGAAAATTGAGGGTATAAAAAACCGGAAGAAAGTCAGGCTGCGTGGTTATGATAAGGTGGATGGAAACAATATTGTATTTTTTGAGATTAAAAGGAAATATGATGTTCCGATCATGAAATTCCGGGCTCCTGTTGCATTTGAAGATGCACTTGATATGTTCAGGAGCAGGAACATTAATGGCCAGGTCGTCTCGAACGAATTTTTCCCAAAGGGCAATGAAAACTCAAAGCGTTTTTTTTACCAGGTTTTTAGTAAGAATTTAAGACCAGTTGTACTGGTAGTTTACGAAAGAGAAGCCTATCTTGCAAAAATGGATAACACAGTCCGGCTAACTTTTGATAAAAATTTACGCAGCAAAGCATATCCTTCAATTGACAATTTATTTGAAGAAAACAAATTATCCCAGGCTTTTTCAGGGAGGTTTATACTTGAGGTCAAATTCAATGACCATTTTCCTTCATGGCTCAACCCGATTATTGCAAGTCTATCATTAAAAAAACAATCAGCATCAAAATATGTGATTTCTATGGATTCGAGCAGGGTGATCAACACTTTTACGAAATCAACCCTATTCACCAGGTCACATTTTCCTTCATGATAAACTGAATGATTAAATTATGTTTGAACAATTCCAGAGTCTTGAACTTTTCCCGGTGACCATTTTCGATGTAGTCACTAATCTTTTTGTAGCATTAATCTGCGGACTGATCATTGCCCTGGTTTACAGGTTTATTTATAAAGGGCCAAGTTATTCAGTTTCATATGTTAATTCACTGGTCATGCTTACTTTGATAACCTCAATTGTTATTCTGGTAATCGGTAACAACCTTGCCCGTGCCTTTGGATTGGTTGGTGCAATGTCCATCATTCGTTTCCGGACTGCAGTTCGTGATGTACAGGATATTGTTTTTATTTTCTTTGCATTAACAATTGGGATGGCAGCCGGCGTAGGACTGCATGCTATTGCACTTTCCGGAACTTTAATTATAAGTATAATTGCTATTATACTTGTAACCTTTAAATTCGGAGCACCCCGTAAAAGGGAATACCTGATACAGCTTACTTATTTTTCCACTCAGGAAAATGAATCCAAAATAGAATCGATACTTAAAAAACATTGCCGTAAGCTGAGATTGGTTAACATGAAGACCATCAGTGATGACAGAATTGAAGGATTTTATCAGGTGACTTATAAAAACAAAGATAAAAGTGGTGAGTTGCTCCGCGACCTGACTAACTTTGACCAGGTGTTTAACGTTAATTTGTTTTTCGACGAGGATGATTCCGATGTTTCAGCATAAATGCTCATCGATTAAAAATTATTTCAATTAGACTGGCATGACTAAAACCCGGTGCAAAAGCAAAAAAGAAAAAGAAATCGCCGATCCTAAATTTCAATGCGAAAAGTGCAAACAGGTTGCAAAGAAAAAGAAGGACCTGTGTATACCTGAAAAACTTTCGTAAGGCATGAAAGCGATGATTTTTGCTGCCGGCCTGGGAACAAGGTTATATCCCATCACTCAAACAACTCCCAAAGCATTAATTAAAGTAAAAAATATCCCGCTGATCGAAATTGTGATCAGAAGGTTAATACTGTTTGGATATAACGAGATCATTATAAATATACATCATCATGCTGATCAAATTGAGCAATTTTTACAGAGTAAAAATGATTTTGGAATTAGGATTGCTTTTTCGGACGAAAGAGATAAGTTGCTTGATACGGGAGGTGGATTGAAAAAGGCTTCGTGGTTCTTTGATGACGGCAAACCTTTTCTGGTGCATAATGTGGATGTTATTTCTGATATTGATTTTGGTCAGTTGATGGAAAGACAAATCGACTCGAAAGCATTAGCCACGCTGGCCGTCAAGACCAGGCCGTCATCCCGTTATCTTCTTTTTGACCACCAGAATTGTCTCTGTGGGTGGGAAAATACAATTATTGGAAAAAAAATTATTGTTAGGCCATCGGCCGAAATCCAACCCTATGCTTTCAGCGGTATCCAGGTTGTTGATCCGGATATTTTTAATTATATTTCACAGGAAGGTAAATTTTCTATTATTGATGTTTATTTGAAACTTGCAGCCGACCAAATCATCAAGTCTTTTGAACATAACAAATCATTATGGTTGGATGTTGGTAAGGTTGAGAGCTTAACAAAGGCCGGAGAGATCATTGATGAAATAATGAAATAGTCCATCGTATTTTAAAAGAGCAGATTGGGTTTTAAACACCTGTCATGAAATCATTTCTCGATAAAACAGCTGAATATGTGTTCACTAACTTTGCAGAGGACATTGACCGTATTTGCATCGTATTGCCCAATCGCCGGGCAGGATTGTTCCTTAAAAGAAGTTTAGCTGTGCAGGCAAAAAAAAATATTTGGTCTCCTCAAATTTATTCCCTTGAAGATTTTATCATTTCACTTTCGGGATTTAGAATAATTGATCCTGTTTACCTGCAATTTGAACTTTATCGGGTGCATAAACAAGTTGATGGACCTAACGCTCAAAGCTTTGAAGATTTCATCAAATGGGGCAGGGTATTGTTGAATGACTTTAATGAAGTGGATAAGTATCTTGTTGACCCATCGCAGCTTTTTGGTTATCTTACTGACGAGAAGGCCCTCTCATTATGGAATCCCGAAAATACAGTATTAAGTGAATTTCAGGTAAGCTATCTCAGGTTTTATCAGTCTTTAAAAAGTTATTATAGCCTGCTTAATGCCGAACTGATTCATAAGAATGAGGTTTATCAGGGATTGGCTTATCGAAAAGTAGCTCAAAATATAGATAGCATTCAGGAACAGCTTCCCTGGAAAAGAATCATTTTTGCAGGATTCAATGCTCTGACACGAGCAGAAAGCAGGATTATTTCAACACTCGAAAATTCAGGAAAAGCTGAAGTGCTTTGGGATGCTGATAAGTATTACATGGAAGACGAAACTCAGGAGGCGGGTAAATTTATCAGGGCATTTTACCAACAATCAAATAAAACTAAATTTAAATGGGTTGATAATAATTTTCATGAATCAGAAAAAGTCATTACACTTTATGGTGTACCGCAAAATGTCGGCCAGGTTAAGATTGCCGGACAACTACTGAGGGAATTGTCAGTCCGTGAAAGTGAATTGGATCAGACGGCAGTGGTTCTCAATGATGAATCGATGGTTGAACCTCTGTTAAATTCTATTCCTGATGAAGCAGGAAAGTTTAATCTGACCATGGGATTACCGTTAAAAAGCACTCTATTGTTCCGGTTGATTGATTCTGTCATGGAATTACAATCCAATATTTTAAAATTTGAAAGGTCAAGTAGCAAAACATCCAAAATCTATTTTCGGGATATTTTAAGGGTTTTAGATCATCCATATATCCTTGCTCTTTTGATTGAAGACAATTTGAGGGAATTACCATCAAGCATTAGAAAATCCAATAAAATTTTCCTTGGTTATGATGAGTTGATGGATTCATATTTTCTAAAAGATTGTAGTGTCAAAAGAATAACCTCCTGCATGGTAAAACCCTGGCAAGACAACCCAACAACAGGGTTGGAAAGCCTGTTAATTGTCATTGGTGAATTAAAAACCTATTTTACCGGCCGGATCAGAGATGAAGATGGGAGCAAAGAAAGGCCTGATCTTGAACTGGAATACCTTTTTCATTTTAATATTATCCTTCAAAAACTCAGCAAGCTTTTAAAAGAATACTCGTACATCGAAAATCTGAAGGTTTTCAGGTCATTATTCTCGCAATTGGTGCAGATGACCCTGCCTTTCTATGGTGAACCGCTTCATGGATTGCAGGTGATGGGTATGCTCGAAACCCAAACACTTGATTTTAAAAATATCATCATGCTTGGAGTGAATGAAGATTTTATCCCGTCGGGGAAATCAGCTAATTCGTTCATTCCTTTAGATATCCGTCGGAAATTTTCACTCCCGACATACTACGAAAGAAATGCAGTTTATGCATATCATTTTTATCGGCTTATCCAAAGAGCAAATAAGGTTTCAATAATTTATAATACTGAACCTGGTGAACTTGGTGGCGGTGATAAAAGCAGATTTATTGCCCAGTTGCAGTATGAAATTCCAAAATACAATCCGAAGATAAAAATACACGAGAGAATATTATCAGTGCCGGCGTTAACAGATAAAATTAATGATAGAATTGAAATTCGTAAGTCCCCGGAAATATTTATAAAGCTAAATGATCAGGCTGTTTATGGATTTTCTGCGAGTGCTTTGAATACTTACCGGAATTGCCCCCTGCAGTTCTATTTTAAATATATAGCTGGCCTTGACGAAGCAGATGAGCCCGAGGAAACAATTGAAGCCAACACTCTTGGGTCAGTGATTCATGATGTTCTGGCAGTGATGTATAAACCTTATGAAGGTAGGAAAATATTTCCTGATGATATTCAAAAAATAAAATCACAAGCAGAATATCTTGTCAAAGATGCCTTTAAGAAGCATTATGCAAATGGCGATATTGATTTTGGGAAAAACCTGCTGATCGTAAAAGTTGCGATACAATACATCCTGAATTTTCTTGAAAGTGAGACTTTTTTTTGCAAAAAAATCAATGCTGAAGAGGGTTACGTCATGATCAGGGAAATAGAAAAAAAGGTTTCATCTTCGATTTTAATTGGGGATGGACAGGATAGTCTAACAATTAATCTCTCCGGAAGATTTGACAGGGTTGATGAAATTTCGGGTACAATAAGGATTATCGATTATAAAACAGGTAGGGTTGAAAAAAAAGACTTAAAATTGAAATTATGGGAAGATCTTTCTAAAGATGTTAAGTTAGATAAGGTTTTTCAGCTTTTGTTTTATACCTATATTTATTCAAACAATGAAATCAAGAAGTTGTCGACAATTGTCCCGGGAATTATTTCATTTCGAAACCTGAGCTCCGGATTGTTAAATCTGGAACTTCCTGAAAAAGACATTTCCGGTTTAGAGAGCCTGGAAAAATTTGAATCGCTACTGAAATCAATCCTGAACGATATTTTCAATTCGGAAATTCCATTTTATCAGACCGAAATAATTGACAACTGTAAGTTTTGTCCTTTTACATCCATTTGTAATAGAATTTAATCCTTTCCTTGTTTATTTTCCAGTATTGTTTTATCTTCGTGCAGGGCTTTATAAATGAACTCTGTAATTCTATGATTGTTGTATTGTTATGACTGGGAAGATAATACCGGAATATCAGTTTTTTGACGACCCATTGAAATTTTACACTTCAATGTTATCGGATATTGAAAATGCCAAACGATATATCTACCTCGAAACCTACCGGTTCAATAACGACTCAATCGGCATAAAGTTTAGGGATGCACTCACGAGGAAGAGCAAAGAAGGACTTGAAATCAAACTATTGATGGATTCGTGGGGAACTTCCCTTCCTTCCAGCTTTTTTAACGATTTCCAAAAAAATGGCGGTGAACTAAGGTATTTTCTGAAAATAAAATTTTTCTGGGATTTTTTTACCCGTAATCATCGCCGGAACCATAGAAAGATGCTCATCATCGATGATGAAATTTCCTATATTGGTTCGGCAAATCTTACTGATTACTCTTTGAACTGGAGGGAATCGATGCTGAGGATTAAATCGGGTGTGGCAACCGTTTTAAAGAAGGCCTTTTATCAGCATTATGAGATTTACAATAAATATATTTTCGAAAAACTGATCAGAATTCCAAAATTAACCTATGAAGGATGTGAGATACTGAGAGACGTTCCTTCATTGACAAAGCAAAGAATCCGTAAACGATACATCCAGTTAATCAAAACTGCCAACAAAGAAGTGATCATTGAAACTCCCTATTTTTTACCAAGCTTTTTCGTCAGGAAAGCCCTAACTGATGCTGCAAAGAGGGGAGTGGATGTGGTAGTGATCATCCCAAGGCATTCAGATGTGGGGCTGATTGATGTTTTGCGTACCCGGTTTCTGGGGCTTTTATCAAAAAATGGTGTCAGATTGCTATTTTATACTCCCCATAATCTTCATGCAAAACTTTTAATGGTCGACAGGGAGGTTTTTTCCATTGGTTCTCCCAATTTTGATTATCGCAGTTTCAGGTTTCAGCATGAGATTGTTTTAATATGCAACGACGAGAGTGCGCTCGGTCAAATAAGGGAGCATATTTCGGCAACTATTAAAAACAGTGAAGAATTCAGGTATGATCTCTGGCAACAGAGGTCGGCATTCCAAAAGTTATTTGAATGGATTCTACTCCCTTTCAGGCACCTTTTGTGAGTTCATTCAGCTTTTCATACATCTCAGGCAATTTTCTGATGAGTGCAAGTTCCCTCCACTTTTTCCGGGCTTCCTCTGCCGGAGCTCCATAATAGACTTTATTACCTTCAATACTTTTATCTATTCCGGCTGTGGCAAGCACAATTGCTCCTTTACCAACAACAACATCTTTGTTCACCACCACCTGCCCCCACAGAATTACATCATCCTCAATGCGGGTAACTCCTGCAACCAAAACCGCTGAAGCAAACAAGCATCTTTTACCGACATAGGTATCGTGGCCGACTTGGATGTGATTATCAAATTTAGTGTATTCATCAATTATAGTATCACCCGAAACTCCTTTATCGATGGTACAATTCGCGCCGATTTCGACATGATCTTTGATGATCACCCTGCCGCAGGATTCGAATTTTATGGTTTTGTCTTTTCTTTTCTGAAAGTAAAAAGCATCGGATCCCAATACAGTTCCTGAATGAATGATGACATTATCACCGAGAATGCAATAATCGTAAATGGAAACATTCGCGTGGATGATGCAGTTCTTGCCGATTTTCACATAGTTTCCAATAAAAGCTCCAGGTTGTATAATTGTTCCTTCACCAATATCTGCTGTATCACTGATCATTTTGGTGCCAGACTCAAATGGCCTGAACTTTTTTACGAGGGTCATATAATCCGTAAAAGGATCGCTTGAGAAAATCAGTGCTTTTCCATCGGGACGCGGCACTTTTTTATTGATGAGGATGGTTGTTGCTTTGGATTGTAATGCCTTGTCGTAATACTTCGGATGATCTACAAAGGTTAAGTCACCGGGTTCAACCATATGAATTTCATTGATACCGGTTATCAGAAAATTCTTATCGCCATCAAATTCGGCATGGATAATATCGGAGATTTCGTAAAGGAATTTAGGGTTGTCAAATTTCATTCATGGTTAATTTTTTGATTTTTAAAATTCTATCCTGTTATTTCACTCTTTCTGAGTATTCACCTGATCTTGTATCTACCCGTATTTTTTCGCCTTCGTTCACAAAGAGTGGCACCCTTACAGCAGCTCCTGTTTCAAGCCTGGCATCTTTCAATGCATTGGTTGCAGTATTGCCCTTTTCCCCAGGTTCAGCATAAGTGATCTGTAACACAACATAGGCAGGAAGATCACATGAGAGCGGTGTTTCCGATTCAGCATGGAATAATATCTCAACCTCCTGACCTTCTTTCAGGAATTGAGGTGCACTGATGATTTCTTTAGGAATGGTGGACTGCTCGAAAGTTTCGGTATGCATAAAATAATATCCCATATCGTCTTTGTAAAGGAACTGGTAGGGCCTTCTTTCGACCCGGGCAGTATCAATTTTAACTCCAGCTGTAAATGTGTGGGGAATAACTTTACCGGTTCTTATGTTTCGCAGTTTGGTTCGCACAAAAGCAGGTCCCTTGCCGGGTTTAACATGTTGAAATTCCACGATTGTCATTAATTCGTTATTCATCGTAAGGACGAGCCCATTTTTGAAGTCAGCAGTGGTAGCCATAATATTCTTTGTTTGAGATGTTAAAAATTTTGAGCCGCGAAATTATAAAAATATTTTATTGAAAAAAAAGAATCAAAATTTGAGAATCCGGATAAAAATTATTCATCTTGTCAACATTATCTGTTAAAAAATATATTTGACCCGAACAGCATGTATCATGAATAATATTATAATTTTATCCGTTTTTTATGTGGGCCGTTCACAAATGCGGTGGGAACATACAATGCTGACAACAATTGCAATATTACTTATCATTTATACAGCTACCATTATCACGAATATAGGCCGCACTGCTAATATACGGAAAAAAATAAAGGTGGGCGATATATGCAGTGTCTATCTCGGAGAAATCAAATTTAAAGCCTTTGTTCTGAGCGTCAGCAATGAAATCGAAGTTCAAGTATTAAACAGGGTGATGCAATTTCCGCGGCGACTTATCTATGCTTAGTATGAATCAGCTATCTGATGGTCACATAAAAGCTGCCAGAATCATTAATTCATCACAGGATCGGTTGGAAAGTTGGTCCAATAAGCGTATTCCTTACCGAGTTTTTTAAGGCTTTCTTTCCACAATTTTTCAGGACTGGATTCCATTACCTGTCTGGCCTTAATGTTTGCAACCAGCCAGGAATTCCGTGCAAGTTCTCCTTCAAGTTGCTTACTCACCCATCCTGAATAGCCAACAAAGAATTTGATTTCCTTAGCCGTAATTTTTCCAAGGGTGATCATTTCTTTAACGATTTCAATGTCACCACCCCAATATAAACCTTCGGTTATCTCAAGGCTGTTTTCAAGGCGATCACCAAGGGTGTGAATAAAATATAAACTATCGGTCTTAACCGGACCTCCGAGGTAAACCGGAGAATCAAATGCAGGAAAATCATGCAGAACGTCACTCAGGGCAATATCAACCGGCTTGTTGATGATCAGTCCGAAAGTACCTTCTTCATTGTGTTCTGCCAATAAAACCACCGAACGTTTAAAATAATAATCGATGAGAAATGGCTCCGATATAAGGATTTTACCTTTCGCAGGCTTGATATCATTGGTCTTTATCTTAAGAATGTCATTTATATCAGTCATTGTCAATGTTTTTTTTGTTTTTTTGTACTCTGATTTAACACTTCAGCGCACAAAAAGTTAATTGCAAAAATAATACCATCTCAAAACAGTGCTTAAAGATAATCATAAAAAATATGAACAACTGAGAAAGGAATACAGTTTTTTCGTTTACGAAGATTTCTCTATAGATGATCAGGATGAAAAGCTCAGTGTAACTTATCGGTTTAATCTGGCGGATAAAGTTTTTTTTTATCCTACCCTCGAATTTATTAAAGGAAGATTATTTGAAAAGCCCATAGCAGAGAATGTCATCCGTAATTTTGTATTCCATATTGGGTTAGTTGAACTCATCAGCTATTGGAAAGCCGCCTGCCCGCCAAAAATTATTATTAAACCATATAAACTGGATGATGACCAAATTAACTGGTGGAAAACACTTTGGTTTAATGGCCTCGGTGAATTTTTTTACCTGAATAAGATCCAAACCAATGGTGGAATTTTTGTTGACCTGGTTTGCCAGTCAGACATTTATCTCGCTCCTGAAAATTTGGTTCTTGATAACAACAGGGTTCTGGTTCCGGTTGGAGGAGGAAAAGATTCGGCAGTAACTCTTGAGTTGCTGAAATCCCATTTTAATTGTGTGCCATTTATTGTTAATCCCAGACAGGCGAGCCTTGAGACGATCCGAAGTGCAGGTTTTGCGGAAGATCAATATTTGGAGGTACGTCGATCCATCCACCCGGAACTGCTCCGATTGAATGGTCTGGGTTTCCTGAATGGACATACTCCCTTTTCGGCTTTGCTTGCTTTTATAAGCGTATTCGCTGCTTCCATGGCGGGTATCAGGTCAATTGCTCTCTCCAATGAATCGAGTGCCAATGAGCCGACCGATGACGAATCAGGGGTGAATCATCAGTATTCAAAATCATTTGAGTTTGAAAAGGATTTCAGGGATTACCTGGAAAGATACATTACACCTGATGTTAATTATTTTAGTTTTTTACGACCCCTCAATGAGTATGTGATTGCCGGATTATTTGCCGGATTTCCGTCCTATTTCAGTGTTTTTAAAAGCTGCAATGTGGGTAGTAAAACAGATATATGGTGCGGAAATTGCCCGAAATGCCTCTTTACCTTTATTATACTTTCTCCTTATATTTCAAAGAAGAAACTTGTTGAAATTTTCGGAAAGGATCTCCTTGATGATAAAAAACTTTTAGGTAGCTTGAAAAAACTAACTGGTATCAGCAAAATTAAGCCCTTTGAATGCGTGGGAACAATTGATGAGGTGAATTATGCTTTGGGCAGAGCCGTTGAAAAACGAGGTGAAAACCTGCCTGAATTGCTAAAGTTTTATATTTCGACACCTTTTTATTATAGGTATAAGGATTTCAAGAAAGAGGATATAACAAGGATAGAGAAAAAAGAGCACTTTCTGGAGGACCGTTTCATGTCCGTTCTAAAAAAAGCAATGCATGGATAAGGGAATAGCTTCAATATTGCAAAACAAGCGAATCCTCATTCTGGGGTTTGGAAAGGAAGGAATATCGACTTATAAATTGCTGATGCGGATAGTCTCTCCAGAATACATTGCAATTGCCGATCAGGATGAAGACCTGCTGACGAAAATTGATTTTGAAATACATCCTCATTGCAAGCTTTATCTTGGCAAAGATTACCTTGGCAATTTAAATGCTTATGATATCATTATCAAATCTCCTGGTATTTCCACATTATTATTGAATGGTAAAGTTTTAAACGATAAGATTTCATCCCAATCTGAATTATTCCTCAATGTTTATGCTGACCGCACCATTGGGATTACCGGCACGAAAGGAAAAAGCACGACATCGAGCCTGATCAGTCATATCTTGTCTTCCTTCAATAAAGATGTTTTATTATTGGGGAACATAGGAATTCCGCCGTTTGACATGATCGACCGGATCGGTCCGGAAACCAGGATCGTATTTGAGCTTTCATCTCACCAGCTTGAACACATCAGCATATCTCCCTTCGTTGCAATCTTACTGAATCTCTATGAGGAACACCTCGATCATTATGAAAGCTATTCCAATTACCAGCTTGCAAAGTTTAACATTACTAAATTCCAGAAAGAGGACAATTGGTTCATCATGAATGGTGATAATTTGTTGTTGATGGATTTATTTCAACAATCCAATCTTAAACGCAAATTGCTCACCATTTCTCATAACAAGATCGTCGGCGATGGAGCTTTTATAGATAAGAATGGTGAAATAGTCAGTTGCTTTCAGGGAAAAACCTCCAGGTTCGATTTTATAAAAAGACAATATTTGCCCGGCGATCACAATCTGATGAATATCATAGCAGCTATTTGCGCCAGCAAAATTATGGGAGTTCCGGATGATCTCATTGATAAATCCATCAAGGGATTCAAAGGGTTAAAGAATCGCCTTGAATATATTGGCGAATTTAAGGGAATTAGTTTTTACAACGACTCCATTTCAACCATTCCGCAATCGACCATTCAGGCTGTATTGAGCCTTAAAAAAGTCGATACATTAATCTTAGGCGGAAAAGACCGTGGTATTGATTACCAGCCTTTGGTTGATTTTTTACCCGGATCCGGTGTGAGAAACCTTATTTTTATTGGGGAAGCCGGGAAAAGAATACTTGAAGGCCTGGAAAAATCAAGTCCTAATCGGACCCAAAAATGGTTTGTGATTAAAAGCTTCAATGAAATATCAGATATTGTCAGAAGCCATACACAGCAAGGGTTCATCTGTCTTTTATCACCTGCTGCTGCAAGTTATGACCTTTTCCGGAATTTTGAAGAGCGGGGAGAAGTATTTAAAAAAATAGCAGAAAATTTGTAATTCTCCGCTATTTAAAAACTTACCACCTCCCTATATTCAATAGATCATTTACTATCCGTGAATTATTTGAAGTCAATCATTATTCAACTTTCTTTTTTGCTTTTTCTTTACTTTTCGTTTCTTTGGCTACAGTTTTAGGTGCAGTTTTCTTTTTTGGAGCAGCAACAGCTACTTCCTCTTTTTTCTCAGCAACCACCTTTTTGACTGCAGGCTTCTTTTTCTCCTTCGGGATCGCCTCTTTTTCAGGTTTAACAGGTTTTACTTTCACGACCACTGGCTTGTTTTCAGTAGCTGCGACACTTTTCTGCCTTTTCGGTCTGCGGACACCGTATGATCCCATGATTATTTTACCGCGCTTTGTTTTTTTATCACCTTTTCCCATAATATGTAATTTGTGACGAGATTTAAATTTTCGGTAAAATTAGCTATTTTTAAATAACCGTTTTTCAATCATGTCTGAACTTTTTACGACATTTTTCACCCAATTGAGTTTAACATCAATTATTTCTTCTTCGTTCAATTTCCAGTTCCGGTCAGAAGCCCTCAGCTTTTCAGTTAAATAGTGGAGGATTATTGCCGCTGAGACAGAGATATTAAAACTTTCAGTAAAACCATACATGGGAATTTTAACGAATTCATCAGCATATTTAATTGCTTCTTCGGAAAGGCCATTTAATTCCGTTCCGAATACGAGTGCTATTTTTGAATCAAGACTTAATTCTTCCAGATTGCAGTCATTTTTATAAGGAGTTGTCGCCACAATGCGATATCCCTGGTTTTTCAACTTTCTGAAAGCATGAAGTGTGTTTGTTTCACCATAGTTATATTTATAAAGATTGAGCCATTTGGTTGAGCCCAGGGCAACATCAGGATTAATCTCAAATTCGTTATTATTTTCAATTATATGCACATCCTGTATACCGAAACAATCACAGGTACGCAATACAGCACTTGCATTGTGCGATTGATAAATGTCTTCCAAAACCACGGTAATATATCTAGTCCTGTATTGGATAATCTTTTCAAACAGATTATTTTTATTGTCTGAAGCAAACCCCAGCAAGTGATCAAGCAGTTTCCTTTTATTATCGGGTGAAAGATCGGAATTCATTAATCCGGATTTAAAACGATGCCAAAATATTAATAATAATTGACATGGAATAAAATTTAAAATTGAATTCCGGGAATGAAACTAAAATAATTATTTCTATGATTATTAATGAATGAACCTATTTATAGCGCATTTTCGATTATATTTAATAAAATGTGGCAATATTGTAAAAAAATATATCTTTGCGCCCAAAATTAAAATCAACAATGGTAAAAAAGAAAGACAGTACAGAAGAACGGATTGAAGCAGTTGAGTCGGCACTTAGTAAAACTGAACAGTTTATTGAATCAAACCAAAAAATCCTTACATATGTCATCGTAGGGATTATTGTCGTAATCCTGTTATTTTTTGGTTATAAAAAATTCATTTCAGGACCAAGAGAAAAAGCAGCACAGACTGCAATGTTTAAAGCCGAATATTATTTTGAAAAGGATTCACTTGACTTAGCTCTTAATGGTGATGGTGAAAGCAACGGATTTCTTGATATCATTGATGATTACGGTTTTACAAAATCAGGGAATCTCGCCAGATATTATGCTGGAGTTTGTTACCTGAATAAAGGCGAATACCAGAAGGCCATTGACTATCTTAAGAAATTTGATGGTGATGATCTTATTGTTTCGGGAATGGCCAGCGGTGCCATTGGAGACGCCTATATGTCTTTAAATAATACCACAAAAGCGATCGATTACTATTTGGATGCAGCGGATAACAAACCCAATGATTTTGTTTCTCCGGTATATTTGATGAAAGCAGGTTGGGCATACGAAATTATAGGAAATTGGAAAGAAGCCAAGGCAGTTTACGAGCGGATTAAAAAGGAATTTCCTCAGGCTCGTGAAGCCCGCGATATAGATAAATATATTGCCCGGACAAAAGCTAATCTTAATGAATTATAATAGTTACTAGAAGAAAATTAAAAAAAACCTGTTCCCACATGAACAGGTTTTTTTTTATCTTTACAGGTAAAAAAGAAAAGTAATGAAAATAGTATTTATGGGAACTCCCCGTTTTGCGGTTCCAAGTCTGGATATCCTTTGTAATTCTGGCTATGAGATAGTGGGAGTAGTTACTGTTCCTGATAAACCAGTTGGAAGAGGACAAATTATAAAATTCTCTCCGGTCAAGGATTATGCCTTAAAGCAAAACCTGAAAATCCTTCAGCCTGTAAACCTTAAAGATCCTGAATTTAAAAGAGAACTTGAAGCCCTCAAGCCAGATTTAATTGTCGTGGTTGCCTTCCGAATGCTGCCTGATATCATTTGGAAAATGCCTCCTCGTGGTACTTTCAATTTGCATGCATCTCTTTTACCCCAATATCGTGGTGCTGCTCCCATTAACTGGGCGATTATTAACGGTGAAAAGGAAACCGGTGTCACTACTTTTTTTATCAATGAAACAATTGATACCGGCAGGATTTTATTTTCAGAAAAACTTTCCATTCGTGACGATGAAACAGCCGGTGAATTGCACGATCGGTTAATGACAGCCGGCGCTAATCTTGTTCTAAAGACGGTCACTGCGATTCAGGAAGAAAATTGCCATCCAATTTCCCAGGATCAGCACTACAAACAAACAAATAAATTAAAACCTGCTCCAAAAATTTTTAAGGAAGATTGTAAAATTGACTGGAACAGGAATGTCAGTGAAGTGTATAATTTTATCCGCGGGCTTAGCCCATATCCTGCAGCATTTACAAATCTAATTTCTGCTGACGGCGAAAGATTAATTTTAAAGATTTTCAAATCAAAACCTTTTGGAAATAATGTTGAATCCTCAGAAAAAATTAACCTGATCCCGGGAACCATAATAACCGATGGGTGCACCCATCTGAATATTGCTTGCAATGAGGGTCTGCTCTCATTAGAAGAGGTCCAATTGGAAGGAAAGCGAAGGTTGAAAACAGAGGAATTCCTGAGAGGTTTTAGAATAGATAAAAAATGGAGGCTAAGTTAATTTCCCTTGCCTTTTATCCATTATCGTTTCCAAATGAATAAGGATAGCACTCTGAAAACCCATTGAACAGAGGCTTACAGAGCGGAAGTTATTAACAAAATGATGGAATTATTAACAAAATCAAGGGTTTTAGAGAACATGACTTGCATTCTTATAGATTTAGCGTATATTTGCAGCATATTCTAACAATTTTAAAAATTGAAGTAAAATGAACAAAGCAGAATTAATTGACGCAATGGCAGCAGAGGCTGGTTTAACAAAAGCCGATGCTAAGAGAGCATTAGATGCATTTGTAACTGCAACTACCAAGGCTCTGAAAAAAAGCGATAGAGTCGCTTTAGTTGGATTTGGCTCTTTCTCAGTAGCAAAACGCGCCGCTAGAATAGGCAGGAATCCTCAAACCGGCAAGGAAATTAAAATTGCCGCTAAAAAAGTTGTTAAATTCAAAGCTGGAAGCGAATTAACAGGAACTGTTAAATAACAACCGCTTCGATGTTTAAAAAAGCTCAGCATTATGCTGGGCTTTTTTTTTGATCCTCCCCAAAGCTTCATTTGTCAGCAAATA
>Ga0105097_10000522_pt1 | contig 17506 bp, 17 predicted proteins | sample PPLLak12cMay2015_FD_87035 | JGI IMG/M metagenome (GOLD analysis project Ga0105097, IMG submission 87035) | Freshwater sediment microbial communities from Prairie Pothole Lake near Jamestown, North Dakota, USA - PPLs Lake P7 Core (1) Depth... | ecosystem: Environmental > Aquatic > Freshwater >...
AGCTGGCTCGCTTGTTATCGCAATTTATACGTGATTCAGCTGAAGTTGAGGATGTAACGCAAGAAGCTTTTGTTAAAGCATATAGGGCATTACCTTCATTTCGTGGCGATAGTGCTTTTTACACTTGGTTATACCGGATTGGTATCAATACTGCTAAGAATTTTCTGGTTTCTCAGGGACGTAAGCTGCCCGTACTGAAAGGGTTTGACAATGAAGATGCTGAAGACTTTGAGGATAGCGGTTTACTAAAGGAGATGAATACGCCGGAAAGTGAACTGATGAGCAAACAAATTGCCCAAACAGTTAATCAAACACTGGATTCATTACCTGAAGAACTGCGGACTGCAATTACTTTAAGAGAAATTGATGGATTAAGTTATGAAGAAATTGCAAATATTATGAATTGTCCCATAGGGACCGTGCGCTCGCGTATATTTCGTGCACGAGAAGCGATATCTGAACAGTTACGTCCTTTATTAGGGACTAGTAAAGACAAGAGGTGGTAATGTGAAAAGTAAAGTATCTGCATTAATGGATGGTGAGCTTGATCAGCGAGATGTTTCGAATGTTATTGAAGCAATAAGAAAGGGTGATGATTTACAGGAGGAATGGGAAGCTTATCATCTGATTGGTGATACATTGCGGCAATCCTCTCGATTATCAATGAACATATCTTCCAGCGTTAGCCAGAAATTAAAAGCCGAACCAACCGTACTCTCTCCAAATATATCTACCACAGAAAAAAAACTGAAGCGTAGATTATATGCATTTTCAGTGGCAGCTTCTGTGATAGCGATGGTCTCAGCTTGGTTAGTCATGCAAAATTTACATGAACCCCAGCGAATAATCATGGCTGAACAACCGAATCACAACAATACTTTGTCTATAGCACCCATCGTGGGTTCATCGCCGCCGTCAATACATAATTACCCACATCCCCCGATTGAAATTAATGATTATCTGTTTGTACATAGAGAATTTTCTCCAGGAGGGACGATGCGAGGACAAGTTACTAATGTTAATAGCATGACCGAATATCACGAAAGATATGGTAGATGATTAGTCGTAAAATAATCGCGCTGTTTTTATTGTTAGCATTTGGTTTTCAAGCAACATTCGCGCAAGAGTTACCCCGTTCATCTGAAAGTGCACTTGATTGGTTGAGGAAAATGGCCGATGCGCCGCGTCGGCACAATTATTCCGGAACATTTGTTTACTATGCTGATGGTCATATGGAAACATCACGCATCGTTCATAAAGTCGATCAAATCAGTGAGCGTGAGAAAATTGAAGTTTTAGATGGATCGCCGCGAATCGTTTTTCGCAATAACGATGAAATGAAATGTTATCTGCCGGAGAGCAAAAGAATATACACGGAAAAGCGCTGGTCCCGTAAATTTTTTCCTGACATTCTTCCCCAGCCATTTGATAGTATTATTGATGAAAATTATTACGTTAAAGAAGCCAGACTTGAACGGGTAACGAATCATCAATGTCAGGTTTTGTCCCTGACACCGAGAGATTCTTTACGTCATGGTCATCAATTCTGGATTGATGTTGAAACAGGCTTGTTACTGAAAGCTGCAGTAGTAAATGGTAGCGAAATCATCGAGCAATTTGCATTTGCGCAACTAAAAATTGACGGAGAGATTCATCCCGATTTATTGAAACCTAATCTATCCATGGCCCAAGAAGAATGGAAAGTAACTGATTTAATCACTTCCTTTCTAAATGAGGGTGAATTGAAGTGGCAAGTCATGAGTTTGCCAGTTGGTTTTAGGAAGTTGGTTGAAATGAAACGTAATCTAGCCGAGAGACCCACACTGGTGGATCACATCGCTTTATCCGATGGACTTGCAACAGTTTCTGTTTTTATAGAGCCTATTACTCAGGATTCTCCAGCACCCCTACCAGGCTTTTTTACAAGCCGTGGTGCAGTTAACATATATGTTCGTATGCTGGACGATAATAAAATAACAACAGTTGGAGAAGTACCACTGGAAACTATTAAATTAATCGGGGATTCTGTCATCAAGAAAGATTGAGTTTCTGTAAATTAGAGTACTAGGAGACTGTCCGAGAATAGCGATCGTAGCGAGGGGAAGTTCTTTTGAGACAGATTTTTCGATTATTTGAGGCGAATAGTTGTTTCTATTTAACGAAAATAATCGGAAAATCTGACCAAAAAAGCTTTTCCGCAGTAGATTGCTCTATTCTCGGACAGTCTCCTAGTAGACTTGCATTCCTGGCCATGGATTAAAAAGCTTAATGAAATTGATCTGTCTGACACTGGCTTATTATTCAAAGACGTGTCACTATGCGCGCTTTGGCCTGAAATCAGTTAAATCTCCTGTTTTTTTCTTCATACATTCCTCTAATTAGAGAATTGAATATATTCCCCGAATTGATCGGTAAATTACATGCATATTAACGTTAACTACTTGCACAGGTTTATTGTGAGGATGAAAATCATGTTTCAGCTTGTATTAATCTCATTATTTTTCTATGCATCAACAGCTTTGGCGCAAGCCAATGAATTGCCAGATTTTACTGGATTGGTTGAAAAACATGGTGCAGCAGTGGTTAATATCAGTGCCGTACAGGATTTAAACACATTGAATAATCAAGTTCTTCCTGAAATACCTGGTATCCCTGAGAATTCACCTTTTTATGATTTTTTTAAACGGCATATGCAGCCTTTTCCTGCACCGAGAAAATCCGAACCTAAATCTTTGGGATCAGGTTTTATTATTAGCTCGGATGGTTATATTTTGACCAATGCGCATGTTGTTGAAACCGCTGATGAGATTACTGTAAAACTGAATGACAAACGTGAATTTGTAGCTGAGATTATCGGCACCGATCGAAAAACAGATATTGCATTAATCAAGATAAATTCAACTGATTTACCCAAAGTCACACAAGGAAACCCAGAAAATCTTAAAGTTGGCGAATGGGTGGTTGCAATCGGTTCACCTTTTGGCTTCGAACATAGCGTGACAGCTGGTATTGTGAGTGCCAAAGGACGTTCCCTAGCACAGGAAAATTATGTTCCATTTATCCAAACGGATGTAGCGATCAATCCGGGCAATTCTGGTGGACCATTGTTTAACATGAAAGGTGAAGTGGTCGGTATTAATTCTCAAATCTACAGCCGGACCGGTGGGTTTATGGGATTGTCATTTGCTATACCGATTAATGTTGCAACTGAAATTGCGGACCAATTAAAAGTCAGTGGTAAAGTAAACCGTGGAAGAATTGGCGTAATGATTCAGGAAGTAACCAAAGAATTAGCAGAATCCTTTGGTTTGTCGAATGGGAATGGTGCCTTAGTAGTTACCGTTGAAAAGGGGGGGCCTGCAGATCTAGCAGGAATCAAAGCGCGCGATATTATATTGCAGTTTGATGAGAAAGGAATCACAACCTCTGCTGATTTGCCGCGCATAGTCGGCAATACCAAACCGGGTTCAAAAGTTTCTATTCAGATATGGCGAGATAGTTCTTTAAAAACCGTAAAAGTTGAAGTAGGAGAAACGCCTTCTGATGAAGCGGCAGAAAACCGGAAACTTAAGCAGGGTAAAAGACCTGATACTTCAAACCGTCTTGGATTGGCATTAAGCGAGATTACTGCCGAGCAGAAGAAACAATTAGAGATTACGAATGGATTATTGGTTGAAGACATGCAAGCCGGTATTGCCAGTCGTTCAGGAGTCCATATTGGAGATATCATTCTTGGATTTAACAGTAAGGATGTGAATAGTATTGAGCAGTTTAATGAACTGCTCAAACAAGTAAAAAGTGGGAAAAATATCGCCTTACTCATTAAAAGAGGAGATATGACTACTTTCATCACCATGAAACTTACTGATGATGACAAAAAAAATTGAATTAAATTCCTTTACCCTGGATCAAGTAAAAACACTGATCCTATATGGACGTGAAAATTGTCATCTTTGTCAAAACATGATACTTGCTCTGAAAAATCTGCAAGACCAGGTATCTTTTGACTTTCAGGTTGTTGATATCGACTCTGATCCAGAACTGATTGCGCTTTATGGAGAGAAAATTCCGGTGCTGATATCTCCACTTACTAACCAAGAGATCTGTCATTACTTTCTTGATGTAGCAGCTTTAGATGATTATCTTGCTAAATTTCGTTAGAATGCTGCCTCTTTTAACTGCCAATACAATATTTTAATTTCCGGTTTGGCAACGTTAATTTTCCATATTACTGGGAACATATTTTTTTATATTTCATATCCTGATGCAGCATATTCGTAATTTCTCCATCATTGCACATATTGATCACGGCAAATCCACACTGGCGGATCGCATTATCCATTTATGCGGCGGCCTATCCGATCGTGAAATGGAAGAGCAAGTATTGGATTCGATGGATTTGGAGCGTGAAAGAGGCATTACCATCAAAGCACAGACTGCGGCACTCCACTATAAAGCAAGAAATGGTGAGATTTATTTATTGAATTTAATTGATACACCCGGGCACGTTGATTTTTCTTATGAAGTCTCTCGTTCTCTTGCCGCATGTGAGGGGGCCCTTCTCGTTGTTGATGCATCCCAGGGTGTTGAGGCGCAGACAGTTGCAAATTGTTACACCGCGATTGAGCAGGGTGTTGAGGTTGTTCCAGTTTTAAATAAGATCGACTTGCCGGCTTCCGATCCAGAACGCGTTATCAGCAACATTGAGGAAGTAATTGGAATTGATGCGCATGATGCGGTTAGAGTCAGTGCAAAAACAGGAGTAGGTGTAGAGGATGTTTTAGAAGCACTGATTGCAAAAATCCCCGCGCCGAAAGGAGACCCAAATGCACCGTTAAAAGCGCTAATTATCGATTCCTGGTTTGATAATTATGTTGGCGTCGTGATACTGGTCAGAGTAATGGATGGCACAATAAAACCTGGTGATAAGATTTTATTAATGGCCAGTAAGGCAGTGCAACTGTGTGAACATGTGGGTGTATTTGTGCCCAAATCACTCTATCGTGATTCTCTCAGCGCAGGAGAAGTTGGCTTTATCATCTCCGGTATCAAGGAACTGGATGCGGCAAAGGTTGGTGATACAGTAACGTCAGCAATCCGTCCAGCCGAAGCACCGTTACAGGGTTTTAAAGAAATACAACCCCAAGTGTTTGCCGGATTGTATCCCATCGAATCCAATCAGTATGATGCTTTACGCTCAGCACTGGAGAAACTGAAACTGAACGACTCGTCACTACATTTTGAACCAGAAGTATCTCAAGCGCTTGGCTTCGGTTTCCGTTGTGGTTTTCTTGGGCTGCTGCACATGGATATCGTGCAGGAGCGGCTAGAAAGAGAATATGATATGGATTTGATTACTACTGCCCCTACAGTGGTTTATCAAATTCTGATGCGCGATGGTACGATGATTGAAATTGAGAATCCATCAAAAATCCCCGACCTTTCTAAAATTGCTGAGATTCGCGAGCCCATTATTACTTCAACGATCTTAGTGCCAGAAGAGTATGTTGGTGCAGTAATTACATTGTGCGTTAGTAAGCGTGGAAACCAAACGAATATGCAATATATGGGTAAGCAAGTCATGCTTACCTATGAAATGCCTTTAAACGAAGTTGTAATGGACTTTTTTGACCGTTTGAAATCGACCAGTCGCGGTTATGCTTCATTGGATTATGAATTCAAAGAATTTCGCGCTTCAGATTTAGTGAAACTGGATATATTGATTAATGGCGATAAAGTCGATGCGCTGTCCCTGATTATCCATAGAAGCAGTAGTCAATATCGAGGCCGCGAGTTAGTGCAAAAAATGCGTCAATTAATTCCTCGTCAGATGTTTGATATCGCCGTGCAAGCAGCGATTGGCGCGCATATTATTGCGCGTGAGACGGTTAAGGCGTTACGCAAGAATGTGTTGGCAAAATGTTACGGTGGCGATATAACCCGTAAACGAAAGTTGCTGGAGAAACAAAAAGCAGGTAAAAAGAGAATGAAACGGGTCGGTAATGTAGAAATTCCGCAAGAAGCATTTTTGGCAATTTTGCAGGTTGATAATAAATAATGAATAGTAAAAGTATAGATCTTTTATCTAATTTTGAACTAAAGGTGAATCACTTTAATGAGATATTTAATGTGTCTTCAAAGGAATCAAAATGAATTTTCCTTTGATTCTGTTTGTATTACTCGTAATTACCGGTAGTATTTGTTTATTAGATTATCTTTTTTGGAAAAATAAACGTGCTGCGGATGAAAGCGAGCCTTGGTGGATCGAATATCCTAAAAGTTTTTTTCCAATCATTCTGATTGTTTTCAGTCTGCGTTCATTTGTAATTGAGCCGTTCAAAATACCTTCTGGCTCGATGATACCTACATTATTAGTCGGCGATTTCATTCTAGTCAATAAATACACGTACGGGATCCGACTTCCAGTTCTTAACAAGAAAATTTTGGACATGAATGAACCTAAGCGTGGCGATGTATTGGTATTTCGCTATCCAGAAGATCCCTCGATTGATTACATCAAACGTGTCATCGGTTTACCCGGCGATGTTATCACCTATCATAATAAACAATTAATTATTAATGGCGAGGTGATAAAAATGGAATACGAAGGCGACTACAAATATATTGAATCAGGTTTTGGATATATTTATTCCGACAGATTTTCTGAATATTTGAATGAAGACAGTCATTCCATTCTTATTAATCAGGATGTGAAAGGACTTCAATATTCCAATGTAAGGCAATTCGAATTACGAGATAATTGTAAGTATCGTCGTACAGGATTTACGTGTGAAGTGCCAGCAGGCAGATATTTTACACTAGGCGATAATCGGGACAGCAGTAGTGATAGCCGCTATTGGGGTTTTGTTCCAGAAGAGAATATTGTTGGTAAGGCTTTTATGATTTGGTGGAACTTTGGAGATTTTGGTCGAATTGGACTATCCATTAAATAATGCGTGAGGCTTTTTCTTGGATGAGGAGGTAAGCATGAGGTATCACAATATATTTCAAAAACAAAAAGGCATCAGTTTATCTGGTTTGCTGGTGTGGTCTGTGATCTTGATTTTGATTGCCATTTCCGGTTTGAAGATTGTTCCGGCTTATATTGAATTTTCCACAATCAAAAAAAACTTAACAGCGATAGCCAAGGATACTAATCCGCAGAATATGGATCTGAATCAAATAAGACTATCGTTTAATAAGCGTGCCCTTATTGATAATATTAAATCCATTAGCGGGCAAGATATTAAAATCAATAAGGAGAATGGTCGTATTGTTTTGCGCGCAGAATATACAACAAAGATTCCACTCATCTCTAACTTGTCTTTAAATATTGATTTTGAAGCCATTAGCGATTGATACTAAGCAATACGATGCCAATGACGCTATACAGAGCAATTATCTATTTTTAATAGATACATTCTGTAAACGCATTGAATACTCTTTCACTCAGTTCAAATTACTGCAAGAAGCACTGACGCATCGAAGTCATAGCGCATTTCACAACGAACGTCTCGAATTCTTAGGCGATGCTGTATTGAATTGTGCGATTGCAGGATTAATTTATAAATTTTTCCCGGACTTACCGGAAGGACATTTATCACGACTTCGTGCCAATTTTGTTAATCAGCAGGCATTGTCGGATATGGCGCTTAGTCTGCAAATGGATAAGCTGATAAGATTAGGAGAAGGTGAGTTAAAGAGCGGTGGTTGTCATCGTCCTTCCATTCTTGCTGATGCCTTAGAAGCTGTATTGGGTGCCATTTATCTGGATAGTAATTATGCTCGGGCTGAAGATGTGATTATGACACTTTACTTACCTTTGATGCAGGGTATTGATCTTAAAACACAAGGTAAAGATCCCAAAACCTTATTACAGGAATTCTTGCAAAGTCAGAAATTGGCATTACCGGAATATGTGGTGATTACAACTAGCGGAAAGGCACATAAACAGAAATTTAAAGTGGAATGTGTGATCCCTATGTTTAATATTCGCACTTTAGGTGAGGGCGCGAGCCGCCGTAGTGCAGAACAGGCAGCAGCAAAATTAGCCTATGAAGAAGCATGCCCACATCCCGATTACTCATAACATGAATGTTACTAAGTTAATAGCTATGATTTGTCAGAATGACAACTGAGACCAATTTTCGCACTGGCTACATTGCCATTATTGGCCGCCCAAATGTTGGTAAATCAACACTACTGAATAAGTTGCTGCAGCAAAAAATCAGCATCACATCCAAGAAAGCACAAACAACACGTTTCCGGATTAACGGTATTTTAACGGATGAACAAACACAATTTGTTTTTGTTGATACACCAGGTTTTCAAACGCAATATACTAATCGTTTAAATACTGCAATGAATCGGGTAGTTACGCAAAGTATGCAAGATGTGGATGTTATTTTGTTTGTTATTGAAGCAATGCATTTTGATCAACGCGATCTTAGCGCCCTAAAAATTCTTCCAAAGAATATTCCGGTTATTTTAGTGATCAATAAGATTGATAAGCTGGCTGACAAGAATCAATTGCTGCCATTCTTAAGCAACATGGCAAAAGCATTTGAATTTGCAGCTATTATACCGGTTAGCGCCATACATAAAATGCAATTACCAGAGCTTCTTACTACAATTCGCACCTATCTGCCAGTTAACCAACCTTTGTTTGATAAGGATGAAATAACGGATCGTAGTCAGCGATTTATTGCGGGGGAATTTATCCGTGAGAAATTATTTCGTTTAGTCGGTGATGAAATTCCCTATTCCACCAGTGTCATGGTGGATCAGTTTAACTTAGAAGGCGATTTACACAAAATTTACGCAACAATTCTTGTTGAGAAACCGAATCAGAAAGCGATTATTATTGGGAAAAAAGGTGAGAAATTAAAGCAAATAGCCAGCCAGGCACGTAAGGATATGGAGCTGTTATTGGGGGGTAAAGTATATCTGGAGGTCTGGGTTAAAGTTAAAAGTGGGTGGGCTGATAGTGAAAGTGTATTAAGAAATCTAGGGTATGAATAATCGGATATAAGCTATTCTTATTTGCTGGCATTTTGGGAAACATAAATTATGATTGAATTAGGCGTCAATATTGATCATGTGGCCACATTACGACAGGCACGTGGAACAAGCTATCCGGATCCAATTGAGGCGGCACTGATCGCTGAATCTGCCGGCGCTGATGCAATTACATTACATTTGCGTGAGGATCGCCGCCATATTCAAGATAGCGATGTGGAGATTTTACGTGGCCGGTTAACGACAAGAATGAATCTTGAAAGTGCGGTTACTGAAGAAATGATCAATATTGCGCTTAAAATAAAGCCTCATGATATTTGCCTGGTGCCTGAAAGACGTGAGGAATTGACGACAGAAGGCGGACTTGATGTCGTGAAATATTTTGATCAAATAAAACGTGTTTGCCAAAAGTTGAGGGAAGCGAAAATACGTGTTTCACTTTTCATCAATGCCGATCCGCTACAAATCGATGCAGCAGCTCGCGCCGGCGCGCCGGTTATAGAGATTCATACGGGTAGTTATGCCGATGCAGCTACTCTTGAGGCGCAAGAAAAGCAATTTATTGAAGTACAAAAAGCGGTTGCAATGGGCATTGATCTCGGTTTAAAAGTAAATGCCGGCCATGGTTTGCATTATAAAAATGTTCAACCAATTGCTGCGTTACCTGAAATATCTGAACTGAATATCGGTCACGCTATTGTTGCCAGAGCTATTTTCGTTGGGTTTAAGCAGGCAGTACAAGAAATGAAACAGCTCATGCTTGAGGCGCGCGAATGATCTATGGAATTGGAACTGATATTGTAGAATCTTCACGGATTGCACAATCGTTGGGTCGTTTTGGAGAACGGTTTGCGCGACGTATATTAACCGATAGTGAATGGTCCGAGTACCACTCAAGCAATAAACCCATTCTGTTTCTAGCCAGCCGCTTTGCTGCTAAAGAGGCATTGTCTAAAGCGATGGGAACCGGTTTGCGCCACCCAGTTAATTTGACTTATATCACGATTACCCATGATAGTTTGGGAAAACCATTTTTTGAGTTTCATCCTGAGCTCAATCAATTAATCAACGATAAAGGTATTACGCAACATCATCTTTCCATCAGTGATGAGATAAATATGGCTTGCGCTTTTGTCGTACTGGAGAAGTAATCATGTCACTTGGACCAGTGATGCTCGATATCGCCGGTATACAACTGACTGAAGATGATATAAAAAGGCTTTTACACCCGCTTGCGGGCGGTGTCATACTCTTTACACGAAATTATTCCAACAATCGTCAATTGACTGAATTAACGCGGCAGATTCATGCGTTACGAAATCCCCATTTACTGATCGCGGTTGATCATGAAGGTGGTCGTGTTCAGCGTTTCCAGAAAGACTTTACAAGATTGCCTGCCATGCGTAAATTGGGGGAAATCTGGGATAAACAACCTGCCCGTGCCCGCCATCTTGCAAAACAGGTCGGTTTTGTTTTGGCTGCGGAGTTAAACGCCTGCGGTGTGGATTTCAGTTTCACACCTGTACTAGACCTTGATCATGGACAAAGCTGTGTTATCGGTGATCGTGCTTTCCATCATGATCCCAACGCAGTTTCAGATCTCGCGCATAATCTGATGCTTGGCCTCAGAAAGGGTGGCATGCTGGCGATAGGAAAACATTTTCCAGGTCACGGCTATATTCAAACCGATTCACATCTGGAAAAATCAATTGATCAGCGCCGATACATCGATATCGAAATGAATGACCTAATACCATTCCAGCACATGATTAATTCAGGATTGGCTGGAATAATGCCGGCACATGTGATCTATCCAGAAATTGATCAAAAACCTGCCGGTTTTTCAACGATCTGGTTACAAAAAATTTTACGTACAGAATTACAGTTCGAAGGTTGTATTTTTAGTGATGATTTGAGCATGCGCGGTGCAGGGGATTACCTGGAATCAATGCTTTTGCGCGCACACGCTGCACTTACCGCAGGCTGCGACATGATACTGGTCTGCAATAATCCCGCGGGTGCAGATGAAATTTTAAGCGGATTGCATTGGGAGATGCCGGCGACAAGTCTTTCTCGTCTTGCCCGTATGCACGCTAGGAATAACTTTGGCTCACTGACAAAATTGCACGAGAATGGCGATTATGTACAAGCAATTCGTGAGATCGGTGCAATTGGATGCGAAAGTCAAGAACTGCCATTTCAGTAGGCGTGTAACTTAGCTATCAAAACGAATCATAAACGACACGATCCGTTTTAATTTAAAATCACTTCATCATTAATAAGATTTTTTCATAAGGTTTCAATCATGTCAGAAACGTTTGATGTAGCAGTTATTGGGGCGGGTCCAGGAGGGTATGTTGCGGCGATCCGGTGTGCACAACTCGGCTTGAATACGATTTGTATCGATGAATGGAAAAATTCAAAAGGAAAGGCAAGCCTCGGCGGTACCTGTTTGAATGTCGGCTGTATTCCATCTAAAGCTTTGCTGGAATCTTCGGAAAAATATTATCAAATAAAACACAAATTATCCGCTCACGGCATCACAACAGAAAATGTAGCTGTGGATGTCCCTGTCATGATTGCGCGCAAAGACAAAATTGTTACCACGTTTACTGCCGGTATTGCCTCGTTATTTAAGAAGAATAAAGTTAAGTCGATGCATGGCAAGGGAACACTATTTAAGCAGGAAGCGTCCGCAAATACTTGGCAGATAAAAGTTGACGATAGTGGCAATACTGAAACAGTTCAGGCAAAGCATGTCATCATAGCAACCGGTTCGGTCCCGCGTTCATTATCATTCGCGCCGATTGATAATGATAGGATCCTGGATAATTCCGGTGCTTTAGCGTTAACGGAAGTGCCCAAACGGCTGGGTGTTATTGGTGCAGGTGTTATCGGTCTTGAAATGGGCAGTGTATGGTGTCGACTTGGAGCAGAAGTTACCATCCTTGAAGCGATGCCCGGATTCCTGATGGCGGCTGATGAACAAGTAGCCAAAGAAGCTAAGGGCCTATTTGCCAAAGAAGCCGGTTTGCAAATTAATACCGGAATTAACATCAAGTCGATCAAAACATCCAAAAATAGTGTGATTGTTAATTACAGTGATTCCAACAATCAGGAACAGATCTTAGAAGTCGATAAATTAATCATCGCCATTGGCCGTATCCCCAATACCACAGGACTGGGCGTTAAAGATAACGGTTTACTATTAGATGAGCGTGGATTTATTGCGGTTGATCAATACTGCCGCACCAATCTGACTAACGTCTATGCGGTGGGGGATGTGGTGCGTGGCCCAATGTTGGCACATAAAGCATCTGAAGAAGGCGTAGCCGTAGCTGAAATGATCATGCACCTTGAGCAAGGGCAAGCTAGTGAAAATGAGGCCGTCGATTTTAATATCATACCCTGGGTTATTTATACCGCACCAGAAATTGCCTGGGTAGGGAAGAGTGAACAGGAATTGAAAGCTGACGGCATCGCCTATAAAGCCGGGCAATTTCCCTTTATCGCTAACGGACGTGCACGTGCCATGGGTGAGACCAGCGGGTTTATTAAAATATTAGCGGATGAAAAAACCGACCGTGTATTGGGTGTTCATATGATCGGACCGCATGTTTCAGAACTAATTTCAGAAGCGGTAATGGCGATGAAATTTTCAGCCAGCAGTGAGGACATTGCTTGCATTGTTCATGCTCACCCGTCTTTATCGGAAGTGTTTCATGAAGCTGCTCTTGGCGTGGATAAGCGTGCTTTACATATCTAAGATTACAATAGCGTAATTTCTTTTATTTCTGCACTACTTATCCAAGTCTATTGCGTGTAATTGCGGCGTTTTAATTCTAGAAGCAATGTTTCTTGTCGGGATCAACGCTGCAAGACCAGCGTAAATGATGAGTACCGGCAGTCTTATTCACTAAATAGTCAGCTCTTAAATGTTTATTTTGTTCGGTTGTTAGAGAAGCTTTTTCCGGTATAAAACGCTCTTGACTCCAGAATCTGATTCTGCAAAATTCGGCATCGGGACGGCAAATTCTATTTATAGCAGAGCTATAAACGGTTTTGTCTGTATAGACACTATGGTCAATAAGTACCATATGAACGAATTTTCCAGAAGTGCCTATTTCAAGTGAACGAACAACCCGCCATCCATTACCGCTCTCCAATTGTGATGAAGACTCAGCGGCGGGTGCATCGTGTTCGCGCTCTTCTCCTTCTTGGGAAAAAACACTAAAGGGCATGGTAAGTATCAAAAATAATAAAACGCTTGGTAATAGCTTATGCATAAGTTCTCCCTGGCAAATGCCAATTCATTATTTATAAAAGTAGAATTTTTTTTGTGTTAACACATTGCTTCCAGATTAATTTTTCTTTATCCCTGGATAATTCTTGCAGCGGGGCAGTATACTCGAAAATCAGATTTCGGACATTATTGACAATTCGTTTTACTAATAACACGTAAAAGTAATAAACGAGATGAAAAGAGGGGGCATTTTGATTTTGCTACCCAAGGATTAAACTTGCGATTACCCATGGTCTTGCCACAGGGTTGTTTATTGGCAGAAAAATTTTCTGACTCACTATCAAAATCCAAATCTTACTTAACAATTCATCGTATCAGAAGATATAAAATAGCCGCTTTGGTTAATTTTTGACATAGGAATTTTACAATGTGTTAACGTTGTGAAACAAAAAAATATTCAGACTGAAGATTACAAGCTTATATGTTAGTAAGCGATCGTTTCTCAAGCTATCTGCAGCTGTTGCTTTAGGCTTCGGGATATTCCGCAATGGGATAGCAATTGCCAGTGAGAGCAAACCTGCTAATGCTTCTCGCTCCATTCCACCCAAACCAGAAAATGTTTTAACACCTGATCAAGCATTGGAAAGATTGATGCAAGGCAATGAATGCTTTGTTTCTGGAAAATCTAAGCCATTAAATTTTCATGATATAAAATCAGTTTTGATTAGAAGTCAAAATCTGTATGCCACAATACTGGGTTGCTCAGATTCCAGAGTCAGTCCGGAACACTGTTTTGACGAAGCACAGGGCGATTTTTTTGTTGCGCGTGGCGCCGGTAACTATTTGACTAGGGATAACGTAGCTACCATTGAATATTCAGTTGCTGTCCTGAACACACCAATAATTATGATTCTTGGTTATGAAGGTTGCAGTGCTGTGAAAGCAGCCATAAATGCGGTTGACTATCACAAACATTTCCTGGCCATATCCAATTATTGGCTAGTGCAATTGCACTTGCTGTCAGAACAGGTAATGATACATCAGGTAGTCGATTAATTAATGTGACTAAAAAGAATATTATGATGGCGGTCGAAAGACTGAGAATCAAAACACCTATTTTAAATTTCTCCCGCGACCATAAGAGAATTCGCATTGTGGTGGAATATACCATTTAGATAGCGGCAAAGTTGAACATATCGCTTGATTCTCTAATAGAGTAATTGCCAAATACTATTTTAGCTGCAAATGCACATATCATTTGTAGCAGCTAGCTGTTTCGGTTAGAATCCGCTCTTCCCAGGCGCGTAGCTCAGTTGGTTAGAGCACCACCTTGACATGGTGGGGGTCGTTGGTTCGAATCCAATCGCGCCTACCAGTTATCTTGGTTACTACCATTCATTCCTCTATTTTCAATTTAATCCACTTAAAAATCATACGCATAACTAAATAAATGCATCGTTCGCATACACAGATAGAATTAAAAATGTTGTTTCAAGAACGCTGTTCTATGAATGCTAAAGATCAATGGAGAGAAGCTATGCATTGTCAAGTAAATACTAAAAAACAACAATCAAAGAATGTCTTGTTGATTCTGGTTTTAATTCTATCTATACCCAGCATCGTTGTGGCTGATCAAATTGGTAGTGTTTCAACCAAATTTAAGATGTTGGGGGCCAACGATAAGATTGTTATTGAAGCATTTGACGATCCTGATGTAGCTGGAGCGACCTGTTATTTAAGTCGAGCTAAAACAGGAGGAGTCAGTGGCGTAGTGGGTATTGCTGAGGATACTTCCGATGCTTCTATCGCCTGCCGCCAGATTGGACCGATTTCTTTACCGGAGAAAGTTAAGAATGGTCAGGAAGATGGTAAAGAGGTTTTTAAAAAAAGCACATCGTTATTGTTCAAATCATTACAAGTAGTTCGTTTTTATGATGCAAAAAGAAATGTTCTGGTTTATTTGACTTATAGCGACCGGATTATTGAAGGTTCACCTAAAAACAGTATCTCAATTATTCCGATTACACCATGGCACTAATGGAATTACTGTCAGGTCGACAAGGAATATACAAATAAATGTTTTGCATTGATGGTATTTAAGGATTCCTAACATTATAATGTCCAGTTATTTCTTGCCAATTGCTTTCATAGACTAACATTATCTTTCATGCAGTTATTCGCCTTTGGTATTAATCACAACACTGCGCCGCTGGACGTGCGTGAGCAGGTTACTTTTCCTGAAAATACGATGGAGCATGCGTTACGTGATCTGGTTGGGCGAAATCCCATCAAAGAAGCGGCTATTGTATCTACCTGTAATCGTACCGAAGTTTATTGCTGTACGGACAAACCTGAAGATGCCATGTTTTGGCTGGCGGATTTCCATCATCTCCAGACCCGAGAACTGGATCCCTACTTATATAAGTTTCCGCGCGAACAAGCTGTGAAACATGCATTCCGTGTTGCCAGCGGATTGGATTCAATGGTCCTGGGTGAGCCGCAGATACTGGGTCAGTTAAAAAGTGCGGTGAAATCAGCAGAACATGCGGGTACCCTGGGTTTAATGTTGCATAAACTGTTTCAACGAACATTTTATGTCGCCAAGGAAGTTCGTACATCGACTGAGATTGGCGCCAATTCGGTATCGATGGCTGCTGCGGCTGCGCGTTTGGCCGAACGGATTTTTGGCGATATCAGCGATCAACGCGTTTTGTTTATCGGTGCCGGAGAAATGATTGAGCTATGCGCCAATCACTTTGCCGCGCGTAATCCAAAGAAAATTACCGTTGCTAATCGTACAACGGAACGTGCTGAAGCATTAGCCAGTCGTTTTAATGCACAAGCTATTACTCTGAGCGATTTGCCGGAACAATTGGCACTTCATGATATTGTTGTAACTTGTACCGCAAGTCCATTGCCCATACTCGGTAAAGGTATGGTGGAACGTGCTATTAAGATACGTAAGCATCGGCCTATTTTTATCGTTGATTTGGCCGTGCCGCGTGATGTTGAGTCTGAAGTGGCAGAATTGGATGACGTATTTCTCTATTATGTCGATGATTTATCCGAAATCGTAAAAGAAGGATTGGATTCACGTCAAAGTGCAGTTGCCCAGGCTGAAACCATTATCGATTCCAATGTAGTGGATTTTATGCGCTGGCTGGCGACACGTGAAATGGTTCCGACCATTCGTGCGTTGCGTGACCAGGGCGAACGTTATCGCCGTCATGAACTGGCGCGTGCTAGCAAGCTACTGGAAAAGGGGGAAGATCCAAAGAAAGTTATTGAATCTCTGAGTAATAGTCTTACTAATAAATTCTTACATGTGCCTTCCAGTGTATTGAATCATGCAACGGCTGATGAACGCGAGGAATTAGTCGAGTTGATTAATCGGCTCTACCAATTGCATCGCCCACAATGAACAGGAATATCACGGACAGGCTCACTCGCTTGAGTGTGCGTTTGGAAGAATTAAATCAATTGCTGAGCAGTGAATCCGTGACAGCCAATCTGGATAACTATCGCAAGCTCACGCGGGAACATTCTGAAATTGTCCCTATCGTTGAGCTCTACCGTGCTTATCAGCTCAGTGAGCGTGATATACAAACCGCGCGAGAAATGCATGCAGATTTGGAAATGCGTTCTTTTGCAGAAGCTGAAATACAGGCTGGAAAGGAAAAGCTTGTTAAGCTGGAATCGGAAATTCAGAAGCAACTACTCCCAAAAGATCCCAATGATGAGCGCAATATCTTCCTGGAGATACGCGCAGGAACAGGGGGAGATGAATCTGCTCTATTTGCCGGTAACTTGTTTCGTATGTATTCCCGTTATGCCGAAAGACGCGGCTGGCAAGTTGAGATTATTTCACAAAGCTTATCTGAGATCGGCGGGTATAAGGAAATTATCGCCAAAATCATTGGGCAGGGCGCGTATTCCCGGCTTAAATTTGAATCCGGCGGCCACCGCGTGCAACGCGTACCTGTTACCGAAACGCAAGGACGCGTGCATACCTCAACGTGTACCGTGGCCGTTATGCCGGAGGCGGATGAAGTCAGTGAAGTGGTGCTAAATCCTTCTGAGTTGCGTATTGATACTTATCGTGCCTCTGGTGCAGGCGGTCAGCATATTAATAAAACCGATTCGGCTGTACGCATAACACACCTGCCTACCGGTACCGTGGTGGAATGTCAGGATGGCCGCTCACAGCATAAGAATAAAGCGCAGGCGCTCGCAGTTCTGGCAGCA
>Ga0105097_10000523_pt1 | contig 17492 bp, 18 predicted proteins | sample PPLLak12cMay2015_FD_87035 | JGI IMG/M metagenome (GOLD analysis project Ga0105097, IMG submission 87035) | Freshwater sediment microbial communities from Prairie Pothole Lake near Jamestown, North Dakota, USA - PPLs Lake P7 Core (1) Depth... | ecosystem: Environmental > Aquatic > Freshwater >...
AAAGTGGCAGCGGTAATCTTACCTCGTAGTGGTCTTGGGCATAATCATGGTATCAAACTCGGCAATAGTGTTGGCTTAATTGACAGTGATTTTACGGGAGAACTTAAAGTGTCAGTAAAGAATACAGGTACTGGTGTGTACAAGATTAATCCACAAGACCGCATTGCTCAAATGAAGTTTATTCCAATAGTGCGAGCAGAGTTTATTGAAGTGGAGGAATTTAGCGCAGTGACTGAGCGTGGTGCAGGTGGCTTTGGGAGTACAGGTAATGATTAGTACAACAGCTTATATTTTAATTAGCACTCTAATTTCACAAGGTAATGTGACACAAAGCACATCAACATTTGCAGACAAGGTATCATGCGAATCAGCGGCAGTTAGACAGGACTTTGTTCTTAAATCTATGGGTACTCACTTTACTCGCTGGGATTTAACCTGTCATCCTTATGCACTTAGTGGAGAGAAGAAATGAAACTAAAAGTTAGTGAGGATGAGCTCTACCCAATATATGATATAGGTGATGGGTTTGGTAGAGAGGTTGAGGTTAGTGAAGAGTTTTTTAAAGAGTTTACAGAGGTGATGGATAAGTTCTGGAATATGCAAATAGAGTTAGAAGAACTATATCGTACTGCACCTGATGAGAAATCTCCTTATACTTTTGGTACTATGCCTGAGTTTACGTGTGATGAGGTGGAGAAAGATGAGGTTGATGAAAGAGGCTTACTGATATTTAATGTAAAAGATAGATACAACTTCTCGTGGGAGGACAAAATATGAAAGTAACCCTAGTGCAAAGCACACCCAACCCCGAAGAACACATCGGATTACTGGCAGGAATATGCTACGGTAAGACAGGTGAACAATCACCAGAGCAGTGCATTAAGAGAGCCTATCACTGCGTGACTAAAGGTCATCTATCTACACTACGCTTTGCTCATGCGACATTCTTAGTTGCAGACATTAGCCGTATCTGTAGTCACCAGTTTGTTCGCAGTAAGCATTTGGATTTCTTGCAACGTAGTCAGAGGTATTGCAATGAAGGTGAAGTAGCAGTGGTTATACCAGAATCAATTGAGTTTAAACTAGGTGACAAAGTAAATAACGCTGTGCAATCGTTAGCGTATCTATACCAAGAATTATTAGATGCGGGAGTTAAAAAAGAAGACGCAAGGTTCATTCTTCCACAAGGCACGGCAACAGAATTACTGGTAGTCGGTAACTTCCAAGCGTGGTATGACTTTATTAAACTGCGCAGTGGTAAAGAAGTGCAGTGGGAGATACGCGCAGTGGCACATGAGATTAACCAGCAGCTACATGGAATTGCACCAAATATTTTCAAGGAGCTTGAGCATGAATAGGCTATGCGAGGTATGTAACTTAATCAAAGAAGAGTCAGCCTTTAAAACAGATAGTACAATATGTAAGAGATGTGCAGTAGTAGCAGGAGTGCAAGACAGCTTGCAAAGACGCAAGCGCAGGGACGTTAGTTCACTAGACAACAAGATGTGTAGAAAGTTTTTACAGAACCATTTAATAAAACCGACAGGTTGGGAGTTAACATTATGAGTAAAATATCAGGGTTTGAGCCAGAAAAATTACTAATAGAAGGCGACCCGCATCCATATAACAATCCAGATATGGGTATTGTTGAGTTAGCTTTTATTAGCCCCGGAATAGAGTTATGGGCGTTTATTAATGCACTCAAAAGGATTGAAGATAGCTGTTTAGAAAAACTAGAGCGTTACCCTAATGCAAAACCTTCTAGAATATTTATAGGCACTAAAGAACGAATGCATGAAGACGGAGTAAAAACCGTATTATACGCTTGCGTATCTCAAAGACTTTGTAGCAGTACAGATACTGAGGAGACATTATGAACGACAAACCTAAAACAATTTACGATGCATACACACAGGGGCAATTATACATGGGTGACTCAGTACACGAAGCTAAAAAAGAAGACATGGTTAACGAGCCTCCACACTACAAAAATGGTAAAATAGAATGTATTGTTGCGATGGAAGCAATGCTTACGCCCGAAGAGTTTATTGGGTATCTGCGAGGCAACGCCTTTAAGTATATGTGGCGGTACCGAAACAAAGGTAAAGCACATGAAGACTTGCAGAAAGCGCAATGGTACCTGTCTAGATTAGTATTTATACATAACGAAAAATAACATGGCAACAGAAGACGGAAACACAGACCTCGCGTCACTGCATGAGGAGATGATGCGAGATAAACTTATCGCAGATATTTGTAGAGAAGCCGCAAAGATAGATACAACTAACCCCACCGGACTTTGCTGGACGTGCGGTGACTTTATAGGATACAAGAGGAGATGGTGTGATAGAGAATGCGCGGATATATTTGAAGCCGAAAATAAGAAAAATCGGTAGTTTGTGGGTCTGCTACACAGAGTGGAAGTCTATACCCTGTACTGCTTCAACGCCTCAGAAGGCTTACATGAGATGGATATGCAAAAATGAGCGTACCTAGTTTTACTTATAGTTCACTGAGCAGGTTTATTACCTGCCCTAAGCAGTACGAAGCACATCATGTTTTAAAGTATATCCCTTTTGCAGATACCTCAGCTACGCTGTATGGAAAAGATTTGCATCTTGCGGCTGAGAACTACATAGGTAAAGGTGAGGCACTCCCAGAGCGATTTATATTTGTTAAGAAGTTCCTTGATACTATCAATAACATCAAAGGCAGAAAGCTTTGCGAATATAAACTCGCGGTGGCGAAGGTAGGTACTGAGTATGAGTTCTGTGATTATGAAGCACCTAATAGGTACTGGCGTGGCATTGCAGACCTTGTCATCGTAGACGCAGATGCTAAGAAAGCGTATATTGTGGATTATAAAACAGGCAAGTCAGCAAAGTATGCAGACACTAAGCAACTAGCACTACTAGCGGCGGCGGTGTTCCTAGAGTTCCCGTATGTTGAGGCTATCAAAGGGATGCTACTCTTCGTAGTAGCTAACGAGATGGTAAAAGAAGAATATACATATGAGAATAGATTGGGTATTTTTGATAAACTAGCACCTGTATTAGCGCAACGGTCAGTAGCCTACGAGACGGGAGTATTTAATCCTATTCCTAACGGGCTATGCAAAAAGTGGTGTCAGGCTACACGGTGCATTCATAACGGTAACTATAAGGAGGGGTAATGCCCTACAAAGATAAGAAAGACAGAAACATTAAACGAGAATATGAACTAGAGAAGACTCGCCCTGGGGCGCATGAAGCTAGAATGGAGAGACAACGTGCTCGCCGTGCATATGATAAAGCGGGTATTGACCGCACTGGGAAAGACATAGACCATATCAAAGGCGTTAAAGCGGGTAACGGTAAAGACAACCTACGTCTTAGAGACCCAGAAGTAAATCGTTCGTTCCAACGCAACAGTGACCACACTATGAAGAAGAACGAACCGCCAAAGAAAGCTAAACCTAAGAAGAAATAATATGGAAGTATCCGTAAAGTCAGTGCAGATTATTGCAACGGAGTCTGGTTTACCTGAGAGTTTAGTAGAGCGTCACATAGACGCTCTATGTACCATGACTCTTAGAACGCGTATTAGTGAACGGAAGATGTGCCTAAACAAAGTAAGAGCATGGTACTTTAATAGAAGTACGAATAAGCCTCAGCTATTTGAAGTATTAGAAGATAAATGATTCGCCCCCTTAAGGGGCTGTATGGAGTGACAATGGAAATACAAGTTATTCAAGATAAGGTCTTGTCTATCAAGACCACTAACCCCGATGCTATTACAAGCGTCATTACAAAAAGTAAAATTAAAGATATTGATTTTGGTACGGTAGATGTGTGGGTAAACTTTGGGTTAGGTGAAGCGCATATCCTAAACAACATAGGTATTAAAAACGTGCCTTCACCTATTCGCACACAGTATACGTGGACAGGGATGTATAAACCCTTTGACCATCAGCGAGTAACATCAGAGTTTCTAACACTTAACCGAAGAGCCTTTTGCTTAAATGAGATGGGTACGGGAAAGACTAACTCTGTTATCTGGGCGGCTGACTATCTAATGAAACTCGGTGTGATACGCCGTATGCTTGTGATTTGCCCTCTATCTATTATGGATGCAGCATGGCGCAAAGATTTATTTAAGACAGCTATGCATCGGTCAGTTGAGATTGCACATGGTAGTAGAGAGAAGCGTGCTCAGATTATTAAGGGTAATGCAGAGATAATAATCATAAACTTTGATGGTGTTGAGATAGTAGAGAAGGAGATTGCTGAAGGCGGGTTTGATTTGATTGTAGTAGATGAAGCTACGCATTTAAAAAACGTATCGACTCGTAGATGGAAGACGATGAATCGTCTAGTTACTGCAGACACATGGCTCTGGATGTTAACGGGTACACCTGCAGCGCAGTCACCAGTAGATGCGTACGGACTAATTAAACTGGTTAACCCTAAGCAAACACCCAGAGCGTTCAATGCATTTCGAGATATGGTGCAGATACGCACGTCACAGTTTACGTTTAAGAACCGACCCGATGCAGAGCAGATAGTACACAGCTTTATGCAACCTGCAATACGGTTTACTAAAGAAGAATGCCTAGACCTACCAGAGCTAACGTATCAGACAAGAGATGTACCGCTATCTCCGCAACAAGAGAAGTATTACAAGATGCTCAAGAAAGAGATGCTCATGCAAGCGGCAGGAGAAGAGATTACTGCGGCTAATGCGGCGGTTGCTTTAAACAAACTATTGCAACTTTCATCTGGGGCGGTGTATTCGGATACTGGAGAAGTGATTGAGTTTGATGTGAAATCTCGTGCGGCAGAACTGCTGGACATTGTAGCTGAGACATCTCACAAGACGATTGTGTTCGTGCAGTTTAAACACACCATAGAGATAGTAGAGAGAATATTATTAGATGTAGGCTACAGTGTGGGAGTTATTCATGGTGGCATTAACGCAAACAAACGCTCTGAATTATTCAACGCATTCCAGACTTCACCTAACCCGCAGATTCTGGTTATCCAGCCGCAAGCGGCGGCGCATGGGGTAACTTTGCACGCGGCTAATACGATTGTATGGTGGGGCGTCACACTTTCACTGGAGACATATAAGCAAGCCAATGCACGTATTCACCGTGCAGGGCAAGTAAACAGATGTAGCGTGGTGCATCTTGTAGGTTCACCCGTAGAGAAGAAAGTCTTAAACGTATTAGAAGATAAAGGTGCGGCTCAGACTAAGTTATTGGATTTGTATAAAGATATTATCAGTTGACACAAGGGTTACAAGGGTGTACAATATAATCTCTTTCAAAGAAAGGCACGAGGAATCACATGAGTACAGTAAATGTAGAACAACTCGTCAAAGCTTACATAAAAATGAGAGATGCAAGACAGCAACTGCAACGAGAGTTTGATGAAGCAGACGATAGAATTAAACAGCAACAAGATGCAGTACAACAGGCTCTACTAGAGCTTTGCAAGGAGACGGGGACAGACGGACTTAAGACCTCAGCAGGTACAGTGACACGGACGGTTAAAACAAGATACTGGACAAGCGATTGGAACAGTATGAAAAACTTTATTAAGGAACATGATGCGTTTGAACTTATGGAGCAACGAGTGCATCAGACAAACATGAAATCCTTTTTAGAAGAAAACCCTAACCTCATGCCTCCAGGCATGAATATTGATAGCAGATATGCCATAACCGTTAGAAGGAAATGATATGGAACCGCAAGATGATGAAGAAGTATTTTTGACAACTAAACAAGTAATGGGGATACTAAACTGCTCTAGGCAGTATATTTCCAAACTACGAAACACAGGTAAATTAAGTTCTTACCGCAGAGGTAATGAATACCTATTAAGTGCTAACGAAGTAAAAGCACTAATCTCTAGAAAAACTACTATTGTTAAATTATCAGGAGCAAATACACATGGCTAACGAAATGAGTTTATTTACAACAGGCGCAGCAATCCCAGCACACTTTGCAAAAAGAGAGTTGAGTGAAACTACTAAGGCTCTTATGGGCGGCTCATCTGATGCTCGCCGCATCTCAGTAAGAGGTAACATCTTCCGCTTAACTGTTGGTGGTCAAGAGGTTGCTAAGAATGAAGACCGTGCAATGAACATTATCATTGCGGCGGCGGCACCTAAAACATCACGTCAGTATTACGCAGGGACATACCAAGAAGGTGTAGTCTCTTCTCCAGATTGCTGGAGTACGGATGGTGAAGTACCTAGCCCAACTATCGAAACTCCTAAAAACCACAACTGTGCTACCTGCCCTATGAACATCGCGGGGTCTGGTCAAGGTTCTGGTAGAGCTTGCAGATATACTCACCGCCTCGCAGTATTACTTGAGAATGATATGCATGGTGACGTATACGAGTTATCACTTGCAGCAACCTCTTTATTTGGTAAAGGCGAGAACGGTAAAATGCCTCTCTTCCAATATGCCAAGCAACTAGCGGGTCATGGTATGAACGTCACTGACGTTGTAACCGAGCTTAGATTTGATACGGATTCTGCAACACCTAAGATGGTATTCCGTGCAGTACGTCCGTTAGATGAAAAAGAGATTGAGGTTGTATTAGATAAAGCTACTTCACTGGAAGCAATCCAGGCAATTACTACCAGCTTCTCAGCAGCTAAAAAAGAAGAGGCTCCAGTCCCTGCACCTAAACCAGCACCACAAGGCTTATTCAAAGATGCTCCCGTTGCTGAACCCGTTGTAAGAGAGAAGAAGCCCTCAGCTACAGTAGCTAACCCAACTGACCTTGAAAGTACATTGGCTGAATGGGCTGACTAAGCACTTCCCCATTAGAAGGGGCGGATAGCACCGCCCCTTTTTTTACCCTCATTTTTAGGTATAGCCATGAACAGGATAGATTTTTTTAATACAGTAGTAGCGCAAGGGGGTTTGTATTGCGCAGTAGGGATAATCAATAAAAGAACTACCCAAGTATTCTTTAACACATTCGAGGAAGTAGAGGTTTGGGCAGACGAACAAACAGCGGCTGGAGTAGATGCCTACTTCGCTTTAGCTACCTACCATTCAAACATAAGTAGAAGTGCTAAGAATGTTAATTTGTTTAAATCGCTATGGGTGGATTTAGATATCGGCAAAGGTACTGCGCATGAAACACAGGTTACAGGTATCAGTGCTCTTAAAGATTTTTGCAAAGCAGTTAACCTTCCCAAACCAACCATCGTATCATCAGGCTACGGCTTACACATCTACTGGGCGTTTGATACTACGATTGATTACAACGAATGGAAACCCTTAGCTACTGCATTAGTTGACCGCATGATAGCTGAGAAGTTTCAAGTTAAAGATATGGGTATAACAACTGACGGTGCTCGTATTCTGCGTATCCCTCAGACCAAGAATTTTAAACGTGGTGAAGCAGTTGATGTTGAACTTATAGCACTCTCTCTTCCAAACCCCGTGCAGTATTTCAGAGATGTACTAACACCAAAAGACATATTAACCCCCCTAGCACAAGCAGAGCTCGCCGCTTCTAATGTAACGCTCAACGATACAACTCGTGCGCTACTTGGGAACATCATATACAAGTTCTCTCGTGTTATGCATAAAAGCCTTAGTGGTAGTGGTTGTGCGCAAATGGCTAATATATACTTAAATCAAAACGATATATCTGAACCTCTCTGGAGAGCAGGGCTTTCTATTGCACAGTTCTGCGTAGATAAAGAAACAGCGATACATAAAATATCTCAAGCACATGATGAATATAGTCCTGCTGAGACTGAAAGAAAGGCGTGGCTCATTAAGGGTCCACATTTATGCGAAACATTTAACACTATCAATCCAGAACTGTGCGTAGGGTGTAAGCACACTGGGAATATAACAACACCCTTGATGTTAGGTAGAGACATACTAGAAGCATCACCTTCGGATAACATCGTTACCGCAGAGAGTAAAGAGCTTGGCACAATAGATATAGAGATTCCCAAATACCCATACCCATACACTAGAGGACCTAATGGTGGTGTGTACGTTAAAAGCGTACTTGATTCCGGTGATGGGGAAGAAACTGATAAAGCATTAGTGTACGAAAACGATTTTTATGTAGTAGGTAGACGTAGTGACCCAAATGATGGTGAGGTTCTGCATATGCGTCTTATCCGTCCGCATGATGGGGTGAGTGATTTTATTGCTCCTCTTGCAACGGTAACAGCAGGGGATAAATGCCGTGAGCTTCTTTCTCATAAAGGTATCGCGGCTCATACTAATCAGATGAAACTGATTATGGCTTACCTAGTAGCGTGGACTAAGCACTTGCAAAACACAACGAAGGCAGAGCACGTAAGAGTGCAGTTTGGATGGAACTCAGATAACACATCGTTTGTTGTTGGGGCACGAGAAATGACTAAAGGTGCATTCCCTAAATACAGTCCGCCCTCAGCCACCACACAAGAAGCCGCTAAGGTGTACACTAAAGAAGGGTCGCTTGAAGCGTGGTCTAACGTAGTCAATACTTATGGGCTTCCCGGAAATGAAGTACGAGCCTTTGCATTATTCCTAAGTCTTGGTGCACCCATGTTTAAGGTGTTCTCACTAGGTGGCGCGATGCTCCACTTAACTAATGCATCATCAGGTGTGGGTAAATCAACTATCCAATATGTAGCTAATAGCGTATGGGGCCACCCTACGAAAACTATGCTGGTTAATGACGATAAGATTCTCGCTAAGTATCAGCGTATGGGTATCATTCAAAACCTTATTCTCTGTATTGACGAGCTGACTAACCTACCTGCAGATGATATCAGTGACTTAGCGTTTGGTATTACAAATGGTCGTGGTAGAAACCGTATGAGCTCTTCAGCTAATATCGAAAGAGTTAACAACACTACATGGTCTATGCCTTGCATCACGTCTGGTAACAACAGTCTACATGAGGTACTGCAAACTTTAAAGGCTGACCCAGAGGGTGAGATACTGCGTATCCTAGAGCTTGAAGTAGTACGCGCTGACTCCTTAACTAAGCAACAGTCTGACCAGCTATTTAGTAGAGACCTTATATGTAACTACGGTCATGCAGGGGATATCATTGCACAGGCTATTTTGGATAACTACGATGAATCTGTTAATGAGCTATTTGAGTGCCAACGCCAGTTCGATGTGAAGGCTAACTTACTCCAAAGAGACCGCTACTATTCTGCTCTAGTTGCAACTGCTATCTTCGGAGGTAAACTCGCAAACGAGTTAGGTATTATTAATATCCCTATGCAACCTGTGATTGACTATCTAGCTAAGAAAATAGGGCACGCAAGAAAGATAGAGAAAGTGCAGGAAGATAAAGCGTCAGCTAACTTAGGGTTGTTTATGTCAGAGCATATGCAGAATCAGCTTGTAATAAATAATAAGCCTCCTACTATCGCAGGGACACTTGGTGTACCTATTGAAACTCCTCGCGGTGCGCTTGTGATACGCAGGGAGCCAGATACGCATAGAGCCTATATCATAGCGTCAGTGTTTAAATCGTGGTGTGCGAGAAAGCAGTTGTCGTATAAATGCTTAGTAGAGGACTTGAAGAAAATCGGTATCTTACTCGACACAACTAAAGTTAGGATGTCGGCTGGTACGGTGCAGGATAGTCCTGCAGTAATTGCACTGGTTTTAGATACCACGCAGATGGGGTGAAAAAGGGGGCTTAACGCCCCCTCTCTCTTTTAATGGACTTTATCGTATAAAGTCTGGACGTGTGACAGTAGCCTACGCTCCTTTGCTTCAAGTGCTCGTACTCTCTCCGCTTTTACCACCGAAGATAAATTCTTATTACTTAGAATCTTACGAGTAGTTGCATGAATCTTATCAGTCTCAGTTTTCAAATGATTCATCTTCTGATGCACAGATTCGTTTAGGAGGCTCTTATTGCTTTCCTTGTACTTACGTGCATCCTCAAGCTTTCCTTCTTTCTTCAATCGATTATAGGTGCTGTGCGCTCCTTCAACCTCCTCACGCAAATCATAGTAAGTAGACTTACTCTGCTCCTTAAACTCCTCTGGAACAAGACCTGGTACGCTAGGGAACATCCTAGCCATTTCTCTAAAGGTGTGTTCTTTAGACGGATTATCAGAAGCTGCAACCTCCACCATATTAGACGTTTGCAGGATAGCCGTACCCACGCCACTAAACCAACCTTTCATAAAATGGTCAAACTTAATAGGTGATAACTGAGCTTCTTTTGGAAGTCCTGAGGTTGCTTCACCCACAAGTTTACCTAAAGCAGATGTACGGTCATCATACTGATAGGACGGGTCATTCTTACGCAGGCGCTCTGGAACAATAGGACGGTTCGTAAAGAAGTCATAGTTAGTTGCCTGTTGAAACCCTTCTCTAACTACAGGAGGAAGCATAGGGATACCGAATGCCGATATAATAGCCTCTCTATAAGCATCTGCTGTTTGACGTGGGTTCTCAGACTCAGCAATACCTAATTGAAATAAATGATTTCCCGTAATATACGGTAGGGAGAATACGCTTGGACGTATTGGAATAGATACCATCGAACTGCCACCAAATAACATAATGTGCGTATCTTTAAAGCGAGTATCTTCTTTGTTGAATTTATCTTTATCCTCATCATCTCCAAGCAAACCGCCGTACAACATATTATAGACAAACGCCATAAGTGCCATAGTGGTTGATGTTGTTGCAAGACGCATATGCGCACTCTTACTGTCTGCACTGGACTGATATGCAAGACCTCTCCCAGCTATCACTTGGTACGCCGCACGGTGCGCTTGGATTGCAGCTCCCATAAAAGGCGTAACTGAACGTACTTGTTCTAATACAGCTGATGCACCGCGTCTACGGAAGTTAATAATATCGAAGGCTCTCTGATAGGCAATAGACTTAGCACGAGGGTCGCCTTCAAGCTCCTTCATAGTACGCACATATACCGCTTGGCGAATAGCATTATCACCGGCCATAGCAAACTTTTCTAAAGACGACTTAAATTTACGCCATGCAGTCTTGTCTTTACTTAAGCGCGTATGATGTACGGTGTCGTATAAATGCAGAGTGCGGGAATCTCCAAGAGAATCTTTGGCACCAACCGCCCCAATAGCTTTCAAGGCTTTATGCGCTTCTGTATCTTCTTTAGAGAACGCTGTTGTCTTAAACTCTGAGAGCATCGTGGTGAATAACTTAAACGGATACTTAATCCCTGAAGAGAATGCCGCATCGTATATATCTTGAGGTAGCTGAGACAAGGTAAACGTAGGAGTTAATACGATACCACTACGCATGATATCACTGACTTTACCAATAGACTTAAGGGCAAACGGTGCAGCGGGTACACCCCTGAAAGCCACTGCCATAAGCGGGTCATCAAATCGCCAATACTGTTTTTTACCGTGAAAGTAGCATGTTATGGTATCGTCTTTGTTGGACTTAGTGCCCTGCACACGAGATACTGCACCTTCGGGTAAATAACGTCTAGCGGTGTCTATCATGTCTGTGGCTTTCTTAGCCCGTACTGCACGAGAGAAGCTTATCTGAACCCAATGCTCCATGTTATCCATCATATTAAATACTTCGCGATTAGAGCCTTTGAACTTTTGCTCCTTCATCCCTTTAATTAATGACGAGATATTAGGTTTATACTTCCCGCTAGACATATCATCAAACGTATCCTCAAGCTCATCTGACGTAGTCTTGTCTGTCATAACCCGATACATAGGTGTATAAAAGGCAGCATCCATATAAGCATCCGCTTTTTCTTTCGAGTAGAGCCCCGACTTTACAAGCACGTCAATCGTATTCTCTCTGACTTTATGCCACATCTCTTCAGCCTTTACAAACCCGTCTACTGACTTATAAGCCTCTCTTGCAGCATCGCACTCTTCTTCAGTCATACCCAGCTTAAGAGTATCTGTAATCTCACGAGATTGTTTAAAGAGCGCAGCCTTTGCAGCAGGTGTAGTTTGTTTGTTAGCTTCTACTTTTAGAGCACGCGCTTTCTCGTACTTCTCTTTCAAGCGCCCAGCTACCATATAAGATGTAAAGAACTTATGAGTCTCCTCTTCAGACCAACCATACTCAGTACCTGCATCATCAATAATCTGACGCATAGTAACTAAGTTATCAGCTTTATCTACAGCCACAAAGAAGTCGGTATTTGTATCGTACTCTAAACTACCGCATAACGCCCCTTCTGCTGATATAGATGAGTCACTAACAGTCTGTGCTTGAGAAACTCTATCTAAGAGTTTACCTATTAAATTAGGGTCGAGCTTCATACCCTCTAATGTTCTACGCACAGTGTTAATGAAGCCTGCATCATGACTGAAGAATTGCGTTTCATAAACATCCGCTGCACGTTGCAGGTTTTCACCAGATTTACTAAACCTTTCTTTAAACCCTTTCTTCTGCTTAACTGCAGCAGGGCGTATACCCTGACGGTCTTTCTCTACTTGCTCTTGGAGTTTTGAGTTTGGGGCTACTGAGTACCGGATATCAGATTCTTTTTCAGGCTGATATTCATGTCGTAATCCACCATTTTCAGCATAATCATAACTAATAGGTGTGGCATGACTAATGTTAAAATCAGACCCTTTTTCACTTTCAAAATCTTGACCTTTAATTGAAAGCTTATCCATGAATTCTAATGATTTACCTTGTCCAATGTTGAACACAACAGGCACCTTTGTCACACCATCATTTCTAAGTGCGACCATTCTATGACGACCTTCATGACTATCGATTTCAAACGTGTCGCCTTTTAAAGTACCATATAATGTTATTGGTTGAGTTTCATCAGCCATTGCTTTTATATTTAAAGGGGTTGCTTCTTTTTCAATTCTTTTTAAAAACTCTTTTGTAGTAGTCGCTGCTAAAAAGTCTTTGGGGGATACATATGCAACAAACGCCTTTGTTCTACTATCATCATTAGTGTATGCGTATTCTTTCAATAATCGATCCATACGTTCTTTAGATAAATATAATTGTTTATCTATGATTGCAGCTTTTTGTCCAGTATAAGAAAACGCCGTACCTTCACGTACAGAACGTTCAGAAGTTTTAGATTCTCTACTTAGTGCTCTCGCTGCAAGGTGGCGGATATCTGACTCGGTAATGCTAAGTCTTGCACCAAATGTGGTGCGCACCCAGTTTTTAACAGCTGATATTGCACGTTTTACAATAGGTAGATTAGGCGCATTCTCAACTAAGTATGCTAAGGTTTCTTCACCTTTTAAGTGTTCTGGTGTATTCTCAGGGACAGCTTGTCTTGCACGGTCAAACGCATTCCCCTTAGTGGTCAGAGCTTGAGAGGTTAAATCCCCCCAGACTTTATCACCCACCATACCTCTCATACCAACGTGTACACCCATCTCATGCATCGCCACTCTAGGTAGCGTCTCTGGGGTTAACTTATTAGCTACTAGATGCACCTCACCTTCTGATGTGGTAAGCCCCTGTACGTTTTCTGGATGTCCTTCACCTGGTAATGTGTCCATACTATCGTGAAGCGTTAACTTACCGCTCTCAACAAGGCGTTTCATCTCAGGTGTAAGATGAGGCTGCAAAGACTCTACGTTATGCTCCGTTATAGCATCTGATATTGATACGGAAGGTTTAGGCTCTGTTTCGGGCGCTACGTTCTCAGTTTGTATTTGTTCTTCTGTTTCTGGCGCTACCACTTCTGTTTCGGGCGCTACTGTTTCTGTTACTTCTGGCGTTACTTGTTCTGTTTCTGGTGCTACTTGTTCTGTTTCTGGTGCTACTTGTTCTGTTTCTATTACTTCTGGCGCTACTGTTTCGGGCGCTACATTCTCAGCCTGTGGCTGTTCTGCCGCTGGTGCTGTCTGCCGCGCATACTCGCGTTGTTTTTCTAAATGGGCTTCCCATGCAGTGTCATCAAATTCTTTAGGTAGAGCAGAGGCAAAGTCTATACCTTCTTCACCTTCTTTAGGGGCTTCTTCACCTTCTTTAGGGGCTTCTTCAGACTTGTACCGTTTTAGACGCTCATCGAGTGCATTGATAGACTCTTCTGATTGATAATGCTTAGGGTCCGATAACTCTGCATAAAGCTCTGGATGGTCTTCAGGAGTTACACCCGCAAGCTCAAGCCCGTTCTCCATGTCTACTTTACGGTCTCTATCAGAATAAGTTTGAGTAGGCTGTGTTGGTTGTACTTCACCTTCTGGTTGAGTTTCTGGGGCTGGAGCTTGTTCACCTTTACCGCTTATTACAGCTGCACCGCCACCCATAACAGTACCTAAGATAGAACCTAGTGTTGCATCGTCAACAGCTCCTTCAAGAAGTGTAGGTAAGTTAGTAGCACCTTTTGCATAGTTGTCCCAGATACGCTCTTGCCCTGATTGAAGTGCTTCTTCTGCACCTTCACCTAATGTAGACACAAGGACTCGTTTAACAACACTGGGGTTGCGTGCAGCCTCTTCACCCATATCTCTAGCAAGTGTACCGTATAGAGTATCTTCTACGTTAGTACCGCCAGCTTTAGATACAAGCTTACCTGCAAACCGTCCGATAACTGCATCTAGTGCACCTGACCCAATAGCGGCAAGCTCTCCTTTGCCTGAGAGTTCTTTATCTGGAGCTTCTGCGGTAAGTTTCTGGGCTTCTTGTCCCATCTGTGCAAAACCTTCACCAATACTCGGTGCGTACTTCGCCAGTGCAGGAACACCTTTAGTTAGTAGTTTAGCTTCTGCCCCGCCTGTAAGCATAGGGATAATATTCTCGCCAACTAACTCAGCTACAGCAGAGGGGTTTTCTATAGCTGCACTTAGGATATTACCTGCACCCTGTGCTTCAGTTAGGTTTTTATAGGCTTGCTGCTGTTGAGGAGATGCGTTCTCTTGCAAATACTCCTTAGCTTTCCCTAAGTCAACACCGTGCTCACTAAGATACTTAGTTGCATTAACCCCTGGAAGCAGGTCTGCTAAACCCTCGACCTGTTGAAGCCCACTAATACCACTTCTACCCGCAGTAACACCTATATCTTTAACTATATCTGCACCAGTACGAGAAGGAAGTTCTTCTGGTTGAGGTTCTCTACCCCCGTCTACATTAGTTATAGGTACACCATCAAATTCTTTAGAGGCACGCGCTATAACCGCTTCTGGTGTAATATCATCAGGCGCATTCTCATAAACGTGCTGAGTACCATCTTCAAAGGATACTGTAATATTTCTAGGCATAAGATTACCAGTTAGATACGGATGTTTTACCAATAGGCGCAGGGTTTACAGCTTTTGGTTTGGGTTGTGGTGTAGGAGTAGATTTAGTCCATTCTGGTCTATGTTTGTCCCACCACGTCTCTTCTTCTACTGGCCCTTCTTCAGGTACGTAACCAGACGTATCAATTTTAGTTAAAGAATTTAATTCATCGTTCATCTTACCTAAGGCATACTTAAATTTCCCTATTTGCTTTTTATCGGGGTTTTCAGCAGCAAGCTCGGCAGCTAGTAGTTTTTCAGTATTAGCAAAATTAGTGTTTAAATCCATTACACGCCGTCTAATGTCTTTAGCATTAGTTCCTTCTGCGCCATCTTCATTTGCATAATGAGCTCTTAGGATAGCATTGTGTTAGGCTGCATTGCCTGCCGTTAATCGTTGTCCTTCCCTTTCAACATTAAGCTTATCATACCCTAGTTTAGTTGCATCACCGTGAATACCCGCTTGTAATTTAGCGGCTTGTTTTTCTAAAGCACGTTTTTCATTAGCGGCTTGTTTATGTTCAACACTATTAAACCCGAAGTTAGCAGCAGCAACAGCTTCAGTTCGTTGAGCTTCTTCCATTCTTCCACGAAGTTCATCAAGCTTATCCATCCGGCCTGCAATAGCTTTCTTAGACTCGCCGTAAGCAGACAACCCTTTAGATGCACCTTCACCAATATTAGCAAACGCATTAGGTGAAGTCCCTGACATCGTAGCAAGGCCTGCTTGCATAAGAGCCATCCAAGGCGCTTTGTCTTCCTCACCTTTAAGTGACGCTTCACGCGCACTGATGCGCTCTTCCTGCTTCGCAATCGCTGGATTAGTACCAATAGAACTTAAATATCTGTCTCTTTGAGCGTTCGGGTCTAAGTCAGCCCCAGTATAGGCAGGTGCATAGTCTGCTTCATCAACTTGATATGGCGTATCACCGCCCTCAGCAAAAGCAATAATCCCCCCCCCTGCATAATCACTTTCATCAATGCCACTAGGCAAAGAGTCAATCCCACGAGGTTCTGGAGCTTCTTCCACTTGGCGAGCCATGTGCTCTTGCATGACATCATTATGAGCGGCGTCTAGGATTTGCTGTGCTACGGGTGGTTTAGGTGCGCCTTGTTGAAGCGCTTGTTGCTGCGCCATCGCTTGCTTCTGCGCCATTGCTTTTTGTAGCATGGGGACTACAACATAGTCGGGTACACCGTTTTGGCGAGCTTTAAGTAGCTGGTCAACAGAATACATAGAAGGGGTATTCATCATCTTATTTTCCTCCTTTCATTGCGTTATACACCGCTAAGTCACCGATACCACCACTCTTAGCTTTAGGCTCTTTAATGGCACCACCTTTCTTTTTAAAGGCTTGATATGCACCCACACCCGTAGCAATCGCACCAGCTCCCAGAGACAGAGGGTTTGGTGCTGGTGTGAACGAACTCATATTTCCAGTCTGCACACCGTTAAGTGCGTTAGCGTATCCGCCCAAAATTTCCCAAGGGTATTTTTGTTGGTAGTCATTTACAGCAATGGCGTTATTAATAGTCTGTTGTTCATTGGCTTGTCGTTGTGCACCAAATTGGTTTTGTAGTCCAGCAATAGATTGTTGTTGTGCTAACTGCTGATTACCGATACTAGCTAGTTGTTGCCCTGCTGTACCTGCCATACCATACCCAGACTGTGCTGCACCGACACCTGACAGACCAACACCCGCACCTTGCATCGCTTGTGCTTGTCCAGATAACCCAGTTTGAGCGCCAGATAGACCATACTGCCCTGCGCCTGTAGCCGTAGTGACACCTTGAAGTCCTGTTTGAGCACCTTGAATACCTGTGTTGTACCCTTGAAGACCAAGCTGTGAGCCCTGCAAAATATTACCTTGGGCTGTATCGTAGGCTGATTTATAGCCTTGACCGATGAGGTTTGCTTGCGCTAATTGATTAGACTGGTCGTTAAGGTTATTTTGCACCATCTGACGACTACCGCCATACGCCCCAGCTTGCGCTGCTTGTGAATTAGATTTCTGGTTAGCGATAGCATTCTGTTGGTCCATCAACGCAAGTTGAGGTTTCAGTGACGCTTCCAGATAAGGGTTCATGTAGGCGTTAACTGTCCCTGCATTAGTAGCTTTATTCTCGTAAGACTGACCGATACCCGCTCCAGCCGCACCCATCACAGCACCAAGACCGCCGTAGTTCTGTGCACTATTACCTAGAATATTCGCATTCTGAGCCGCTGTATCAGCCGCCGCATTCCCTAATTGCGCCGAGTTAAGACCCGCTTTATACCCTGCACC
>Ga0105097_10000524_pt1 | contig 17460 bp, 15 predicted proteins | sample PPLLak12cMay2015_FD_87035 | JGI IMG/M metagenome (GOLD analysis project Ga0105097, IMG submission 87035) | Freshwater sediment microbial communities from Prairie Pothole Lake near Jamestown, North Dakota, USA - PPLs Lake P7 Core (1) Depth... | ecosystem: Environmental > Aquatic > Freshwater >...
CGGCGTCCAGGCGCTTGAACTCGGCGTCCAGCTGCGCCTGCAGCTGGCGCGCGCGGTCGAGTTCGGAGAAGACGCGGCGCGCCTCATAGGCGTTCTTCACCGCCAGCAGGCTGCTGGCCAGCAGCGCCACCACCAGCAACAGGTTCAGCTTCGTCATGGCCGCACCTCGTGGGTGGCGGCAAGGCGCGCGCGCCGGCTCACCGGACGACCCTTCGCGCTGTGCGCTCCGGGATGAGCGCTTGGGAGCGGCCCGGCACGCTCACGCAGCCACCTCGGTGCGCTCGGCCACGCGCATCACCGCCGAGCGCGCGCGCGGATTGGCGGCCACTTCGGTCGGGCCCGGCTTGATGCGCCCCAACGCCACCAGCCGCATCGGCCGGGCCGGCGCAAACGGCGCGCGGCGGTCGACCTCGTCGCGGCTCTCGCGCGCGATGAAGGTCTTGACGATGCGGTCCTCGAGCGAGTGGAAGCTGATCACGACCAGGCGGGCATGCGGTGCCAGCAGCTGCAGCGCGGCGCTCAGCCCTTGCTGCAGGGCCTCAAGCTCGGCGTTGACGTGAATCCGAAGAGCCTGAAACGTGCGCGTTGCAGGGTCCTGGCCCGGCTCGCGGGTCTTGACTGCACGAGCCACGAGCGCGGAAAGCTCCCCGGTGCTTCGCACGGGAGACCCGCCCTCCCGGCGAGCCACAAGCGCCTTTGCAATCGGAACAGCAAACCGTTCTTCGCCATAGTCACGTATCACCTCCGCGATCTCGCGCAGTTCGGCGCGTTCCAGAAACTGCGCCGCCGTCTCGCCGCGCGTGGTGTCCATGCGCATGTCCAGCGGGGCGTCGAAGCGAAAACTGAAGCCGCGCGCCGGATCGTCGATCTGCGGCGAACTCACGCCCAGGTCGAGCAGGATGCCCTGCACGTGCTCGATGCCCAGCGCCGCCAACTCGCTGGCCATGTCGGCAAAGCTGGCGTGGCGCATGATCAGCCGCGGGTCGGCGATCGCGGCCGCGGCGGCCACCGCGGCCGGGTCCTTGTCGAAGGCCACCAGCTGGCCGGCCGGCGACAGCCGCTCCAGGATCGCCCGTGCGTGGCCGCCGCGCCCGAAGGTGCCGTCGACGTAGACACCGTCCGCCTGCGTCACCAGTGCCTGCACGGCTTCGGCGAGCAGGACGGTGGTGTGGCGCCATGGGCCTGCGGCGCTCACCGGATGACCAGGGTACGCAGGGCCTCGGGGCGGCCGCGGGCGATGACCTCGGCCTCGCGCGCTTCGTAGCGGGCCATATCCCACAATTCGAAGTTCGGACCGACGCCCATGAATTTGACCTCGCGCTCCAGGCCGGCCCAGCTGCGCAGCTCGGGCGGTATCAGCACGCGCGACGCGCCGTCGATCTCGACTTCGGTCGCGCTGCCGACGAAGAAGCGGCGCCAGGCCTCGTCCTCGGTCGTCAACGACAGCAGGCTGGTCTCGAACTGCTCCCAGACCGGCAGCGGGTACAGCGACAGGCAGCCGTCGGGGTTCTTCGCCACCACGAGCTGGCCTTGCACGGTCGCCACCAGCATGTCGCGCCAGCGCGCAGGGACGGTGATGCGCCCCTTGACGTCCAGCGTGAGCACCGGGCCACCCCGAAAGACCATTGAAGACACAAAACCCCACTAATCGACACGAAGCCCCACTCTAACCGAGCAAAATCACCCGGTCAATGGTCATTGACGCGGAAAATCCAGTGAAATCAACGACTTACCGGCGGAATTTGGAGTAGGTCTCAGGAAAAAATCGTTCAAAATGAAGCACTTGTGAACGGGTATCAAAGTGCTTTGTGAGGAGGAAGGCGTCGTCGCCTTCCGCAGCGCCGCCACCATCCGCGCCGATGATCGTGCCCGCAACCCGGCGGGCCGGATCGGCTGGCGCAGAATCGGCCCCGTCCCGGAATCGCCGCCCGCCACGCCATGACCCCGATGCAGAACGATCCGCTGTGGAAGCTGCGGCACGCGCTGGCCGGCGTCGCGCTGGCGCTGCTGCTGTCGGTCTTCGTCGCCGCCGCCGCCGGGCGCGTGCTCGGCGACCTGTTCGGCGACAGCTACGGCCTGCGCGTGGCGATCTACGGCACGCTGCTGCTCTACGTGGTCGTGGGCGCAGGCGTGCTGTTCGCCAAGGTCGCGCGGCACGAGACGCGGCCGCTGTCGGGTGGCCGCCTGCTGCGCTGGCTGGCCAGCCTGTGGCTGTGGCCGTTGCTGCTGGCGGCGAACGCGGCGCTTGCTGCCTTGGCGTCCTGGCGAGCGGCTGACGGGTCCAGACCCTCAGCAAGCAGGGCACGAGCCTTTTCGCGTTCTTGGCGGGCTCTGGCTAGCGATACGGTCGGATAGACGCCAAGACCGAGTCGCTTCTCTCTGCCACCAAATCGGTACTTCAGCCGCCAGTACTTGCCACCGCCAGGCAGTACCTCGAGATAGAGGCCATGGCTGTCTGCGTGGCGCGAGCGTGCTCGTTGGGCCGAGCACTTGGCATTGCGGCATTGAGCATCAGTCAGCGGCATATCTGGCTCTGCCAGGATGTGCCCCCAGCAGTTCAGCATTTGTGCCCCCAAATGTGCCCCTACCAAGGTTGGGCTGTCAAGGCACGCTGTGAAACACCTTAGGACGTGATCCGACAGAATTACCTATGAGAAGCACCCGGAAAGTGGCTCGGTTTCGGACGTTCTGGGACGTTCTGGAACGGGTCTCTGGCGGAGGGAGCGGGATTCGAACCCGCGGGGGGCTGTTAACCCCCACACGCTTTCCAGGCGTGCGACTTAAACCGCTCATCCATCCCTCCGCGGCAGCGGCAGATTCTAGACGGCCGGCTCAGTCATTCGCGACTGGCGCCACGGTCTTCTTGCGCAACCAGTCCATCAGCACGTAGTCCAGCGCGCGCGCGTGCGTGCATTCCAGCACCACCGGCGGCGCATAGCCGGCCTCGTAGGCTTCGCGCCAGCGCAGCGCGCAGACACACCAGCGGTCGCCGGCCTTCAGCCCAGGAAAACGCATCTCGGGCCGTGGCGTGATCAGGTCGTTGCCGCGCTCCATCTGGAAGTTCAGGAACTCCAGCGTCATGCGGGCACAGATCACGTGGCTGCCGGCGTCGCGCTCGTCCACATGGCAGCAGCCGTCGCGGAACCATCCGGTTAGCGGGTCATAGGAGCAAGGCCGCAGCGGCGTGCCCAGCACATTCAGCGCAACGCTCATTTAACGGCGGAAGCGTTCTTGATCAGCGCCATCGCGGTGCCGATCAGCGCCGAGACTTCGCTCATGTTGCCGGGCACGATCATGGTGTTGTTCTTTTGCGCCAGTTGGGCATAAGCCTCCACCGCCTTCTCGGCCACCTTCAGCTGCACTGCCTGTTCGCCACCCGGCTCGCGGATGGCTTCGGCCACCTTGCGGATGGCGTCGGCGGTGGCCTCGGCCACCGCGACGATGGCGGCGGCCTGGCCCTGAGCGTTGTTGATCTCAGCCTGGCGCTGGCCTTCCGAACGGGCGATGAAGGCCTCGCGCTCGCCCGTGGCGATATTGATCTGCTCTTGCTTGCGGCCTTCGGACGCGGCGATCAGCGCGCGTTTTTCCCGCTCGGCTGTGATTTGCGCCTGCATGCTGCGCAGGATCTCGGCCGGCGGTGTCAGGTCCTTGATCTCGTAGCGCAGCACCTTCACGCCCCAGTTCTGCGCTGCCTCGTCCAACGCGTTGACAACCGACGCGTTGATCGCATCACGCTCCTCGAAAGTCTTGTCCAGTTCCATCTTGCCGATCACCGAACGCAGCAGCGTCTGCGCCAACTGGGTGATGGCGAAGACGTAGTTGCTCGAGCCGTAGCTGGCGCGCATCGGGTCGGTCACCTGGAAGTAGATGATGCCGTCCACCTGCAGCTGGGTGTTGTCCTTGGTGATGCATACCTGGCTCGGCACGTCCAGCGGCACTTCCTTCAGCGAGTGCTTGTAGGCCACGCGCTCGACGAAGGGGATCACGAACTTCAGTCCCGGCGTCAGCGTGCGGTCGAACTTGCCCAGCCGCTCCACCACCCAGGCGTTCTGCTGCGGCACGATCTTGATGGTCTGGAACACGAAGATGGCGGCGATGACCGCCACGATGATGGCAATTTCCATGGAGTCTTGTCCGGTGGGTATGACGGCTCAGCGGCCGACAGGGGAGACGACCAGCCGCGTGCCCTGCACGGCAACGATGACATGTTCGCCGGGTGCCGGCGTGGCGTCGCCGCGGTACTGCACGTTCCAGGCGCTGCCGCGGTAACTGACCCGGGCCGTGCCGTCGCCGTCCCAGGCGGGCACTTGCAGCGTCTGGCCGATGTCCAGATTGGCATCGCGGTTCGATTCCACCGGCGCTGAGCGCGGCGCACGAGCGCGCCGGTAGTGCCATAGCGCCGTGGTGCCGGCGCCGACCAGGGCGGCAGCGAAGACCTGCGAGCTGTAGCTCATGCCCAGGTGCGCAGCCACGGCCCCTGCGGCACAGCCCAGAGCCAGCATCAGCATGTAGAAGCTGCCGGCAAACAGCTCCGCGGCCACCAGGGCACCGGCGGCCAGCCACCACCATGTTGCAGCGCTCCAGTCCATCGTTGTCATCCGTTCACAAACCGCAGCGCCCGAGTGTAGCGACACCGTCGTGCCATGGTGCCCGTCCTACACTTCGCGCTTTCGCCACCGCCCATCCCGGAGCCCGCACCCATGCAGCGTTTTCGCTTCCCCATCGTCATCATCGACGAGGACTACCGCTCCGAGAACACCTCGGGCCTGGGCATCCGCGCGCTGGCCCAGGCGATCGAGAAGGAGGGTTTCGAGGTCATCGGCAACACCAGCTACGGCGACCTGAGCCAGTTCGCCCAGCAGCAAAGCCGGGCCAGCGCCTTCATCCTGAGCATCGACGACGAGGAGTTCACCCCGGGCCCCGAGCTCGACCCGGCGGTGCTGAACCTGCGCAAGTTCATCCAGGAGATCCGGCGCAAGAACGCCGACATCCCCATCTACGTCTACGGCGAAACGCGCACCAGCCAGCACATCCCGAACGACATCCTGCGCGAGCTGCACGGCTTCATCCACATGTTCGAGGACACGCCGGAGTTCGTGGCCCGGCACATCATCCGCGAGGCGAAGAGCTACCTGGACGGCCTGGCGCCGCCGTTCTTCAAGGCGCTGATGGAATATGCGCAGGACGGCTCGTACTCTTGGCATTGTCCGGGGCACAGCGGCGGCGTGGCCTTTCTCAAAAGCCCGGTAGGGCAGATGTTCCATCAGTTCTTCGGCGAGAATATGCTGCGTGCCGACGTCTGCAACGCGGTGGAAGAACTTGGCCAGCTGCTCGACCACACCGGCCCGGTGGCGGCTTCGGAGCGCAACGCGGCGCGCATCTTCAATGCCGACCACTGCTTCTTCGTCACCAACGGCACCAGCACCAGCAACAAGATGGTCTGGCACCACACGGTGGCGCCGGGCGACGTGGTGGTGGTCGACCGCAACTGCCACAAGAGCATCCTGCACAGCATCATCATGACCGGTGCGGTGCCGGTGTTCCTGCGGCCCACGCGCAACCACTACGGCATCATCGGCCCGATCCCGCAGTCGGAGTTCGCGCCCGAGGCCATCCGCGCCAAGATCGCCGCCAACCCGCTGCTGCAGGGCGTGGACCCGAGCCAGGTCAAGCCGCGCATCCTGACGCTGACGCAGAGCACCTACGACGGCGTGCTCTACAACACCGAGACCATCAAGCATGCGCTCGACGGCTATGTCGACACGCTGCACTTCGACGAGGCCTGGTTGCCGCATGCGGCCTTCCACAGTTTCTACGGCCAGTTCCACGCCATGGGCAAGAAGCGCCCGCGGCCGAAGAATCAGCTGGTCTTCGCCACGCAGAGCACGCACAAGCTGCTGGCCGGCCTGAGCCAGGCCAGCCAGGTGCTGGTGCAGGACGCCCAGATGCGCAAGCTCGACCGGCACCTGTTCAACGAGGCCTATCTGATGCACACCAGCACCAGCCCGCAGTACGCCATCATCGCCAGCTGCGACGTGGCCGCCGCGATGATGGAAACGCCGGGCGGCACGGCGCTGGTGGAAGAAAGCATTGCCGAGGCGCTGGACTTCCGCCGCGCGATGCGCAAGGTCGACAAGGAGTTCGGCCGCGACTGGTGGTTCAAGGTCTGGGGCCCCGACAAGCTGGCTGCAGACGGTATCGGCACAGCGGAGGACTGGGTGCTCAAGGCCGGCGACAAATGGCACGGCTTTGGCGACCTGGCCAGCGGCTTCAACTTGCTGGACCCGATCAAGAGCACCATCATCACACCGGGGCTGGATGTCAGCGGCAAGTTCGCCAAGACCGGCATTCCGGCGGCCATCGTCACCAAGTACCTGGCCGAGCACGGCATCGTGGTCGAGAAGACCGGGCTGTACTCGTTCTTCATCATGTTCACCATCGGCATCACCAAGGGCCGCTGGAACACGATGCTCACCGCGCTGCAGCAGTTCAAGGACGACTACGACAAGAACGCGCCGATGTGGCGCGTGCTGCCCGAGTTCTGCGCTGCGCATCCGCGCTACGAGCGTACGGGGCTGCGCGACCTGTGCCAGAGCATCCACGAGGCCTATGCCAAGGGCGATATCGCCCGGCTGACCACCGAGATGTACCTGTCCGACCTGCACCCGGCGATGAAGCCCAGCGACGCCTTCGCACGCATTGCCCACCGCGAGACCGAACGCGTCGAGATCGACGTGCTGGAAGGGCGCATCACTACCAGCCTGCTCACGCCCTATCCGCCGGGCATTCCGTTGCTGATCCCGGGCGAGCGCTTCAACCGCAAGATCGTCGACTTCTTGCGCTTCACGCGGCAGTTCAACACGGCGTTCCCCGGCTTCGACACCGACGTACACGGTCTGTTCGAAGAGGATGGGGACGACGGCCGGCGGCGCTACTACGTCGACTGCGTGCGTCAGGCGGGCTGAGCGTGGGCGGCGGCAACACCCAGCCTGCTTGGCGGTTGCTCGGCGATGTGGGTGGCACCAACGCCCGCTTTGCGCTGCAGTCCGGCCCGGGTGCGGCGATCGAGGCACTGGCCCAGTACCGCTGCGGCGACTTCAAGTCGATCGAGGCAGTGCTGCGCCGCTATCTGGCCGAACCTGGTCGGCCGCAGCCGCAATCGGGCGCCATCGGCATCGCCAACCCGATCGACGGCGACCAGGTCCGCATGACCAACCACGACTGGCAGTTCTCGATCGAGGCGTTGCGCCAGGCGTTGGGGCTGAAGCGGCTGCTTTTCGTGAACGACTATGCCGCGCTGGCACTGGCCGTGCCCACGCTGCGTAGCGACGAGACCCGTCCGATCGGCGGCGGCATCGCCGTGCCCGGCGCGCCGCTGGCACTGCTGGGCCCGGGCACCGGTCTGGGCGTGTCGGGACTGATCCGTCGCGCCGATGGCGCCGATTCGGTGCTCAGCGGCGAGGGCGGACATGTCACGCTGGCCGCGGCCGACGACGAGGAGGCCGCCGTGATCGACTGGCTGCGCCATCGCTTCGGCCATGCGTCGGCCGAGCGCGCGCTGTCCGGCCAGGGCCTGGAAAACCTCTACCAGGCCTGGGCGGGGCTGCACGGGCAGGCGGCCGAGCCCTTGAGCGCCGCGCAGATCAGCGAACGGGGCCTGCAGCGCAGCGACCCGGCCTGCGACGCGGCGCTGGAGTTGTTCCTCAGCCTGCTCGGCAACGTCGCCGGCAATCTGGCGCTGACCCTGGGCGCACTGGGTGGCGTGTACATCGGCGGAGGCATCGTGCCGCGTCTGGCTGCACGCATCGACGGATCGCGGCTGCGCCAGCGCTTCGAGCAGAAAGGGCGCTTTGCCGGCTACCTGAGCCGCATCCCGTTGCTGCTGATCCGGGCAGGCGGCGAACCGGCACTGCGCGGTGCAGCTCGTGCGCTGGACGGCTGAACTTCAGGCCGCAGGGGCCGGTACCTCGACCACGCCCAGCGCCACTTGGCTGAAGCCGCCGTCGACAAAAGTGATCTCGGCGGTGACGCCGGCCGCCAGGTCGGACAGCAGAAACGCCGCCACATTGCCGACATCGTCGATGGTCACGTTGCGGCGCAGCGGCGCCGACTTGGCGACCACGTCGAGCAGCTTGCCGAAATCCTTGATGCCCGAGGCCGCCAGCGTGCGGATCGGCCCAGCCGACAGGCCGTTGACGCGGATACCCTTGGGCCCGAGGTTGGCGGCCAGGTAACGCACGCTGGCCTCCAGAGAAGCCTTGGCCAGGCCCATGGTGTTGTAGTTGGGCACAGCGCGCTCGGCACCCAGGTACGTCAGCGTCAGCAGCGAGCTGCCGGGGCGCAGACGGGGCAGGGCGGCCTTGGCCAGAGCCGGGAAGCTGTAGGCCGAGATGTCATGCGCGATGTGGAAGGCCTCGCGCGACAGGCCGTCGAGGAAGTCGCCGGCAATCGCCTCGCGCGGCGCGAAACCGATCGAATGCACGAAGCCGTCGAACTGCGGCCAGGCCGAACCGAGTTGCTCGAACATGGCCTCGATCTGTGCATCGCTGCCGACGTCGCAATCGAACACCAGCTGGCTGCCGAATTCCTTCGCGAATTCGACGATGCGGTCACGGAAGCGCTCGCCGACATAGCTGAAGGCCAGCTCGGCGCCCTCGCGGTGGCAGGCGCGGGCAATGCCGTAGGCGATCGAGCGGTTCGACAGCAGTCCGGTGATGACCAGCCTCTTGCCTGCGAGGAATCCCATGTGTGCTCCCGATGGGGCCCGCTGGGCGTTGCCGCGGGCCGGTGACATTGGGGCGCGATTCTGGCACGGCAGCATCGGCGCTCCGGCCTGGTCGTCGTGCGGCGACCTTCGCCTTGCCGGGGCCCTCGGCTGAGGTTACAATGCGACTTTCGCTGACACACTGCATGGGCGGATCTGATCCAGCCCATTTTTTATGGTTGATCGCATTTCGAACAGTGTCTTGCCCGGCCGAGCATCGGCCAGGCCGGTCTCGGGCGAATTGTGATGGGGGCGGCAGACGGTTTTGGCAACGACGCATTGGCACACGACGATCGAGCGCACGGTCACCGGCTTGGACTACGAGCTGGTGGATGTGGAGCGCTCGGCTGCCGGCTTGCTGTGCGTCTACATCGACCGCATCCCGGGGTGCACCTACCCTACCGGTGAGGCCGAGTCGGTGACCGTCGAGGATTGCGAACGCGTCACGCGCCAGTTGCAATATGTGCTCGAGGTCGAGGCAGTTGCCTACGAGCGGCTGGAAGTGTCCTCGCCGGGCCTGGATCGGCCACTGAAGCGGCCCGCCGACTACGAGCGCTTTGCCGGACACGAGGTCAACGTGACCCTGAAAGAGGCTTTCAAGGGCCGCAAGAACTACCGCGGGCTGCTGATGGCGGCGGGCGAAGGCTGGCGCCTGGCGCTGAGCGGCGACAAGGCCGAGCAGGCGCTGGACTTTCAGCTCGATGAAGTGCGCGAGGCGCGGCTAGTGCCGGTGCTCGATTTCAAGGGCCGGGCACGCAGGATGCCCGGTGCGCAGCCGGCAGCCGCGCAGCTGCACGGTGCAGACGGAGGTCAGACACGATGAATCGCGAAATGCTCATGCTGGTGGACGCCATCTCGCGCGAGAAGAGCGTCGAACTCGACGTGGTCTTCGACGCGGTCGAGGCGGCGCTTGCTTCGGCCACCAAGAAGCTGCACGGCGGCGAGGTCGACATCCGCGTGTCGGTCGACCGCGACAGTGGCGAGTACGAGACCTTCCGCCGCTGGCACGTGGTGCCCAACGAAGCCGGGCTGCAGATTCCCGATGCCGAGACGCTTCTGTTCGAGGCACAGGAGCAGATTCCAGACATCGAGGTCGACGACTACATCGAGCAGCCGATCGAATCGGTGCCGATCGGTCGCATCGGCGCGCAGGCCGCCAAGCAGGTGATCCTGCAGAAGATCCGCGACGCCGAGCGCGAGCAGCTGCTCAACGACTTCCTGTCGCGCGGCGAGAAGATCTTCGTCGGCACCGTCAAGCGGCTGGACAAGGGCGACATCATCGTGGAGTCGGGCCGCGTCGAAGGGCGCCTGAAGCGCAGCGAGATGATCCCGAAGGAAAACCTGCGCTCGGGCGACCGGGTGCGCGCCTACATCGCCGGCATCGACCCCACGCAGCGCGGCGCGCAGATCATGCTGTCGCGCAGCGCGCCCGGCTTCATGATGGAACTGTTCCGGCAGGAAGTGCCCGAGATTGAGCAGGGCCTGCTGGAGATCAAGAGCTGCGCCCGCGACCCCGGCTCGCGCGCCAAGATCGCCGTGGTCAGCCATGACCGCCGCGTCGACCCCATCGGTACCTGCGTCGGCGTGCGCGGCTCGCGCGTCAACGGCGTGACTACCGAACTGGCTGGCGAGCGCGTCGACATCGTGCTGTGGTCCGAAGACCCGGCACAGTTCGTCATCGGCGCGCTGGCCCCGGCCAACGTGCAGTCGATCGTCGTCGACGAGGAAAAGCACGCCATGGACGTGGTGGTCGACGAGGAGAACCTCGCCATCGCCATCGGCCGCGGCGGGCAGAACGTCCGCCTGGCCTCCGAGTTGACCGGCTGGCGCATCAACATCATGACTGCCGAGGAATCGCAGGCCAAGCAGAGCGAGGAGTCCGACTCGGTGCGCCAGCTGTTCGTCGATAAGCTCGACGTCGATGCCGAGGTGGCCGACATCTTGATCGCCGAGGGCTTCACCAGCCTGGAAGAAGTGGCCTACGTGCCGCTGCAGGAGATGCTGGAGATCGAGGCCTTCGACGAGGACACCGTCAACGAGTTGCGCACGCGCGCCAAGGATGCCTTGTTGACGATGGAGATCGCCCGCGAGGAGAAGGTCGACGACGTCTCGCAGGATCTGCGCGACCTGGAAGGCCTGACGTCCGACCTGATCGGCAAGCTGGCCGACGGCGGCATCCACACCCGCGACGACCTGGCCGACCTGGCGGTCGACGAACTGACCGAGATGACGGGCATGGACGAGGAGCAGGCCAAGGCTCTGATCATGAAGGCACGTGAACACTGGTTCATCGCCTGAACACGGCCACGCCACCTCCTGACCGCCCCCCCAGCTGCAATGAAGGAAAACCCACAATGGCCGTGACCACCGTCGCCCAGCTAGCCACGGAGCTGAACCGGCCCGCGGCCGCACTGCTCGAGCAGTTGGAGTCGGCCGGTGTCCCGAAGAAGTCGGCCAGCGAGACGCTGACCGAGGCGGACAAGGAGCGCCTGCTCGAGTTCCTGCGCAACGCGCACGGAACTGTCGGCGCCGAGCGCAAGAAGATCACCCTGGTGCGCAAGTCGACCAGCGAGATCAAGCAGGCCGACGCCAGCGGCAAGGCACGCACCATCCAGGTCGAGGTGCGCAAGAAGCGCGTCTTCGTCAAGCGCGACGACCTTGCGCCAGGCATGGACGAAGCCGCTGTTGCAGCCGCGGCCGAAGCGGAACAGGCCGAACTAGCCCGCCGCGAGGCGGAAGCCCAGGCGCAGGCCGAGGCCATCCGCATCCAGGAAGCTGAACTCGCCGAGCGTCGCCGCTTGCGTGAAGAGCAGGAACGCGCCGAGCGCGAGGCCGCCGAGTCGCGGGCACGCGAGCAGACCGCTGCGGCTGAAGCCGCGGCAGCCGCTGCCGCCACGGCGAAGAAGGACGACAAGTCGACCGCTCCGGTTCCCGCTGCGCCGCCTGCAAGTGAACCGGCCGTCGAGGCGCCGAAGCCGGCCTTGCGCGTCATCAAGGCCTCGACAATCGAGGCCGAGGACAAGCAGCGCCAGGCCGATCTGGACCGCCGCCGCAAGGTGGCGGAGAACGAGGCGGCCGCCATCCGCGCGATGATGAACGCGCCGAAGAAGGTGCTTGTCGCCAAGGCGCCGGAAGCAGCCAAGCCGGTCGAGGCCGGCAAGGAAGGCATCACCGGCACGATTCACAAGCCGAAGGCCGCGCCGGGTGCAGCCACGACGGCCGCCAAGCCTGGCGACAAGAAGGCGCTGAAATCCGAGAAGCTGTCGTCCAGTTGGGCCGATGACGCCGCCAAGAAGCGGGCGCTCAAGCCGCGTACCGACGGCGGTGCGGCCGGCCGCCCGGGCTGGCGCGCGCCGCGCGGCGCACGCCGCGGCGAGCACCGCGAAGGTTCGAGCAGCGGCTTCAGTGCACCCGCCGAGTTCACGGTGCAGGAAGTGCACGTGCCCGAGACCATCAGCGTTGCCGACCTGGCGCACAAGATGTCGGTCAAGGCCAGCGAGCTGATCAAGCACCTGATGAAGCTGGGCCAGATGGTCACCATCAACCAGCAGCTGGACCAGGAAACGGCCATGATCCTGGTCGAGGAAATGGGCCACACTGCGGTGGCCGCCAAGCTCGACGACCCGGAAGCCTTCCTCGAGGAAGAAGAAGCGGCGACCACCGGCGAGGACAGACCGCGCGCCCCGGTGGTCACGGTGATGGGCCACGTCGACCACGGCAAGACCTCGCTGCTGGACCACATCCGTCGCACTCGGGTGGCCTCCGGGGAAGCCGGCGGCATCACCCAGCACATCGGCGCGTACCACGTGGAAACGCCGCGCGGCATGATTACCTTCCTCGACACGCCGGGCCACGCGGCCTTCACGGCGATGCGGGCACGTGGCGCCAAGGCCACCGACCTGGTGATCCTGGTGGTGGCGGCCGACGACGGCGTCATGCCGCAGACCAAGGAAGCCATCTCGCATGCCAAGGCTGCTGGCGTGCCGATCATCGTGGCGATGAACAAGATCGACAAGCCCGAGGCCAATGTCGATCGCGTCAAGACCGAGCTGGTGGCGGAACAGGTCGTGCCCGAGGACTTCGGTGGCGATTCGCCCTTCGTGCCGGTGTCCGCGCGCACCGGCCAGGGCATCGACGATCTGCTCGAACAGGTGCTATTGCAGGCCGAGGTGCTGGAACTGAAGGCTCCCGCCGACGCGATGGCCAAGGGCATCGTCATCGAGGCGCGTCTGGACAAGGGTCGCGGCCCGGTGGCCACGGTGCTGGTGCAAAGCGGCACGTTGAAGAAGGGCGACGTCGTGCTGGCCGGCTCCAGCTACGGCCGCGTGCGCGCCATGCTCGACGAGAACGGCAAGGCCTCCGACGAGGCCGGCCCTTCGATCCCGGTCGAGATCCAGGGCCTGACCGAGGTGCCGCAAGCCGGCGACGATTTCATGGTGCTGGGCGATGAACGCCGCGCCCGCGAGATCGCCACCTTCCGCCAGGGCAAGTACCGCGACGTCAAGCTGGCCACCAAGCAGGCCGCCAAGCTGGAGAACATGTTCGCCGACATGGGCCAGGGCGAGGCGCAGATGCTGCCGCTGATCGTCAAGGCCGACGTGCAGGGTTCGCAGGAAGCGCTGGCCCAGGCGCTGGGTAAGCTTAGCACCGACGAGGTCAAGATCCAGATCGTGCACTCGGCGGTAGGCGGCATCAGCGAAAGCGACGTCAACCTGGCCATCGCCTCAAAGGCGGTGATCATCGGCTTCAACGTACGCGCCGATGCCGGTGCGCGCAAGCTGGCCGAAGGCAACAGCGTCGACCTGCGCTACTACACCATCATCTACGACGCGGTCGACGAGGTGAAGGCGGCGATGACCGGCATGCTCGCCCCCGAGCAGCGTGAAGAGGTCATCGGCACGGCCGAGATCCGCACCAAGTTCGTGGCCTCGAAAATCGGCACGGTGGCCGGCTGCATGGTCACCGCCGGCGTGGCTCGCCGCGGCGCGCGCGTGCGCATCCTGCGCGACAACGTCGTGGTCTTCAGCGGCGAGGTCGAAAGCGTCAAGCGCATGAAGGAAGACGTGCGTGAGGTCAAGGAAGGCTTCGAGTGCGGCGTCAAGATCAAGAACTACAACGACATCGCCGAGGGCGACCAGCTGGAGTTCTTCGAGGTCAAGGAAGTTGCACGCACCCTGTAGCGGTGGCTGTCGTCTGAACCAGACCCCGCCTTCCGCAAAGAAGGCGGGGTTTGTCGTTTCAAAGGCCCGAACTCCCACACATCCCATGCGCCACAAGCGATCCATCCCCAACCGCGGTTTTCGCGTCGCCGACCAGATCCAGCGCGACGTGGCCTTGCTGGTGCGCGAGCTGAAGGACCCGCGCATCGGCATGGTCACGATCAATGCGGTCGAGGTCACGCCGGACTATGCGCACGCCAAGATCTTCTTCTCGCTGCTTAGCGGCGACGTGGCCGAATGCGAACAAGCGCTGAACGAGGCCGCCGGCTTCCTGCGCAACAGCCTGTTCAAGAAGTTGCAGATCCACACCGTGCCGACGCTGCACTTCCACTTCGACCGCACGACCGAACGTGCCGCCGACCTGAGCGCCCTCATCGCCAAGGCCAACGCCAGTCGAGCGAAGGACGACGAGTGACGCTGCCACAGCGCGTTCGCATTCCACGCCGTGCCGTACATGGTGTGCTGCTGCTCGACAAGCCGCTGGGCTGGACGAGCAACGACGCGCTGCAGAAGGCCAAGCGTCTGTACCGTGCCGAGAAGGCCGGCCACACGGGCACGCTGGATCCCTTGGCCGCGGGGCTGCTGCCCCTTTGCTTCGGCGCGGCGACCAAGTTCTCGCAGGTCTGCCTGGACGCCGACAAGGCCTACCGCGCCACGCTACGCCTGGGCCAGACGACGCGCGGCGGCGATGCCGAAGGTGAAGTGCTGCAAGTCCGGGAGGTGCAGGTCGACCGTGCCGCGATCGAGGCCGCCTGCCGCCGCTTCACCGGCGTTATCGAGCAGGTGCCGCCGATGCATTCGGCGCTGAAACACGAGGGCAGGGCGCTGTACGACTATGCGCGTGCCGGCATCGAGGTGGAGCGCGCCGCGCGTGCAGTCACCATCCAGCGCATCGACATCGTCGATTGGCAGCACGAGCTGCTGGTGCTGGACGTGCGCTGCAGCAAGGGGACTTACATCCGCACGCTGGCCGAAGACATTGGCGATCTGCTCGGCTGCGGCGCCCACCTGGCCGGGCTGTGCCGCACCGCCAGCGGCAAGCTGTCGGTGGACGATGCCGTCACGCTGGAGCAGCTGGCGGCGCTGTCCGAGCCCGAACGCGACGCGCTGCTGCTGCCGGCCGATGCGCTGCTGGCGGACTGGCCGCGCGTGCAACTGCCCGACGACGAGGCCGGCCGATTCCTGACCGGGCTGCGCCGCCGCGTCAGCGTGGCCGATGCCGCCGCCGTGCGCGTCTACGGGCCCGACGACGCCTTCCTGGGCAGTGCCCATATCGCAGGCGGCGAACTCATCGCCGACCGCCTGCTCTCACCCGCCGAAGTGGCGGGACTGAATTCCTTAGAAAGCCTGCCATGACCCGCCAGATCCGCAACATCGCCATCATCGCCCACGTCGACCATGGCAAGACCACGCTGGTCGACCAGCTGCTGCGCCAGAGCGGCACCTTCCGCGAGAACGAGAAGGTGGCCGAGCGCGTGATGGACAGCAACGACCTGGAAAAGGAACGTGGCATCACCATACTGGCCAAGAACTGCGCGGTGGAATGGAAGGGCACGCACATCAACATCGTCGACACGCCCGGCCACGCCGACTTTGGTGGCGAGGTGGAGCGCGTGCTGTCGATGGTCGACAGCGTCCTGCTGCTGGTGGACGCGGTCGAAGGCCCGATGCCGCAGACCCGCTTCGTCACCAAGAAGGCGCTGGCATTGGGGTTGAAGCCGATCGTCGTGGTCAACAAGGTCGACCGGCCCGGTGCGCGGCCCGACTACGTCATCAACGCCACCTTCGACCTGTTCGACAAGCTGCATGCCACCGAAGCGCAGCTCGACTTCCCGGTGATCTTCGCCTCCGGGTTGAACGGCTGGGCCACGCTGCAGCAGGGGGAGGTCGGTACCGATCTGACGCCGCTGTTCGACGCCATGCTCGAACACGTGCCGGCGCACGAAGGCAGCCCCGAAGACCCGCTGCAGCTTCAGATCTGCTCGCTGGACTATTCCACCTACGTCGGGCGCATCGGCATCGGCCGCGTCAACCAGGGCACGCTCAAGCCGATGCAGGACGTGGCCGTGTACAGCGGCCCCGACAGCACGCCCTTCAAGGCGCGTGTCAACCAGGTGCTCAAGTTCGAGGGCCTGGAGCGTAAGCAGGCCACCGAGGCCGGGCCCGGCGACATCGTGCTGATCAACGGCATCGAAGGCATCGGCATCGGCGTGACGCTGACCGACATCGACAACCCGGTGCCGTTGCCGATGCTCAACGTCGACGAGCCGACGTTGACGATGAACTTCTGCGTCAACAACTCACCCTTGGCCGGGCGCGAAGGCAAGTTCGTCACCAGCCGGCAGATCCGCGACCGGCTCGAGCGCGAGTTGCAGAGCAACGTGGCGATGCGCGTACGCGACACCGACGAGGACGGCGTGTTCGAGGTCTCGGGCCGTGGCGAACTGCACCTGACCATCCTGCTGGAGACGATGCGGCGCGAGGGCTACGAGCTGGCGGTCAGCAAACCGCGCGTGGTCTTCAAGGAGGAGGGCGGCGAGCGACTGGAGCCGATCGAGCTGGTTACCGGCGACGTCGAGGACCAGCACCAGGGCGCGGTGATGCAGGCGCTGGGCGAGCGCAAGGCCGAGCTGGTGAACATGGAGCCCGACGGCATGGGCCGCGTGCGCCTGGAGTACCGCATCCCGGCGCGCGGGCTGATCGGCTTCCAGAACGAATTCCTGAACCTGACGCGCGGCACCGGACTCATCAGCAACATCTTCGACGGCTACGAGCCCTACAAGGGCGAGATCGCCGGGCGCAAGAACGGCGTGCTAATCAGCCAAGACGACGGCGAGGCCGTCACCTACTCGTTGGGCAAGCTGGACGACCGCGGCCGCATGTTCGTCAAGGCCGGCGATCCGTTGTACGAAGGCATGGTCATCGGCATCCACAGCCGCGACAACGACCTGGTGGTCAACGCGGTGCGCGGCAAGCAGCTGACCAACTTCCGCGTCTCGGGCAAGGAAGACGCCATCAAGATCACGCCGCCGATCATCCTGACGCTGGAATACGCGGTGGAGTTCATCGCCGACGACGAACTGGTGGAAATCACCCCGAAGAGTATCCGCATTCGCAAGCGCTGGTTGAAGGAGCACGAGCGCAAGCGGGCCAGCCGCGAGGCCACCTGAACTTGACGCACCGTCGTGCCGTCGCGCTGATGGTCTGCGTGACGCTCATGTGGAGCATCGCGGGCATCGTCACGCGGCATCTGGACAGCGCACGCGGCTTCGAGATGACGTTCTGGCGCAGCCTGTTTAACGCGCTGGCGCTGCTGCTGCTGCTCGGCTGGATCCAGGGCCCGGCGCGGTTGTGGCGCACGCTGCGCAGCGGCGGGCGTTCGCTGTGGGTGTCGGGCCTGTGCTGGTGTGTGATGTACACCGCCTTCATGGTCGCCATCACGCTCACCACCGTGGCCAACGTGCTGGTGACGATGGC
>Ga0105097_10000527_pt1 | contig 17442 bp, 19 predicted proteins | sample PPLLak12cMay2015_FD_87035 | JGI IMG/M metagenome (GOLD analysis project Ga0105097, IMG submission 87035) | Freshwater sediment microbial communities from Prairie Pothole Lake near Jamestown, North Dakota, USA - PPLs Lake P7 Core (1) Depth... | ecosystem: Environmental > Aquatic > Freshwater >...
ATCGGGCTCCTGCTGGCCCCCGGGCGATTTGCTTCTGTCCCCCTTGACATCCATCATGGCGCCGGCCACGGCCAGGTCGTTTTCCTGTACGTGCTTCAGAAACGACACGAACCGCTTGTGGTAGTCCGTCCCCAGTTTCCGGTCCATGTCGAAGGTGGCGGCAAATGTCGAATTCAGGGCGCCCGTACTCACACAGCGGGCCCCGATGCAGGCGCCGTGCTTGTGCACCAGGTACCTCGATGCCCGAAAGCGCCTATCCAGGTCCTCCCGGTCGGAAAGGATGTGGACGAACCGGCTGACCTTGCCCCCCGTGAAAGGAGACTGGGCGGTGAGCAGGCCTTCGCAGTCCTGCCGGGAGGAAAGCTCGTAGACAAGCCCGATGGCATCCAGCGGCGGTTTGAAGCAGGGGTGCGAGCCTATGTCGCTCACCCGCTCGCCGAAAGAGTACAACTCGGGAGCCTGCCTGCGGACGCTGTCCACGTACTGCTCTTTGGTCCTCATCGCCATCTCTTTCCTCCTTTACCGGCAGGTCGATCAGTGAATTATTCCATTTTGCCTTTCTTTTTCATGGCCTGCCCGATCGAAAAGGCATCGCCCAGCCGCTTGCCCGTGCCGTAATAGGCATTCGCCTCGGGGGCGAAGAAAAAGGGTCTGAGCTTTTCAACGTCCAGCGCCCCCTTGTCATCGAGGACCTTCCCGTCGGCCTTGACGTCCAGGATCTCACCGACAAACTGCGTGTGCAGCCCCAGCTCGATCTGATGGACCAGCTTGCATTCCAGGACGAGGGGGAACTCTTTGATGTAAGGGGCGTTGACCAGGGTGCTTCGGACCGGCGTAAGACCGGCCTCGGCAAACTTGTCGGTTTTCTTCCCCGACACGAGACCGCAGTAGTCGGCCTGGATGGCATAGTATTCAGAGGGGATACTGATGGTGAAGGCGCCCTGCAGGACAATATTCCCGTAGGTGTACGTTGCCTTTCGAAGCGAAACGGCGATACAGGGGGGGCTGGAGCAGCAGATGCCTCCCCAGGCGGCCGTCATAACGTTCGGCTTGTCCGCCGCGTCATAGGTTCCCACGAGCATGACCGGCGTGGGGTACAGGATCGTCTTGGCACCGAGTGACTTCTTCATTTCACCCTCCTTGAAAAAGCGCATATTCACTCAATCATCACGCCTGATCACTTGCCCCCCGGGGGGGGCGGCATCAACGGAGCTTCAGCTTGCGGAGAAAAAACCGATACTATGTCCAGGAGCATCAGCTTTCGCTGGATCAAACGTGATGTCATCCGCGACAGGAGCGCATCCATGGATTTCGGGACCACACTGATTTTCTCGATCCTTTTCGGATCGATAGGCATGGGATACTTTGTCTATGGCAAAAAGCAACAGGCGGCTCTCCCCTTACTCACCGGCATCGTTCTTTGCATCTTTCCTTATTTCGTGTCCAATGTCTATATCATGGTCCTCGTGGGGATCATTCTTACCGTCCTGCCGTGGGTAATCTGACCGTCCAGAACATGGTTCGAATCTCAATCATTGAGTCTGACCCCTTTGTCTTCCCGGAGCTCCGTGTTTTACCCTTTACCGTACTGTTCACGCGCGAGGGGCAGGAGCCCTGCACTCTTCAGCCTGTCGAGCGGAGCCAGGAAGGTGACCTGGACCACTCCCGGAAGGCGGCCGATTTCAATGGCCCCTGTGATCGTAGCACGGTTTCTGACTTCCGCAACGCTCATGTCGAGTAGTTTCCCCGCCCGTTGCAGCCCGCACTCGGTTGCCTTGTTGAGGTCGGCTCCCGTACCGACGACGGAAATGGGGGCCGTTTCTTCCAGGCGGCGGACCCCCCATTTTTTCGCCAGCGCTTGAGCCCGCTTCCTTTCCGCCGCGTTGATGGGCCGCGCCAGATACGGGAGGTCTTCGACCAGCGGGAACAATACCGGGCCCTCGAGTGGGCGGCCCTTGATGAGATTGACCTGGAGGGTGATCATGCCGGCCACATCGATCGTATGCCCGGCGACTTCCCCGTCGCCCTGGAGCGCGTGCATGTCCCCCATGTAGATGCCGGCGCCGGGAACTTTCACGGGCGCCACGACGATCGCGCCTTTCCTGGCGGCGTCGATATCCATGTGACCATCGGTTCGATGCTCGAGCTGTTCGGCCGTGAGCGCGTACTCGTGGGGCGCCCCGATGAGGAAAACTCCGAAATCGCCGGCGTTGTGGGAATCGGGCATCCGGATGGCCGGGGTCGTTCCGAGCTGGCCCATGAAGGGTCTCATGCGGGAAATCACCCCCGGCATGTCATGGGGCGCAAAGAGAAGAATCGGATGCTGCCGGCAGCCGTCCGAGAGCTTCGCATAGTTTCTTGCATCTTTTGCGATGAATTCCGCCGTTTTGATGTCGACGGTTATGCTGACCTTGCCGGCCTTGTCGAATGTCGCCGTATAGCCGTGTTCAAATTGAAAGGGCTTGAGCGTTGTTCCGCAATTGACGCAGCGCACCGCCTCTTGCCCGATCCCCTCGATGGTCGTTTCGGGGCGCATGGCGCCGCAATGGGGGCATTTCTTCGCAACGTAGGGGTCCCCGTTGAAATAATCGCCCATCATCCGGTCGACACCGGATGCGGCGGCAACGGAAGTGACTTTGATGTCGCGGATCCGGATGACCACCGCGTCACCCGCCTCAGCGCTCTCGACATAGACCGGCTGTGTCACCTCGTGCCCGCCTCGAAGCTGCGGGGTGATCATCGGACCCCAGCAGCCCGGCATGGTGTTGGCCTCTATGATACCCCCGTTTTTGAGCGGTCCGAGCATGGGCGCGCCGGGGTCAAGGATCCCGTCGGTGTATGTCGTAACGACGACTTTTTTCGCTGCCATGATCCTTCCCTCCTTTGTCAAAGGTTTAGATCCTGTTCCAGGGCTTCGAAAGCGGTCTTTTAGCGAGAGAACACCCCGCATTAAATAATTTTGCTACGGATCAGCCGATCACTCAATCATTTTCGGATATCCGGTAAACACCGACCACTGACTCGGAAGCTGCACAAAAAGCTCCTCGCCTCTTGCGCAGACCTCGCCTGCCGCGGACAGGGTCACACTCACCGTGACTTCACGGCCCTTGATCTCTTTGACCGTTGCCCGCAATTCCAGGGTCGTTTTCAATGGTGTTGGTTTCAGATAGTCCACCTTGAGCGACGTTGCAACAAAGCGCGAAAGCGGTTTATCCCCGAGGGAATACCCCTCTTCGCGCAATTTCGCCGCCGATGCCGTAGCGGCACCGTGACAATCGATGAGCGTGGCAATCAGACCGCCGTAAGCGAACCCGGGGGCCCCGCCGCACTGGTAGGGCTCCGGGGTGAAGTGGCAAACGGCTTCTTCACCGTCCCAGTAACTCTTGATTTTCATTCCCGCCTCGTTGCGCCGCCCGCAGCCGTAACAGTTTGCAAATTCAACGGGATAGTGGTCTTGAAAGGCCTTGCCCGCCACTGTTCACTCCTTTTCTGACGCTTCTGCTGTTGCAACGAAGTCAGATGTATACATCGATATCGGGCAGAGTGCGAATCGCAATATGCAAGTCTGCCCCGAGTTTCTCTCTTTTCTCAATCACCCGACGGGTGATCATCGGCTGGGGAACAGTCAGCTGTTCACCCCCTGCGCAACAAGCTTCCCGTCCTGGTTATTCACCGTCCATTTGTACGTCACGGTGCCGCCACGTTTCCCCTCTTTCTTGCCGACGACCTCAACTTCGGCGGAAAGGCGGTCCCCCGGGAAAACCGGCGTCTTGAAGGCAATGTCGGTGGCGGCAACCCAGATCGCATCCGCGAGAAACCCCTGTTTCGCCATGAGCCCCATCATGCTGGCCATGATGTAGATCCCGGGAGTGACCCGGTCTTTGAACCCCTTGCTCTTCGCGAATTCGGAGTCCAGGAAGCCGGGAAGATCCATGCCGGACATCTGCGCGACCAGGTCAATCTCGGTTCCCGTGATGGGTTTTGTGACCGTGGACTTGTACACCTTGCCGATCTCAATTTCTTCAAAATACATGGCGCTCCCCCTTTCCTGAAATTACGGCGTCAGGCTCGATTATTGACATTTGGATGCGGTGCGCTTTGCAAGTCTGCCCCTGTCGTTTCTCAAGGAATCTGAATCAGACCGCATCCAGGACCTCGCGAATGGCCCGCCCCAGATCCCTCCGGGTCATCGGTTTCATGACGTAGCCGCGTATCCCCAGCTCGGCGGCCTGTTCCGCCGTCATGATCTCGCTGTAGCCAGTGCAGAGGATGACGGGCATGCCGGGCCGGATGGCCAGGACCGCCTTGGCGAGGTCCGCGCCGGTCATGTTCGGCATGGTCACGTCCGTGATCACGAGATCGAAATCCCCCTGCCGGGCCCGGAAGAGCTCGAGCGCCTCGACGCTGCTCGTCCTCGTCGTCACCTGGTACCCGAGCGAGCGGAGCATCCTGCCTGTCAGATCGGCCAGCATCGCTTCGTCGTCGACGAAAAGAATGCGCTCATGGCCGCCTTTGACCTCCGGTTCTCCGCGTGCGGCCGCCGCGCCGGACGACGCGGCCAGGGGCAGGTAGACCGTGATCGTCGTGCCCTGGCCGGGCTTGCTTGCCGCCTCGATGGCGCCGCCGCAGCTCTTGACGATGCCGTACACGACGGACAGGCCCAGCCCTGTCCCCTCGCCCTGGGGCTTCGTGGTGTAAAACGGGTCGAATATCCTATCCAGGTTGGCCTCGTCGATTCCCTGGCCCGTATCGCTGACCTCGAGCTTCGCGTACCAGCCCGGCCCCAGCCCGAGGGTCCCGGGGGACGCACCCCGGCCGATTTCCTCCTGTTGCAGCGAGATCCGGAGGACGCCCCCGCCCTGTCTCATCGCGTGGGCCGAGTTGGTGCACAGGTTCATCAGGACCTGGTGGATCTGGGTCGGATCGGCGACGACGACCGTCGGCTTGGTCACGATCGCTTCACGGATTTCGATTGTGGAGGGGATGGAGGATCGCAGCAGCTTGACCCCTTCCTTGATGAGCGGGTTGAGCTGGATGGGCTGCTTTTCCGTCTCCTGCATGCGACTGAAGGTGAGAATTTGATTCACCAGGTCTCTTGCCCGCTTGCAGGCCGCCATGGCCTGGGCCAGGCATTCATTCCGGGCCTCCCGGTCATTTTCGATCTTCGCAAGCTCCGTGAAGCCGATCATGGCCATGAGGATGTTGTTGAAGTCGTGGGCGATGCCACCCGCCAGGGTGCCGATGGCCTCCATCCTCTGGGCGCGCTGAAGGCGGGCTTCCAGTACCTTCCGCTCTTCCTCGGCGCGCTTACGCTCCGTGATGTCGCGCGTGATGGAGAGGATGTGAGGGACCCCCTGCAGGTGAATGACCCTGGCCGACATCAGGCCCCTTCCGACAGAGCCGTCTTTCCTTCGGAAATCGGCCTCCAGATTCTCGTAATGCCCCTGTGACTTCAATCTTCGCAGAAGCGTTTCCCGGTCTTCTCGACGGCTCCACAGCCCGATCTCCAGCGACGTCCTGCCGATAACGTCATTTCGGGTGAACCCGGTCAGTTTCGTAAACCCCTCGTTGATGTCCACGAACAGGCCGTCTTCGAGGCGGTTGATGTTGATCGCATCGGGGCTGATGTAAAAGGACAGCCGGAAGCGCTCCTCGCTCTCCAGCAGTTTCATCTCCGCCTGCTTGCGCTGCGATATGTTCTCGAACAAGGTGACGAAATGATTGTCGGCGGGGCAAAAGGCGGCGATATCCAGCCAGATCCCCAGGGTTGGCAGGAAGACCTCGAAACGATCGGGCTTTCCCGTCGAGGCGACCCGGCCGAGAATATCGACCACGTCGGGGCTGGACTCCCTGAAACCGGGAATGACCTCGCTGACCCGCCTGCCGATGACGCCCTTGAGGCCTGTCAACTGTTCGAAAGCGGGATTGACATCCAGGTAGACGAAATCATGGGGGCGGCCGTCTTCAAACAGCATTTTGCAGTATGCATAGCCGTTGAGCATGCTGGTGAAGAGGCTGCGATAGAATTCGTTGCTCTCGCGCAGCAGCTCGGGACCGGGCGGGATGAATTCCGCGGCCGCCTCCGTCTGCTGCCCTGCCTCGTTGCTCCCGGCGGTCGGTTGCGCCCTTGTCTTGTCCTCATCCTTCATGATGTGCTCCGGATCCGGAAATCATGAGTGCGATGTCCCCCCTTGCATCGGCGTTATGAAAAAATACTCTTAATCCAGTCCCAGATTCCCCTTGATCTGATTACGATATCCGACTGGTCACGAACGTTGGACGCAGTGGCAAGGGGTTTATCAAGGAATTGAGGGCGGAATACTCTGATCGTAAAGGCACGAGGGGCATTATCCCATTCGATCTTTTGATCTGCGGCAAGATACCAGCCGATGAAACCCACGACGTGAATTTGATCTTCGGGTTTGTAGGCGATAATTCTTATATTTTCGTTGGTTTTATTCGTGAAGGTGACTTTCTTCTTCGCGTGCCCCGAAATCCTGATATTCGTCCCGTCCCCGGTGATCTCCACCTCCCCGGAACCCAGGATCCCGCTATCCGGCACTAAAACTCGTTCCAGGATGCCGATAGCTCCGGGGATGACGACCTTGAACCGATAGTTGTCAAGCGGATAGGACGCGCTTTGGCCGGGATTCAAAACCCATTTATGCCTTTCGATCAATCGAATAGGATCGTCGTCATTATAGGCATAAACCCCTACCTTTATTTTTGAATGGTTCACAATTTTCATATTTTCAGAGATGTCGGGAGGCCTTGTGATTTCGACTTTCACCTGATCGTCTTTTGTGGGAAATGGCAAGCTCGACGTCAGATTGGATCCAAGGAAGAAAAGGATAAGGAGGATAACAACAAAGAGCGAAAGAAAACCGATGACCTTTTTCATTTTACTCTCCTTGGAGGGCATGACCCTGCCCTTCCTGTGTCCCGCAGGGCTCGCCTGGGGGAGGCTTTTTCGACGATCAAGTACAGCGCCTGTTATGCGTCCACTCTGTTATTGAGTTCCTTGTACCTGAAACAGTCTACGACATGATCATTGACCATGCCGACTGCCTGCATGAAGGCGTAACAGATTGTCGGCCCGACGAACTTGAATCCTCGCTTCTTCAGATCCTTGCTCATGGCAACAGACTCCGGGGTGCTGGAGGGGAGATCCGCCATCTTTCTCCACGAATTCCGGATCGGTTTGCCATTGACGAATTGCCAGATGTAGCGATCAAAACTTCCAAATTCCTTTTGAACCTGCAGAAATGCCCTGGCGTTCGTGATCGCCGCGTTGATCTTGAGCCTGTTTCGGATGATCCCTGGATTGGCGAGCAGCCGCGATACCGTGTTCTCGGAGTATTTGGAGATTTTCCGGGCGTCAAAATTGTCAAAAGCTCTTCTGTAAGCTTCCCGCTTTTTGAGGATCGTGGACCAGCTCAACCCCGCCTGTGCGCCTTCCAGGACGAGAAACTCGAACAGCGTCCTGTCATCATGGATCTCCACGCCCCATTCCTGATCATGATAGGCCTGTTCGAGTTCGCTTCCATTGGCCCAGTCACAACGTTTCATCCGTCACCGTCACTTGACATGATCGGACTCATACAGGTAGACCGAACGCGCCATCACGGCCGTGTCCGGAAACTCGCTGAACACGCCGTCCACGCCCAGCCGGAAGAACTGCAGGTACTCGGCCTGCGGATCACCCATATAGCTGGAAGCCAGACGCCGCTGCTCATTGCGGAACGTAAATACGTGCACGAATAACCCCCGCTTGTGAGCTTGAGCCACCAGTGCCGTCGGCGGCTGCGTTGCGGCGTCGCGCAGGTCCACCTTGCCGTCGCCGTTGACGTCTACGGGCTGTCCGCCCCTGCCCATGCGGCCCTTCAGGGGCACGATATAGGGTTTCCAGACGCCGATGCCGTCGGCATAGGTCCCGATTTCAGCCAGGCCCGATGGCGTAACCATGTCGGCAAACAGGCGGTCATCGCCGGACTTGCACCAGTCATAGGGACGGTCGAAGGGTATCGCATAGGTGATCTTGCCTGTCTTCAAGTCGATATCATCGCCGTCCACGAGTTGCACCATGCGCGTCTTCAAACCCTTGCGGCGCATCTCTTTCAGGCTGCCCGGCTCGAAGCTCTGCACGAACACGGGCGCGGACCGGCTGTTCCACCCCTCCGCGTTGAGCGCGGCGATCAGCTTGTCCTCCAGCGGGAGCCCAAGGTCGCGGTGATAGGTCGGGTTCTTTGTCTCAGGGTAGACGTAAATCGCTCGCCCAAGTTTTGCGCTTTGCGTTTTGACCAGGTCGAAAATCTCCTGCATCGTCGCGGCCCTGAATTTCCCGTTGTTCTCCTGAGGACGCTCGGGGTCCGTGATCACGGCGCCCAGCGTCTTGATCTCCGCCAGGGTGAAATCGTGGGCGAACCAGCCTGTCTGCTTCTCGCCATCCACCGGCCAATCCACACGTTTGCGGTTAGCGAATTCGGGCCTGGAGGCCACGTCGGTGCTGGTAGCGAGGTTCGGGTCATGGCGTGCGATCAGCACGCCGTCCTTTGTTGAGATAAAATCGGGCTCGATCACCTCGGCGCCCTGATCGATCGCCAGCTGATAAGCCTCGAGCGTGTGCTCGGGCAGATAGCCCGACGCGCCTCGATGCCCGATGATCAGCGGCGGATTGCCGTCAAGCGTCGGCAGGGCTTTATGGCCGCGAGTGGCGGCAAAGGCGCCGGTCATCGCAGGAGCGCCTGTGGTCATGCCGACCTCGAAGACCACGGTCATGAGCGTGAGAGCCAGCACACAGACAAGCACTGGCGAGGTGACGAAAATGCTCAAACGACGGCGCATGGTGCCCTCCTCTAAGGGTGCAACAGTTCGACGTTTCAGTAAAGAGGTTCGCGGTCAGAACGCCTCCCTGCGATCCGGGCACGGTCGGCCTGTCCGGTTCGGATTACCCCTTTCGGAAACCCCTTGTCCGTCAATCGCCCGGCCGATCATGCCCCGGTATTTCTTCCTGTCCGAAAGAGTTACTTCGCTTCGGGTACCATTTTCTCGGATCGCACATCAATGATTGTCTTTACAAGCTTCTCGGACCAGAACTTGAAGGCTTCCCTGGCGGAGCCCCACTTCGAAAACCGCTCATCGAACTCAGCCGCACGCTTGATCGCCCCCAGGGCGACGATCTCGTTGGTCGCGGTGTCGAGGACCATCAACTCGGCCGCCGTCTCGCCACTGCCGACCCATCCGCCCGTTGCGCCCTTCTTGACCAAGCTGACGCCCAGACCGACGGGAACGATCGAGGTCACTGCGCTCACGCCGGGTCTGCTCGGCTGCACGTTCGTGATCGCGAAGCGGACCCGCGCCACGTCGGGACCGGGCTCCGCCACGATGGGGAGCTTATCCTTGAAGGCCGCCACGAGGGCCTTGTTGAATTCGTCGCAGAGCTCCTTCATCTCCTGGGCATCGATGCCCTTGTAATCGGCCTTCTCGGCCAGGAAGAAGATGACGCTGTCCACCATGAACTTGTTGTACTTCTTCAAATCGACGCCCGGCTTTAGCCATCGATACCCCCCGGCTTCTCCCGGCTTCAGCTGATCATAGACGCTCGGATTCCCGAGAAACCCTGAGCGTGTAAAATCATCCGACGCAAACGCCGTTGATAGGGTGAACACAAGACCGATCGCCACTGCCAACATCATTCTCGCTGCTCTTTTCATGTCGTTCTCCTTCGCTAATCTTTAACTTGCCTCAAGGAAGGGATCCTTCTTGCAGGCTTTTTGCACCAAGGTCTCTCTGCAGTTTTTGAAATCATCCTATTAAGCCTAGAAAAAATGGTATCGCTCGTGATTGTTGACATTTGGACAGGTGCGACTCGCAACGTTTCATCTCTCACCGTCACCTGACTAATCGGACATCCCTGCGACGATTCATGCGATTCAAGAGCTTTTCGTTTTTTTAACGGTCAATTCCAGATGAAAGCGATGAAGAAATCTATGGATTACCGGGGCAAACAGCAGGCCAGCGACAATCAGGAAGATAATACCGGAATAGAGAGCATAGATTGAAGCGAAGATCTTCCCCGCGGCAGGCCAGTTCTGCAATTCGCCCACCGGTCCCATTCCACCTAAAAGCATTGCCGCATTCAACAAAGCGTCAATCCAGGCTACGTCGGATAGAAAGTGAAACCCGATGGCCCCCATCGCCAAAGACCCGGTGACGATGCCCGTTGCTATAGTGGCATGATGGACGAGCCGCCGTTTGAACTTTGCAGCAGTAAGCAGGGGGGCGCGTTTATGCTCGTACATGTGGAGAATGACTCCTGAGGCCCGGGCTTTCACAATTCGGCTGAACGTTATGATTCAAAACCCGCCCCCATTGTGTAGTTTTCCCGCATCACCGCTTCCATAATAACACATAAAGCACCATCGCAATACCCGCCCCAATCGCAATGGGCGACCCAAACGGAAGCGCATCCCACAGACTTTGCATCTGCCCGATGACGCCCGACAGGAAATCGGATGATTTGGATGCCAGCAGCCCGTATTCGACCATTGGTACCTCAACTCACAATCCCTGGGGTCAAGCTTGAACATTAATACTGTGACATGACGCGAATCGCAATATGCAAGTCCGACCTCTTTGCTCCCCTGGAATAGTCAAGGGTAAAGATTTGCCCCCCATCCCAGCCCAGACGCCATTCTTCCCGTATTTTAGTTTCGTGGCTGCCGCTTCAACACGACGAAATCGGCCCTTCTGTTCTGGGTCCAGCAGACTGCGCTGTGCTCCGTGCAGGCAGGGTTTTTTTCACCATTGCTAACTCCGCGGATCCGATCCTTACCGATCCCCAAATCCATGAGGTGTTCTGCTGCGGCATCCGCCCTGCGCTGGCCGAGTGCCATGTTGTACTCGCTTGTGCCCCGCTCGTCGCAGTTTCCCTCGATCCGGATGTCGTAGTCCTTGTTCGCCTGGAGCCATTCGGCATTTCTTTTGAGAGTATCCCCGTATTCAGGTCTGACGACATATTTGTCAAAATCGAAATAAATGGCCTCTAGTTTCTTGGGAACCTCGGGCGGAGGGACGACGACCGGCGGAACCACTGCAGGCGGAGCCTGGGCAGGAGGAGGTGGAGGAGGAGTGCCTGAGAATACTTTTTCCACAAAGGCGGCCATTCCAGCAGCCGAGGAGACTTCCTCTCCCGTCACATAAGCGCCGCAGTCGCCCGCTTTGACCACCTTCTGCAGCAACGCCTTACCCTCCGGATCGTTGCCGATTTGCACCGTATAAATGCAGATATTCTCCTTCATCGCCGCCTTCATCGCTTGCGCTGAGGCTACCGCCTTCGTCATGACAACCCCGTCGGAGAGGATAATGACGGCCGACTTGCCCGCCAGCAGCTTCAGATCCATTGTGGCAGCATCGATGGCCAGATCCAGCGGGCTGTCCACGCCGGATATGTTCACCGCATAAATAGCTTTGCCCAAATCCTCCTTCACATAGGGAGCCATTCCATACCAGAGATTGGTGTAGTCTCGTCTCAGCCACCGCTCGCCGGTGAAATCCCGCAGTCCCGCCGTGAGCTTCATGTTGGGAATCGAGTCGTTGAAGAGCCGTGCGAGGCTCTGCGCGTATTCGAGCTTTGTAGTCGTCAGCTTGTCCGTGTAGCCATAGTGCGACCATTTGTGGGGATCATACATCGACGCCGAAGTGTCCAGGATGACCTCGAAATTGTTGATCTTCTGGACAATAGCACCGGACTGCAACTTCTGGTTCAAATCCTGCGCCGGAATGGGTTTCATCGTCGTCGCGCAACCTGCAACCAGGGCAAGACAGATTGCGGTGGCAATCAATATAAATGCTTTATTCCGCATCTTTCTTCCTCCTTTGCAACTACGTGGAGTAGATCATGGGGGTCACCTATGATTGCCTTTTTCATTAAATCAAGTGTCGAGATTCGACCCCTTTCTTCCACCAGGGGGAGGTCCTCCTGGCTGCGGCCCGCGTTGTAGCAGTGCCAGCAGCGGAAGCGGCAGCGGTTTGTGACGTCAAGGGTGATGGAATAGAGGCGTTTCACGTCGTCCTTCAGGAAATGATCGAGGAGGCTCTCAAAGGCGCGGCTGGGATAGGGCGGAAACTGCGTGTTGATGACTCGCTTGCCCCCGAAGGGGATGACCTTTTCTCCCGCCAGGTAGGACTTGAGAAACGAGGCGACACGGGGGTGCAGCTTTGTGAGCGGCGGGCGGGACGCAATCTCCTGGAAGAATTCATCTCCACGCATCGTGTGGTTCCGCTCCCGCCGGAATCAGATTGATCTAAGCTTTATTGTCAAGTGTTGAGATTTGACCCCTATCTTGCACCAGGGACGCCCACCCCTCGTCCATAAGAGTCCCTCCAGCAGTATGGCTGGCTGGCCCTGTTCAACTCTTTGAGTGCCCAGAGATGGAGCATCTTTTTTTGTTCGGGTGACAAATCCTGCTTGGTGACCACAGGCATGCTGCAACTGACGGTCAGCAATGCCAAGCCCATGGCGATCAACAGCACCGTCATTTTCGACGTCGTTTTCATGGCCCCATCCCTTCAGGATCAAGAAATTATCAACCGCTCGCGCGTTTGCACCAGAGTGCAATTGTTGCTTTCCTTCCTGCTCTGGTTGGCAGACTAACGGCGGCCTCTGTCATACATGACTTCCATGATCTATCCGAATACGAAGTAGCATCGCGCTGATTTAGAAAAAAGGGGAGCATTGAATCTTGTATTCCTCATTGCGCTCGATGAATTTGTCTATATTTATTTTTGAAAGAAATTTCTGCGGATTGAATGAAGAATGCCAACTATCTTTATCCATATTACACGAAGCAGAGCTTTATTGAATTTTATGAATCATTGTCAAGTGTCGAGATTTGACCCCTTTTTTCCTTTTTTATTCCCACAAGACCTGCCCTCCATCGTACTAGATTTGACCGAGCTTGACTCACAACTTCCTCTCCAATAATCGCCTCGTCAGATCCTCGACTACTTCTTTGCTGAGAGGAAATCCATCAAACACTTGAAAGACCGGTTGGAGCGCTTGATTCACATACTCGCTTAGCGCAGATAAAGGCGTTTCAAGCGGAACGCTAACAAATGTCAAAACCTCGTCGTCATATGCCTTTCTGCCAGGGGAGATATAACGGCTTGGGTTTGCCCAAGATGTCAATTGGCGTCCTCGTAGCCTAGTCCACCGAAAAGCAAAGGCAAGAAGGGTATTCTCCGAATCGCACTTCATCGCTTTAGCGAAAGCTAGTCCGACCGCGATTGCCTCCGCAGTGCGAATTATCGGCAGTCCGAAATCAAACACAGACAGTGGCTTCGGTGCATTTGGTCTACGGGATAATAAGTCATCTTGATGAGCGCGTCGCAGATAGAAACGCCCTTTGGGATCAAGTCGCATAAAATCCAAATGGTCAATCCACTCCGATCCAATATTTACGATAATTTCTTCCCATACACCATTTGCCACGTAAGGGTGTGCACCGTTGTCATTGAAACCTCGGCTATCAAGCCAAACAGGCCATCCAGTGTAGTTCGGATTGCTTGCGTCTAGAAGATTAAGGAACTCTCGATTTGTCGAATGTCCTGGAACATCACCGATGAGCAATAAGGCGACCTCCCAGACACCATGGTCGGGCACATCTATTCCTCTTTCCTTTATCACTAATTTGTAACGTTCTTCGCTCTCTTGAAGATACCTCCGGAGCAGATCCTCAGTTGTGACTTCCGACTCCATTCCCTTTGTAAGTGCAGATACTAGGTCGCGCATCATTTGAGGTGTAAGTCCGCCTAAATGACGCCGCATAAAACGGCCTATATCTGCTTCTCGATTGTCGAAACATACATCAACTATCTTTGGCCAGTCTTTCCAACCAGCCTTAGTAGTGCTAGGTGTGTTGTTCGATCGCAGGGAACGAATAAATACATCGTCAACTGAAATCAGTTTTGCATTGTTGTGCCACAGATCTGACTTAGCTACTACCGGAGCCTTTACTCCAGGAGGAATAACGAGAACCGGATAAGCTTGGCCGTCCCTATCGGGGAATTCCACGGATACCTCAAATGGCTCGGAGGCAAAACGTGAAACTAGTCCTTGTATTTTATCGATATGAAATGCAGACGCAACGTCAGCAGGTACGTTGTCTTTGTCAGGATGCAAGGTATCGTTGTCAAAACCAATCACTAGGTAACCACCACCATGATTTCTGAGGGCCAATGCAGTGCGAACTATTTTTGATACGCCCTCGGGGTGATCGGGGTCTATCCATCTTTTGATCTCGACTGACAAGCTCTCGCTAGGCCTTTGGATAAGTTCCTGAATTCGTTCCGAGTCAATTTTCATTTCAACCTCAAATCCGGCAGACCTTAAAGTTGAGTAAGGCTGCCGGAGCATGAAGCGAGGGGCAAAAACGGGGTTAGTCCGTCTTAATTACATTTCGCGGCAAAGAGAAAAAGGCCAGGGGAACGGTTGTATCAGTGACTTGTGGCTAATGTTTTGTGACTAGTGAAAATCATGATTCTCTTCACTGGCCACTGATCACTAGCCACAGACCACTGTATTTAGTCTTTCTTTGAGACCTTGACCACTATACTCCTACAGCACTCATCATTCTTGATGATGAACGCGTCGGGTTTTTCCAGGATCTTGTACTGGCCGTTGGCCTCGATGATGAGATCGGCCTGGGTCAGGCCGTCCGTCTTGTTGATGATCATAAAACGCCCGATGGGGACTCCGCCCTCCTTTAATACTGCCATGGTTTCTCTCCTTTCATCATCTATGTAGATTTTGTTTTGCGATCGATTTGATTGAGGCGGTGCCTCAGGGTATAGGGTCTCGGGTTTAGGGTATAGGGAAGGAAGGGGATTGTCCCCCTCACCCTTTCCCTCTCCCACCGGGGGAGAGGGACGCAAAGATAAGCAACGTGGATTGCCACGCCTCACGCGGCTCGGCTCGCAATGACGAGTTGGGATTGCTGCGTCGGCCCTGCGGGTCTCCTCGCAATGACGAATTAGAAAATCCCCCTCTATCCCCCTTTTCCAAAGGGGGAAACATCTTTTGCCTTCCTCGAACCTCGGTCCTCGTGCCTTGTCCCTTTTTCTACACTGGTCACCGGTCACTGCCTGATTCTGCTCTTTCTTGTCCTAACTTCCGATCTTCCTAGCTTCCGGTCTCTGCAAAGAGACCCTGCTCGCTAGAGCAGTATAAGGCCCGTCCACGTCACCTTCTCCGTCACGGGGAAGCGGAGTTTCGGCATGCCTGCCTTCTCCAGCGTGCCGATGACGTCGATGCCCATGGCCTCCATGGAGGGACGCGCCCGGAAGGGGTGGCGGCAGTGGCCCTCGGGCTCCATGACGATGCAGGTCTCGCAAAGCCGGCAGCAGCCTCCGATGAGCCCCGTGGCGAATCGCCAGCCCGACTCGAAACAGAGCCGCTCGCCCAGGTTCACAAGCTCGTGGAGCACCCGAGCAGGATCGAAGACGTCGTTTGTCCTCCCCTTCGCCTTCCTGTGGAGCGGAACGCTCAGCTGCACGAGCAGCACCCTGTCGTAGCGGGCAAGCGCAGCCCGGAAATCCGCAACGGAGGGAAGGTAAGGCGGGCACATGAGGTTCTTGCCGTAGGAGTCGCAGATGGGGACCTGGCACTTGAGGCGGACCCGCTCATCGACGACGACGTCGGACACCTTGATGAGTCTTGCCTCCGAGGCGCCTTTCTTCTTCAAGGTGTCGATGACCTTCCTGAGTTTTTGCGCTGGCGTTTTCGCGGGCAGCTTCAAATGGCGTCTCCTTGTTTTTTTGATGAAAAGCGAAGAGGAAATCGTGATTGCCGCGCTCTGAGCCTGTCGAAGGGCTCGAAATGACAGAGCAGAAAATCCCCTTCTATCCCCCTTTATGAAAGGGGGAGTTCATAAAGATAAATAACGAAGATTGCCACGCCTCGCAAGGCTTGGCTCGCAATGACTGTCTTCTTTTATCTCTTCACTCAGACACTTAGACACTCAGGCACTCAGACACTTTTTTCCGTCCCTACACCCTCGTCCCTGGTCCCTAGATTTTGACTCCGTAGCCGCTCTTTGTCAGCTTCTCGCCGCCGTTTTCGGTGACGAGGAAGACGTCCTCCACCCCCACGACCCCTTCGCCGGGGAAGGTGAACTTGGGCTCCAGGGCGATGACGTGGCCGGGCACGAGGACGGCCTTGCTGTTGCGCGAGATGACGGGGGGCTCGTCCAGCTCCAGGCCGACGCCATGGCCGCAGAAGCCGGCCTTGCCGTTTCCGAAGCCCATGAAGTTCGGCAGCAGGTTCTTCTTGTCGGCAAGCTTCTCCGCCTTGATGTAGAGCTCGCTGACTGCGACACCCGGGTGAATGTCGCCGGCCAGCGCCTGGAGGATCTCCAGGGACTCCCGGTATGCGGTCTCCAGCTTCTCGGGAAGCCTGCCCAGGGAGAAGGTGCGCGTGATGTCGGCATGGTAGCCGTTGATGGTGGCGGCCATGTCGACGATGACGGGCTCGTGCCGCACGATGGGCCTGTTGCTCGCCCCGGCGGGAAGAGCGAGGCTCGTACCGTGACCGCCTTCCGTCGTGTCCACGAAGGCGGGCTCGGCGGCGGCGGCCCCCGAAACGACGGGCCCCCAGTAGCACTCCGCGTTGAAGCCCCTCATCCGGACGTAGCCCTGATGGCCCCTTATCCTCGCTGCCATCTCGATGCGGGCGGAAAGCTCGAGCTCCGTCATGCCCTCCTTGAGCGCCTCGCGGGCGATGCGCATCATGTAGTCGCCGAGCTTTGCCGCCTGGCGCAGGATGACGATCTCGAGGGGGGATTTGATGGAGCGGATGGCCTGGATGACAGGCGAGACATCGACGATCTCCCCCGGCTTCAGGGCCTCCCCGTAGCGCGCGTACTGGTTGAAGGGCAGGATGTCGAGCTCCATGCCGAGGCGCTTGAACTTCTTGTAGCCCTTGTCGGCGAGAACGCTTGCAAGCTCGCGGGGGCTTCGGGCATTGAAGAGGTGCTCCAGGGGGGTTTCAGAGCGGATGCGGTTGGGGTTTTTCCGGATGAACAGGATGGGGTGTCCGTCGGAGGGCACAAAGAGCCAGCCCTGGGGGACGGTGCCGGTGAAGTAGTAGAGGTCGGCGTTCTGGACGATGAGCGCCCCGTCGATCTTCGCCTCTGCCAGGCGCGCCTGCAGGGCCTTGATCCGGCGGTCCAGTTCCTCCTTCGGCGTCTTGTTCATCGCTCCCCCCAGAGCAGGGTATCGGGTATCGGGTTTAGGGTATAGGGAAAATGGAAAGGGAATGTTCCCCCTCACCCCGACCCTTGTATGTTAAGGGATGAAGTAATAAGCGTGATCCAAGGCTTCAAGGTCGTGGCAGACCGTCCAACCCTGGGGTCTTTGAACCCGTGGGAGAGCGTGGGTCGCCAC
>Ga0105097_10000529_pt1 | contig 17439 bp, 12 predicted proteins | sample PPLLak12cMay2015_FD_87035 | JGI IMG/M metagenome (GOLD analysis project Ga0105097, IMG submission 87035) | Freshwater sediment microbial communities from Prairie Pothole Lake near Jamestown, North Dakota, USA - PPLs Lake P7 Core (1) Depth... | ecosystem: Environmental > Aquatic > Freshwater >...
GTGAAGATGCTTTTATTGCCGAACGTTATCGATGTTTCGACAGTGAGGAAGGACAGCAATTTTCCTGCGAATATGAGCGGCGGGGACATAAAGCGGTATTATATGGACCAGTTCGAGCAGGCGAGACTTTTTTACTGGGTCAATTCGAAGATGAAATATTTAATCGACGATGATTTGTACATAGACAAGGTAATGTATCGAATGGGTGACATAAACGCCGGTCAGTTCAAGGATGAGGCCGAGAAAAAAAGATACGAGGCCCTGCCGCAGTTGAATCCGGATGCGAGCCTCAATGAGCAGATAAAACAAGTGGGAAAAGACAAGAAGATATATTTTGGGCAGGTGCATTGTGTATGCGAGCGGTTCTGGGACGAGGGTGCGAAGAGGTGGGAATACAGGGGTTCCGGAGGCGGGACTTACGGAATAGAGTGGCCTTTGCCGGGAAGGAGTAATTTTCTCGGAGGAAGCGATGTTGCGTGGCTTTATGCACACGAATATAAGCACCAGGTGGAGAGCAATTACGATTTGAGCGGACTGGAGAGGGAAGATGAGCGGATGTGGTTTTGCCATTTTGCGCCGGTCCATACGGGTTGGGACAAACAGACCGCGGCTGACCATGGCGAGCACTGGGACGGAATAGCGTGGCAATTGCGTCATCACAAGACAGATTCTTATTTGCGTGCAATATATGGTTTTGCACAAAATGCGGTAGATGCAGATGAGGATGGGGTTCCGGATGATTCGCCGCAGTTGCCGCTGGATGAAAAAAGGCTCGGTTCTGATGCGGCAAAGAAGGACAGTGACGGGGACGGCCTTTCAGATTTAGATGAGGTGCTTTCGAGCACTTGGGTGAAGGCGCTGAACCTGCCGGTGCGAAGCAGGGTCGAGGTAAATTATATCAGGCCTAAACTGAATGGAAAGGACAGTGACGGAGACGGCATCGAAGATGGAAAAGACAAATACCCGATTTATCCTTATTCGACACAGATAAAGAAGGGGAAGGTCAAAATAGACGGCTCAATGGATGAGTGGAAAGAGAATCCGCAGATAAAATTTGCAGCCGAGGGCATAGAGCTTGAGGTTTTTTCGAGGTGGAGTGATACTAATGATGCAGCAGGACCAGAGGGGCTTTTTTACGCTGGTAAAATCAAGGGGGATTTCGAGACTATTGATATAGTATTGGATTTGGATGCCGATGGATTTTATTGCGGCAATGATAATTTGAAAATCACGATAAGGAGTGAAAAAAGCAACGGTCCTCTGCTTTTAGATTCAATTATTCACATTTGCGGAGAGGACCGTTGGCCTTTTTTCGATGATGAGCGAAACTATTTTGGAAAAGAACAGCTTAAATTTTCCTCGGCGATAGCAGACAGCCAGCAATTATTCGAATTCGCTGTGCCAAAAAAGCAAAAAATCGGTCTTACCTTAAAAAAGGGTGAAGACATCGGCTTGATGATTTACATCAATTTATCGAACGGCTGCAGCCTTTCAGTCTTCGAACCCTATTCAATTTTTGACAGCACACTGGCTGAATAAAACTTGTCGAAAGAGCTTATCTTTTCTTCAAGTCAGCAAATCAATGTTTTAAAGAATATTTTTAAGGCGATGTAGTATAAACCGGCACATAAACGCCTGCTGGAGTCATTTCCCAACTGGTGATGGTCTGTGTGGGCATTTCGCCTTTTGAACTTTTCTCAGCGGATTGACAGCCCGTCAGGAAAAGCAAAGATAAACTTAATGCAACTATCATAATAATCAGGAAGCTCTTCATTGCAGTATCCTTTCAAATCAAAAACACCTTAATGCGGCAAAACCTCTGCCGCTCTTTCTTTCCTTTAATAATATTACGTAGAAGTTTTAGTTTGTTATATAAGGGAAATTCTTAAATATTGGTTCGCTAATGCTTGTAAGTGTGGAAATTTTGAAGATTTATTCGGGTTTTGCTTGAAAAATTTCTGTCCAATTGATATTAAGGGGCGTTATGAATCCTAAAATAACGGCAGCAGTCATTTTCGTATGTGCTTATGCACTGTTTGTAATACTTCCGAAAAGAAGGACAATTACTGCGGTGGGCGGGGCTATTCTTTTGGTTGTTCTGGGGGTATTGGCTATTGTTGATGCATTCAAGGCAATTAACTGGAACGTGATGGGGATATTCGTGGGGACATTAGTGGTGGCGGACCTTTTTATGGAAAGCCGGGTGCCGGCGTATCTGGCGGAGATAATCGTAGACAGGGCGAGAAATACGGCTTGGGCGATACTTTTGATTTGCATGATGACGGGCTTTATCTCGGCGTTTGTGGAAAATGTGGCGACGGTTCTGATAGTTGCGCCGATTGCATTTGCGCTCGCCAGGAAGCTTCAGATAAGCCCGGTGAATATGATGATAGCGATAGCGATATCGAGCAATCTCCAGGGGACGGCGACACTGATAGGGGACCCGCCGAGCATGCTATTGGGCGGATATGCGAAAATGAATTTTATGGACTTTTTCTTTTACGAGGGAAAGCCAAGCATTTTCTTTGCTGTGCAGGTCGGTGCGATAGTATCATTTGTGGTTTTATATTTTCTGTTTAAGGGGCACAGGGAGAAAAAGCAGCTTGTGCGGATTGAGAAGGTCAGCTCCTGGGTGCCGACGATTATACTTGTGGTTTTGATTTTTGCCCTTGCAGCGTCATCATTTTTTGATACGGGATTTTCTTATATGGCGGGGATTCTTTGCATAATAGCAGCAGCTGTTTGCATAATGTGGAAGGGCCTTTTCGGGAGAGGCAAGCCTATCATCGAGGGATTAAAGTCATTAGACTGGGACACGACATTTTTCCTTATGGGCGTTTTCATTCTTGTGGGAAGTCTGACATACACCGGCTGGATAGATACGATTGCGAATTTTCTTTCAGGGCTGGTCGGGGGAAATATATTTTTAGGCTACACTCTTATTGTCTGGATTTCCGTATTTTTGTCTGCATTTATAGATAACGTTCCGTTTCTGGCTGCAATGCTGCCGGTGGCGGGGACGATGGCGGTGAACATGGGAATCAATCCATCGCTGTTTTACTTCGGGCTTTTGATAGGGGCGAGCCTCGGCGGTAATATTACACCGATAGGCGCTTCGGCGAATATCGTTGCTTGTGGTCTTTTGAAGAAGGAAGGACACAATGTCCGCTTCGGAGAGTTTATGAAGATTGGCCTGCCGTTTACACTGGCAGCAGTTACGGCAGCGTATCTTTTCGTGTGGTTAATCTGGAAGAGTTAAGGCCCTGGAAAGACGTTCTTACAAGTGCCGGAATTTTTTAGACGGAAAAATTTCTGCTGTTTTTTTCATTTCATATAAATACATTTCAGGTTTTTTGTTTTTTCAGCAGAGTTCTCAAACAGGAGGCGATTTGATACGTGTTGAGGAATATAATATATTTTTCAGGTTTTGCTTGACCATTTTTTGGCTGGCTGATATTTAGGAAAGCTATGAATGCAAAAATAACCGCAGGGATTATTTTCGTGTGTGCTTATGCACTGTTTGTAATACTTCCAAAAAGAAGGACTTATACGGCGGTGAGCGGGGCTATTCTTTTGGTTTTGCTTGGGGTATTGTCTATCGTAGATGCATTCAAGGCAATACACTGGAACGTGATGGGGATATTCGTGGGGACGCTGGTGGTGGCGGACCTGTTTATGGAAAGCCGGGTGCCGGCGTATTTAGCAGAGGTCATAGTTGACAGGGCGAGAAATACGGCGTGGGCGATACTTTTGATTTGCATGATGACGGGCTTTATCTCGGCGTTTGTGGAAAATGTTGCGACGGTTCTGATAGTTGCACCGATTGCTTTTGCCCTTGCACGGAAGCTGCAGATTAGCCCTGTGAAGATGATGATAGCGATTGCGATATCGAGCAATCTTCAGGGGACGGCGACACTGATAGGCGATCCGCCGAGCATGCTTTTGGCCGGTCATACGAAAATGAATTTTCTGGACTTCTTTGTTTATAAGGGCAGACCGGGTATTTTCTTTGCTGTTCAGGTTGGGGCGATTGCATCATTTGTGGTTTTATATTTTTTATTCAGCAAGCAAAAAGAAAAAAGACAGCTTGTGCGGATTGAGAAGGTAAGCACCTGGATTCCGACAATAATACTTGTGGTATTGATTGTTGCGCTTGCGGTGTCGTCGTTTTACGATACGGGATTCAACTATATGGCGGGGGTGATGTGTGTTATAGCAGCGGTGATTTGTATTTTATTCAAGGCACTTTTCAAGGCAGGCAAGCCGATTGCAGAGGGACTAAAATCCCTGGACTGGGACACTGCATTTTTCCTTATGGGCGTTTTTATTCTCGTGGGAAGCCTGACAAATACCGGGTGGGTAAAGACGAGTGCGGATTTTCTTTCGGGGCTGGTGGGGTCAAATATATTTATGGGTTACACTCTTCTTGTGTTCGTGGCGGTATTTCTATCTGCGTTTATAGATAATGTTCCATTTCTGGCGGCGATGCTGCCGGTAGCGGGGCAGATGGCGGTGAATTTGAATGTGAATCCATCCTTGTTTTATTTCGGGCTTTTGATAGGGGCGAGCCTTGGGGGCAATGTTACACCAATCGGGGCGTCGGCAAATATCGTTGCGTGCGGTTTGTTGAAAAAATCGGGACACAATGTCCGCTTCGGAGAGTTTATGAAGATAGGCCTGCCGTTTACACTGGCGGCGGTAACAGCGGCGTATCTTTTCGTATGGTTTATCTGGAGCAGTTAGGAGTATAAGATGGACAGGCGCAAATTTATCAAAAAGGCAGCAGCGGGGGCGGGGGTATTGATTGTACCGCAGATTTTGAGGGGGGCAGCTTTCCTTAGAGAATCATCATCGAGAAAAGAGAGGCCGAATATTTTGCTTATTATGTCGGACGACCACTCGACAGCGGCGGTGGGGACGTATAAATCCTGGCTGGGCAAATTTGCAAAGACGCCGAACATCGACAGGATTGCGAGGGAAGGGATGATGTTTACGAAGTGTTATGCAAGTAATTCGATTTGCTGTCCTTCGAGGGCGGTTATTGAGACGGGGGTTCATTCGCATATCAATGGTGTTTTAAAGAATGACCAGAAGATTAAGAGCGGAGTAGAAAGATTTCCGAAGCTGCTGCAGAAGGCGGGCTATGAGACAGCCGTTTTCGGTAAATGGCACATCGGGACACCGGAAGGTTACGATAGATACGTCGCCAATCTTGACCAGGGAAATTATTACAACCCAGATTTTATCGAGGACGGCAAAAAAACAAGATACGAGGGTTATCATACGGACATAATTTTCGATTTGGCAATCGAATGGCTGCGAAACGGGCGAAGCAAAGACAGGCCGTTTATACTTAGAGTTCAGCCGAAGGCGCCGCACAGGCCGTGGCAGCCGGACATAAAATATCCTGAGAGGTTCAGAGAAGTGAATATTCCTGAGCCGGAGAGTCTGTTCGATGATTACAAAGGGCGCGGGACAGCGGCGATTTCACAGGCGATGCTGATAGCGAGGGACTTAAATAACGAGGACTTAAAAATCGATTTGGAAAGAGGCAGCGGGCGGATGAATGAAGAGCAGAAGAAAAAATGGCTGGAGGCTTATGAAGAGCAGAACAGGAAATTCGAGAATGCAAAATTATCCGGCAAAGAGCTTGTTAGGTGGAAGTACCAGAGGTTTATACGAGATTATCTCGGCTGCGTTGAATCAATAGATGACGGGGTCGGACGACTGCTGAAGTATCTCGATGAATCGGGACTGAGGGAAAATACGGTGGTGATTTATACATCGGACCAGGGATTTTTCCTCGGCGAGCACGGCTGGTTCGATAAGCGGTTTATGTATGAGCCGTCGCTGAGGATGCCTTTGATTGTCCGCTGGCCGGGCAGGGTAAGGAGAGGAAGTGTTTGCGGAGAGCTTGTGCAGAATCTGGATTTTGCACAGACATTTCTTGATATTGCATCTGCTGTGCCGGCGGAAGAAATGCAGGGTGCGAGTATCGTTCCTCTTTTAGATGGAAAGAAGCCTTCAGGCTGGCGCAAGAGTCTTTATTACAATTATTACGAGTATCCGGGGTGGCACAGTGTTTTGCGGCACGACAGGGTCGTTACAAAAAGGTATAAATTGATACATTTTTATGATGTTGATGAGAATGAGCTTTATGACCTTGAAAGGGACCCTGATGAGATGAAAAATGTTTTCGGTAGTCCAAAGTATGCAAAAACATCAGATGAGCTTAAGAAAGAACTAGAGGAGCTTAAACAATTTTATAAGGTTCCCGAGCCGGAAAAATTGGCTGACAAGGAAATCGAGAAATTAAAAAAGCTCAAAGAAAGTCGCTCGGTGACTTAAAAACAAGAGAAGGGTGAAGGGCGAAGAGTTAAGGGTGAAGACCGAATGGGAATTCGTATCGCGTATATCGTAATGCGTATGTCGAGAATAATTTTTTATGGCTGGAGGAGGGGATTGGAGAGCTGCTGGATTTTTTGTTTGGCGAGGTTGTATTTATCGTTTCCGAGTCGGCTGACGGGTTTGGAGCTGGAATAAAGAAGTTCGAACTGCTGACGGAAAAGGTCTTCGATTTCGACAGCTTTTTTATAGGCATCGAGGGCCTGTTCAACTTTGCCCATCGATTCAGCAATCTGAGCGAGGGCAAACCAGAGCCTGTCTGAGGATGGATACAGTTCAACGGCCTTATTGGCGTTTTCGAGGGCCTTATTGAGCCACATTGTTTTTTGAGGTTCCTGCGAGCTGCCGGAGAGCATTAAGTAAAGAGTGGTGAGCCTTTCGTAATTTTTGTAATTTTGCAGATTTCGGTGGACGGCTTCGAGGAAGGATTTTTCGGCATCGAGCAACAGTTCCTGCTGGGGAGAAGAGAGAAAGTTCTGCATATAAATCTGGCTGTTGAAGGAAGGGGCAAACGGGCTTAGCTTGTCGTCATCGGCGGCTTCGGAAAGAAGAGTGTGTGCAGAACCAAGAGTACCGAGAGAAATTTCACTGTTGGCCCTGATGATTTTTGATGTGCTTTTGAGAGGCGGTATCAGGCAAAAATACAGGAAGGCTGCAGAGACAGCAATAAAGACGATGACAAGAGAAAATTTTGCAGCGGGTTTTGGCAGTAAAATTTTCTGGTTGGCGTTTCGATTGAGATGTGATGCGATGATGCAGGCGAGGATTGCGCAGAAGGCGGTGAAGACGGGCGGCTCGAAGATTGCAAAGTCGATGAGGTTGTGGATGAGCAGGCCTGCGGCTGCGAAGAACAGCGGGTATGTGAAATTTTGATTCGCAGGCGGGCTGTATAATTTGCCGCTCGTAAGAAGAAGCATGCCTATGACGAAAGCGACGGCGGGCATAATAAAAAGGACTAAAAAAGCTGCGGAATACTGGCTGGACGGAGCGGATTGCGGTATGGGCGAGAGGATTGGCCGTATAAACAGCAGTATGGCAGCTGAGGCGAATATTATGACTGACTTTTTATGTTTAGGGGCAAACTGGATATCTTCGGTCGAAATTAGTTCGGATTTCGAAAAGATAATTTTTAATAACGGGACGAAAATTACTGCAAGGAAGGCGATAAGGCCGAGCGGGCCGTACTGTGTGAGGATGCTTAAAATAAAGTTGTGAGGGTCGCTGATGGTTTCGTGGGCCTGGGGAAGCTTGTGATGGAAAAAGAAGATAGAGAAATTGCCGGGTCCGATGCCGGTGAGGGGTTTTTCAAGATAGGCATTTACAGAGGCGAGCCAGTACTGCCATCGAAGGAGCAAAGATTTTCCGCCGGGGAGGGTATTATGTGCCTGTCCGTAAAGAATGATTGACACGACAGCGACAGGTATCAGCAGGATAAAAATTATCAGGATGAGTTTTTTGTGTGAGGCAAGAAAATTTTTGCAGAGCATATAAACAACAAAAGCAAAAGCGGAGAGGAGCCAGGCAATAATTGCACCTTTGCTGCGTGTGAGGACAAGGCCTGCGAAGACAGCGGCTGCGACTATTGCGGGGAAGATGATGTGCCAGGGGTCGATTGAGGTGAGTTTGCGGTTTTTTATTTTATCGAGAAGGATTGTCAGGGCACAAAAGAAGGCGAGGATGAGAAATGAACCTGCGGAGTTGGAGGTGGTGAAGAAACCGCGGATGTCTTTGGAAAGAAGGTGGCGTTCGAACTGCCAGTGCTGGAGTGTGCCCGGCTCGATGCCGAGAGTCTGGAGCATCGAGTTGGGGTCCTGGTTATACTGCTGGATTGTCATCTGGTTGGTGGCGGAAAACTGCTCGTAAGACTGATATGCGCACAGGAAACCTGCGGCTGCGATAACGGCGAGAGTGAGTTTTATTTTCCAGCCTGTATCGAGGATTTGAATAAGCACAATTGCCATCAGGATGGGTGCGATGAGGACGACGGCATTTGTGATTGCAGCGCGTTTATCTGATGCAGCAGAGCCTGCGACAAAAGATGCGATGATGAGAAGCAGCAGGCCGATTTCGATTCCGCCGGGCCTGTATTGAAAATTTTTATTCAAGAGCCTCAAGATGAACCAGACGGCGAAGATAAGAACAAGGATAGAGGAGATAACGAGGCTGTAGAGTGCAGTGTTGAGGCTGATTAATTCGTCGGGCGATTGGGGGCTTGGAAGCTCGGATTGTGCGGTCCGCAGGGCGATTATGGAAAGAAGGAGGGCAAGGAGAAAAAATGTGAAAATTTTGAAAAAATTTTTCGGGGCTGACTGCTGGTCTATTTCCATTTTATCGCCTTAAGTAAAAGAGTGTTCAATTTTGCCGTCAGGCAGATTAACAATGACCCGAAGCGTAATATTATAGGCCATAATAGTTTCTTCTTTCGGGGATATAGTCTTAAAAAGTGAAGCGGTTGTCAAGAAGCTGTGTAAAAAATTGAAAATGTTTCGCCGGGGCACTTGCAGGAGTTGGTTGGCGAATTTATAATGGCGCTAAACAGATGGAGCTGCTGATGCTATGGTCGGAATTGTAGATAAGCCGGATACATTAAAGAAACTACAGATACTGAGCACGGATGCGCAGTACGATTTGGCATGCGCTTGCGGGAGCGTCAAGGAAGAACACCGCAGGCGCAGCAATACGGGCGGGTGGATTTATCCGATTACACTTCCAAACGGCGGCAGGAGCGTTTTATTCAAGACGCTGCTATCGAATGTCTGCACGAATGACTGCAAGTATTGCCCGCTGCGGGAGCAGTCCGACATTCGCCGCTGCACCCTGGGCTCTGAGGAGGCGGCGAGGGTATTTTTGGATTACTACAGCAGGGGGGAGGTTTTCGGATTGTTTCTTAGCTCAGCGGTGTGCGGCTCTGCGGATGCGACTATGGAGAGGCTCAACCGCACAGCGAGGATTCTGCGGGGCAAAGAAGGCTTCAAGGGGTATATTCATCTTAAAGTTATTCCGGGTGCGAGTGATGCTGCGATAGAGGAAGCGGTTTCGCTGGCGACAGCAGTATCGGTGAATATCGAGACAGCGGGTGCAAAGCATCTGGCGAAACTGTCGAGCAGGAAGGATTATATCAGGGACATCATTGAGCCGATCAAATTGATTTCGAGATTGACGGCGAAGGGCTCGAGATTTGCGAGGGTAAAACAGACGACGCAGTTTATCGTCGGGGCAGCAGGGGAGAGCGATTCTGAGATTGTAAAATATACGGCGGGGCTCTATGAGCGGCTTCGGATGCACAGGGTGTATTTCAGCGCGTATCAGAGGGGGATGGGAGACAGCTCCTTAGCGGGCGAGACAGGGGGCGGGGATTTATTGATGAGGGAGCATCGGCTTTACCAGGTTGATTTTCTGTTCCGCAAATACGGCTTTAAGGAAGAGGACATTGTTTTCGAGAGAGGCGGAAATCTATCGCTCGATAAGGACCCGAAGGAAATCTGGGCAAGAAATCATCCTGAGCGGTTTCCTGTCAATGTCAATCGTGCCAGCCGCTTTGAGCTTTTGAAGGTCCCCGGCCTCGGGCCGCTGTCTGTGAATAGGATTTTAGAACAGCGAAGCTCAACCAGATTATCTGGAACAGAAGATTTACCCCTCCGCGGCACAAGACTTATGAAAGCCGGCAAATATTTAACTTTTTGAACGTTATTGAAGCTGATAAAGGTGAGGCAGCAAGCAGGGGGAGACGAAATTTTTCAAAGGTTCTTTCGCTGTAAGATGTTGATAATTAAAGGATTAAGGGGATATTTGAGGGCGGGGATTTTGCTTTATTATGTTTGGCGGGGGTGCTATAATGCTAAAACTACGAAGGAATTAAGGAACCGACAAAACGAGCAGCAATTTGTTAGTAAACAAGAAGCGGCAGAATGGATAATAATAACCAGAAAGAAGCACAAAAAGAGCCATTGGTAACCACGAAGTCATTTATGACGGCTGGTCCGACTCTTCATTACAGCCATCAGAATGTTCTGACGTTCTGGTTTCTGGCGATTGTCGCATTCGGGCTGACCTGCGCATTCTGGTCGAAGATTGTCAGCGGGACATTCTGGTCGTTTCATACCGAGGGGTTGTTTGCATCGGAAAACTGGTATCTTGGCAGGTTCGTTACAGGCGGGGTGAGCATATTCGAATATCCCTGGCAGATAGTTGTGCTTGGTGTGCTGATGGGGATATTGGCGGTAATTCCGGTGCTCGAATCGCAGCTGATGTCGTTTGGATACAGCCTCCCCTTTATTGCAGAGATTATTTTTTTGGCAAATCTGCCTGGGCTTGGAGTGTTTGTGCTGCTCGGATGCTTAGGGGCGGCGTGCAGGCCGCTGCGGTTTCGGTCGAGATTTACTGCCATAGCATTATGTACTGTGCCGCAGCTTGTTTACTGGGGGATTTTCGGCGGCTCTAAGGGAGCGGACCCGTTAGTTTGGGGATTTTCTTATACGCCGTGGATATTTGCCTGGGTAGTAAGTTTAATCATAGCCGGGATTGTTTTGGGCATCGGCCATTTCACACGCTACCGGCCGGGGCTTTTGTGGGCCGTCACCAGCGCCAGCCTTGTGTTTGCTGCGTTTTTATTCGAATTCAAAATCGGATTCGACGAGCTTGATTACCAGATTTATGTGGCCGGATACAATCCTGAACAGATAGAGGAGTTTCATACTCACAGCATAACAGATGCTCTGGACCGGACCATAAATGACCCTGTGGTTGCGGAGAACCTGCTTAAGCCATTTTATCCAGGTGATAAAGTAGCGCTTAGAAATGAGCTTAAGAAAGAGATTGTCAATTCTCTTTCGAGCAACGGATGGCCGTGGTGGTTCAGGGTGCCGAGGGAACTGAGGTATCAGCAAAAGCGGGAGGAGCTGCTAAGACGATTTAACCGGTTCATTGATTTGCGGCCGGGCAGCAAGCGTATGCCTGTGGCGCTTTATTACGAGGCGATTGTGCTGGAATATGCGCCGGACATCGCGGCAATAGAGCAAAAAGAGGAACTCGAATTTTACAACGATTATCCGAAGGACCGTGCGAGGGAAACATGGTATCGGCTGTATCGCGATTTTCCCGAGAGCCCCGAATCGCTCGAGGCCAGATGGCGTACAGCGAAACATTGGGCAGGACTGGGGAAGTTTTCAGTGTCAGAAGAATTGCTTTCGGATGCAGAGCAAAGGCTGGCAGCGAAGCTGGCGGAGCTTGAAGCTGAGAAACAGCCTGAGGAAAGCATTTTCAGCCCGTTCCGGCCGCCGGCGGGTTCGGTGATGACTGTTTTCAAACTCAGAGAGCTTCAGGACAGAATCAGCAGGCTGCGAAGCCTTATCAGTCCCCAAAACCGCAAAGACGGCGAAGAATCGATAAACCGGCTGGCGAGATTTGTAATGCTGAATCACCATGACCGCAGGTTCGCCAACCAGCTCGAAGAGCTCCTTAAGGAGATGGGCCCCAGAGATGCTCTTCGCGACAATGTTCTTTTGGCACAGACTATGCTGATTGCAGATGAGCAGCTTCGGGCCGAGAGACTTTCGGAATTGAACAAAAAATATCCAAAGACAGACGGCGGAACGGAGGCCTTGTATGAGCTTTGCCTTTTGAAGAAAAGATTTTTAACACAGCAGGAGGCGAACTCCGAACAGAAGAAAAAAATACAGGAGGATTTGAGGGCATCGCTTACGAATTTTATAACTCTTTATCCCGACAGCATCTACACGGAAAAAGTAAAAGGGCTGCTTGGTGATTTGCCGAAAGCAGAATAGAAGATTGAAGCAGCGGGCGGATCGAGGAACGAATTAATAAGATGTCAGGTGATGAATTTAAAATTGACGGCATTGAGGCCGGAATACTGCTGATAGGTGACGCATCGAAGGCGTTCGAGGAAGGCTCTGCAGGCCAGCTTAAGATGGAAGGCTGCACTCAGGCCGAGCAGGCTCTGCAGACGGTCCAAAGGAAGGATTACGATGCGATTGGGATTGTGATGGAGGATGTGAAGGGATTGAGGGAGGTGCTCAGGAAACTGAGGCAGGAAATGGCGGATGTGCCGATAGTGCTGTTGGCAAAGATGCACGAGGAGCCGGCGGCTATAGGGTTTTTACGGGAGGAATACAACGGTTTTCATCTTGCGGATGATTATCTGATTTGTCCGGTGCCGCAGCGGGAGTTTTTCGAGGCGATCATAGAAGGTGAACGAATCGATCGCGAGATGAAGGAAGCCGGAGCAGAGACGATGCTGCGAAGGAAAATCCGGCAGCTTGAGAAGCTTGCGATGACGGATGATTTGACCGGGCTTAAAAACCGCAGGTATATTCGGGAATTCTGCAGGCAGGCGATTGAGAATGCGAGGCAGCGCAATGGGCAGGTTACGCTTCTGATTTTCGATATCGATGATTTGAAGCATTATAACGATATGTATGGTCACACAGCGGGAGATGAGATTTTAAAAAGGGTGGCTGTACTGCTGCAGCGATGCTGCCGTCCGCACGATGCGGTCGGAAGGCTCGGCGGAGATGAATTTGTCGTCATTTTCTGGCAAGGGCCGAGTGTAACGTCTCAAAAGTCTCCAGAGGAGCGAAGGCGCCTTCGTGCAGAACATCCGCGAGAGGCAATTTCGATAGCGAACCGTTTTGTAGAGGAATTAAAAAAGGCACAGCAGCCGCAGCTCGGACCCACGGGCAGCACAGTTTTGACCATAAGCGGCGGGCTTGCAACTTATCCGAAAGACGGTTCGATAGCAGAAGAGCTTTTTGCACAGGCTGACAGGGCGCTGCTGGAAGCTAAAAGAAGCGGCAAGAACAGGATTTATCTTGTCGGTGCCGGCGGCTCAGATATTACAGACATCAAGTATAATCAATAAAAAAGCTTAAAACCGGGGGGAGTATAACTATTTGTCCTGACTGAGGATAACTGTTTCCGTGGGGCTGATTAAGCGGTATTTTATGCCTCGCCAAACAATAGTTCGGCCGAAGGCGGAGGAAAGAATGAAGAAAAATAAAAGGATTGTCCAGAGGCTGGAGGCGAGGATGTCAGCAGCGGCTGCTCTTTTTAATTTGGGCCAGTTGTCTGTAAGCAGTTTGCTAATCATAGTTTGACGCAGAATTGCACTTAATAATTGGGCAGCGAGGAAAATTATCGGGACAGCGGCGTAAAGTGCTAAGTGGTTTGCTGATATGGAGTAAGCGTAAATGGCCAAAACGAGACCAGCCCAGAGGCCGAGGATAGAATATAATGTTCCGAAAAGGGCAAAGGACCAGATGCCAGGTTTATAGACGCGGGTGATTATGAACTGGCGGCGGGCGAATTCGAAAAGCTCGCTGAAGGTGCAGGATTCGTAAGAGGCGACGAGGCAGGCGGGGACGAAGGCGAGGCGCATTTTGGATTTTTTAACGGCGTAAGTTAAGGAGAGGTCGTCACTTGCAGCGGTCTGCCAGATTTTGTCGAGGCCGATTTTACGGAAGGTATCGACGCGGATTGCCATAGAGCCGCCCCAGGCCTGATTGAAAATGGAGTGTCCGAGAAGCTGTGCGACTTTGGCGTTTATTGCGGAAAGGGCCAGGGAAGCGAGATTATTGCGTTTTGGGACGAACCAGCGGTATCCGGCGGCTGCTCCGTAGCGATCGTTTTGGAGTGGATAAACGATGTGGCTGAGCCAGTTTGGTTTGATGCAGGCATCGGAATCTGCGAAGGCCATAACTTCAATATCAGCAGGCAGTTGCTGATAGCAATATAGAAGATTGTGGACTTTCTGGGCGGAAGATTTTGCCGGACCGGCAATGAGGATGCGGACATCTTTTGCTTTCGAGAGAGGGGCGAGGCGGCTGATAAGAGTTTTGAGTTTTTCGCAGGCGGGGTCGGAGGGATTTTCGACGACGAACCATAAAATGTAGTTGTCGTAAGCCTGTGAAAAAAAAGAGGTTATGTTCTTTTCAAAATCTGGTTCGACGCCGCGGCAGGGGACGATTAAAGCGGTGCGCGGAGAGTAGGAGCGTTCCTTTGCGTATTTCTGGAGGGCGTAGCGGTAGTTGCGGCAGATGTAGTAAAGGAAGAGAAATTGAGAGAGAATTGCGGGAACGGCTATGTAAAAATACCAGTCCATAATGGGCTTTCTTGTTAAAATTTAAGGGTTTTCGGGCAATATAAAGGGATTTTGCAGGGTTGTCAAGATTTGAAAAAAGGTGCAAAGTGACAAAGGCACCCGGCTTCGTCAAGACTACGCCGCGGCGAGAAACGGAGGAAAAAAGAGGAAAAAAAAGGAAAAAAAAGGGAAAAGGGGGGGAAAAGGGGGATTTAAGAGTGGATTTGGGGGGAATTGAAGGGGGGTTTTGGGAGAGTTTTTAAAATTGGTTTAAAATAAGACTTTCAAAACAATTCTGTTAAATTGGATAAATTGGGAAACGCAGGAAGAGGCTTGTGGCTTGGGACTCGTGACTCGGAAAAAATGAAATCCTAATTTCTAAATCCTAAATCCGAAACAAATACGAATATCGAAAACTCAAATTCAAAACAAAGAAGGTGAGGCGGGATTTTATTTTGCGAGAAATTAAGAATACATACAGATATAAGTATATAAGCATATAAGTATATAAGTATAGACTTATAGGGTGACAGGGAACAGGGATATTTACTATTTAATATTTACGATTTATGATTTAATATTTTGGATTTAATATTTTTTTACACGGAGGAACATTTTTTCAGGTGAAGTAGAGACTATTACATCTTAAGATTACACAGATTACATTAAAAAGTAGAATGTCCCCTTTTTCTCACAAAGCACGCTTTTACAGAACGCATCGTCATCGACCGCAAGTGCTGAACGCACTTTATATAAAGCTGGCTGCTTAAAGCATCTGCAGAAGATAGCGAAAAAGTTCTCTTCTTGAAGTCAGCTAAATATTTTCACCGCTGAGAGCGCGAAGAACGCAGAGAGAAAGGAAGAAGTATTAAGCGTTAAGCGGATAGAGGATAGGAAAGAATATTTTTGTCATGTGAAGTCTTAAGTATTGCATATCACCATTATATTGTGTCCACAGATAGCAGATTACATTAAAAAGTAGAATGTCCCCTTTTTTCCCCCGAAGAGATAAATAAATGAGATATAATTTGATTTTGTGTATTATCAAAATAATATATGATTTGCATTATTAAACAAAAAACTTTTTAAGGGGTGTAATCGATGAAAGACGATGATTTAGTGACAAAAGTTCAGAATGCGGTCATATATAAGTATCTTTCTATGGGTTTTGATAAATTAACAGGAATTGAGAAAATTGTTTTGTACGTATCTTCTCTCGATTTTGAAATTACAATGAGCGATCTTTACACATACTATAATAATTCATCTGGAGAATACGCTGTGGATGTTGTTGGTGCATTGGAAGCTATAGGAGCATTTGAAGCGGCTCAAATTATAAAGAAAGCTAACTTTATTTTTCCAAAAGGAACACCTTCAAGAAATCGAAAAACTCGTATTGATGAATTAAGGAGGCTTGGGAAAAAAGGCGAATCTATTCTTGATAACCTTACAGACGAATTTTATAAGAAAGTTGAACTATTTCCTTTTATAGACCGGTTTATTTTGGAGCATAAGCAAGAATTTTCTGAACTTGACCTCTCTGGGGCGGATAAGTTAATTGAACAGAAAAAATTTTCGCGTAGTGGACTATCATACGACGATATTTCAGACAAGATTCATAAAGGAGTATATATAACGCAGCTTCAGGATTTAATCGGAGAGGATGTACCTATTGTTGGATTAACGACTCGAGATTCTAATACGATTTCATTCACAATGCCACTCAAAGATGTTGATGTCAGATTAGTTACTGATAAAAATGAAAGAGTGATCAGTTGGGAAGCTAAACCTAAAAATAAAAGTGAAAGAATTTGACATTTGTTCAAATATATATAAATAAAAATATGATGCCCTCGGCAGGGTAGAGGCACAAAGGGCCAAAGGCACAAAGAAGAATAACCAAAAATCAAGAGACAATAACCCAAGTAAATAACCAATAACCAAGGTACAATAACCAAGCGTAGAAGGACGAATAGCCGATGCTCCACGGAATTTTTTGTCAGGTGAAGTAATGACTATTACAGGTTATTACAATTTCATTTGTATGGTGTCCCCAGAATTCGGGAATTTGAGAAAACAGATTAAAGATGCCGTAGCTTTTCTTAAGGATAATAATAATTCAAAGCAATTATCAATTCTTGCAAAATATCCTGGAGTCGAAGGCTTGGATTTGGATTTTGGCGTTAATCGTAAAGACTGCGATAAATTTCCTGTTAAATGGTATAACTTTCCGCCAGATCTTCTTCGATTAGCAGGTAATTTGGGTATTGGATTAGAAATTACGTTTTATCCTTGCTAATCATTCGAAGCGATAATTGTTTCTTGAATTTCTATGGATAAATATGTTTTTGAAAAAGGATTTGGTTTGGTTGGAATATATGGAAAAATGAAATAAGGAAATATGTATTGTGTCCTCAATGATACCGAATGGCATTAATTAGGTTAAAATTATATACAGACTTATTTAATTAGATCTATTCTCTTCAAAAGACTTTTTTATCAATGTTTTTGTAACTTCTAAAACCGATTCGTTTTCTACAATAATTTCTACGTCCCCAGAACCCCAATGGCCGATTTTCGAAACATCTCTTACATAATCTGGGGGATTATTCAAAACATTAAATTTCAACTTCACCCATACGCGTAATTTGCTTTTAAAAACATGTAAGGTGCAGAAAATGTTGTTTTTATAATCATACTTAACGTACTTAGCAAGATATTGCTTTGAAATCTCGCCTGGGGCCATATTCATACAAATATCATCGATTGCATGATAGAGTTCTAGAATATTTTCAGGTTTTCCACCTAGGTGATGCTGTTCGTCATAAATTGCTTCTTCCTCATTCTGAACCAAGCCTTTTTCTTTCTTTAATCTGTAATCACGTTTGTACCAACTTAAATGAGCTTTGTTAAACTTAGTGTTAGGTTTTATACTTTGA
>Ga0105097_10000532_pt1 | contig 17374 bp, 16 predicted proteins | sample PPLLak12cMay2015_FD_87035 | JGI IMG/M metagenome (GOLD analysis project Ga0105097, IMG submission 87035) | Freshwater sediment microbial communities from Prairie Pothole Lake near Jamestown, North Dakota, USA - PPLs Lake P7 Core (1) Depth... | ecosystem: Environmental > Aquatic > Freshwater >...
CCCGCAGTGACCCGTTGAAGGTCTCAACGAAGCAGTTGTCCGTCGGCTTGCCTGGCCGACTGAAGTCGAGCCGTACCTGATGGTGGTAGGCCCACAGGTCGAGCAGGCGGCCGGTGAGCTCGCTGCCGTTGTCCGTGAACACGACTTTGGGTCGACCACGTTGCGCGACCAGGCGGTTCAAGGTGGCCACGACGTGTTCCGCGCGCAGGCGAATGCCGACCTCGATCGCCAGCGCTTCTCGGCTGAACACGTCGACCACCGTCAGAGCACGGACGCTGCGACCGTCGACCAGTTGATCAGCCACGAAGTCCATCGCCCAAGCCTGCCCGGACTGCGTGGCAGTGAACCGTGCGACTCTCGACATCACCATCTTGCGCCGCTTCGGTCGCTTGCTGCGCAACTGCAACTGCTCCTCGCGGTAAAGGCGATAGACCAGCTTCTTGCCGACCGCCCACCCATCCCGGCGCAGCAGAACATGAACACGCCGGTAGCCGTAACGCACGCGCGTCTGGGCGATCTCGCGCATGCGCGTACGCAGCTCCAGCCGCGGATCTCGGACCGATCGATAAAAGCAGATGTTGCGGTTTTGCTGGAGCAGCCTGCAGGCCCGTCGCTGACTGATGCCATAACTACGCACCGCGTAGTCCACGGCGCATCGCTTCAGCGCGGGCCGGGCCACTTTTTTTGCACGATGTCCTGCAGGATCACCTTGTCCAGCGTCAGCTCGGCCACGACCTTCTTCAGCCGAGCGTTCTCGTCTTGCAGCTGCTTGAACTCGCGCACCTGGTCGGACTGCAGCCCGGCGTACTGCTTCTTCCACCGGTAAAACGTCTGCTCCGAGATGCCCATCTACCGGATCACGTCCGCCACCGGCATCCCCAGCTCGGCCTGCTTGAGCACGGCCACGATCTGCTCAGCCGAAAAACGCTTCCTCTTCATGACGAATCACTCCCTCCATAGAGGCAGGCCGTCGCAAAACTAACAGGCACTTCGGTACGGAATCAGGGAACCACATCAGTTCCTGATCGCGGACCCCTTTCGGACCTTCGTCGGCGGCGCCGATTGCGCGCTCTTTCGCTCTGCGGAACCGTGCGTCGCCGCGCCAGTTGCTGTACTGCACAACACTTTTGTCCACATTTTTGTTGACACAACTGTCCGCCAAAAATTAAGGTCCGGCGGATGGCGAAAACAGCACTGCGCAGCGTCCCGACCGCCCGCAAGCCGCGGGCGGGGGCCGCGTCGCGCGCCAAACGGGCTGCGCCGCCCGACATCACGCGCGTTCTGCGTGAGCGCATCGCCACACAGGAGATTCCGCCTGGGTCGAAGCTGCGGGAAAACGAACTTGCGCTCGAGTTTGGCGTGCCGCGCACGCGCGTGCGCGAAGCGCTGTCGGTGCTCGAGCAGCGCGGGCTGGTCGAGCGGATCCCCAACCGGGGGGCGGTGGTGATCCGGCTCGAGCTCTCGCACGTCTCGCACCTCTATGACACGCGTGAGGTGCTCGAAGGCCTGTGCGCGCGGCTGGCGACGATCAACGGTGACCGCGCACGTTGGGAGCGAGCGCTGGCGTACTTCAAGGGTCCGATGGCGAAGTTCGTCGCCGATGGCGACATCGATGCCTACATCGCTGGGTACGAGGCGTTCCGCCGCGAAATGATCGACGGCGCTCGCAACCCCGTGCTGGCGGGGATGCTCGACAGCATCCTCGAGCGGACGCAGGCATTGATCCGCCGCATCATCATCTTGCCGAGCCGCGCCGAGATCGGTCTGCAGCAGCACACCGCGATGCTCGAGGCGATGTGCCGCGGCGACGCCGATGAAGCGGAGCGCCTGCGGCGCGAGAACATGCGCAGCGCCAAGGCCTACCTCGAGCGCTACCAGAAGTACATCCTCTAGCGATGCCCGACGACACGCCATCCAGCCCGACCGCCACGGGCCCGCTCGCGGGCTACCGCGTCCTCGAGATGGGCTCCACCGTCGCAGGACCCTTCTGCGGGCGGCTGCTCGCGGACTTCGGCGCGGAGGTGATCAAGGTCGAGCCCGCGGAGGGCGATGCGGTCCGCACGATGGGCAAGTCCTTCCACGGCAAGTCGCTCTACGCGGCAAGCATCTTCCGCAACAAGTCGCTGATCACGCTCGACCTGCGCAAGCCCGAGGGCCAGCGCCTCGCCGCCGATCTCGCGGCCAAGAGCGACGTGCTCGTCGAGAACTTCCGTCCGGGCGGGCTCGAGCGCTGGGGACTGGGCTACGAACAACTGGCGGCGCGCAACCCGGGGCTCGTGATGGTGCGCATCAGCGGCTTCGGGCAGGACGGCCCGTACAGTCAGCGGGCGGGCTACGGCGTGATTGGCGAGGCGGTGAGCGGGCTGCGCCACCTCACCGGTGATCCGGATCGTCCGCCGGCGCGCGTCGCCGTTTCGATGACCGACTACATCACTGGCCTTTACGCCGCGTTCGGCGCCGCTCTGGCCCTGCTGGCACGCGGCAGGACGGGACGCGGCCAGGTGATCGACGCCGCGCTGTACGAGTGCGCGTTCAGCTTCATGGAGCCGTGGATCCCCGCGTACGAGAAGACAGGCCACATCGCTGGGCGCTGCGGGTCGCGCCTGCCCGAGAGCACGCCGAACAACCTCTATCCCACTGGTGATGCGCAGTTCATCCACATCACCGCGATGGGCGAGGCGGTCTTCCGGCGGCTCACCGCCGCGATGGGCAAGCCCGAACTCGCGAACGACACCCGCTTCGCGACCGCGCGCGCGCGCTCGGAACACCACGAGGCGATCGACGACCTGATTGCGCGCTGGACCTCGACGAAGCCGCTGGCGGAACTCGAATGCATGCTCGAGGAAGCCGCGGTGCCGGCGACGCGCATCTACACCATCGCCGACATCTTCGGCGACCCGCACTACCGTGCGCGTGGCGCGATCGCGGCGGCGCCGGACGAGGACTTCGGAACGGTAGCGATGGCCAACGTCGTCCCGCGCTTGTCGGCCACGCCCGGCGCCGTGCGGCACGCGGGCCACGCCACCGGGCAGGACACGCGCCGTGTGCTCGCCGACGTGCTCGGGCTGTCGGAACAAGTGATCGATGGGCTTGTCCGCGACGGTGTGATCGCCGACCGCGCGCACGTCGCAGCGCGCTGAACAGTACGAGCGGGGAACCGGATGCCGAGCGACCTTGCACAACAGAACCTGGACCGGCGCGAGCGGCTCGACGCGGAGTACGAGGAGCGTCGCCGCAAGGCGATCGCGATGGGCGGGCCCGAGAAACTGGCGCGCCGCAAGGCGGCCGGCGTGCTCAACGCGCGCGAACGGGTCGCCTACCTGTGCGACCCCGGCAGCTTCATCGAGTCGGGGCTGTTTGCCACGTCGCTGACGCCAGCGGACCGCGACAAGTCCCCGTGCGACGGCAAGATCGCCGGCTTCGGTCGCATCGATGGGCGGGACGCGGCCATCGTCGCCAACGACTTCACGGTGATGGGCGCGTCCAGCGGCGGCACCAACGGCCGCAAGATCGCGCACATGAAGCGCGTGGCCACACAGCGCGGAATGCCGCTGGTGTTCCTCGGCGAGTCGTCGGGCGCACGCATGCCGGACCACATGGGCTCGCGCGGCATGGGCGCGCTGCTCGGTAACGACGGCACGCAGTACCAGCGGCTGCGCGAGATCCCGTGGGTGTCGGCCACGCTGGGACTGTCGTACGGTTCGTCGTCGTGGTACTCGGTGATGTCCGACTTCCACGTCATGCGCAAGGGCGCGGTGCTCGCCGTTTCGAGTTCGCTGCTGGCCTCGCTCGCGATCCGCGAGGAGGTGGACCCGCAGGACCTCGGCGGCTGGAAGGTGCACACCGAGGTCACTGGCCTCGCGGACCTCGCCGTCGACAGCGACGAGGAGGCGCTCGATGCGATCAAACGCTTCCTCGACTACCTTCCGAGCCACCACAACGCCGGGCCGCCGGTGCGGTCGGTGTCTGCCGGCTCCGGCGAAGGCATGCGCGACATCCTCGACCACCTGCCGTCGAGCCGCACGCAGGTCTACGACGTGCGAAAGGTGATCCGCGCACTCGTCGACAAGGACAGCTTCTTCGAACTGAAGGCGCGCTTCGGGAAGGTGGGCGTCACCGGGCTCGCGCGGCTGGATGGAAAGACGGTCGGGATCATCGCCAACAATCCACTCGTCAAGGGCGGCGCGCTCGATGTCGAGGCCTGCGAGAAGATCACGAGCTTCATCGTGCTCTGCGACTCGTTCAACATCCCGCTCGTACTGCTCGTCGACACGCCGGGCTTCGTGATCGGCACCGATGCGGAGCGCAAGCGCGCCCCGGGCAAGATCATGAACTTCATGAACGCGCTGGCGCTGACCACGATGCCGAAACTGTCAGTGGTGCTGCGCAAGAGCTATGGTCAGGCCTACCTGAACATGGCCGGCGGCCGCAACTCCGACGAGATGGCGGCGTGGCCCACGGCAGAGATCAGCTTCATGGATCCGCAGTTCGCCGTGAAGGTGGTGCACGGACTCGACCCGAGCGACGAAGGCTACGAGGCCAGGCTCGCCGAGATGAACCGCGCGAGCGAGGTGTGGGACATCGCGTCAATTTATGCGGTGCAGTCGGTGGTGCGGCCGCAGGAGACGCGGGATTACCTGATCCGCATGCTCGACGTGCACCAGCTGCGTTTAACGAACGGTATCGGCCAGCACATGATGCGTGCGTGGCCGACCAGCTATTGATTCCTGGTTCGATCGAACTCCAGGGGAGAAGGCAGGCATGGCGGCAATGGAACTGAAGGCGGAGGTCACCGGTTCGGTGTGGAAGATCGTCACGCAGCCGGGGCAGGTGCTGGCCGCCGGCGACACCGTGATGATTCTCGAGTCGATGAAGATGGAGATCCCGGTGATCGCGGAGGACGGCGGTACGCTCGTCGAGATCCGCGTCGCCGAGGGCAACCCGGTCGCCGAGGGCCAGGTCCTGGCCGTCGTCAAGGAATGAACCAGCGCGATACGCTGGCGCCGAACGCCGCGGCCGAGCCGTGGCAGGCGGAGCTCGACGAGCTCGCACGGCGTCGCGCCTGTGCGCAGGGACTCGGCGGGCCTGAGGCAGTCGAGAAGCATCACAAGCAGGGACGCCTGACGGTCCGTGAGCGCATCGACGGTGTGGTCGATGACGGCTCGTTCCAGGAGGTCGGCCGCCTCACGGGGCACGGCCGCTACGAGCACGGCAGGGTCGTAAGCGTCACGCCGGCACCGTACGTGATGGGGCTCGCGCAGATCGACGGACGGCCGGTCGCCATCGGCGGCGAGGACTTCACCGTGCGCGGCGGCACGAGCTGGAGCGGCGACCGAAAGAAGGGCGGGCAGGGCGGTTTCGTCGAGGACCTCGCGCACCAGTACCGGATTCCGCTCGTCAACCTGATCGACGGCGCTGGCGGCAGCGTCACGTCGATCCAGCGCCGCGGCCACTCGGTGTTCCCGGGCGTGCACGGCTTCGAGCGTTCCGTGCAGTTGCTGGGCGAAGTGCCGGTCGTGTGCGCGGTGATGGGCACCGCGGCCGGCGGTCCCGCGGGCCGCGCCATCCTGTCGCACTGGTCGGTGATGGTGAAGGATACGAGCCACGTCTTCGCCGCCGGTCCCCCGGTGGTCGAGCGCTCGCTCGGCCAAAAGATCACGAAGGAGGAGCTCGGCGGGCCCGAGCTCGCCGTGACGACCGCAGGCACGATCGACAACGTCGCCGTCAGCGAACAGCAGTGCTTCGGACTGATCCGGCGCTACCTGTCGTACATGCCGCAGAACGTGTGGGAACTGCCGCCGATGGGTGACCGCAGCGATCCGATCGACCGCTGCGACGACGCGTTGCGCACGATCGTGCCGGAAAACCGGCGCAAGCCGTACGACATGCGCAAGGTGATCCGCTCGATCGCCGACGCCGACTCGGTCTTCGAGATTCAGCCATCCTTCGGCAAGGCGTTGATCACTTGCCTCGCTCGGATGAACGGCACCGTGGTCGGGTTCATCGCCAACAATCCGATGATCTACGGTGGCGCAATGGACGTGAAGGCCGCGCGCAAGCAGACGCACTTCATGGAACTGTGCGACTGCTTCCACATCCCGATCGTCTTCCTCGTCGACGTGCCGGGCTTCATGGTCGGAAAGGAGGCCGAGGCCGCGGCGACGCTGCGCGAAGGCATGCGCGCTGTGTACGTCGGATTGCAGGTCACCGTGCCGATCTTCACCGTTGTGGTTCGAAAGTGCTACGGCATGGCGGGCATGGGCACGACGGACAAGAATGGCCTCGACTTCAAGATCGCCTGGCCATCGGCCGAGTGGGGCTCGCTACCGATCGAAGGCGGCGTGGCGGCGGCGTTCCGGCGCGAGATCGAGGCCGCGCCCGACTCCAAGCTGCGCGAGGCGCAGATCGAGGCCGAACTGCGATCGGCGGCGTCCCCGTTCCGCACGGCGGAGGCGTTCGGTGTGGAAGAGATCATCGATCCGCGCGAGACGCGGCCGATCCTGTGCCGCTTTATCGAGGCTTCGCGGGCACGGTTGGCGACGAGTGTCGGGCCCAAACCGAAGTACGGCGTGCGGCCATGAACCGTGCGCCACCCCAGGGAGCATTGCAGCAACAACGAGTCGGACCGCCTCCCGGCGCGCTGACCGGATCACTTCAAGGAGTGGAGACATGAATACTCTGATGTGGAAAGCGGCGCTGGTCGCCAGTGCGCTGGTGTTCGTCGCGTCGGCGCGCGCCGAGGTCAGCGAACTGAAGCTGATGTCCCAGTACGGTATCGGCTACATGCAATTGACGGTCATGAAGGGCGACAAGCTGGTCGAGAAGCACCTGGCGAAGAACGGACTGCCCGACACCAAGGTCACCTGGGCGACGCTCGGCGCCGGCGCGGCGGCGAACGACGCGCTGCTGTCCGGCAGCCTGCACATGGCGGCGGGTGGTACCGGACCCTCTTTCATCCTGTGGGATCGCACGCGCGGCAACGTCGACGTGCGCGGGATCGCCGCGTTGTCCTCGATGCCGAACCTGCTGGTCACGATGGATCCACGCATCAAGACCATCGCGGACTTCACCGAGAAGGATCGCATCGCGATGGCGGGCGCAGGCTCGTCGGTCCAGACGATCTACTTGCAGATGGCGGTGGCGAAGGAGTTCGGACCGGACAACTTCAAGAAGCTCAACCCGCTCATGGTCAATTTGCCGCACCCCGAGGGGCTGCGGACGATGCTGTCCGGGTCGGGGGAGATCAAGTCGCAGTTCACCTCGCCGCCGTTCCAGAACCAGGCGCTGGAGAAGGGCGCGCGCGTCGTGCTCAACTCCTACGACATCATGGGCGGGCCCAACACGTTCCTGATGGTCTGGACCACGAGCAAATTCCGCAACGAGAACCCGAAGGCCTACAAGGCGCTGGTCGACGCCCTGCGCGAGGCGACCGACTCCATCAACGCGAATAAGCGGCGCGCGGCTGAGATGTACGTGGCGGAAGGCGGCGGCAAGGAAAACGTCGACAAGATCCTCGAGTTGATGAACGACCCGCAGGTGCGCTACACGCTCGCGCCCGAGCGCGTGCTGCCGTATGCGCTTTTCATGAACCAGATCGGCACGCTGAAGAACAAGCCCGCTTCGTGGAAGGACCTCTTCTTCCCCGACATCCACGACCTGCCCGGCAGCTGATCCGGCTGCCTGCGAGCGGCACGAAAGGGAACGGAGGATGAGATGAGCGCGCAGGGCGGACCGCTGCTGTCGGTCAAGGGCGTCACGTTGCAGTACAAGACGAAGGAGCACCTGGTCACGGCGACCTACCGGGTGAGCTTCGACGTGTACTCGGCGGACCGGTATGTGCTGCTCGGTCCGTCCGGCTGCGGCAAGTCGACGTTGCTAAAGGCTGCTGGTGGCTACATCACGCCGGTGGAGGGTGAATTGCGCCTGAAGGGACAGCGCATCACGCGGCCCGGCCCGGACCGCGTGATGGTGTTCCAGGAGTTCGACCAGTTGCTGCCGTGGAAGACGGTGAAGCAGAACGTGATGTTCGCGCTCGAGTCCTCCCGCCGACTCAGGGGCAAGGAGGCCGAGGACCGCGCGATGGCCTACATCGAGAAGGTCAACCTGACGCGCTTCGCCAACTCTTTCCCGCACACGCTGTCAGGCGGGATGAAGCAGCGCGTCGCGATCGCGCGCGGCATGGCGATGGAGCCGGACATCCTGCTGATGGACGAGCCGTTCGCGGCGCTCGATGCGCTGACGCGCCGCAAGATGCAGGACGAACTGCTGCAGCTGTGGGAGGGCACGCGTTTCACCGTGCTGTTCGTCACGCACTCGATTCCGGAGGCCGTGCGCATCGGCAACCGCATCCTGCTGCTGTCGCCGCATCCCGGGCAGGTCAAGGCGGAACTGAACAGCGACGGCACGGACCCGGTCGATCCGGCCACCGGCGTGCGCCTGTCCGATCGCATCCATCGGATGCTCTTCAGCGGCCAGATTGAGGAGGAGGTCGCCCATGTCTAGCCCGCCGGTGACGCGGCCGGAGTTCGTGCGCGACCAGGTCGCCGAACAGGACTTCGGCGTCGTCGAGCAGCCGCTGACACTGTGGGAGCGCATCTACGGCAACGGGCTGTTCCGCAAGCTCGTCATCCTCATGGTGCTGGCCGCGATCTGGGAGGCATACGCGCGGTTTCTCGGCAATCCGCTGGTGCTACCGACGTTCACGTCGACGCTGCAGACGTTCATCGAGCGGATCGCGAGCGGCGAACTGGTCGCGCGTGCCGGCACGTCGCTGCAGGTCCTGCTGCAGGGTTACGTGATCGGGCTGGCGCTCGCGTTTGTGTTCACCGTGCTCGCGATGAGCACGCAGATCGGCAACGACCTGCTCGAGACGCTGACCGCGATGCTGAACCCGCTTCCTGCGATCGCGCTGCTGCCGCTGGCGCTCGTCTGGTTCGGCCTCGGCAGCCCGAGCATCATCTTCGTCCTGATCCACGCTGTGATGTGGCCGGTGGCGCTCAATACGCACTCGGGCTTCCAGTCCGTGTCCAACACCTTGCGCATGGTCGGCCGCAACTACGGCCTGCGCGGCGCCGGCTACGTGACCAAGATCCTCGTGCCGGCGGCGTTCCCGAGCATCCTGTCCGGACTGAAGGTGGGCTGGGCGTTCGCTTGGCGCACGCTGATCGCCGCCGAACTTGTGTTCGGGACGACTTCAGGCTCCGGCGGTCTGGGCTGGTTCATCTATGAGAACAAGAACATCCTCGACATCCCGGCCGTGTTCGCTGGGCTCTTCACGGTGATCATCATCGGGCTGCTCGTCGAGAGCCTGATCTTCCGCACTCTCGAACAGCGCACGATCCGCAAGTGGGGCATGCAGCACTGACCGCGGCGGGTCCGACCCGGCTGGCGCGCGTGTCGGGCTGGCTGCTGGTCGTCGTCTGGATCGCTGAACTCGGGGCGCTCGTCGCTTCGGCGCGGGTGCTGTCCGCCGTGGCGCTCGTCGGCCTCATCACCTTTGCGGCCTTGGCCTGGGTGCGCGCGAGTCGGCACATCCGCGTGCTATTCGCATGCGTCACCGGGCTCGCGGTGGCGATCGCTTGGTCCGTCGACGACTGGCGGATCCTGCTGCGTGGCTTCGAGCGCGTGCAGATCTTCGGCGCGTTCTTTCCCGCCGTCCTCCTGCTGCGCGCGACGGCGGAATCCAGCCCGCAGATCGGGCGCCTGCAGGCGAGCGTCGGGGGGCTCGACGCGGCGCAGGCGCGCGCCTGGACGCTCTACGGCTCGCATGCGCTCGGCGCAATCCTGAACGTTGGCGCGACGGCCATCCTCGCGCCGGTGGTCACGCGCGGTGCCGACGACAAGCGCCGGGTGGTGCTGGCGAGTGGCGCGGCGCAGGGCGTCGGGACGGCCGTCATGTGGTCGCCGTTCTTCGTGTCGCTCGCGTTCATCAGCCAGCTGGTCCCCGCGGCGCCGCTGTGGCAGGCGATGCTGATCGGTTCGGGCCTGGCCGCGATGGGACTCACGCTCTCGCACGGCCTGTACACGCCTGGCCTGCGCGGCGCGGCGTTCGCCGAAAGCGTGCGGCTGCTGGGGGGACTTATGGCGCCGACCGCGGTGATCGTCGGTGCCGTTGTTGCCGCCACGTTGCTGTTCCGGCTCTCGGGCCTGCAGGCGGTCGCGCTGGTGTTGCCGATCGCGTGCGCGGCCTATCTCGTCTTTCGCGCGCCGAGGGAGCGGCGCGAGGTGGCCCGTCGCACGCTGGCCGGCTTCGCGCGCCTGTCGGACGAGTTGCTGATCGTGGTGGGATCGATGGTGCTGGGCGTAGCCGTCGGCTCGTTGCCCGCCGTCGGCACCCTGGCGTCGACAGTGACGCCCGGCGACATCGCCGGGTGGCCGCTGCTGGCGGCGCTGATCGTGCTGCTCGTCGGACTCGGGCAAGTCGGCCTGCATCCGATGGTCGGCGCCAGCGTGCTGGTGCCACTGATCTCGGCGGGTGCGTTCGGCATCAGCCCGCCGGTGCTGGTGGCCGCCGCAGTATTCGCGTGGGCCCTGAGCGCGTCGATCGCGATCTGGTCACTGCCCGTCGTGGTGGCCGCCACCACGTTCGCCGTGCCGCTGTCGCAGCTCTGGACGCGGCGCAGCATGGTGTTCGGCGTTGTCCTGGGCGCCCTGGGGATCGTCTACCTGGGGTTGGTCAATGCGTGGTTGATGGCTTCGGTCAGGTGAGTGGTTTAGTGGACACGGAGACGAAGATGAGACGGATGTCCGGCGGCAAGGCCATCGTGGAGGCAATGCGTGCAGAAGATGTCCGGCACGTGTTCGCGCTGATCGGATCGGCCGGGATGGAGATCTTCGACGCGCTCTATGACGAGGCGGGCATCCGCTTCATCGGCGTGCGCGACGAGCGCACCGGCACCCACATGGCCGACGGATATGCGCGGGCGTCCGGCGGGCCGGGCGTCATGCTCGCCGGACAGAACGGACCAGGCGCAACGAACCTCGTGACCGGCCTTGCGCAGGCGTCCGCGGCGTACTCGCCGGTGGTCGCGCTGGCCGGCTCGCTGTCTTCGGCGCACATCTACCGCGACGCCTTCCAGGAGGTAAACCAGCAGGCGCTGTTCAGTGCGGTGACCAAGAAGACGTGGACGCTGACGCAGACCGCACGCATTCCAGAAATGATGCGCGAGGCGTTCCGCACGGCGCTCACGCCGCGTCGGGGGCCGGTCGCGCTGAACCTTCCCCGCGACCTCCTCGCTGAGGTCGCCGAAATACCCGACGCGTACAACCCGCGCGGCCGCGGCCCGATGGGCCGGCCGGGAGCGGATCCCGCCCTGATCGATGCCGCTGCACGCCTGCTCGCGGGTGCGAGCAGGCCGCTCATCATCGCAGGCGGAGGTGTCAAGAGCGGCCGCTATTCGCGCGAAGTGCTGGCGCTGGCCGAACTTCTTCAGGCACCGGTCGCGCTGTCGCCCGGACATGGCGACGCCGTGCCTTGCGCGCACCCGCTTTATGCGGGCCAGGTCGGTCCGCGCGGCAACGCTGTGGCCTCCGCGCTCGCGCGGGAGGCCGACGTGATCCTGGCGATCGGAACGCGGCTCGGCTTCAACACGACCTTCTACACATACGACAACCTCAGCCGCAGCGCGAAGATCATCCAGGTCGAGATCGAGCCGACCGCCGTCGGTCGCTTCTTCCCCGTCGAGATCGGCATCGAGGCCGATGCCGGGATCGTCGCGACTGCTCTGCACGCCGCGCTCGGCGGGCACCGCGCCACGGCGGCAGCCGCCTGGGCCGCCGATTTCGCGATGAAACGGGCGGCGATGCTGGCCGAGCGCGACGCGAGAGCCGGCGGCTCGGGCAGCCCGATCCAGCCGGCAGCGCTGTACCGCGCGCTGCGCGAAGCCCTGCCGCACGATGCGATGTTCACGATGGACGCGGGCACGCTGTGCCTGCAGGCGACCGACCAGATGCTCTATCGGCAGCCGCCTGCGCTGTTCACGCCGCTCGACTTCGGGCTCGTCGGCTTCTCCTATGCGGCCGGCCTCGGCGTGAAGCTGGCATGCCCGGATCGAACGGTGGTCAGCCTGATGGGCGATGGCGGCTTCGGCATGACGGTGAGCGAGATCGGCACGGCCGTGGCGAACGGGATCAACACCGTGTGCGTCGTGATGAACAACGGTTGCTGGGGTGCGGAGAAGGCTTACCAGCGCGACTTTTTTGGGGGGCGTTACATTGGGGCGGACGTGCCGAACCCGCCGTACGACCGTCTCGCCGAGTTGTACGGCGCGATGGGCTTCCGCGCCGAGCGGGTCGAGGAGATCGCGCCGGCGGTGGACGCCGCCGTGCGCTGCGGCAAGCCCGCCGTGGTCGACGTCCAGGTCGACCCGAACGCGCTCTACAGCTTCCGCCGCGACTCGTTCAAGCATCGGGACAAGGCCGCGACGTGACGGCGCGCACCGTCGACTACATCGTCGTCGGCGCCGGCGCGGCCGGCGCGGCCTTGGCCGCGCGCCTGTCAGAGTCGGGCCGCCATCAGGTCCTGCTGCTCGAGGCCGGCGGACCGGATCGCAATCCATGGATCCATGTCCCGCTCGGCGTCGGCAAGCTGCTCAACGACCCGAGGCATGTCTGGAAGTACGAGACCCAGGCGCAGCGCTACATGCGCGACCAGACGATCTACTGGCCGCGTGGCAAGGTGCTCGGCGGATCAAGCGCGTTGAACGGCATGGCGTACGTCTGGGGCGATCCGGCCGAGTACGACCGCCTGCGCGATGGGGGATGCCGCGGCTGGGGCTTCGACGACGTGCAGCCGTACTTCCGGCGGCTGGAGAACCTGCCCACCGCCACTGACGCGCGACGCGGCACGTCCGGTCCGGTCCGGATCACCGACCGCGCGCTGTACGAGACCGATCCGCTGTCCGACGCCTTCATCCGCGCCTGCGTCGATGCCGGCATCGCGCCGACGCCGGATTACAACGCCGTGTCGTACGAAGGCGTGCGCTACCTCGAGCAGACGGTGCACAAGGGACGGCGCTGGACGAACGCGGTGGCTTACCTGCGGCCCGCACGCAGGCGCTCCAACCTCTCCATCGAGACGAGCGCGGTCGTCTCCCGCGTCCTCTTCGCCGGCACGCGGGCGACCGGCGTCGAGTACACCCACGAAGGAGCGCTGCGGCAGGTGAAGGCAGCGCACGAGGTCCTGTTGTGCGCGGGCGCGGTCGCCTCGCCGCAACTGCTCGAGCTCTCGGGTGTGGGCGATCCGGCGCGGTTGCAGGCGCTCAGCGTGCCGCTGGTTTCGTGCAGCCCGGACGTCGGCGAGAACCTGGTGGAACACCTGCAGGTCCGGTGCACGTACCAGACCATGCTGCCGATCACGATCAACGACGTTGCGCGCAGCCCGTGGATCCGGGTCATGACGGGACTCCGGTATGTCCTGACGCGCAAGGGACTGATGGCGGGCACGTCGTCGACCGCGCACGCGATCACGCGCAGCGCGCCGGACCTCGCGCACCCGGACGTGATGGTCCGCATCTACCACTACAGCGGGAAAGACCGGTACTCGCGCAGCGCCGGTCAGGGCATGGACCCGTACTCGGGGTTCTCGATCGGCGGCTTCAAGCTGTACCCGGAGTCGCGCGGGTCGACGCACGCGGTGTCTCGCAATCCCATGCAGTGCCCCGCGATCCAGCCCAACTACCTCAAGGCGGAAGGCGATCGTCGAACCGCGGTCGCGCTGCTGCGCTTGATCCGCCGCATCGCTTCTCAGAAGCCGATGCAGAACGTCACCGTCGTCGAGCACCGGCCTGGACCATCGGTCGCCGACGATGACGCGTTGCTGGAGTACGCGCGCGACAGTGGGCAGACCGCGTGGCACGCGGTCGGCACCTGCCGCATGGGCGCGGATGCGACCGCCGTCGTCGATGAGCGACTGCGCGTGCGTGGCGTCAGTGGGTTGCGGGTCGTCGACATCTCCGTGTTCCCACGCATTGTTTCCTCGAACACCGTGGCGCCGGCCACGATGCTCGGCGAACGGGGTGCGGACCTCGTACTGGCCGACGCCGGCTGAACCGATTCTGGACAAGGAGACTCATCGTGCCGCGAAGCAGAGCACTGAAGTACCCCGGCATCGACGCGCAGAAGGCGTCCGGCGACTGGAACCCGCTGTGGAGCACGCTGGAGCAGTGGGACCCGGCGTTCATGGAGGCCTACCTGCAGCTGAGGAACGTGCCCTTTCGCAGCGGTCCGCTGCCGCGGAAGACCAAGGAACTGATACTCGTCGCCATCAACGCCGCCACCACGCATCTCTACGCTCCCGGCGTGCGTCGGCACATTCGCAATGCCTTGCAGCACGGGGCCAGCCGCGAAGAGATCCTGGAGACCATTCAGTTGACGACGGTGCTCGGCATCCATGCCTGCAACCTCGCCATTCCGATCCTCGAAGAGGAACTCGGCTCGAAGCCGCGGCCGCGGAAGTCCGCGGCTTCGGCGCCCAAGGCCAGGAAGCGCTGAACGTGCCGCGACGAGGAAGACGGAGATGACAAGGTTGAGGAAAGTGTTTATCGCGAACCGCGGCGAGATCGCGGTCCGCATCATCCGCGCCTGCCGGGACCTCGGCATCCAGACGGTACAGGCCCACTCGGAGGCGGACGCGGACTCGCTGCCCGTGCAACTCGCCGACGAGGCCGTCTGTATCGGACCTGGACCGGCGAAGCAGAGTTACCTGAATCACGAGGTGCTGGTCGACGCGGCGAGGAACAGCGGCGCCGACGCCGTGCATCCTGGCTACGGCTTCCTGTCCGAGAACGCGGAATTCGCCGAGCGCGTCGAAAGCGCCGGACTTGCCTATGTGGGCACGCAGCCGGACGTGATAAGGCTGATGGGCGACAAGGCGGCGGCCCGCAAGCTGGCGGAAGACGCCGGCGTTCCGGTCAGCCTGGGCTCGCGCGATCCCGTCAGCAATCCGGCCGAGGCCGCGGAAGTCGCGCGGCGCGTCGGTTTTCCCGTACTGATCAAGGCGGCGGCCGGCGGCGGCGGACGCGGCATGCGCGTCGTGAACCACGAGTCCGAATTGAAAGAGTGCCTCGAGCGGGCCTCCGCCGAGGCGGCGGCGTCGTTCGGCAACGGCGCGGTCTACATCGAGCGCTTCCTTTCGCCGGTCCGGCACGTCGAAGTGCAGGTCATGGGCGATGGGCGCCGCGTAGTGCACTTCGGCGAACGCGACTGCACGATCCAGCGCCGGCACCAGAAGCTGGTGGAGGAGAGCCCGTCGCCCGCGCTGACGCCCGAGCTGCGTCGCCGCCTCACCGAGTCGGCCGTCTCTCTCGCATCGAGCGTGGGATACCGCGGCGCCGGGACGATGGAGTACATCGTCGATGCCGATCGGCAGGAGTTCTTCTTCATCGAGATGAACACGCGAATCCAGGTCGAGCACCCGGTGACGGAAATGGTGACCGGTGTCGATCTCGTCGCACTTCAGCTGCGCATCGCGGCCGGGGAGCCGCTTCCTCTCAAGCAGATCGACATCCGTTTCCACGGACATGCGATCGAATGCCGTATCAACGCGGAGGATCCCGAACGTGGCTTCATGCCGAAGCCGGGCAAGCTGGCAGCCTTCGCGATGCCATCCGGGCCGGGTGTGCGTATGGACACCCATGCGTACAGCGGCTACGCGCTGCCGCCCTTCTACGACTCGCTGATCGGAAAGCTGATCACTTGGGGCGCCGACAGAGGGGAGGCAATTGCCCGCATGCAGCGCGCCTTGCGCGAGTGCCGTATCGAGGGCCTTCCGACCACCGTGCCGTTCCATCAGAGGCTGCTGTCCGGGCCGGACTTCGTGTCCGGAAACGTCCACACGCGGTACGTGAAGGAAACGATGTACGCCGGGCATCCGATGCAGGGGATGCTTTGATGCACACGACGAGGCGCTGCGACGTTCCTGACGACGGTGCAGGCGAGTTGGCTAACCGCCGGTAGAGCTCCGAGTCAGTGGAATCCCCGCTCACGAAGCGCTCGATGACTCCGGCGGACGAGCCTGCGGGCCTGGTCGCACGAACCCGCACGTTGCTGCCCGGTCTGCTGCTATGCCTCACCGTGGCGATGGCCGCGGGTTTCATGTCGAGCCAGTACGGCGGCCCGCAGGTGCTCTATGCGCTGCTGATCGGGCTGGCCCTGCACTCCGTCGGGTCGGAAGGAGCGCTCGCGGCTGGTGTCGGCTTCTGTTCCAGGACGCTGCTTCGCGTAGGCGTCGCGCTGCTCGGTGCGCGCATCACGCTGCCGGTCATCTTCGACCTCGGGTGGCCAAGCGCCTTGCTGATTGTGCTCGCGGTCGTGTCCACCCTCGGCGTTGGCTGGGTGCTGTCCCGCATGCTGCGCCTTCCATTCGAACAGGGAATCATTTCCGGCGGGTCCGTCGCCATCTGCGGCGTTTCCGCTGCTCTCGCGTTGGCAAGCGTCTTTCCGCGCAAACCGGAGACAGAGCGCTTCACGCTGCTCGTCGCCGCGGGCGTCACGCTGCTGTCCACGGTAGCGATGGTGTTCTATCCACTCATCGCTACCGCGCTCGAGTTCAGCGTCGTCCAGCAGGGCGTCTTCCTCGGCGGTTCGATCCACGACGTTGCGCAGGTCGTGGCGGCCGGGATGATGCTGTCGCAGGACACTGCCGACAGCGCTACCGTGGTGAAGCTCTTCCGCGTCGCCCTGCTGGTCCCGGTGGTGCTGACGCTCGCTCTCGCCATCGGCATGCGGTCGCGCTCGTCCGCCGAGTCCTCAACCCGGCCGCCGCTGCTGCCAGCGTTCCTCGTGGTGTTCTGCGTTCTGGTTGCGCTGTCGAGCGCCGGACTCATTCCAAAGCCCGCCGTCGATGCGGCAAGCACCGCGTCGCGGTGGCTGCTCGTGATTGCCATCGCGGCTGTCGGAGTGAAGAGTTCGCCGGCGGAACTCATTCGCATGGGCTGGGCGCCGACGCTCCTGCTTGTCACGGAGACGCTGTTCATCGGCACGGTAGTACTCGCAGGCGCCCGCGTGCTCGGCGGCTGAAGGTGTCCTTCTCCCAACTCGCTCGTTTGGCTGGTAGATGCTCTGGGATCGAAGAAAACACAGGGGGCGGAACGCGTTCGCGTTAGCTGTGACCTGCGTCGGCTTTTTCGAGCTATTCATTGCTGGAGGACGGCAGGTGGTGAAGCGCTTCGCTTCACGTAGTAGCCGCCGTCAGAGGGACGAACTGGCTACACAGTGGCTACAGGAGGCCGGAAATGAAAAAGGGCCAGCCGATTTCTCGTCTAACCCGTTGATGTTTCTGGCTCCCCGACCTGGACTCGAACCAGGGACCTGCGGATTAACAGTCCGTCGCTCTACCAACTGAGCTATCGGGGAACGGAGCCCGCGATTATAGGCG
>Ga0105097_10000533_pt1 | contig 17369 bp, 14 predicted proteins | sample PPLLak12cMay2015_FD_87035 | JGI IMG/M metagenome (GOLD analysis project Ga0105097, IMG submission 87035) | Freshwater sediment microbial communities from Prairie Pothole Lake near Jamestown, North Dakota, USA - PPLs Lake P7 Core (1) Depth... | ecosystem: Environmental > Aquatic > Freshwater >...
ATTGGAGTTCTGGCTCGCCGGTCGGATTGTCCCCGTGACGCGAGTGTTGCCAGACACCATGAACCGTCCGCTCATCTGGAATTGCGATGCGCCCGTCGCGAGCTGGTTGTTGAATTCCTTGAGGGATGCCTCGATGTGGTCGGCATAGATGCGGACGTTCGGCTTGGTTGTTTGGTTCACGTATCCGAGCGTGCCCTGCGAAATCTTCAGGACGTCGATCCTGATTTTTGTCGTGGGCGCGTTGCTCAGCTCCCTGGCGGCCTTCGTCGCTTTTTGCACCTGCTCTCGTTCCTTCGCCGCAGTTTCTGCCCGATGGCTGTATTCCGCATCGAGATTCTGGAGCTCGAGCGTCGTCAGGTGGATTTCGGTGTTTTTCACCGCGAATTCCATATCGCCTGACGCCGAGAGAGTGCCCTTTCGGACGGAGAGGTTCCGGCGTTCCGTGATGGGGGTGAAATACTCGAGGTCCATGTCTCTCAGGTTCACTTCGCCCTTAAAGGTGACATGAGGTTGCTGAAGAAAATTGGCATGTCCGTCCAGGTTAAGCTTTCCCTTGTCAAAGAGGGTCGCTTCGATTTTGACCGGTGAAGGATAAACAAATTCCGGAGAGAAAATGTTCCGGATATTGGTGGCATGGAGAAATATTTCACGGGCGTGAAGGGGCTTGTAGGGACCTTGATCGACATAGGTCAACTCGCCGTCGCGAATTCTGAACACGTCTATTTTCAACGGGTAGGCCGCCTCGAGAGCGTCCTGCCACCCTTTCTGCCCCAAGGGAATGCCGCTCTGTTGCTCTTGCCTGACCTGTTTCAAATTGATGTACAGTTTCGGTTGATCGATCAGGAAATCGCCTACGAGTCTTCCTTTGATCAGGGCAGTCCAGTGAACCCGCGCGTGGAGTCGCCTGATGTTGGCGACCGGCGGGTCCGGATTCGCATTCTGGACGAGGATGAGGTCATCCAAAACAAGGGACAGACCGATCGGATAAAAGTAAGCCCTGCCCACGCTGACCGTGTAGTCCCTCAGTTGCCCGTTCATCTGGCGCTCTACAAACTGTCCCAGGCCGCCGATGGGGATCAGGTACGAGAGTACGATCAGCAGGACGAAGAAACCGGCAAGTCCGAAAGCCCATTTCCAGAAACGCCTCACCGGGGGGAAGCGAACCGTAACCATAAAATACCTCCGAAGGGGGTACTTCCCGGCTGAGTTAAAGGGTCCCCTCCTGGCGCTTTGTTGAATAGAGCCATACCGCAATACAATCTCGACTTTTTTGATCCGTGAGTACTGTGCCCCTGAGCTTAACCTGCGTATCGGTGCTAGAAAAAATTCGCCAGGCAGGAAATGTCGAAGAATCATTGATCATATACATCCAGACACACTTTGTTCAGGATGGCCTTGACTCTTGCACTTGCCCTTGTCCCTTTTTCAAGAATAATATTCCTCTTCTCAGCGCTCTCCTGTCAGGCCCCCCGTGCGCTTCCACGCAGCAAGAAGTCCGTGAGTCAGGCGGTGCGGATCGACCCGGCCACCGTCTTTGAAAAAAAGGCGGCGAGCGTGAGAACGCGTGCCCGAACCGTCGTCGCAGTGTAGAACAGAAACAAGCTGGGCTTCCGTTCGAAGCCGCAATCGACATTTCTGGATGAAAGTGACGCAGAAATCGGTGGAATACAGGGGCAATAAGCACGCTGGCGACAATCAGGAAAACGAGGCCGGAGTAAAGTGCAGGTTAAAACCACGTCACGGTTCCGTTTGAAACGGTCCTCTACCTCCTTTCCGGGAGTTCAGAGTCTCCGGGGTATATCAAGACCCGGATCCGGTGGCACGTTCGCTTGCGCTCGATCCCTCGCTTCCATCTCCGGGAGCTCTTCCGCCCGCATCATCAATCGCACAACTCCCCTCAACTGCAGGTCTGTCCACGGGGACATGACAGGTCGAGTCGTATCACAGTGGTTATCGCTTGCCCTGTTGCGGCAGCTCATGGCCCCGGCCTTGATAAGTTTCCCGACGGCAACATCATCATTGCGCGCGTTAACGCGGATCACTCGCCTGCAGGGGGCGGGACATGAAAAGGTATAGATCATTATCAGCGCTCCTTTCTAAACGATGGATACTTCCGTGTATCTTCGCTTTTATACATAATCTTCAGTACTTCTGCTATCGGGCATATGATGAATGGACACGCCTCCAATCCCTTACGCCATTTCATAAAAAGGATGAGAGATACTGGAAAACGATATCCTCAATGTACGCTGAAATTGGTTGCTCCTTAGCGCTTCGATTACGCCGCCTGGTCCCTCAGGAGGCGCATCGACAACACAATCGATCATTGAGATTCTTATTATTCTTCCACAGCCTCAAGGTCACTATTCGCTGGTCCGTTTACAACACGCCCATATCGGTCGAAGCTCGAACCGTGGCATGGACAATCCCAAGTCTTCTCCAGGCTATTCCAACTTACGACGCACCCAAGGTGTGGACACACGGCTGAGCGTTCGTGCACTGTTCCTCGTTCGTCACGGTATACCGCGCGCTTCGTCATCCCGCGTCGAATGATGGCGCCTTCACCTTGTGCAATTTCTTCGGGCGAGTTGACGTCACCCCCTGTCAAATGATCCTCAACATACTGCATGGCAACATTGATATTCTCACGGGCATACTCGGGAAAGGCGCGGAGAGTCTTGCGCGAAGGCTCATAGAGCGGCACCCAGGAGCATTCTCGCCCAACAATTAAGTCCGTGATGAGGATTCCCGCAATGGTGCCATGCGTCATACCCATTCCGGAATCTCCGGTCACAATATAGACGTTTCGCGGGTCGCCTGGATTGCGACCGATGAAGGCAATGCCATCGACCGGTTCCATCACCTGACCGGACCAACAAAACTCTATCCTCTCAATCATCGGGAATCGCTCTCGAGACCACGCTTCAAGCTGCGAATGTCGCTGGTCTCCGTCGTCAGCTTGCCCCGATTTGTGATCTTCGCCTCCGACGATCAGAACGTCGTAAGGATCGCCCTCGCGAGAGGAAGCGCCTTGGACTCTAACGTAGTGGTATGGATCGGCTGTATCCCAGTACAGAGCTCTTGGAACTGAGCCGCTTGGAATCCGTGCGCCAATAACATAGGTCGTATAGGGGGCCTGCTTGGTGTGAATCGTAACGATGTCATTCACTGGAGTGTTCGTGGCGATTACAATCGCATCAGCGGTCACTACGTATCCATTGCTTGTTTCGACCCGCGCATGTGCGCCGCCTTCCATGTTCCTTGCGTGCGTTCCGGTGAAGATGCGCCCGCCGTCCCGTTCAATAGCGCGACTGAGTCCGATCAGATACTTCACGGGGTGGAACTGCGCCTGTCGAGGAAAGCGCAAACACAACCCGGTGTCGAACGAAGCAATAGGCGCACGCTCGACTTGCTCAACATCTGTGAGTCCCGCACGATGCGCTGCCTTCAATTCATGTTCGAGCACATCTTTTGAGTCCCCGGGTGGAGCGAACAGGTAACCGTCGAGGCGTTCGAAATCACAATCAATACCCTCTTCCGCAACGATGGTCTCAATGCGGTCAATCGCCGCCGTGTGACTTCGGGCAGCGATCCGTGCCCCCTTTTCGCCATGCAGACGCTCGATCTGAAAATAGCGGTCGTCAATCGCATTGGAAAGGTGAGCCGTTGTACGCTCTGTCATCCCTCCACCCATGCGCCCGTCATCCAGCACAATCACCGACCTGCCCTCGCGTGCAAGGAGATATGCGGTTGTCATGCCGGCTATTCCTGCGCCGACAATACAGACGTCGGAATGCGTATTCTCGGTGAGCGAGGAATGTTCAGGCACAACCGCCGTTGCCATCCAAATCGAAATCGTTTGTCCAGATTGACTATCCATTGCTTTTCGTTACACCCCCTTGTTTTGTTGGATCCGTTTAGTGAATCAGCGCTTCTCCAACTTGACCTCGTCGGCGGGCTCGTCCTCGCGCAAGCCCTTGGAGGAGGCTTGGCGCACCATGCCGGAGCAGGTTCATCCGGGCGAATACGATCGCGGCGACCAGGTCCGTGCGCGCCCAAGGCATGTTGCATTCCTTGTGCGGGCTGGCGTCGACGGCAAAGGGGGTTGGCGTTGGTATCGGCATTCTTCAACCGCGGCATGACCCGCCGCACGGTATCCGCGGCGAAGCCGGCGCCAACGTGTAATTCGAAATCTGCGCCGCGTTATTGCAGAATGGCTCTTTCTGGCCTTCCTGCGGTACTGGTATTCATCTTATCCCATGACAGGTCGGCATATGTCTTTTCCTGTAATCGGCTTGTTCGGTTCAATCCACATACCCTTTGTGGTGCTCCCGTAATGAAAACCGATCGCGTTGGCTTTTTACTATTTAATCATCGGTGCAGATCCTGCTGCAAGGCTCCAAATGCCTTAACTCTCAATCAGGGTTTGGCTGATCCGTGGCGCCAGGGTTTTCCTTCTAAAGAATCATCCGATTTGGCCTTATCACAGCTGGCAGATCGTCTCGTTCCATAAGTATGGGTGGTCCACGCCCCTTACTGGATCGAGAGAAGCGTGCAGCATCATTTTGAAGAACAGGCCAAGACGGATCTTCCCCGGGGTCCGGATGACGAAAGAAAATCCATGATCACAGGATTATTCAGACGACAAGGCCCGGAGATCATATCCGCCGACGATCCGCCAGTCCCGGAGGAATCCTGCCATGACGGGAATCATGACCAGGGCTGCCATCATGTCGGATTTCGGGAGGACCGTCACGGGCAGAAGTGCGAGGGCGATGAATACCCACTGAACGACCGCGACGGTTCGTCGATACCTGCTCGCCGGCAGCGCGTGGAGGGGAAGCCTGCGTTTTTCTCTCCACCATTCCCCGAAGGCAAAGAAATAATAGGCTATCCCTGCGAGGATGTACCAGTCCGGCAGCCGGGCATAATGGACGGCCAGCAGGACGCCGATCAGAGTTCCCAGGGCATCCATATCCCGGTCCAGAAAGGTGCCGAACGCCGACGTTTCGTTGCGGTAGCGTGCCAGGTATCCATCAAAGCCGTCCATGATCAGGGCCGTGGAAAAAATAAAGCCGGGAAGCCACGCCAGGAAACCGTCCGGTGACTTCGGGAAAAGAAAGCCCGCCAGCAGGCATAGGAGCAACCCCCTGAAGATGGTGAGCTGGTTGCCCAACCCGGGGAAGTAGGCCTCGGGCAGCGTTCCCTGTTCCTTCGAAAATGCGATCAGGATGCGCCAGGTCAGGACGGGAAGTGACAGAATTGCGGCACAGGTCCATCGGCAGGCATTTTCCGGAATCCATGTGCTTTGCAGCAGGGCGTACCCTCCGCCAATCAGAAGCAACCCGGCAAAAAAAACAACCACAACATATCTCTGTTGCCTGTATCGATCAAACATCGGATTGACTTTGTTTATCCCGCGGTTTATAAAGAGTTTAACAATTCGTGTTTTGCCCGTCAATAACACAAGCGATTTCGGCTAACCCTTTCGAGCGGACCCTCCTGGTAACGTGAAAACCGAGTGAGCGATCAGACCCTGAAAAGATCAGCCCATGAAATCCACGTCTAACATTCTGAGCAGAATCCAGGCCTCTCTTGCACAGGCATCCCGTCGCCCTGCTGTTGCGGGCCGCCCCTATGTGACCCTCAGCTACGCCCAGAGCATAGACGGTTCGATTGCCTCCCGGCCGGGAAGGCCGCTGGCCCTGAGCTGCAGGGAATCGATGGTATTCACCCACAGGTTGCGGTCGATCCACGATGGGATCCTTGTGGGTATCGGCACCATTCTGGCGGACAATCCCCTGCTGACGGTAAGGCATGTCAACGGAAATAGCCCCCAACCCATCGTCGTCGATGGCCGGCTTCGGTTACCCCTGGATGCTCATGCGCTGCAGCACCATCGCAAGATGCCTTGGATTGCAACAGCTGAAGACTCGGATACGGAGCGGGAGCGGGTTCTTGTGAAATCCGGCGTGAAGGTTTTACACGTGCCGCTCGACGAGGACGGCCTGATTGATTTGACGGTCCTTCTGGCACAGCTCAGTGAACTGAAAATCGAGAGCCTGATGGTGGAAGGGGGCGCTCAGATCATCACGAGTTTCCTGAAGCATCGCCTGGTGGATCAGCTGGTCCTGACCGTGGCACCGATTTACATCGGCGGCATGCAGGCCGTCTGGCCCCTGCAGCTCAACCTTTCAAATCCCCCTCACCTTGAGAACATGGCCTGGGAGATGTGCGGATCGGACCTGGTCCTGAGGGCCGATGTCACCTGGCATGCTCCATGAAGCAGGCATCCCTCTATTTCACAGCGCCCCGGTGTGTCGAGATTCGGGAGAAAAACCTGCCTTCCCCCTCCGGCAGGGAGGTGCTGGTCAAGACGCTTTTCTCGGCCATCAGTCCGGGTTCTGAACTCCTCGTCTACCACGGCCTCTGCCCGGACGAGCTGCCCCTGGATGAGACAATTCGCAGCCTCAAGGGTCGCGTCGGCTTTCCCACCCAGTATGGCTATTCGGCTGTAGGAAGGGTGATCTGCTGCGGGAAAGACGCACCGCCGGAATGGGAAGGTCGTCTCGTATTCTGTTTCCATCCCCATGAGAGCCATTTTCTGGCTGATCCCGAAGAACTGCACCCGCTGCCTCCCGATGTGTCGCCGGAGGAGGCCTTGTTTCTGCCAAATCTGGAGACAGCGGTCAATTTCATGATGGACGGCCGGCCCATGCTCGGCGAACGGGTGATCGTGTTCGGCCAGGGGATCGTGGGCCTTTTGACCACGGCCCTGCTTGCCTTGCATCCACTGACCCGTCTCATCACACTCGACCGGCAGCCGCTCCGCCGCAGCTTCTCTCTGATGGCAGGGGCGGACACCAGCCTCGACCCCGCCGAACCGGGTGCCATGACGGCGCTCGAAGGACAACTCAAATCTTCCACAGACCGGGAAGGAGCGGACCTGGTTTATGAGCTTTCAGGTTCTCCGGAGGCACTGCAGCAGTCTCTGGCGGTCACCGGTTTTAGCGGCCGGATCGTCATCGGTTCCTGGTACGGACAAAAAGCAGCCCACCTCAACCTGGGAGGCCGGTTCCATCGCAGCCGCATCCGGCTGATCAGCAGCCAAGTGAGCAGCGTCAGCCCGGAACTGACAGGTCGCTGGACGAAATCCCGGCGCCTCGAGGTGGCCTGGTCGCTGCTCAGGAAGGTCGATCCCGTTCGCTACGTGACCCACCGCTATCCGTTCTACCGGGCTGGGGAGGCCTATGCCTCTCTGGACCAGGACCCGGGTCGCTGCGTGCAGGTCATCCTGACCTATTGACAGGGCTTCCGGACGCCAGGGCCGCAGAGAGCCGCTTACGGCAGACCGCCTTGGGCGATTCCTTAAATAAAGGGAATGTCCCCCTCCCCGGGCGCGATGGAATTGAGGGGAGGCGGATCAACACGGGCGAAAGGAGTGGGTAAGATGATGTACCGGGTGGCGGTACAGCGGAATTTCAAGGCCCGGCATCGCCTGATCGGCGGCAATTGGGGTAGGGAAAACGAGCTGCACACGCATCATTATGCGGTGGAGGTCAGTCTCGAGGGGGCGCGGCTGGATGAACATGGCTACCTCGTCGACATCACGGCAATTGAGGCCTCTTTGGACGCGATACTGGCCCGGATCGCCGAGGCGACCCTCAACGACCTCCCCGAATTCGCCGGCCTCAACCCCAGCATCGAGCGGCTGGCGGAGATCTTCTGCCGGTCGGTTCTTGCGGACATGGCCGTCCCGACCTTGTCGTCCGTCTCCGTCAAGGTCTTCGAGAGCGGTAGCGCCTGGGCCGCCTGCCGCCAGGAACTCCCATGAATATCGCCCTCATCATCTATGGAAGCCTCGATATGATCTCGGGCGGCTATCTTTATGACCGTCTCCTTGTGGATCACCTCCGGAAGCAAGGGGCAAGGGTGGAAATCGTCTCCCTTCCCTGGAGGAACTATTGGCGTCACCTGGCCGACAACTTTTCGTCGACCGTGCCGAAGGCCGTGGAGGCGATGGCGCCCGATCTCCTGCTCCAGGATGAGTTGAATCATCCATCCCTTTTCCGCACGAACCGGAGGCTGCAAGAAACCCTGAAGGCGCCCATCATCGCGATCGTGCATCACTTGCGGTGCTCCGAAGCCCGGCCGGCCTTGCTAAACCGTCTCTATCGCCGCGTGGAGAAGCACTACCTGGAGACCGCCGACGGCTTCATTTTCAACAGCGAGACGACCCGTGCCGTCGTCCGGGACGTTTTGGGGAAGGACCTGCCCTCCGTGGTGGCCTACCCTGGAGGCGACCACCTGGGTTCCCGCATCTCCACTGCGAAGATTGTCGAACGATGCCGCCGGCCGGGGCCGCTCAGAATCCTCTTTACGGGCAACGTGATTCCTCGGAAGGGGCTCGATACGCTGGTTTTGGCCCTGAGTCGCCTCGCCCACGAGAACTGGCAACTGACCGTTGCGGGAAGCCTTTCCGCGGACGCCCGCTATGTCAGTCGGATCGGGCGACTCATCGCTGGGACCGGACTGGATGAGCGGGTGAAACTGTTGGACACGATCCCGCCTGAGCAACTGATCGGCCTCCTGGAAAGCCACCATTGTCTGGCCGTTCCTTCGTTTTATGAAGGCTTTGGCATCGTCTATCTCGAGGCGATGGGGTTCGGGGCGCCGGTCGTCGCCTCGACGGCAGGTGCAGTTCCTGAGGTTGTTGACAACGGCCGCGAGGGATTACTGGTCTCCCCCGGCGATATCGACGCGCTTACGAAAGCCATCGGCAGGCTGATCCGGGATCGGGATCTGCTTCTGACGATGAGCCTGGCGGCGCGGAAGCGATTCCTGGGTCATCCGACCTGGGCGGAGAGCGCGGCGCGGGTAGAGGAATTTCTTCAGGAAACGATCAGGCTGAAAAAGGCGGCTGCAAAAAAGGAAGGGTGCGCCCATGGCCATTCCGGATGAATACACTTTTATCCGATATCTGGCGGCCAAAAAGGGGGTGGACGACCGCGCCTTGAACCGGCATGTGCTGCAGAGCCTGGAAACGGCCCTGGAGAGGTCCGGTCGCGGCCTTCCGCTGGATATCCTGGAGGTCGGCGCAGGCACCGGGACCATGCTGGAACGGTTGGCTGGGTGGGGTATCCTGAAGAACGCCCGTTATGAGGCGATCGACCTGTCGCCCGATAATATCGGCGAGGCGGTTCGTCTTGTTCCGATCTGGGCCCGCGATCATGGTTTCAAATCTGTGGAGGACCCCGCTTCCGCATTTTGTCTTGAACGGGGTGAGGGGCGCATTTCCGTCCGTTTTGAGGCCATCGATCTGTACCCATTCATGGAGCGGGAAAGGGACAGACGCAACTGGGATCTCCTGATCGCTCACGCCTTCCTGGACCTGGTCGACGCCTCCCGAATCTTGCCCGGGTTGATCTCCCTGACGAGACCCGGCGGCCTGCTCAGCCTGACCATGAATTTCGACGGGCTGACCATCCTGGAGCCGCCTGTCGACAGCGCTTTCGACCGGGATATCCTCGCCCTCTACCACCAGAGCATGGACAGCCGCGTCATCGAAGGGCAGCCGTCCGGCGACAGCCGGACAGGCCGTCATCTCCTGACCCGGCTCCGCGAGCAGGGTGTTGAGATCCTTGCCGCAGGGAGTTCCGACTGGGTTGTCTTCCCGGGACGCGACGGCTATCCCCGGGACGAGGCCTATTTCCTCCATTACATCATTAATCTCATTGATACCTCACTGAAGGGACATCCCTGTTTGGATTCCGACCGGTTTTCTCGCTGGATCGGCATCCGTCATTCCCAGATCGAACGAGGCGAACTCGTACTGATCGCCCATCAGATCGACCTGCTCGGTCGTGCCGTCGATCCCCGGGAACGGAAAGCGGCTTAGCCAGCTCAGTTTTTTCATATTACTCGATAATTCTTTTCACAATCTTTACACAATAAAATGGGGTTACAGAATGATATTCTGCAACCCCTTGATATTTGGTGGGCCGTGGTCATCGTCATCACTTATTTATCCCTGATTGTCGGGGAGTTGGCACCAAAACGCATTGCATTGAACAATGCGGATCGGGTCGCCATGATGATAGCTTAGCCGATGCGCACACTATCCACGATCGCCCTGCCACTGGTTCAGTTTCAGTCAAGCCTCCGTCAAAGCCGGAGGCTTGATAATGTGTGAACCGTTCAAAGCGGTTGATTCAGGGCCACCTAACGGTGGCTATCCTCAAAGATACTCATTTGATCCAAGCGACGATCTTCCTGTTCCTGTCGCCGGATATACTCGCGGATGGTCTCTTCATCCGCTCCAACGGTCGACACAAAATACCCGCGGGCCCCAAAATGCCGGCCGTAAAGTTCTTCTTCCGTCCCATGTGCTGAGCAATCGCATACTTGGGTGGAATCGAGGTCAGCATATGGACATGATCTGGCAAAAGATGTCCTTCAATCACCTGACTCTCTCTTTCGCACGGCGAGCTCTCGGAATGTTGATCCCGGATACCTTCGCAACTCCCCATACAAACTCTTCTTCCGATACTTCGGGAATCCACACCACATGACACTTGCATTCCCATTTTGTATGGCTTAAACTCGCAACATCAATCACTTCTTTCCTCCTGTGCTGTAAACTTTGAGCGGTTCACGGCCAGGAGGCTTTCTCATGTTCCCGGTTTGTCAAACTCTGTGAGTCCACCGGCAAAGCCGTCGGATTACCCAGGGGAATTTAAAATCAAACATAATCAAATCAATGAAGGCAACTTGGTATCATTTATACTGTAATTGGCGGCAAGCGTACTCGCAAAACTTCAAGGGCTGATCGTAATCAAGGATATCGTCATAACGCAACCTACACAGGGGAATTAATATCTTGAATAAATCTTTGGTTTTTCTCATAGCCGGGTGGTCCGGTTTTTTTGTTATGGCCGTTGAGCTGTTAAGTGGAAGAATCCTTGCCCCCAATTTCGGCAACAGCATTTACGTGTGGGGTGGTATCATCACAATTTTCATGCTAGCCCTATCCATCGGGTACCTTATCGGTGGGCGTCTTTCCATTCGGGAGCCTTCCTTGAAGAAACTCTCGATCATTTTGATGGTTGCAGCCGTGTCAACCACACCGATTGTATTAATGAGCGATGCCGTACTGGACGGAATATTCACGCTGATTCAAGACCCCAGATACGGTTCTCTCATCTCTGCAACAATACTTTTCTTTTTACCGACAATGATATCCGGAACGATATCGCCCTATGCCGTTCGCCTTCTCGTCACGGACTCCAACCGGAGCGGCCATGTTGCAGGTCTTCTTTACTTTGTGTCCACGTTCGGCAGCGCAGCGGGGACTATCCTGACCTCCTTCTACCTTGTGCTTTATTTTGAGATAAACCATATTGTCTGGACAATGATCGGTATCTCTTTCCTTATCAGTTTATTTTCATCTCTTGCCGGGCGAAAACATGTCGAAAACAACTAACGTAGCAGCCATTTTTTTAACTTTTGGAATTATGACAGCATGTTATTATGGCGCGGCAGACGAAACCGTGCTGCATACAGAACGTTCCTTGTACAGGAACATCATCGTATATGAAAGCGGCGATGAACGCTGCATGCGATTTACAAAACAGAAAACCTCACGACAGACGTGTATCTCAATTAAGAATCCGGATTATCTGGTGTTTAACTATACCAAAATGATACTTGGTGCATTGTATCTTCAACAGGAACCCGAAAAGATTCTGATTGTCGGTTTAGGCGGTGGCACATTAGCATCAACCATTTCCCGGATACTGCCGAAAGCGAAAATCGATACGGTTGAAATAGATCCCGCCGTAGTTCGCGTCGCGAAGAAGTATTTCAATTTCCGTATAACTCCCAATGTAACTGTGTCGGAAGAAGACGGGCGGGTATTTGTGAAGCGCGCAATACAAAAAGGCATGAAGTATGATCTGGTTATACTGGATGCTTTCGACCATAATTACATACCGGAACATCTCTTAACACAAGAGTTTCTGAGAGAAATAAAAGAAGTTATGACGTCGGGAGGAGTGTTGGCGGCTAATACATATTCGTCAAGCCGACTTTATGACCACGAATCTGCAACGTATGAATCCGTATTCGGCAGGTTTTTTAACTTACGACTTGGCAATAGAGTGATTCTCGTGAAGAATGATGGGTTGCCATCAAAGCCTGCACTAATAGAAAATGCGAGAGCGCTCGAAGCAGGGTTGAGACCTTTCGGTGTAGGATCCGATTTTTTATTGCCCCTGTTTTCAACAGACCGCGACTGGCGAAGAGACGCAAGGATTCTTACGGATCAATATTCGCCGTCGAATCTGCTTTAAAAAGAAAATGGGGACAGATCGAAAAGGCCCACTGGCAAGCGAAAATACTAAACCCACCAATGAATTCGTTCAAGAAGCGCCAGCAGAACCGGCGAGTCGAGGTAGTCATCCTCGAAGAGGGTGCAAGCCCGGAGTCAATCAAGAGGTGATGACGGAGATACATCTGACGGAAGGCAGGTCGGCCGATTTCGCCTCCCTGCGAAGAAAAGGGCGCATACTGGCGCCCTTTTCCATTTCCGATCGGCGGTCCCTCTTTTTCTTGTTATTCCGATGGCGAAACTCGGTTTTTCCCTTGTCGCCTGTATGAATATACGATCTTGTCGGTCCGGCAAATGAAGCATTTGATGTTCCTCCCCTTGCTGATTGAGGGCGGCTTCGATGCTCACCATATCTGATACCCTACCCCTGCTTCCTTGTATGCTTCAGGATACGCGAAAAATGGAATAAAATACTTATGATATCAGACGCATAAAAGTGTAAAGAGAAGGGGCTAGCCATTAATGACTAACCCCTTGTTATTATTGGTGGGCCGTGGGGGATTTGAACCCCCGACCAACGGATTAAAAGTCCGCTGCTCTACCAAACTGAGCTAACGGCCCCGGAAGATAAAGTGACAAAGTGTCATAGTGTCTGGGTGTCTCAGTGAAGAAGGAAAACATTCTCCCTGTTCACTTTAACACTTAGACACTCAAGCACTCAGACACTGTTTTTCATCGTCGGAAGGGATTTTCCGTGACGATCGTCTCGTTGCGGTCGGCACCGACGGACACGAGGACCACCTTGACCCCGCAGAGATTCTCGATGGTGTCCACGTAGCGCCGGGTGTTGCGCGGCAGATCCTCGAGCCTCTTGGCCGTGTTGATGTCTTCCGTCCAGCCGTCGATTTCCATGTAAACGGGCTGGCAGCGCTCGAATACCTTCAGATCGGCCGGGACGGACTTTGTGAACTCCTCGCCCTTTTCCGTGCGGTATCCCACGCAGATCTTCAGCTTGTCGATGCCCGTGAGCACGTCGAGCTTGGTGATGGCCAGGCCCGTGATGCCGGACACCCTTACGGACTGGCGCACCAGCACCATGTCGAGCCATCCGCAGCGTCGCTTGCGTCCTGTCGTGGCGCCGAACTCCTGGCCCACGGACTGTATACGCTGGCCGATCTCGTCGGTGAGCTCCGTGACGAAGGGGCCGCTTCCCACGCGGGTCGTGTAAGCCTTGACGATCCCCACCACCGAATCGATCTTCGTGGGGCCTACCCCTGCGCCGCAGCAGGCGTTGCCGGCCACCGTGTTCGACGAGGTAACGAAGGGGTAGGTGCCGTAGTCGACGTCGAGGTGGCAGCCCTGAGCCCCTTCAAAGAGGATCTTCTTTTTCTGCCGGATCGCCTCGTCGAGCAGCAGCGAGATGTCCGCCACGTGAGGCCTCAGGACCTCGGCGTAACCCAGGTATTCCTCCAGGATGGGCTTCTCGTCGATGGGCTGTTCGCCGAAGAGCTTCGTGAGGTAGAAATTCTTCTCCTCGACATTGCGCTTGATTTTCTCGGTCAACACCTCGCTGTCCAGCAGATCGCAGATACGGACGCCCACGCGGGACACCTTGTCTTCGTAGGCAGGCCCGATCCCCCGCTGGGTCGTCCCGATCTTGCCGGCCCCCTTGGCCGCCTCGCGGGCCGCATCCACCCGGCGGTGGTAGGGCATGATCACGTGCGCCTTGTCGCTGATGACGAGTTTCGTGTTGGGCGGGAAGGCCTTCTCGTTCTTCAGGTAGTGGATCTCCTCGATCAGCACCTTGGGGTCGATGACCATGCCGTTGCCCAGCATGCATGTCTTGTAGTCATGGAGGATCCCCGAAGGGATCAGGTGCAGGATGGTCTGCTTCCCCTTGACGACGATCGTGTGCCCCGCATTGTTTCCGCCCTGGAAGCGCACGATCGCGTCGGCGTCCTCTGCATAGAGGTCAACGATCTTGCCCTTTCCTTCATCGCCCCACTGGGTCCCTACGACGATCACGCTTGACATAGGCTGTCTCCGTGCTGGATTACATCTCCAGCTGGGTGAGGGATATGACGTTGGGGAGGTCCCTGAGTTTCTTCAGGATGTCTTCGGGGACCACGGTATCCGTCGAGAGCACGACGAGGGCCTTGCCGTCCACGTGCTCGCGGCTCAGCTGGAAACGCGCAATGTTGATGCCGTTGTTGCCAAGCGTGTGTCCGAGGTTGCCGATGACGCCGGGCTTGTCGTTGTTGTAGAGCACGATCATATGACCCTCGGGGATCACCTCCATCGAGAACTTCTCGATCCGCACGATGCGGGCGTCCTGCTTGCCGAAGATGGCCCCGGCGGCGTAGCTCTTTTCCTCCGTCGTCTTGATCGTCACGGAGATCATGCTCGTGAAGTCCTTCACCTCGCTGGTCTTGGACTCGACGACCTTGATGTTGCGCTCCTTGGCGATGAAGGGGGCGTTGATGAAATTGATGTTGGCATTCAGGATCGGCGTGAGAAGCCCCTTGAGCAGCGCGATGGTCAGCGGCGCCACGTTGTAGTTGACGATGTCGCCCGCGTACTCGACGGCCACCTCCTCGATGCCGCCCTTGACAATCTGGGCCTCGAAGGTGCCCAGCTTCTCGGCCAGCGCGAGGTAGGGCTGGATGTGCGTGAGCAGCTCCGCGCTCACCGACGGGAAGTTGATGGCATTGCGGATCTCGCCCTTCGTCAGGAAGTCGGCGATCTGCTCGGCGATGGCGATGGCCACGTTGCGCTGGGCCTCGTCCGTTGCCGCCCCCAGGTGGGGCGTGCAGATGATGTTGGGGTGGTTCACCAACTCCTTGTTCTTCGTGGGCTCCTCCTCGAAGACGTCGAGGGCCGCGCCGGCCACCTTGCCGGAGTTGAGCGCATCGAGCAGGTCCTTCTCGTTGACGATCCCGCCGCGGGCGCAGTTGACGATGAAGACGCCTTTGCGCATCTTCGCGATGGCGGCGGCGTTCAGGATATTCCTCGTGTCCTTCGTGAGCGGCGTGTGGACGGAAATGAAGTGCGAGCGCTTCAGCAACTCATCGAGGGAGACCAGCGTCAGTCCCATCTTGTCGGCCGTCTCGGGGGCGAGAAAGGGGTCGTAGGCGATGACGTTCATCTTGAGGCCCTGGGCGCGGTCGGCCACGATGGTGCCCACCCGGCCGATACCGATGATGCCGAGGGTCTTGTTGTAGACCTCGGCGCCCATGAACGTCTTCTTGTCCCACTTGCCGTCCTTCATCGAGGCCGTGGCCTGCGGGATCTGCCTCGCCAGGGCGAACATCATGGCGATCGTGTGCTCGCCCGTGGTGATCGTGTTGCCGCCGGGGGTGTTCATGACGACGATGCCGCGCTTGCTGGCGGCGTTGACGTCCACGTTGTCGACCCCGATGCCGGCCCGCCCGACGACCTTGAGGTTGTCGGCCTTTTCGATGATCTCCTTCGTGACCTTCGTGGCACTGCGGATCGCCAAGCCGTCATAGTCCTTGATGACCCCCTTGAGCTCGTCGGGCGTGAGGTTGGTCATCACGTCCACCTCGAGACCGGGGGTGTTCTTCAGTATCTCAATCCCCTCCGTGGACAGCGTGTCGCTGATCAGCACTCTCTTCATGTTCTTCTTCCCTTTCCGTTGAGCTGTCATCGCATCGTCCTCATGGCTGTTGTCACAGGCCCGAAGAATCATTTCATCTTTTGCAGGTAGACCTTCTCCAGGGCGTCGAGGGCCTGCTTCACATCGTCGGGCTCGATCGTGGGCCCGCACCAGAAACGGAAGCCCGGGGGGGCGTCCCGATAGGCGCTCACGTCGTGGGCCGCGCCTTCCTTGCTCAACTGGCTCGCGACGGCCTTGATGAAGTCGCCCCGTTCTTTTTCCGCCATGGCCTTGAACTTGTCGCTGACGACCTTCAGGCAGACCGACGTGTTGGAGCGGGTCGCCTTGTCTTCCGCGAGGAAAGCGACCCAGTCGCGCTTGGCGACCCAGTCCTCGATCACTCTCAGGTTCGCCTCGCTGCGCTTGAAGAGGCCCGCAAGGCCGATCGCCTCGGCCCAGTTCAGGGCGTCCAGGTAGTCCTCGACGCAGAGCATCGAGGGCGTGTTGATCGTGTCGCCGTCGAAGATGGCCTTGTCCACGGCGCCTTTCTTTTTCAGTCGGAAGACCTTCGGCAGGGGCCAGGGCGGATCGTAGCTTGCGATCCTCTCCATGGCGCGGGGGCCGAGCACGAGGACCCCGTGTGCCGCCTCTCCGCCCAGGCATTTCTGCCACGAGTAGGTCAGAACATCCACCTTCGACCAGTCCACGGGCATGGCGAAAACGGCGCTCGTGGCGTCGCACATCGACAGGCCCTCGCGGTTGTCCGGGATCCAGTCCCAGTTCGGGATTTTCACGCCGCTCGTCGTGCCGTTGGCAACGAAGATGACATCGCTTTTCCAGTCCACGGCCTTCAGGTCGGGGAGTTTCCCGTAGGGGGCTTCGAGGACCGTCGGCTTCAGTTTGAGTTCCTTTTGGATGTCCTTGGCCCACTCGCCGCTGAAACTCTCCCACACCAGCGCGGTGACCGGCCGGGGGCCCAGCAGGGTCCACATGGCTGCCTCGAAGGCGCCCGTGTCGGAGCCGGGCAGGATTCCCAGCAGGTAATCGTCGGGAACGCCGAGAAGTTTCTTGCTGCGGGCGATTGCCTCGCCCAGTTTGGCCTTGCCAAGCGCCGAGCGGTGGGAGCGTCCCAGGGCGGCGCCTTTCAACCCGTCGAGGTTCCACCCGGGTCTCTTGCTGCAGGGGCCGGAGCTGAAGTTTGGATTATGCGGCATAGGGGTCACCTTTTTATCAAAAATCCGAAAAAGTCCTCTTATCAGATATCGAGGTAATAGACAAGCAATTTCCGAGGCTCTCCGGAGGTGACGTGCCCCCTTTTTGGTTGACGGAAACAGGACAAAACAGTAAAGCAGTCCAGTTAGTTCCATTGGTTCAATTCGTTCCATTTGTTCGAACCAATCGAACCAACGAACCAATCGAACCAAC
>Ga0105097_10000534_pt1 | contig 17363 bp, 17 predicted proteins | sample PPLLak12cMay2015_FD_87035 | JGI IMG/M metagenome (GOLD analysis project Ga0105097, IMG submission 87035) | Freshwater sediment microbial communities from Prairie Pothole Lake near Jamestown, North Dakota, USA - PPLs Lake P7 Core (1) Depth... | ecosystem: Environmental > Aquatic > Freshwater >...
GAGCCACTGCGCAGCCCGCCGGCGCTGGACCTGGAGCTGACCTTTGACGGGGTCGACATGGCGCTGCTTTCCCCCTACTCCGGCACCTATGCCGGCTACGCCATCGAGCGCGGCGTGCTCAACCTGGACCTGAAGTACGCCCTGGCGGATAACAAGTTGCGGGGGGACAACAGGATCGTCATCAATCAGATGAAGCTGGGTGAAAAAATAGCCAGCGACAAGGCGGCAGACCTTCCACTGGAACTCGCCCTGGCCCTGCTGACCGACAGCAAGGGCGTGATCGACATGGCGATTCCCGTGGCTGGCAGTGTGGATGACCCGAAGTTCAGCCTGGGCAGCGTCATCATGGGGGCGCTGGTCAACCTGCTTACCAAGGCGATCACCGCGCCCTTCTCCCTGCTCGCCGGCCTGGTGGACACCGAGGAGGACCTGCAAAGGCTGAATTTCAAGTCCGGCTCCGCCGATTTGCAGCCCGCGACCCGGGAAAAACTCGAGCAGCTGGGCGCAGCCCTGGCCCAGCGACCCGAGCTGGACCTGGTCATCAGCGGCCGCCTCAACCTGCGGGCCGACCGGGAGCGCCTGCAGAAAAACATTCTGCAGGCCGAATTGCTCGCCGCTGGCCTTGCCGAGGAAGAACTGTCAAGCAGGGGCCCCACATGGGAGGAGGCCATCGCGGCGCGCTACCAGCTGATTGCTCCCGGTACCACAGAACTCACCGTACGCGAGCAGTACCAGCAGCTTGCGCAGGCAGTAGACCTGCCGGATGCGGACTTACTTGACCTGGCCAACGAGCGCGCCGTTGTGGTGAAGACTTACCTGGTGAACGAGGCCGGGCTGGAACCGTCCCGGGCTGTGATCGCGAAGCCGAGCACCAGCCCGAAGGAGAACCTGTACAGCGGTGCGGAGCTGGCGATTGATAGCTAGGGCAAATGCTCATACGCATGCAGCGAGCCGGCGTAAGCCAACCCCCCGCCGCAGAGCCGGCAGTAGTAGCTGCCCTGTCCGCGCAGTACCCGGTTGTGGCGGGTCGATGAAACATCATGAACCCGGCAGCCGCAGCGATAGGGATGGGTGCGCTGCTGGCGCTGGGGCACGCCCTCCAGGTCGAGGTTAAAGGTCACCCCCTGGTCCGCGCCGAAATGCTCCATCACGCCGCGCCACTGGCGCCCGTGGGGCTTTATACCCCGGCTGCCGTAGAGCTCGTGTACCACGAAGTGGGCGACCTCGTGCGGCACCGTATCACAGAGATTTTCCTCGAAGTACTTGCCGAATATCCAGGGGTTGTAGCGAATCCAGCCGCGTCTACCGACCAGCTTGAACATGCCGGCAGTACGACCGCCGAGATCAAACAGGACCGGCACCTGGCGAAACCGTCGGCCGAAAATAGCGCCGGCACGCAGCACATAGTGCTCGGTCGCGGCGACAACCCGGCGTTGCTCCGGCAGTCCGATCGGTTCTACCACGGTAGCTTCGTTTCCCGTTCTCAAGGCTTGTTGGGCGCAGCATACCGGCCCTGCCCTGCAGGCTCAAACATTTCCGCTTCATGCCCAGTTACGGTACATTTACCCGCTGCCACGCCAGGGGTATCGGCAGAGCGGGTTTTGACCAGCAATCAGGCCGTTGCCCGCACTTTCACCCGGACTAACACAGAAGAAAGCTATCAAGAGTACACAGCTATGAGTACACAGCAACTCGATGTCGCCACACTCGGCAACTATCTCGAGCGTCATATCCCCGGGTTCCACGGCCCCGTGACCGCGGAAAAATTCCCGGGGGGGCAGTCGAATCCCACCTTCAAGCTGACCGCCGGCGCCAACGCCTATGTACTGCGGCGCAAGCCCCCGGGAGAGTTGCTCAAGTCGGCCCATGCGGTTGATCGCGAATTCCGGGTGATCAGCGCCCTGCAGGACACCGAGGTTCCGGTGCCGCGCACCTACGTCCTGTGTGAGGACGAGAGCGTCATCGGCTCGATGTTCTTCGTCATGGAATATATGGACGGCCGTATCCTGTGGGATCCGGTGCTGCCGGAGGCCGCAGACAACGCCGAGCGCGCGGCTATCTACGACGCCATGAATGCGACCATGGCGGCGCTGCACAATGTCGATGTGGCGGCGGTGGGCCTGGCGGATTATGGCCGGCCGGGGAATTACTTTGAGCGCCAGGTGAGCCGCTGGATCCAGCAGTACCGCGCATCGGAGACGCAACAGCTGCAGGCCATGGAGGAGCTGATGCGTTGGCTGCCGGCCAACATGCCGCCGGATGACGGGGCGGTGAGCCTGGTGCACGGCGATTATCGCCTGGACAACATGATGTTCCACGCCACCGAGCCGCGCGTCATCGCCCTGCTGGACTGGGAGTTATCCACCCTCGGCCACCCCCTGGCAGACCTGGCGAACCAGTGCATGGCGTGGATGCTGCCGCGTGAAGGCGGCATCAAGGGGCTCGCGGGTGTAGACCGGAAATCCCTGGGAATACCCAGCGATGAGGAGTACATCGCCCGCTACTGCGAGCGCACCGGTCGCGGCGGCATCGATAACTGGAACTTCTACCTGGTGTTTTCGCTGTTTCGACTGGCTGCCATTTGCCAGGGGATCGTGAAGCGCGCCCAGATAGGTACCGCCTCCAGCAGCGAGGCGGACTCCCGGGGCGATGCGGTGCTACCCCTGGCGGAAATGGGGGCGGCCCTGATCAAATAGCAGCAAGGGGCCCAGCGGCCCCTTGTGTCAGCGCCTGGCTATGCGGCCCGGCGGCTACCTGGCTCGCCCTCCGCGGATGCGCCCGCGGCTTTGCGGGAGGCAGGGGCCTTCTTGTTCGCGCCGGCGGTTTTCTTGCGAGCAACCGCCTTCTGCTTCGCAGGCGTGGCCGGGGCGGCCGCCTGCGCGCGCAACGCCGCCCGGGTGGGGGGCGGCCGGCGACGCGAGGAGCGCGGCCTGTGCACTTCGGTAGGGTCAGGGCGCAGGTCACCGGTTTCAAACCGGGTCAGGATTTCCTCCATGGTCCGGCTGATCTTGGTGCAGATACGGATGGGCTCCACGCTGGGATAGGTGGAGTGCTCGCCGCCCTCCATCAACTCTATCAGGTCTTTCTCCGACAGGTGGGAGAGTAACTTGGCCGGGTTGTACCAGCGGAAGCTGGGAACGATGTTGATATCCCCGCTGTATTCCTGATCTAAAAGGGTGTGGACACTGTTCATCAGCATATTGAAGCGGGGCCAGTTATCGCCCTGCCGCTGGACGATTCCGCGGTAGAAATTGAGCAACTCGCGCCCCATACCGATACCCAGGCTGCCGAGGGCGGAGCCAAGTGCGCTGCGGGAGCCCTCCTTCTTCAGGAATGGTATGGCGATCGGGTTGACCATGCTGACAATATAGTGATTGGTGCTGTAGAGCCTTGAGAGGCGCTTGGCGGGCAGGTCGTCGGCGATCGAGCCGTCTACCCAGCGGCGCGTGGGCAGGTAGGGTTGGGCCTCGCCGTGCACATTCCTGGCCATCAGCATCACCGGCGGGAATACCCCGGGAACCGCACAGGACGCCATCACCGCCGCGCGCACGAAGACGTTGGGCGAGGTGATCGCATTGAGCAGGCGCGAACGCTGGTGGGGCTCTGCCGGGGCGACGGTGATACTGATCTGGCGACCGGTTTTTTCGTAGGCTTCCTGGAAGGTGAGGTCGGGTATCATGCGCGCAATCAAGCGCCCCAGGTCACCGACATCGATCTGGGGATTGGCGCCCAGGAACATGCGCGAGAACACCGTCGCCTCGCGCTCCGCCTCGAACAACACGTTGGAGGGTTCATAGAAGCGCTCCAGTTCCTTGTCGGTATGTGTACCCAGGACACCCGCCACCAGTGAGCCCGCGCTGGAGCCGGAAATGACCCTGGGCAACAGCCCCTGTTCCAGCAACGTCTTGACCACCCCGAGATGGTACAAACCCAGCACGCCGCCCCCGCTGAGCATGAGCGCGGAGCGCCCGAAGCAGATATTGGCCCGGTAGAAGAAATCCAGCTTCTGCTGGGGGTTGATCAGGCTGTTGTCCAGTTCCGCCAGGTAGCGCAGGGAATCATCGATCTCGTCGATGTATTGCTCTATCAGCTTCTTGGTGCCGAACTTGGCCTGGCGATAAAGGCTGCTGCGGCCGATCCCGGCCATATTGCCGTGGATACCTTCATTGAGGGTGAACAGCAGGCCCTGGTGGTCGTGGCGCGCACGCAGACTGCGAATCCGGTCCAGGCGCAGGCGAATCTGGGCGTAATCGTACTGCGTGGTCTGGTCGATCTCGCGCCAGCGCCGCTTACCCGAGAGCTCATCATGTTCTATCGCCGCCTCGCGCCACTCATCATAGCTGCGGCTCTTGTTCATCGTGCGCTCGAGCTTCTTGAGCTTGCGTGAATTTCCCACAGTGCCACCTCTTCGGTTATACCGGACTAAAATGAACCCCGCCCATGGAGCATAATGCAAATGTCACAGCTCTCCCAGCGGTTTGTAAACGGCTGTGGAAGCGTGGATTGACCTGGGTCAACGCCCGCCCGCGCGCCCCGTCGGGCCACCTCGCCCGCCCGCGCCTGGATAGCTTCAGGCGGAGCAAGCGCTCCCTGGCGACTACCACCAACATTCCGGGCGCAATCACGGTGACCCGTTGTCGCGCTTGCCGCTGCGGTACTCCTCCACCAGGTGGCGCTTGTAGAGCTTGCCATTGTCCATGCGCGGTAATTTCGGGTGAAAATCCAGCGAGCGCGGCATCTTGATATGGGACAGCTTGTCCCGCAGCCACTCCATGATCTCGATGGCCACCTCGTCGGTGGCATCAGCCCAGTTCATGGGTTGCACCACCGCCTTCACCTGCTCACCGAATTCCTCATGCGGTATGCCAAACACCGCGACGTCCGCTATTTTCGGGTGGGTGATCAGCAGGTTCTCGATTTCCTGGGGGTAGATGTTGACCCCGCCGCTGATGATCATGAAATTCTTGCGGTCGGTAAGGTAGAGAAAGCCGTCCCTGTCCACATAGCCGACGTCGCCGGTGGTGGCCCAGCCCTTTTCATTATAGGCGCCCGCCGTCTTTTCCGGCTCGTTGTGGTAGTTGAAGCTGGCCTGCTGCCCACCGAAGTAGATCGTGCCGACCTCGCCGGGGGGCAGCTCGTTGCCATCATCGTCGAGGACATGCAACTCGCCCACCAGTGCGGGCCCCACCGAGCCCTTGTGGGTGAGCCAGTTGGCGGAGTCGATAATGGTGACGCCGATGCCTTCGCTTGCGGCATAGTATTCCACGATCACCGGGCCCCACCACTCGATCATCTTTTCCTTTACCTCGATCGGGCAGGGCGCCGCGGCGTGAATCGCAAATTGCATCGAACTGAGGTCGTAGCGCTCCCGCACCTGCTGCGGAAGTTTCAACATGCGGATGAACATGATGGGTACCCACTGGCTGTGGGTTACCCGATGCTCCTGGATCAACTGCAGCGCTCGCTCGGCTTCGAATTTCTCCATCACCACCACGGTGCCGCCCTGGTAACTCACCATCATGCAATAGTGCAGCGGCGCCGCATGATACAGCGGAGCCGGTGACAGGTAGACGGTCTCTTCGCTGAATCCGAATGCCGCCCCCATGGAACCGGCCAGCGCGTGCGGTGTGTTGACATCGGTACCCGCCGGCGGCACAAACACACCCTTGGGCTGGCCGGTGGTACCGGAGGAGTAGAGCATCGGCACCCCGTTACTCTCATCGGCAATGCAGGTAGCCGGCTGCAGGTCGATGGCCTCCTCCCAGGACTCGAACCCGGGCCTGATGCCGCCCACCATGTAGAAATGCGCAATCTGGCCCGGCGCGGCGGCGATGATCTGCTCCGCAATATCCGCCAGTGCCAGCGAGCCTATGAACAACCTTGCCCCGCAGTTTTCCAGGATATAGGCGGCCTCGGCCTGCTTCAGGTGGGTACTGATGGGCGTAAAGATAATCCCCGAGCGCTGCGCGGCCCAGGCGATTTCGAGGAACTGGCGGGTATTCTCCAGCATCATACCGATGTGGTCCCCGGTCCTGAGCCCAAGCGCGCGAAACAGCTGGGCCCCCTGGTTGGAGCGCTGGTCCAGCTGCCGGTAGGTGACCAGCTCGCCGGAATCGCCCATGATGATGGCGGGTTTATGGGGATAGGTCTGCGCGGTAATACTGGGGTGCGGCATGCTGTACTCCTTATGTGCTCTGGCCGCCCGGGTCGACAACGGGCATTCGCCTGCGCACTATATGATCAAGCCGGCAGCTTTGACAATGCATCAGCGCAGGCGCATGACGCTCTGTTGCATGGTGCTGGCCACCAGGCGGCCGTCGCGGCTGTAGAAACTGCCGCGCCCCAGGCCGCGGCCGCCACCGATGCGCTCGGCCTCCACCTCGTGCAGCAACCAGTCATCGACGCGAAAATCCTCGTGAAACCACAGGGCGTGGTCGAGGCTGGCAACCTGCCAGCGGGGGTCCTCAAAACTCCTGCCGTGCTTGATCAGGCAGACATCCACCAGGAAGGCGTCCGACAGGTAAGTCAGCAGCGCGTGGTGCAGGCCCCGCGTGTCGGGTACGGGGCCACTGGTTTTCATCCAGGCCTGCAACAGCGGCTTGCGGGGTACGGGACGGTTCCAGTCGATGGGTTCGACCATGCGAATGTCGAGGTCCTCGCCGGTGGTGATCATGAAACTCTCGTCCAGCCTGCCCGCCTCCAGGCTCAGCTGGCGCTCACTGGGCAGGGATTCCGGCGGCGGCACCAGCGGCATATCGCCCTGGTATTCATCTCCCCGGGATGCCTGCTGGAACGACATGGATGCCACCAGGATCGCCTTGCCATTCTGCAGGGCGACCACCCGGCGCGAGCTGAAACTGCCACCGTCCCGCGCCCGCTCGACCTCGAACACGATGGGCGTGCGCGGGTCGCCGGGGCGCAGGAAATAAGCGTGCTGGGAATGAATCACCCGATCTTCGCTTACCGTAGCCACCGCCGCGCCCACTGCCTGGGCCAGCACTTGCCCGCCATACACCCTGAAGGCGCCGGGGTGCATATTGCGGCCGATAAAGCGGTTTTCTCCTTCGGGACGCGGCGTGACTACTTCAATCAACTGGGACAGCATATGCTCGCAGGGTCTGCACTAACCAGCGGACATTATCCAGATTTGTGATTCTGTGCCAAACTAATTCCGCGACCACCCCTCGCTGCTGCCGCCCTCCACCGCAATATGTCAGGCGATGGCCGCAGCCGCGGCCCGGCGACTTTACAGGACTCCTGATGAACGATGCACTTTCCCCCCAGGCACTGCGACACGCTATTCGCACGGGCGCACACAGCGGCAACACCTCGGGCCTGGCCGCCGGCTTCGTCCAGTGCAATATCGTCATCCTGCCCGCCGCCTGGGCCAATGACTTCCTGCGCTTCTGCCAGCTCAACCCGCGGCCCTGCCCCCTGGTCGCCATGAGCAACAGCCCCGGCGACTACACGCTACCACCTTTGGGGGATATCGACATCCGCACCGACGTGCCAAGCTACAAGCTGTTCCGAAACGGCGAATTTGTCGAGGAAACAAGGGATATCAGCGCTCTCTGGCAAAGCGACCTGGTAACGTTTGCGCTGGGCTGTTCCTTCTCCTTCGAAGAGGCCCTGCTCGCGGACGGCCTCGAGGTACGCAATGTCACCGAGGGCGTCAACGTACCCATGTACCGCACCTCGATCGATTGCAACAGCGCCGGCCCCTTCGCCGGTAAAATGGTCGTCAGCATGCGGCCTTTCATCGCGGCCGACGCCATTCGCGCGGTGCAGATCTGCACCCGGTTTCCGGCAGTCCATGGCGCCCCGGTGCACCTGGGGGATCCGGCGCTGATCGGCATCAAGGACCTGGGGCGGCCCGACTATGGCGATGCAGTGACGGTGGGCAGCGACGAGCTGCCGCTGTTCTGGGCCTGCGGCGTGACCCCGCAGGTTGCCCTGGAGGCGGCCCGGCCGCCCTTTGCGATAACCCACAGCCCGGGTTGCATGCTGGTCACCGATTTGCGCAACAGCCAGCTGGCTGTGATGTAAGCACAGGATTGAATGATGTTACTGAACTGCGATCTCGGCGAGAGTTACGGCAGCTGGACCATGGGGCTGGACGCGGATGTCATGCCCCACATCGACCAGGCCAATATCGCCTGCGGCTTTCACGGCGGCGACCCGCTCACCCTGCGCAGGACGCTGGCCCTGGCCGCCCGGCACGGTGTCACCGTTGGCGCCCATCCGTCCTACCCGGACCTGGTGGGTTTCGGCAGGCGCAGCATGGATCTCAGCGCGGAGGAAATCATCGCCTCCCTGCACTACCAGGTGGCGGCGCTGGAGGGAATGGCCCTGGCCCAGGGACTTACGCTGGCCTATGTCAAACCCCACGGCGCTCTCTACAACGACATGATGGCGAAACCGGCGGTGCGCAGCGCTATCATGCAGGCCCTCGCGGGCTACCACCGGCCGCTGCCCCTGATGCTGCAGGCGACACCCGCCGCAGCGCAACACCGCGCCGAGGCGGAGGCGCTCGGCATAGGGGTCATGTTCGAGGCCTTCGCCGACCGCTGCTATGACGACGATGGCGGCCTGCTGTCGCGGCGCAAACCCGGCGCGGTGCACACGAAGGAGCGCATGCTGGCGCAGGTCGCGCAATTGCAACAGCGGGGCACGGTGACCACGGTGGGCGGCCGGGAGCTGCCGCTACAGGCGGATACGCTGTGCGTGCACGGCGACAACCCCGAGGGCGTGCAGGCCATCCAGGCCATCCGCGCACTGGTCCGCGGCAACTGACCCGCGATGGAACTGCACGCGGCGGGTGAAAACGCCCTGATACTGTACCTGGGCCATGACACCAGTCCCGCCATTGCGGCCCGGGTGCAGGCGGCTGGCACCGCCATAGCGGCCGCGCTGGGCAGCGACCTGATCGACCTGGTGCCCTCCTACGCCTCGATCCTGGTCATCTACGATCCCCTGAAAACCGACCACCTGGACGTGGGCCGGCGCCTGCGCGCGGCGCTCGCCGGCCTGCCCCCGGGCGTCGACCTGGAAGGGCGCTCGGTCATCCTGCCGGTCTATTACTCAGCGGAGACCGGTGCTGATCTCGAGGCGCTGGCGGCGCGGGCCGGGATCTCCATCGAAGAAGTGATCAGCATCCACAGCGGCACCGAGTACCGCGTGTACGCGATCGGATTCGCGCCCGGCTTCGCCTATCTCGGCCAGGTCGATGAGCGCATCGCGGCGCCGCGCCTGGCCACCCCGAGGCTGAAGGTGCCGCGGGGCGCAGTCGCCATCGCTGACCGCCAGACCGCTGTTTACCCCGCGGTATCGCCGGGCGGTTGGAACCTCATCGGGCGCTGCCCCACCCGCATGTTCGATCCTCATGCCACGCCGCCCATGCCGGTGGCGGTCGGTGACCGGGTGCGCTTCGAGCCGGTCAGCCGCGCACGCTTCCTCGCGCTGGGTGGAGAGCTGGCATGAGCCTGGAGGTCATCGCGCCCGGCGCGCTCGCCCTGCTGCAGGATCGCGGGCGCTTCGGCATGCACCGCATCGGCCTGACCAACGGCGGGCCGCTGGATCCGGAAGCCTTCAACGCCTGTAATCGACTGCTGGGCAACAGGTCGGGCTGCACCGCCATCGAAATCAGTTTTGGCGGCAGCCATTTTCGCGCCACCCTGGACACGTTCTTCTGCGTCACCGGCGCCGGCATGCCCCTGGCCGTCAACGGCGTGGAGAAGCCGCTGTGGGCGGTGCACCCACTGGCCGCCGGGGACACTATCGCGCTGGGTTTTGCCGAGCGCGGCTGTCGCAGTTACCTCGGGGTGGCCGACGGCTTCGATATCGAGCCCACCTTCGGCAGCACCGCTACGGTGGTGCGCGAGAGTATCGGCGGCCTGGGTGGTGACAAACTGCAGGCGGGCGACCTGCTGCCCTTCAAAAAGGTCAGCGAGCGCAGGTGTTTTTACCTGCCGCCGGAACAGCAGCCGCGCTACCAGGACAGGGCGACCCTGCGGGTGATTCCCGGCTACCAGCAGGCCCACTTCAGCCGCCTGCAGCAGCGGCGGTTTTTCAGCCACGCCTTCACCGTTTCCGAGCGCTGCGATCGCATGGGCTACCGGCTGGAGGGGCCGGCCATCGCCTGCGACATCGATGGCATCCTGTCAGAGGGGATCTGCTTCGGCGCCGTCCAGATCCCGGCGGACGGCCAACCCATCGTACTGCTCAATGACCGGCAGACCATCGGTGGCTACCCCAAGATCGGCGCGGTGCTGTCACTGGACGCGGCGCGCCTGGCCCAGCTGCGGCCCGGCGACACCGTGCACTTCGCTCCCATCAACCAGCACGCTGCCCACAACGCATTGCATCTGGCACACGCCATGTCCGGCCGCAGCAGGCTGCTGGAGCGCAGTCCGTGAGCGACATCTCCCTGAGCCTGGCCATCGAGGCGTTGCTGGTCGAGCGCAACCTGCGCAATATGCAGCTTGCGCGGGCCGCACTGGCCCCCGGCTACTTCCTGCGCGCCGCGCAACACCTGCGCGGTATTCGCGGCAATGTGATCATAGGCACCGGCTTTCCGGTAGCAGACACTTTCGAGACCGACGGCCCCCTCGGGGCTATCGCCCTCTATGACTGCCTGCAGGCGCTGGGCGCACAGCCGCTGATCGCCTGCGGTCCGCCCCTGGCAGACGCGCTTGCCGAGACCTACCGGGTACTGCCGCTGCAGGCCCGGGATCTCGATGCCGCCAGGGTGGAGGCGGCGGAGCGTCTGGGGCAGTTGAATCCCGCCGCGGTAGTGTCCATCGAGCGCCCCGGCCTGGCAGCGGACGGCCGCTACTACAATATGCGCGGCGAGGACATCACCCCGCGCTGCTATTTCTTCGATGAATTCATCACCCAGGCGAGCTGCCCCACCATCGCCATCGGCGATGGCGGCAACGAGATCGGCATGGGCAATATCCGCGCAGCCATTGCCGGCCTCGACATCCACCCGGCCGTCACCGGTTGCGACGAGCTGCTGGTGGCGGATGTCTCCAACTGGGGAGCCTACGGCCTGATCGCCCTGCTGGCCAAATGGTCGGGGCGCGACCTGCTGGCGACGCTAGCGCCCGTGGATATTCTCGACTACCTCTGCGCCAGGGGCAGTGTGGACGGGGTGACCCGGGCAAACACCCTTACCGAGGACGGCTTGCCGCCGGCAGAGGGCATGCAGATCATCCGGGACTTGCGTATCCTGACAGGCTTCGAGCGCAGGCAGAACCAGCAATGAAGGAAACGGCAAGACAATGAGCATCGTATATCTCAATGGCGTGTACCTGCCGATGGCGGAGGCCAGGATCTCCCCCATGGATCGCGGGTTCCTGTTCGGTGATGGCATCTACGAGGTCATCCCCTCCTACGATGGGCGCCTGGTGGGCTTCATTCCCCACATGGCGCGCATGCAGGACGGGCTCGACGCCATCGGGATCCGCCTGCAGGTGGATCGGGAGGCGTGGCGGGACATCTGCGCCCGCTTGATCGCGCGCAACGGCGGCGGCAACCTCGGTATTTACATTCATGTCAGCCGCGGCGCGGATATCCGGCGCAACCACGCCTACCCGGAGGAGATCAGCCCGACCATTTACGCCTTTGCATTCGAAATCCCGCCGCCACCGGTCGCGGACAAATCCGCTGCCACGCTCTACACCGTTGCCACCACCGAGGACCTGCGCTGGAAACGCTGCAATATCAAGTCCACCGCCCTGCTGGGCAATGTCATGCACTACCAGTACGGCCACGCCCTGGGCCACCAGGAGACAATCCTGTACAACCAGGACGGGGAAGTGACCGAGGCGGCGGCCTGCAACGTATTCGTGGTCAGGAACGGGATCGTCGCAACCCCGCTGCTCGATCACCAGAAGCTGCCGGGCGTTACCCGCCTCATGCTGCTTGAAATCCTGCGCCGGGATGGCAGCATCCCGGTCCAGGAACGGGTGGTGACCATGCGCGAGCTGGCCCAGGCGGACGAGGTGTGGCTAACCAGCTCGAGCAAGGAGATCGCGCCCGTGGTTGAGATCGACGGGCGCCCGGTCGGCGACGGCAGGCCCGGCGACGTATGGCTGGCGGCCCAGACCCTCTTCAGCGCCCATAAATTCGACTTCTGATGGCCAGTCCCAACCAGGCCCGGCTCGACCTCGCGGCGCTGCGCCACAACCTGGCGCTGGCCCGACGGCTGGCGCCCCGCTCGCAGGCCATGGCGGTGATCAAGGCCAATGCCTATGGCCACGGCATGCTGACTGTGGCCCAGGCGCTGGATCCACTGGTCGATGCCATGGCGGTGGCCTGCCTGGAGGAGGCCCTCGCGCTGCGCGCCAGTGGGGTGGTTGCCCCCATACTGTTGCTGGAGGGTGTGTTCGAGCCAGGTGAACTGGTCGCAGCGGCGCAGCAGGACCTCTGGGTGACCATCCACGACGAGCGCCAGCTGCAGTGGCTCGAGGGCGCCAGCCTGGCCCGGCCCCTGCGCTGCTGGCTCAAGCTGGATACGGGCATGCACCGCCTCGGGGTGACGCCCGGCCGGGCCGGGGAATTCTACCGGCGGCTCAGGGCCTGCCCCAATGCGCGCGGCGATATCGTCCTGTCCACTCACTTTGCCTGTGCCGACGAACCCGGCTCGGAACTGACCCGCTCCCAGCTGGCGCTGTTCGACACGGCCTGCCGGGGCCTGGCCGGCGAGCGCAGCGCCGCCAACTCCGCCGCGGTGCTGGCCTGGCCCGACAGCCACTACGACTGGATCAGGCCGGGTTACATGCTGTACGGCAACTCACCGCTGCCCGGTGAGCACCCGGGCGCCCGGGGCCTGCGACCGGTGATGACCCTGGCCTCGGCGGTCATCGCAGTGCGCGACGTGGCGCCGGGGGAGACCGTGGGCTATGGCGCCGCCTGGACCGCAACGCGGCCCAGTCGCATCGCCACAGTCTGCATCGGCTACGGCGATGGCTACCCGCGGCTGGCCCCCAACGGCACCCCGGTGCTGGTGAACGGCCGCCGCGCCGGACTTGCCGGCAGGGTGTCCATGGACATGATCACGCTGGATGTTACCGAACTCCCGAGGGTCGAGCCTGGCGACGAGGTGATCCTATGGGGCGAGGGCCTGCCTGTGGGCGAAGTCGCGGCGCATGCGGGCACCATCGGCTACGAATTGACGACCCGCATGCCGGCGCGCACCCCGCGCGTCGTGGTCCAACCCTGAGAACCATGCTCCGCGTCCTGACACCCCGGACCAGCCCTTGAACATTCTGTCGCGGACCACCCTGCGCGAGCTGCTCTGGCTGTCACTGCCCATGGTGGTTTCGCAGGGGAGCTTCGCGGTGATGTTGTTCACCGACCGCTGGTTCATGTCGTTTCTCGACGCCACCCATATCGCCGCGACCATGGGCGGCGGCGTGGCCTTCGCGTTCTGCCTGTCGCTCTTCATGGGTGTCATCACCTACGCCAATGCCCTGGTCGCCCAGTATTACGGGGCGGGTGCCACGACCAAATGCCCGCGGGTGGTCAGCCAGGGCCTGTTGCTGGCGACAGCCTGTATCCCGCTGTTGTTGCTGATCGGCCACTTCGGCGGCCGGGTCTTTTCCTACCTCGGCCACGACCCCGCCCAGGTGCCGTTGGAAACTGTTTACTTCCAGATATTGATGACCGGGAGCTTTTTCAGCCTGGTAAAGGCCTGCCTGGCCTCCTACTTCGCCGGCATCGGCCGCACCCGGGTGGTGATGATCTCGGATGTACTGGCGGTGGCGCTGAATATCCCGCTCTGCTGGATCCTCGTCTTTGGCAAGTTCGGCCTGCCGGCAATGGGTATCGCTGGCGCGGCGGTGAGCACGGTCATCGCCACTGCTTTCGGCACTGGCCTGTTCCTGGCGTTCTACCTGTCCCGCGACCACCGGCAACAGTTCGAGGTGGCGCGCTCCCTGCGCTACGACCCGGCCATCATGCGGCGCTACCTGCGCCTGGGCATTCCCGCGGGCATCGAGAGTTTCATGAACATGGCCACCTTCAACCTGTTCCTGCTGCTGTTCCAGTCCTACGGCGTGATCCAGGGGGCGGCCATGGCCATCGTGTTCAACTGGGACATGCTGTCGTTCGTACCGATGATCGGGCTCAATATCTCCGTAATGAGCCTGATCGGCAGGTTCGTGGGCATGCGGGATATGGGCCGGGCCAACCAGGTGATTTCCTCCGGCTTCATCCTGGCTCTGGGTTACGCCGCCGTGCTGGCGGTGATCTTCCTGGTTTTCCGCACGCAACTGATCGATGTATTTCGCACGCCCGGTACGGAATTCGACGCCATCGCCGAACTCGCCGGCAGCATGATGATCGGGCTGTGCACCTATATGCTGGCCGACGCCACGATCATGATCGCCGGCGGCACCCTGCGGGGGGCCGGCGACACCCGTTGGGTGATGCTGACGTCGGTCTCACTGCACTGGCTGATGCTGGTGATCCAGTACTATGTGATCGTGCTGCGCGAACTGGAACCGATGGTGTCCTGGTGGGTGTTTGTGGCGATGATCCTGTGCCTGGCCCTGGCCTACCTGTGGCGCCTGCTGGGGGGGCGCTGGCGCCAGCCCGAGCGGCTGGCCAGGGTCATGCGGGAGCACTGACCCCGGCGGCCGCCGCGGGCAGGTAGTCCCGGGTCAACTCCTCGGATACCTGCCACAGCCGCCGGGCCATCGCCTCATCCTGCATATGCGGGGTATCGCCCGGATCCGGGTTGCAATCGACAAAGTAGACGCCGTTGACCCCGACCAGGCCGGGGTTGGTCGCCACATAGGTCTGGGTAGCGGCGCCCTCCTCCGTGGTCTTCATGAAGGCCCAGCCGAACAACTGGCCGCCCCACTGCACATACCAGGGCATATGCCGGCCCAGGTTGGTGTTGATAACGCCGGGGTGCACGCTGTTGGAGGTGGTGCTGGTACCGGACAGGCGCCGCGCCAGCTCGAGTGAACACAGCGCATTGGCCAGCTTGGAGTGGCCGTAGGCAGTCCACGCGGAGTAATCCTGCTCGAACGCCAGATCCTCGAATTTGATGCCCTCATCCGGTGCCCGCCGGTGTGCCATGCTGCTGAGGATCACAAAGCGGCCCTGGGGCGCAGCCTCGACGGTTTCCTTCAACTGGTTGATGAGAACGAAGTGACCCAGGTGATTGACCGCGAACTGCTTCTCCACGCCATGCACCAGTTCCCGCTCGGGCAGGGCCATGATTCCGGCATTGCAGACCAGCCCGTCCAGCGGCACGCCCAGCGCCCGGATAGTGGCGGCACAGTTCACCACCGATTGCAGGTCCTCGAGGTCCAGGAACGCAGGGGTGGTCTTGCCGCTCACGCTGGCACAGGCCTCCTCGGCTTTTTCCATGGTGCGGGCTATGCCGATGACATGGCCGCCGCGCATGGCCAGCACCCGCATGGTCTCGAAACCCAGCCCGGAGTTGGCCCCGGTAATAGCGTAGGTTTTGCCGCTCAGGTCCAGCCCCTCGGTGACCTGCTCGGCGGTCGAATCGGCACCGAAAGGGCTGATGGGCGGCGTCCTGCTGATGATCTGCGCCAGCGCGCTGGCCGGCAGGCAGGCCAGCACCGACAGCAGGCCGGCTCCCTGCACGAACGTACGGCGGTCGAATCTCTTCATGGCGATGTCCCTCGGCAGTGTGAACAGTCAGGCGTTATCGCGCGCGATACCCTGGATTCTTTGCACCATCGCGCGCAAGCCGTTGCCGCGGGTGGGTGACAGGTGACGCAGCAGGTCGAGCTGCTCGAAATAAGCGTCGATATCGAAGGCGAGCACATCCGCGGGCGCCTTGTTATTGTAGGCCGCCAGCACCAGGCCGAGTAAGCCCTTGACGATGAAGGCGTCGCTGTCCACCGCCAGCTGCAGGCGCCCATCTTCCATCCGGGTATCAATCCAGACCTGGCTCTGGCAGCCGTGCACCAGCCGGTCCCGGGTATGCAGGTCCGACGGCATGGCCGGCAGCTCCCTGCCCAGGTCGATAATGTACTTGTAGCGGTCCTCCCAGCTGTCCAGAAAGCCGAGCGTATCGAGGATATCCTGGCTGGTGATCGTGTGGCCGAAGGGGTTGTCATTGACAGCGGGGTCGGGCACTCGATGGCGGCTCCTAGTAGAACATGCCGGTTTCAAGTTGTGCTTCCTCCGACATCATGTCCCTATGCCAGGGCGGATCGAAGACCAGTTCCACCGCGACCTTGCGCACATTGGGCACCTGGGCCACGCGGTACTCCACATCCCCGACCAGTACCGGCCCCATGCCGCAGCCCGGGGCGGTGAGGGTCATATGTATATCCACCCGGCCGGCGCCCTGGTCGATCTTCACGCTGTAGATCAGGCCGAGGTTCACCAGGTCCACCGGAATTTCCGGATCGTATACGGTGTGCAGCGCTTCCCATACCTGCGCCTCGTCGATGTTGTCGTCCGGCGGTGCGGGGAAATTCAGCCTGAGGGGTTCGAGGCCAAGGGCATCGGCGTCGGTGCCATCCACCCGCACCATGTTGCCGTTGTACACGAGGGTGTAGTTGCCGCCCAGCGCCTGGGTCAGGGTGACAAAGGTGTGGGCCGGGATCAGCACCGGGTCGCCCACCGGCACCAGCCTGGCGGGGCAGTCGCGGCGCGTGGTGAGCAGGGTTCTTTCCTGGGCGCTCACGGCGTCATTCCACGCTGAAACTTTCACCGCAACCGCACTCGGCGGTCACGTTGGGATTGTTGAATTTGAGGCTGCGGTTGACGCCCTCCCGGGCATAGTCGATCTGGGTGCCGCGCAGGAACTGCAGGGCGGCGGGTTCGAGAAACAGCGTGACCCCGTTGGCAAGGTCCACCGCCACGTCGCCCTCGCTGCCGCCGGACTCAACCTCATCCATGACATACTTGAAACCGGTGCAGCCGCTTTCCCGCACGCTGATACGGACACCGGCATAACCCCTGGCCGCGAGGGTGCTGCGAAAATGTTCGGCGGCGGCAGGTGTCACCGTCACCAGTTCACTCTTTACATCAAACACTTCAACGGTCATTGCTGTTTCACTCTCTCGCTCAGGCAAACAGGCGCTGTGCCTTGTGAATACCCTCAAACAGGCGGGTGACGTCCTCCTGGGTATTGTAGATCGAAAACGACGCCCGCACCGTGCCGGGAATCCCCAGGCGCTCCATCAGCGGCTGGGCGCAATGATGCCCCGTGCGCACGGCAATCCCCTGCTGGTCCAGCAACATGCCGACATCCGAGGGATGGGCCCCTTCCAGCAAAAAGCTGAAAATGCCCGCGGCGTGGACGGGGTTGCCCACGCGCCGCAAACCGGCAACCTCCCCCGCCAGCGCCAGGGTCCTGGCGAGCA
>Ga0105097_10000535_pt1 | contig 17348 bp, 27 predicted proteins | sample PPLLak12cMay2015_FD_87035 | JGI IMG/M metagenome (GOLD analysis project Ga0105097, IMG submission 87035) | Freshwater sediment microbial communities from Prairie Pothole Lake near Jamestown, North Dakota, USA - PPLs Lake P7 Core (1) Depth... | ecosystem: Environmental > Aquatic > Freshwater >...
GCCCGCTCCAATGTCTCAGGGTTACGGTGTAAGCGGTCAGGGGGTTCACAGTGCAGTTCCAATGGGTGTTCCCAGTGAAGCTTGTGTAATCAACCCGGTGTCAATGACGACCACTACAAGGGATACTATTGTTACTCGGCTAGTCCCGATGGATAAGTTTAGTATTCCTAGTAAGGTACTGTTTGACTTTGACCGTGATGAGGTACGACCGGAAGGTAGAGAAGAATTGGCCAAAGTGTATGATGCTCTTGTAGAGGGCGGTGTAATTTCTATTAGTGTAACTGGTCATACTGATAGCAAAGGCACGGATGAGTATAACATTGATCTAGGTCAACGTCGTGCTGATGCTGTTGCTTCTGTTCTAGTTGGTATGGGCATGGAGCTTGTAGATACTCTATCTGCGGGGGAATCAGAGCCTGTTGCCCCTAATGACATTGATGGTGTGGATAATCCAGATGGCCGTCAAGAGAATCGCCGTGTCGTGATTGAAGTGCTTGAAGTGGCTCCGAGATATGAGCACGAAACTATTGAGGAAGTAGTGCCACGTAATCCGCAGATTTTCCACGTAATGTCTTCGGGCAACAACGTGATCTGTGCAAGCGCATTGCCTCCAGCGGCTGGTGCTATGGGTGGGTTCATTTTTAATGGATACTACCCCAGCAATCGAATTTACGGCAATGGAACTATCTTTCAACGCTGATAACATTTGATATCATAAAAGAGGGGCGAAAGCCCCTTTTTTATTGCTCACGAATAAATAATACTAAACATGGAGTATTAAACATGAAGCGTGCCTTAACTGTTGGTATAAATTATCCGGGACAAGCATCGGAATTGCGTGGATGTGTCAACGATTCACACACTGTTAAACGTCTACTTATTGAAGAATTTGGTTTTGAGGATTCTGATATAACTCAGGTGTTGGACAATGATGCAACTACAGATCGTATGAAGAGAGAACTAGTTAAACTTGTCGATGGTGCAAGACCCGGCGATGTGTTGTTTTTTCACTACAGTGGGCACGGAAGTCAAATCATTGACAAAAGTGGCGAAGAGGGTGATGGGCTTGATGAAATTCTTTGCCCAGTAGATTTAAATTGGCAGGATAAGGTTATTGTTGATGACTTCCTCAAAACAGTATTCGATTCAGTACCGGCAGGCGTAAACCTTACTATATTGCTAGATTGTTGCAATAGCGGTGGTGGTGTTGATGCTGTAGAAGAGTTTCAGACTGAAGCTGGTGAAGCTAGGGATGCGGTTGGTAGGCATGGCAGGTATATGGAACCCCCTCCAGAAATCAAGGCACAAATGGCCAATTTACCCAAGCAGGTTAGAACTCGATCCATACTACGCAATGTTGACTCGACTTGTATGCTAATTACTGGTGCCCAAGCTCATCAGACAGCGGCGGATGCATTAATTGATGGCACATACCAAGGTGCCACCACATATGCATTAGATCGTGCGGTTAGGGGTCTGGGGCGCTCTGCAACATATTATCAAGTAATCCATCACTTAAATCAGTTCATGAAAGATTTTGGATTTACGCAACGACCACAACTCGATGGTCCTAGATCATTGCATCATCAAGTTATTTTGAGTTCATATAGTTTTGGTAATCCCGATGACGTAGCTGTACCACCTGTTATTACACCAACCCCAACAACAACGCCTACGCCTGTAAATGGTGGCCCAACAATAAATAACACGGTGGTTATATCAGGGTCAGATTCTGATGGTGATGGTGGCAATAAAAATAAACTGCTCATAATTGGTGGGGTATTGTTAATAGGTGCTCTACTATTTGTGGCTTTTGCTTAACGGTGATATAATGTTATTAGAAGATTTACAAGAGTCTAAAGAATATTTTACAACCTCTGATACGGGCATGCCAACATATAATGATATGATGGCTGACCCAGAATACTTTAAAAGAGCTAAGAAAAAAGTGTGGCATATAGAGTACATGCGTCCTGATGAATATATGGAGCGTACTATAAAGGGATTTAGTACGCACGGTTATACCAGATCGCAAGTAATGGCCGGTGTTGAGCAAGAGCTAGTTGATAAATATGCGGATTTGATGGCTAGTGGTACTAAATTCCCAATGTTAACCCTCGATTACAGTGGTTACATGGGTGCTACAGGTGAATTTAGTCAAGAAGGTAGAAATAGGGCTCTAGCTGCTAAAAAGATAGGTGCAGAACAAGTTCCAGTGATGATTATACAAAATGCGAATTAAACAGATATTGAATGAAATGTTAGTTTATCATGGTACGGATTACGAGTTTGATGGCTTTGATCCAGAAATGGTTGGGTCAGCTAGTGGACAAGACAAAGGTGGTTGGGGATTTTATTTTAGTGACAGCGAAGATATAGCTGGGCAACATATATCGGGTAAAGGGTCTGTACGAGAATATGATATTCCTAAAGGCCCATATTTAGACTTAGATGCCACCGTTGATTTATACGATTTACAACAAATTCTCAAAGAATTAGAATCTGCTGGTGTTGATGATTCAGAATTGGACGAATTCCGATCAGACTTCATGGAAGATGAGAGTTATCTAGCCGATACAACATACAACGATATTTACGTTTGGGTTGGATACGCTCTTGGTTCTAAGCGAAACGCATCAAAGTTTTTTGCTGATATGGGATATGTTGGCAATAAGTTTGCAGACAAAACCGATTCCAGTTCTACGAACTATGTTGTTTATGATGAACGTAAAATAAGGAAACTTTGAGGGTTAAAACCGAATGCGAATTAAGCAGGTATTGAATGAAATATGCTTTGATCCCAAAACAGTTTGTATTAGTGGTCAAGACCTATCTGTTGCATATGACGGGCGTAAGTTATATGAACTAGCTGATTCATACGGTAAACTTAAGAACGGTAATACCGTAATACTATACCAAAACCACGGCGATTACATTGAATTGTATTCAGTTAGGACGCCCTCTAAATATCGCGGTCAAGGTAGCGCACATGCGGCAATGCATCAATTCACTGACATGCTTGACTCTCAAGGTAAGGTATCTCGCTTGATAGCATCACCGTTGGATAAGAAAACTAGAACTGATAAATTAGTTGCGTTTTATCAAAAACATGGTTATGCACTGACGGGAGAACGTGGTAATTCTGCGGGTGATCCGTGGATGGAACGTCGGCCCAACAATAGCAAGGATATGTGATATGATACTTAATGAACTTTTTGACAAATACGCACCCTTTGAGATTGTTAGTGCATCAGACGGTTATGACGCCACGTTTAATGTAAATGGCCATGCCTATACCGTAACGGCCAATGTGAGGAATTGTGGGTATTCAGTTGAACGAATATTTTCACAACAGAAAAAAGAAGTTGTTGAGAACGCTAGCCCTAAATGGGTTGACCGTGACTATGAATATTATACTGTGTTTTTTTCTGACGCTAAAGGATCGTTTGAAATGACTGGTCGTGGGGATGCTGTTGTTATATTGGCAACTGTTGTCGAATTTATAAATCGACTTAAACATCAAAAAGGTATTGAACTTATATATTTCGCTGCCGAAAGCCAAGATAAGTCTAGAATTAAAGTATATGAGCATATTGCTAGACGATTAGCTGTAACACAAATAACACAATTCCAATATATGGGTCATCAAGTATTTTATATTGAACTTTGACTTTATATAGGTTATAATGTTTTTTTGGAAGTGTTATGCCGGTATTCAGAACTTACGGATATACTGTGACTAATCCCCGAGCATCTATGATAGCTGCTCATATGTCATATACAATCTATGAAAAGCACGAAAAAATTATTTACCGTAGCGATGCGGTTGAATATTTTGAAAATCAATGTTTGGCCATGTATAAATCAATATACACCGCTAACACGTTTTGGTTAACTGTTGCCGTAGATGATTTTAAATTTTATTACCCTGTTGAGGGTGGTTTCGATACGGAACCCTACACCCTTATTGAATTATTTCAAATTATAAATAGTGTACTTAAGCGGCCAACACATGAGCGGTTGGACACATTGCTTATTGAGTGTGCAACTAAAGCTATTTTAGATTCATTAACTGCCCTGCAACCCCGTATAGCGTCAGCGGAATGCTTGAAATTTCTATTAGAAGATGCTGAACAATTTACCCCTATAATGAGGACACATTATGCGCCTTTTTAAACCTAAAAAAGACTATGATTTGAATAAAACCATTGTTGACTACGTTAATTCCATTTTACCGCCCTCTGTTTATTGTCTTTCTGGCGAGTCTAAAGATGAAAAGCATTATATCACCATATGTAATAATTCTAGAGCAGTCAAAATTGAGTTTGAGGTTGATGGAGTTCACCAAACGTACCAGTTGACCGACGCAGATAAAGACAATATTAATGTTGCGGTTATAGTGCCGATTTTAAAAGCATTAGATAAAGAATTGTGTCAAGCACACGAAGATATTCAAAAAACTTTGACTAAAATAGAATCAACTGAATAAATATATCCAAAGAGGATACTTTTATGAAACTCAAGTTAATTCTAGAATCGCCACTGCGTGAAGTTCGCCGCTGGCAGGGTAGAGGCGGGGAAGAAACGTATGGTAGCGAATTCTCGGAATATCTATCCATTAAATGGAGAGAGGATTTTACCTCAGTGCGTGATGCCTTAGATGGTTATGCCTCTGAGGATGAATGGTACGATATTGCTGCCGATGCAGCGGCTAAGGCTGGACACTCGGATGATATTGAAGATTTAAAAATTAATGACAATGATGTTTCTAAATTTAGGTCCGTCGTTTTAGATGATGCGGGCAATCTAACTCCCGATTTATCAGCAGCTTTAGCGAAATATGCTAAGTCCTATGATGATTTCAAAGACAGTGGTGAAGCCGAAGAATACCGAGATTCATTTCATGATCAGTCTGAGTTCGAAGATGATCCACATTCATACTACGGAGTACGCAGAAGCGACTTCTATTGACATACATCACCAGTAAAGGTATACTTAACTTTTACTGGTGAGTTGTATGAATGCATACCTAAAAGACCTAAAACAGTTTTTAAAATCTATAGATACTGATTTTTATCTACATTTAAATAAGTTCAGATATTATTCGGATAAGTCATTTGATGGTGACCAGTTAACTTTAACTGAATTAATTCTTATTGCAGAGTCCTATACTGTTCTTGTAGATAAGACCTCAATACATAATATTATTGATATACCACAATTAAAGAAGTATATTTTACATAGAATAGGTTTATCATATGATAAGCGATTGATTGCGCTTGCTCAGAATATTATTAAGGATATGCAATTTTTTAGTTATGTACCACTTAATAATCGTGCATATCAACAACATGAAAGTGCCGAGCACATTTTTAATGTATATGTAAAAAGCGATTTGTTAGACTCTGATAGTAAAATAAAATATAACACATATATTTAAGGAGACATAATGGGTGTTGTTTACGACAATATTGATCTTAATGAAAGGCGAAATATTATTCTAGTAAAAGCATTAGTTGCTTGGGTTAAAGTTAGATTTGTCACCGCCATGAAATTAAAGTTTGATAACAGTGAACTTGAAATTGTTAGAGAACTCCAAGCGGTTGATTCTCTTAAAAAAGTAGGGCTATTAAGCGACGAAGACGCTTGGGCAATAGAGCAAAACTCATTACTATTCAGTATTGTTTCTAGGATGTACCTCAATGAATTCCTAACAAATGAACTGTTTTTGAAATATGGTGATTGTCGTTTTAATGTCAGCAGAAAGCATAGCATTGCTGATATAACCTTGCTCCCCGTTACGTTAGGTAAAGCAGTTGCAGAAGTTGTACCATCTACCATGTATGTGGTTAAAAAATCCGATATTGTCGAGCGATTTGATGCTAGTAAAAACTATTATTCCGAAAAGGATGTTGATTTAATCCCAGCATTAAAATCAAAACTCAATAAGCTATTAACTAAAAAGGAACATGAGTCTATCCTTAAGCATTATCAAGATTATAAAAATGACCCCGATGTTGTACAATCCAATAAACTAATTATAGAACGACGAGAAATTGAAGATAATAATCTTAAGAGTGTGCTACGTGCTATAAATGCCCAAGGTAAAAGAACCGATTTACTTAAACTTGTGGTATCCATCCACACGATAATTAAAAGCACATATAGTAATTACACAAGCCCCCGAAATATAAGTAGAATTATATTTGGGGACCGAGGCAACTCGATGGTTCCTGAATATTCTATGTTGTTTTGTGTGGAGTATGAAACCGATTTAGAAGAAGTTAAGAATATTCTTCAACAGGTCGTAGACCCCGAAATAAAGGTTCGTGTGGGTGAGGGTAAAGTATTATGTACCACAGAATCGGGTATTGATCCCAATGATGAAAGTATACTGGCAACTGTCCCTGTTACTAAATTTGTAAGTCAAAAGGGATTAGACCATGTGTTTGAAACATATGTGGGGCCACTAGCATCCATAGAAGATGTTAACAAAATCATGGATAAATATTTGCAGCAAAGGTATCAGCGATAACTTATAAATACAATAAAGAGTTATAGTTATGCTTTTAGAAGATTTATCCAATGTACATTATAGATTTGCTGTCGGAGATTTGTATTTCCGTGCAGAGGAATTTAATGAGGACAACTCTATTGTTTTTTCTGTAAAAGATGCCGGTGGGTTAGATATTGGCAGATTTTTAGTAAAATTTGACAGTGATGGTGGCAATCTGGAATTCGATGATATCGAATCCGGCACATTAGATCGCATACGAAGGACTGGTGAAAGCGATAATATAATGCGCCAAATTAAAAAGACTGTATCCAGCACATTTTAAGCCCACCCAATATTATATACCCCCACCCTTCTGGGTAAAATCCGCCATATCTAGCCAATTTAATGTCTTGCAGTATCATATTACATATACTATAATAATATTATTATTGGAGACATACAATGTATTATGCAATTGGTGATATTCATGGCCGTTTTGACTTATTAACGGGATTGTATGACATGATACTAGCCGAGATACGACAAACCCCAGATATTGTTTTTGGGGATACCGTTGTGTTTCTGGGGGACTATATTGATCGTGGTCCTCAAACCAAAGAAGTGCTCGACTTTTTAATGGGCCTTAAAAATACTGATGAACTTAAGCATATGTTCCTTTTGGGCAACCATGAGGAATTTATGGTATATTGTCGTAGAAATCATACCGATCATAAAACATTGGACCAATGGTTGTTTCATGGTGGTGAGCAAACTTTGCGAGCTTTTGGAAAAACTGCCAAGCAATTACACCACGGGCATTTGGATGAGTACATAGAATGGCTAGAAACGTTGCCAGTCATAGCTTATGACACCGATTATGTGTTTGTACATGCGGCAATTGATCCTAAAAAACCCTTAAACGGGCAACCCCGTGACCGCTGTTTGTGGCATTTTGAAACCAAACACAATGCATATAAAGATTTTAATAGGATTGTTGTGCATGGTCATATTACTAGAATGCATGATGGTAAATTTATCAACGAGGCACTTGTCGATATGGAAAATAATCGTGTGTGGTTAGAAGTCGGTGCTGTGTTTAGCAACACATTGGCTGCTGCGGCATTGCCGCAGCCATTCGATCCCAAAGAAGGTATTAGGATTATTACTTATAGAAATTAGAATTGATTTCTAATTGATGTGTAATTGTCTTTTAACCTTCTATAGTATTGTTCTAAATTGCCGTTAATTAGAGCACTTAAAGCTACCGCAGCGTTGTCAGATTCCAGTTCTGGGTTATTTCTAAGGTAGTTAATGGCTTCGATTAGAACTCTGTCTGTAGGTCTATCCCCAGCTTCTAACATGGTTCTGGTGAAATTACCTAATGATATGATCTGATCTACTACACTTTCTGGGTATTCGTCTTCGGGATCGTCTTCCATTAAATCTTCATGGGTACTTTCCCTATAATCAATGTCATCTTCATCGCCAAAATCAAGATCATCATCGTCTTCATCATCTTCATCATCGAAGTCTTCATCATCTTCATCGTCAGCTACATCTGATGCCAACACTTCAGCAAATTTACTCAGTAGTGAATTTAGTTTATCTTCTAGGTCATCTAGTCTAGCATTTACACCAGTGCCATCACCTTCGTCGTCAAATTCTTCTTCATCTTCATCATCGAAGTCTTCATCATCTTCATCGTCTTCATCTTCATCATCGAAGTCTTCATCATCGAAGTCTTCATCATCCGAACCGTCTTCGTCTTCGTCGTCAAAATCACTATCAATATCGTCATCGGAATCATCAAAATCATCACCAGCATCTAAATCAAAATCGAATTCATCTTCCCCATCAACATCTGGTGCCTCTCCACGATACTTACCAGTTAAATTTCGTAATTCTTGGGTAAGGTTGTATATTTGTGCATCTAATGCCGCCACTTCTTCTGAATTATGTCCTTTTGTTTTAGCCAGTTGCTCTTGCTTGTTTCTTAGTCTAATGATTGATCGCTTAATTCCTTCCGGTGACCAATCGGCATCTTCACCCAGTCTGGTGCCGGTAATATGCTGGTAATCGTCATTTAATTTACGAATTTTTTTATCTAAGTGAAAAACTTCAGGTGAATCGAACCCTTTCGATCTTCCGACATGAGTTCTGTGCTTGACCATTCTTGAAATTAATGTTCTAATAGAGTCTGCGTTTTCTTGCAACATATTAGCTAAGTGATTCATTTTTAGTTCCTTAATATTGATAGTTTGGGTATATTGTGGTATACTACATTATACTTATTTATTGTCATAGGAAATATAATGTACAAATTAACCCCCGCAGCCTATATATTTACCCACCAGTATTTAAACACAATGCAACAAGGCATCCAAAGTGCTCATGTTGTTGCAGAGTTATGTTCACTTGATAATAAATCTGGTGAGTTAGCCAGAGATTGGGCCAAGCAGCATAAAGTTATTAGAGTTTTAAATGCCGGGTCAGGTGATAAATTTGAAAACAATAGACATGCTTGGGTAGCTATTTGCGATATGTACGCCGAATTCCATATACCCAATGCTTTTTTTAGAGAACCAGACATTGGCTACATGATTACAGCCTTTGGATTCGTATTAACTCCTGAAATTATTTTAGATATCGAAAAGGAATGCGCCGAAATGCAATGTTTTGGTATGGACCCCGATGATCTACCTATCATCAATTTTTTGAAACAGCTTAATCCTGCCAAGTGAGGTAAATTATGGAAGGTATTGATAATGATGTTAAATTAGATTTTTCTGATGTTTTGATTATCCCAAAAACTTCAACATTGGAATCTAGATCAAAAGTTTCGGTTGAAAGAACATTTATACTTAAGCATGCCGGGTGGAATTGGACCGGAGTGCCTATTATCGCAGCAAATATGGATACTACTGGAACATTCGAAATGGCAGTAGCTCTTGAGAAATTTGATGCCGTTACTGCCCTTCATAAATTTTACAACAACGATGAAATACAAAGTTTTTTTGTTGACCATGAAATGCGCCTCAATGCATTCTATTCTATAGGCACTTCAGAAAAAGACCTAACAAAAATCATGGGGTATGCCACCGCATACGGCGCTCCAAAAATGATATGTTTGGATGTTGCTAATGGGTACACTATGCAATTTTTGGATTGCGTCAGCACCCTTAGAGATATTTTCCCCGAGTCATTTATAATGGCTGGTAATGTTGTAACACCCGAAAAAACCGAACAGGTCGTTTTGGCTGGCGCTGATTGTGTTAAGGTTGGTATTGGACCCGGTTCAGTTTGCACAACACGCAAGATGACTGGTGTTGGATATCCTCAATTATCCGCTATTATCGAATGTGCCGCTGCTGCCCACGGTGTTGGTGGCTTAGTGTGTGGTGATGGTGGATGTGTGTATCCCGGAGACGTTTCTAAGGCTTTTGGTGCCGGTGCTGACTTTGTTATGCTTGGTGGAATGCTATCCGGTACTACTGAAACGTCAGGTGACATTGTTGAATTAAACGGTTCTAAGTTTAAACGGTTCTATGGTATGTCGTCCAAAGTAGCCAACGACGCCTATGCTGGTGGGCTAAACGGGTATAGAGCCGCTGAAGGTAAGGAAGTGCTAGTCCCATTTAAAGGGCCTGTTGGTGATGTTTTATCTGAAATAATTGGTGGTGTTAGAAGCACTATGACGTATGTTGGTGCCACTAAACTAAAAGAGTTGACTAAGCGAACTAAGTTTGTTAGAGTAAACCATCAAATTAACAACTCCTTTTCGGGGTATGAGGTATAATCATGGAACTAGCGGATAGAATGAAAAGATATGAAAGTGTATTTAAATCCACCATAATGCCCAAAACACCGGCAATTATTAGGATTGACGGTAAAGCATTTCATACTTGGACTAAGGGATTAGGAAAGCCTTTCGATCCACGATTTTATGTTGCAATGGCCAGCACTACCAAAGAGTTAGTATCCCGAATACAGGGGGCAACTTTTGCATATGGGCAATCAGATGAGATTTCAATTTTACTGAAAGATTATGATACTTATGATACCGAAGCATGGTTTGGAGGCACCGTACAAAAGATTGCTAGTGTAGGTGCTAGTATGGCAACTGCATTCTTCAATGATGCGGTTAAACGTTTAGATATACCTGATAGGGATTTGGCATTTTTTGATTGTAGAGTATTTTCCATTCCCGCCCATGAAGTAACAAACTACTTTATATGGCGGCAACAGGACTTTATTAGAAATTCCGTGCAGTCATGTGCTAGGTATTATCTAGGTCATAAATCATGTCATGGTTTAAACCGGCAGGGTATGCTTGATGCAATGATGCAAATGGAGCCCTCTTTCGATTGGAATCGAGACTTGGACACAGTTTATAAATTGGGGTATACCTATGAAAAAGGATACACGGAAGTCAATTTTGAAATACCCGAATTTAGAGAACTGCGAGATTACGTGGAAATTCACGTATGAATTTATGATCATGTTATAAAAACAAATAAAGCATACTTTAATTTATAAATAAATTACTTTAAAATCAACTAGTTAGAGACGTACATATTATTACTAATTTTTATAATATGTTAAAAAAATGTAAGTATTATTTACATTTAAAAAATAAAAGCAATGAAAAACAAACACTTAGCCCTTAGCTAAAAATGTGTATATTAAAATAAAAGGAAAATACATGAAAGAGATTAAATTGTTTAGAACTGTTGTAGGCCAAGACCTAATCGGTACGTTAGTACAAACTACCGACACCAGTTATAAGGTTGAAAAACTGCTTATTCTAGCCATTCAAACAGACGGTAATAGAATGCAAGTTCAGTTTGCTCCAGTATCACACCCTCTAATTGGGAGTTTCCCCGGACAGGTTAATGATGAGCCACCTACTGTTGAATTAAATCGCGGCTCCATCATGTTTGTTTACGAACCAAGTCCAGATATTGCCAAGAATTATAGTCAGGCAACATCTACTATTCAAATTGCAACTTCAATTAGATAAACAGTTGATTAACCTCACTAATCTATAAATAGTATAGTTAGTGAGGTTAATATGAAAACAGATATCCTTTTTGAAAATGATGATCGCGTGGCTATGATGAAAGCCATGCAGGAAAAGCGATTTTCTAAAATGAGGGATTCCCTATCAAGGGGAGATATCGCACTATTAGTGCGTATGGTAAAACTTCAAGATAGAAAGCAAAATCCTAGAAAGGGTGTTAACGACGATGCATTAGAAACCTTGCAAACTTTAGGGTTGGCGGATAAGTTAGGTCCAACTATGGGTGCTCGCGCTTTCTTAAGATGGCTTATTGATAATCCTAGTAGAGAACAACAGTATCACGATAAGAGAACAGATGCAGACATTTCCTTGGCTCGCGGACAATTAAAGCGTGATAACGACTGGGTTGATCCTAGACAAATTAAAGCCAGAAAGGTAATTAGGGCATTGTCGGATACAGAAAAGGATATTTTTAGGAAGCTATATAACCGCTATTCAAATCAGCGCACACGTAATTTGGCCATGAATTGGGGTTCTGTTCCGGCTGCTGATGTATCAGCAATGCAAAAATATGACATCATAGATGACAGTGGCAATTTAACCGAATTTGGCGAATTTGCAATAAACTACTACACCGCATTTAAGAATGATCCTGACGGTCTAGATCGAGTTTCTAAATCACGTAGGGTAGGTAATTACGGGGATGCCATGCGTCGCAGACAGGGTAGGTTAAGGAAAGCCACTTAATACCTAAATGGATTATCGGCTATTTCAGCATTAGCATTATTGTCCATAATCAGTGAAGCTTCCAGTGCCAACATATCTTCAATGATTGCTCGTTGATCCCATGTTCTTGGGTCTTTATCGAAATTTAAACGTATCTCTTTGGATATTTCATTGTACTCAAGATAAAATGAAACGTTACCCAAATACGTTTGGTTGAACCTATTTTGTTGGCGCTTCTCATATGTTGCTTTTATTAATAGAAAGTTGGCTACCTGTGAGATAGTATCTTTAACTGTTTCAAAATTTATACCGTCTTCTAGTTTTCTTGTACTCTGAACTCTATTTCTAAATTTATCTGTTTCATCCATTTCTCACCCATCTAAATAATATTGTACACATATTTAGTAGAGAATTTTCATTATGGCATCTAACAACAGTATTGGGGAATGTCCACTCTGTAAGAGAGATATGATTAAGGGTCTTTTTGTTGATGAACATCATTTAATACCGAAGGCTACTAATGGGCGATATGGTGAAAAAATAGTGTTACATCGCGTATGTCATGAAAAGATTCATAGTTTATGGACCGAGAAAGAATTAGCGAATTACTATAATACCGCTGAACGCATTTGTTCTCATCCCGAAATGGAAAAGTTCCTAAAGTGGATGAAAAATAAACCTGTGGACTTTTACATAAAAACAAAGATGGCTAATGGTAGGAAACGATAAATAGGTAGAGGATTAAACTACTTATGACAGGTCTATTCAAAGAATTAATATTGGTCGAAAGCCAAAAACGAGCTAACTCTATAGTGGGTTATGCTATATCTACTATTAACGAAGTCTATAATGAATGGAAAAAAATTCATCGTAGGAAAAATGCCGTTAATATCGTTGCCACTTCCGTAAACAAAATTTGTACAATAGACCCCGATACTATTCCACAGCTACATGATATTGCTAAGGTTAAATTGGCTGTAATTATTATGCGTTGTTTGGATATTCCACCGTGGATGGAAGTTGAAACCAAAAGGATAACGTATCGTAGATTATTTCCCTTGTTGAATAAAATACAGGGGGTATCACCAAATACCGGGACAAGCGGCACGTTAAGGGAAGTTATTGCCACTCGACTAAGTGCATCAGTAGGTAAACATTCAGATAACCCAGATGTGTTTGTAGCCTATGAGCCACAAATAACGGTGAAGTACATGCGTTATATTTTCGGTGATGAGGTTCCCTCAATCGTATCAAAAATGCAAACATTGCCATTACCAGAAGATTTTGACGTTATGATTAAGACGTTAAAGATAAATCATACTAAAGCATGTGAAAAATATAACCAAAAAGAGATTAAACAATGACAGACATATTACACGGTTTAGGTAGAATAGAAGTAATAGATGAAAGGGACAAAAACTTCCCAGTATCTACAGTATTAGCTGAAGCTAAAGATACGTTACCGCCAATACCTAGACGTTTTTGGTGGTCTGACGGCTGGTGGGGTAATCAGGGCGATATGCCATTTTGCGTAGCATACGCTTGGATGCACTATTTAGAGGACGGCCCCGTAATTCAAGACGCTATTACGGAAAGTAGGTCAAAGCCTTTCTATAGCCCCAAACAATTTTATGATTTATGTCAAAAGAATGACCAGTGGGATGGGGAAAATTACGATGGTACTAGCGTGCGGGCGGGTGCTAAAATATTGAACCATATTGGTGTTGTTAAATCTTACCGTTGGGCATTTACATTAGAAGATGTGTTATCTACCGTTAAGTACATAGGGCCTATGGTCGTTGGTACACGCTGGTACAGCAATATGTCTACCCCCAATTCGTCAGGGCTTATGCGGGCTAGTGGAACCGCACAGGGTGGTCATGCATATGTCATTAATGGCCTAGATGAGGCTACCGGGCTGTTTAGAATTAAGAACAGTTGGGGGCGAGATTGGGGTAAGCAAGGCTATGCCTTCTTAACATTTGAAGATTTTGAGAGATTGCTGTTAAATGGTGGGGAAGCATGTGTCGCATTTGAAAACAAAATGCTTGATGTGCCGCAGCTACTTCTTGGCTAATGCCAATTTGATGTAACTAAGCAACTGCCCATCTGTTCCACCAATTTCCTTTTTGGTCAATTTCAGAAGGGCGTTCTCATTTTTTTTAGGATTTGCGGCAACTAATTCAAAAACTTTTTCCTTTTTAGTTTTTACCGGAACTACTATTTCAGATGCTTCTTTAGACTCTATGTACTTTTTTGGGTCTTTTTTAAATTTTGACCATCCGGTGGGCTTAGTATCTGTCAAAAAAAGTGGGTGGTGTTGGTTGTCACCTTTGCGTACTACAACATCCTCATCGTCTTTCATTTCCTTGGGAAATGTGAATCCCATAACACCTTCGAATGTTTCTATTTCTATTAGTGGAGCAACAAACTTTTTTTCTTCCTGAACGGTTATAACTTCACCGATGTATGAAAATTTGCCACTTTTATCTCTATCTTCAAATTTAACGAAGTCGCCAATTTTAACATCATTGACAGATTTTATCTCTTTGTCAGCCATATTTTTTAACCTACAAAAAAGGGGGCTTTCGCCCCCCGCCTAACAATAGGAGTAATTAGGCAAACTTTGCGCTCTTTAGAAGCGTTGCAACAGGAACCGTGGTACGAGCACCCTTGCTATTGCGGATACGTACAACCGGACCAGTTGTGCGCTGCATAGCGGTGATGAACGTGCCGGTAGCCTTTGAAAGGACTCGACCATCGGGGAACACGACATAATTGGTAAAACCCTTAACTACGGTAGCTTCGGGGATTTGACGCCAAACCTTACGAGTAACAATGTTATAGATTGCCTTGCGGGTAACACTATACATTCTTGATAGTTGAGCGTCGTTTAGTCCAACAGTATCATGAAGATACCGAATATCCATTACATCAGACCCAGTTAGGCCAGCACGAGAAACAGTTGTAGAATAATTCATAAATTTAGTCTCCTTTACGACTTTTAGTGATCATATTATATCAAACAATTTAGCCGTGGTCAACAGTTACCCGATAAAAATTTCATCATCGGAGTTAATATCTGCCACTGGCAAATACCACCCGGCACTGACCCACTCGTTACCATATGCGCTGATGGTTTCTCTACCAGTATTCATGAAGAAATTACCGTTCAGGTCAACCATTGTCACACCACTAGGGATTACAGGGAAAACCCAAATCGGTATTAGCATAAAGTTATTTTCTTCCGAGTTTATATATTTGAAACCCAAATCGAGCAGTTCATCTTTAGTCATATCAAATAATAGATTAACGAATTCGTCTGCGGTGTATTCATCCCTAATGGATTCCAACACTCTAGAAAAATTTCTAGGTTTGCCATCCAAATACATCTGACCAATAACATTGACCAGCGAATTCCTAACTTCAGACAAAGTAACATACAGTTCAGACATTGGTTTCTCTCCTATTTAATTGTTGAAAGTATACGTATTACTTGAAACTATGTCAACAGATTCTGTGGTTGCCTTGCTCGATCTTTCCAAATCTGTAAATCTAAAGTTTCAGGTGTAATGTTAAACTTATCTGCCAATTCTAGAAATAAGTTTTCTAACAAACTATATCTAGATGGTGATTGCGGAGTTGTCTTTGGTATGCTCATATTATCATAATGTTCTCTGAGCCAAGACAAAACATGTGTGTCTAATACTGCAATTCGTTGATTGGGGCGAGTATGTAGAATAAAAAATCTCGCAGTCTTTGGGCCTATACCCGGAATCATTTCCAAATCTTTGATAGTTACATGTGTTAAATCTAAATGTCTGCTATGCGCGAATGCATTGCATAGTCTATCGTATTGACCGAGCTTTGCTTCACAAATCATAGCCCTCAAATAGCCTTTTCCGATAAGGTATTCGATATATTCAAATGGGGTTAGTCCTTTAACCCACGCTGGACGTAAAAATTCTTCAAGTTTCATGGCTTGAACCCAAGCTGTTTTACCGGCAGCAACTAAGGTAAATAGGAAGAATTCTTGCAGTTCTGCCTCAGTCCTGTCAAAATTAGTAATATCTGTTGGGTCGATCATATGATAAAGTTACCTTAGCTAGAAGCTAAGTTTATCATATTTCTAGCATTTGTCAATACTATTGAAACTCAGATAATACTGGCAAACCACCGGGCGTGGGCTGGGTTCTAATTATCATATTACTTTTAACCATCAAATTACTAGTTTCTTCAGTATAAGGAGATTCTTCATCTACGTTAACCTTATTGTTTACGGTATCTTTTAACCATTGCAATTCTTGTTGTAAGTCATGGTACTTGTGTGACATCCATTTCATATCATTTATTAACTTTTGTATAGCATTTACTAAATCTTCATCGGTTGGTTTCTTGATTTTTGGTACAACCGATTTATGTATTTTAGATAGTTTTGGCTTATTAAAAATTGAACTAAACTTACTTTTAATGCTATCAGTCCTTATCTTTAACATCCTTGATAGCAAATCATCGGTTATTTCAATATCAGCACGCCTGATAATATCAGAATCGACTTTAGATAACTTTATTAATATTTTCCTTTTTATTTTATTGAATATTTCCATTTAAATCACCATTAGTTTATAAGTGAAAATATTTATAATCAAAAGGGTGGTGTGTCTCGGTTCAAGTAGTAGGGAGTTTATACCAATTATCTTTAGTTTTAGTAAGCCTGTTTGCTACTATTTCTAATACTTCTAAACTGAATCCCATAGAAAAATGACTAGCTTCAACATGGATATTTTCGGCCAAATCACCTTCAACTACTTGCGATAATGTCCAGTGAACAACGCCATCATTGCTGCTGTATATAGACGTTGTTGGAATTTCTGGGTGATTGTTTTTAAATGTGTGTACGAATTCATTGTGATGAATGAAACTTGCATCAACAATTCCTACTATCCTATCATATTTTTCTCTAGTTAACGGTCTAATTTTATCAATCCCGTTAATTGGTGATCCAAGTGTTATCACATTACTGATATAATCTGGAATCGTATTGGCCACTGTTCTGGCATAGCACCCACCCAGACTTTGACCAATAATATTGATTGGCTTCCCATA
>Ga0105097_10000536_pt1 | contig 17313 bp, 14 predicted proteins | sample PPLLak12cMay2015_FD_87035 | JGI IMG/M metagenome (GOLD analysis project Ga0105097, IMG submission 87035) | Freshwater sediment microbial communities from Prairie Pothole Lake near Jamestown, North Dakota, USA - PPLs Lake P7 Core (1) Depth... | ecosystem: Environmental > Aquatic > Freshwater >...
CTTGAGCGCGGTTGCGGCGCCTTTGCGCCCCGCCTTTGCTTTTTCTTCCAAACGCGATTTGCGCGATGAAACCAATGCAATTTCATACATGGCAAAAATGCCGTTGAGTAAAATCAATAACCCGATAACAAATAATTCCATATTATATTCTCACGTCTTCCTTGTTCAAAATAATTGATTTATACACTTTAATAATCATGCCATCTTTAGGCTATACGCTCTGGAAACATAGAGAGGCGCTTATATCACGTTCGTTTTTTTTAAAAAACAAACACTTTCCTAATAAAAACGCGAAAAACCGACGTCTCATGGCCTTACCGTAAAAAGTCTTTTTGCCGCAACAAGCTAGAAAGCGCCCAGCTGGCACGGCTTGACTTTTATTTTCAGCGTCTCACAGGCGGCACAAACTCTCATCCGGGGGATATTCAACTGTGCGGCAATCTTCCATGCCGCCGCGCAGGGAAGCCTTCCGTCTTGCAGCGCCTGCTCTATCGTTGTTTTCAGTTCCGGCGCGACTTGGGTTGCCGGCTGCACGATTTTTTTCTTGTCGCCGTAGCCGAAAAGCCCGAGCTGGCATTCAGTAATATTAATATTGAGAATATCTATAGCTTTGCCGACATCTCCGATGGTTACGCCTTTTTTACCGGCAAGTTCCTCCGCCTTTTTGCAGGCAATATTGTTATCCTGTACCTGCGTGAGAATTTCTTTTTTCAAACCTTCATCTAATGTGGAATCTTTCGGATGTTTCTCAAAATATTTTCCTTTATCCTGGTGCGCCATTTTACCCTCCTAGTCAATTACATTGCGGAAAGAGTTTTTGTATCTAAAGTTTTAAAGCCGTTTTCTTCCAGAAGCTTTTCCGTTTTTTGCGTCTGGTCAACATCAACGACGAATACCGCGGTTTTTGAACCTTCCAGAACAAAACCATAGGCGTTAGTGACGTTGATTTTTTCTTTATGGAGCAACTGAGTAAGGCTATCGAGACCGCCCGGTTTATCCGGAATCAAAACGGCCAAAACCTCGCGCAGATGAACGGTCATACCGGCTTTGGAAAGAGCCGCCTCCGCTCTTTTCGGGTCATCAACAATCAGGTTGACCACGCCGAAAGTATCCGCCGTGGCGATTGTCGTGGCGCGGATATTTATTTTTTCCCTGTTTAAAACGCCGGTCACGGCCGCGAGCTTCCCCGGCTTGTTTTCCGCGAAAATAGAAAGTTGATACGCGATCATAATGTTCTCCTTTTTATTTTGCTAAATTAGTCTTTTCTGTTATCGACAACACGGACGGCTTTTCCTTCACCCTTCGGGATGCTGTCCGGTTCCACCAAATTCACTTTCGGTGTAATCAGAATTTCGCTTTTTAGTTCTTCCACAATTTTTCTTCTTAAACCTTCCAGTTGTTTCATGTCGCCGGAAAAATACTTTTTATCCACTTCCACCTTGATTAGCATATCATCATTAAATCCTTCGCGCTCAAGAATAATCAGAAAATTCGTGCCGACGCCTTCAATCTCCATCAGCTTCTTTTCCACCTGCATGGGATAAATATTGACGCCCTTAAGAATCAGCATATCGTCTGTTCTGCCTTTGATCCGTTCTATCCGGCGGTGTGTTCTGCCGCAGGGACAGCGCCCGGAAATAATTCTGGTTAAATCCTTGGTGCGATAGCGGATAAGCGGCATACCTTCCCGCTGCAGCGAAGTCAAAACCAGTTCGCCTTCTTCTCCATCAGCTACCGGCTGCAGCGTCTTCGGATTGACTATTTCCACCAGAAAACTATCTTCCCAGATGTGCATGCCGTTTTGCTCGGGGCATTCAAAGGCCACGCCCGGCCCGTTCATCTCGGATAAGCCGTAGGAATTAAACGCCTTATAGCCATAAATTTCTTCTATTTTTTTGCGCATTTTTTCCGTGTGCGGCTCCGCGCCTAAAAAAGCTATTCTTACTTTTGTGTCCCGGCGCGGATCGAGATTAAGCTCGGCAAAGACCGTGGAGAGATGCAAGGCGTAGCTGGGAATAACATGCACAACCGTCGTTTCAAAATCACGCATCAGCTGAATCTGACGTTTGGAATTGCCCGCCCCCGCGGGAATGATCAGCGCGCCGATTTTTTCCGCCCCGTAATGAAAACCCAAACCGCCGGTGAAAAGCCCGTAAGTCATCATGTTTTGGAAAACATCGCTCTGGCGCATACCCGCCATATACATGCAGCGCGCCAAAAGGTTCGTCCAGACCGCGATATCACGGAGAGTGTGAAAAACCACTGTGGCGCGCCCGGTAGTCCCGGAAGACGAATGCATCCGTACCAGTTTTTCCTTCGGCACGGCGACAAAGCCATAAGGCCAGTGCTCGCGCAAATCGTCTTTGGTGGTAAACGGAAACTTTTGTATATCGCTAACTGACTTTACAATCTTCGCGTTTAACTTATTGTCTTTAAATAACTTTTCATAATAAGGCGACTTTTGCGCTTTATTTACCGTTTTTTTCAGAGCGGCTAGCTGCAACTTTTTGAGGCTTGCCTGGCCTATCTTTTCCACTTCTTTTTCCCAGTACATCTACTTCCTCCGCATATTCATTTAATTTTTACAATCGCGACTCTATTTTATCAAGTCATAATAAATTCTAGGGTGTTCGAGATTGTGTCGTAATGTCTTTGCGAGGGAGAGTAACGACCGAAGCAATCCCTTGGTCAATACGACGGAACTCATGAGATTGCCGCGGACTTTGCCCTCGCAACGACTTCGTCGGATTGCCACACACACTGTCGTGCGTGCGCAATGACAAACAATATTTATATTTTCCGATATTTAATTCCTTCTTTCATTATAATACCGTTTCTTTGCAGTCGTTCCAGATGCTTATTGACCAAAACGCGCTCGTTGGTTTCAAAGAAATCCAGCGGTTCTCTGGGCTTGCCGTAAATCAGCCAGGCGGCGGATATTTCCTCCAATGTCGAAGGTTTTTTTGTGATAAAATTAAAGATTTTCTCTTCTCGCTGATGGACTATATTTTCGTAATCGTCCCAAAGCTTTCCCGGATTTTCCTCAAACAGGCCTCTTTCATGACAGGCAATCCAAATTTTGGCCGGAATTTCCTTGAGACGCCTAATGGATTCAATGGTCTCTTCAATACTCGAGGCGGCATCGCCGTACCAGGGGCCGAAAGGCGTCAAATCATAATCACCAATAAAAAGAACTTCTTCTTCTGGAAAGAAAAAGGAAAGATGCCCGGGCGTGTGCCCCGGCGTGGCGATAGCTTGCACGCGGATGCCCCCGATATCCGTCTCCTCGTTTATCGGGAAAAAGTTTGCCGATTTCAGCGGCTGATAATTAAATTCCTTGCGCATAATTTCTTCCCAATAAGCGCGAATTTTAGCGTCGTTTATCCCGTACCAGTCCAGAAAAGTTTCGATATCAGTAAGCGGCGGAAAATCCGTTTCGGATATCCATACCGGCGCGCCATCAAAAAGATACATGTAATGAATATGGTCTTCATGCCAGTGCGAAAGCCAGACCATATCCACGCCTTCATCATCGCGCAGGCGGGTAAGTTTTTCCAGCGAGCAGGCCGGGTCAATAATAATTTTCGCCTCACTTGCCTGTATATAAACTGAATGATTGTATGGATATTTGCCTTTATTGTCTCCGCTGATAAAACGCAGGCGGCCGAATTGCTTATCTTTCATAAAAACCTTTGCCAATATTGGTTTTACTATAAAAAATAATTAAAACAATTTCCATAAGTAATTGCCCGCCGCTATCCGGGGCGCGAAAACACGGGGAAAGCAATTTAATATATTATATTGATTTTATTTGATTATGTAGTAAAATTAAACAAAATCACAGAGAGCTGGAACATTGTCTTAAGCATCATATTTACCATGAACTGACCTTAAAAAACGGTTTTGGAAGATAAGATGAATTAAACTGCGACAAATCGTATCTGTTCGGTTTTTTGCGCTCTGGATTCCGGCTTTTGTAACCTAAATACCCTGAAGGGCAACATGGGATCATCGTCGCCGGAATGATGTAAACAGAAGTTGCGCAAAGCTCTCCTTGTAAAATAACGAATGTGGGTAGCAATGCAAAAAATTTTCTCTTTTCATAATCGCCGGCAAAAATTATCAGCAATCTACTTAATCGCTCTTGCCCTCGTTATGTGCATTTCGCACGTTGCCGCGAGCGAGACACTTGACTTAAGGGAATCCACGATCATCGTCGGCGGAGAAATCGATTATCCACCTTACAGCTTTCTCGATAAGAATGGTCAGCCAACGGGTTTTCAGGTGGAACTGACTCAGGCCATTGCCAGGACCATGGGCATAAATGTGGAAATAAGGCTCTTGTCCTGGCCGGAGGCGCGTAAAGCGCTCGAAGATGGTACCATTGATGCTATCCATGGAATGTTTTATTCGAAAGAGCGTGCCAAAATTTATGATTTTTCTCCTCCTCATTCTACCGTAAGTGATGCCATTTTTGCCCGCACGAATACACCGTCGGTCGAATCCGTGGATGACCTCCGCAATAAGGAAATCATCGTCATGCGCGGCGAGATCATGCACGACTACATCCTCGAACATCGCCTGACGGAAAGGGTATTGCTGACCGAAACACCTGGTGATGCCATGAGGCTGCTCGCATCGGGAAAAGGCGACTATGCACTGGTTGCCCGGATGCCCGGATTATACTGGATCAAGGAGTTGAAACTTTCCAACATCAAAGCTGTTGGTCCTTCCGTTATGTCGTTCAAAAACTGTTTTGCCGTCCGGAAAGGTAATACCCTGCTGCTGTCACGTTTCACCGAAGGCCTCAATATCATCGGCCAGACCGGAGAATATCAAAAGCTTTACGAAAAATGGCTAGGAGTTCTGGAACCCACCGGCATTTCTTTAAGATTGGTAATCAAATATGCCTCTATTGTGCTTACGATCTTGCTTTTGCTTATGGCCGGTATCTTGCTGTGGAATCGGATATTGCGCATCAGAGTAAATAAAAAGACAAAAGAACTGCGGGAGAGCGAAGAAAGGTACCGGCTCATCTTCGAACATTCCCCCATAGGCCTTCTTTACTTCGACAAAAATGGCGTCATCGTGGCGTGCAACGACACTTTCGTGAAGATTATCGGCTCTTCGCGCGAAGCGCTCATCGGCCTGAACATGCTTAACCTGCCTGATAAGGGTGTTGTTTCCGCCGTAAGACAGGCGTTAAGCGGCAGCACCGGAGTTTATGAGGATATGTATCATTCCGTGACCACGCCGAAAATCACGCCGATAAGGGCGCTTTTTAAAACAATAACTGATATAAACGGGGTCGCGCAGAGCGGTATGGGCATCATTGAAGATGTTACAAAACAAAAAGAAATAGAGAACGAACGCAAACAAAGTTTAGAAAAGGCAAGTAAGGCATTGGGTGCCACGGTGCGGGCAATGGCCTCAATTGTTGAGACGCGCGATCCTTACACCGCCGGCCATCAGCACGGAGTCGCCGACCTGGCGCGGGCGATTGCCGCCGAAATGAATCTTGCCGAAGAGCAAATTGAAGGCATCCACATGGCGGGGACAATTCACGATATCGGCAAGATATCGGTTCCGGCTGAAATACTCACCAAGCCGGGCAAACTCACGGAAATCGAATACGGACTGGTTAAAGTTCATCCCCGTGCCGGCTATGATATCTTGAAAGACATCGACTTTCCCTGGCCGGTGGCCAATGCCGTATTGCAGCATCACGAGAGGATGGACGGCTCGGGTTACCCCGAAGGGCTCAAGGGCGAAGCCATCTTGCCTGAAGCGCGGATTCTGGCTGTGGCTGATGTTATGGAAGCCATCTCCTCGCATCGCCCCTACCGGCCATCACTGGGAATTGAGGCGGCAATAGAAGAGCTTTACAAAAATAGATCAATCCTCTATGATATCAACGTCGTGGCCGTCTGCATAAAATTGTTTCGCGAGAAGGGATACAAGCTGGTTTAAAAACGTTAATCGCATTTCGTGAAGAGTGAAGCGCGAAACACAGGAATATATGCTAGCGCCGAATTGACACTATTTTTTTGTCATACCGTCGAAAGCCGGGAACAAGAAGGCTAAATGATTACTGGATTCCGGCGTGCGCCGGAATGACGAACCGGTTGAGCATCAACACTAAATTAATAACTTATGGATTCATAAAAAGACCCAAAGTCGTCATACCGTCGAAAGACGGTATCAAGTATTATCGAGTGTTTACTGGATTCCCGCGTGCTCCGGAATAACGAACCGGCGAAATGCGAGATACGCTTCGCGAGACGCGGAGAACGAAATTAAAATGAAAAAAGCCACTCCCGCAAAAGAAAAAAAACACAAACACCAGAAGGATGACCCAAAATCCATGCGGGTTTTATTGATCGAAGACAACGAAGACGACGCCCTGCTCGTTTTAAGAGAGCTGAAAAAAGGCGGCTTTAATCCCGTCTATGAACGGGTGGAAACAGCCGCGGCCATGAAGAAAGCCCTCAAAGAAGAGCAATGGGACATTATCCTTTCCGATTACAAACTTCCAAAATTAGACGGTATCCACGCCATTTCTCTATTAAAAGAAGTAAACATGGATATCCCCCTGATCCTCGTTTCCGGCACCATCGGCGAGGAAACGGCCGTGGAATGCATGAGAGCGGGCGCCGTTGATTATGTAATGAAAAACAATTTAACGCGCCTCTGCCCGGCCATTAAAAGGGAACTCAAAGAAGCTCAGGCGAGAAAGAGGCAGCGGAAGGCGGAAGAAAATCTTTTTAAAAACCAACTTCTTCTTAACGAAACACAGAAAATTGCCGGAGTCGGCGGATGGGAATATGATCTTGTTAATCGCCACGTTTCCTGGACGGATGAAGCTTACCGCATCTATGGCGTATCCAACGACTTTGACCTGAACAATATTGAACAAAATATAAAGTTTTATTCGCCTGGTGATCAAAAAATAATCACTCAAGCTTTCTGGCAGGCAGTTAAAAACGGGATACCTTATGATCTCGAACTGAAATTCATCAATGCCCGGGGTAACCATTTATGGGTACGAACCATAGGAAAAGTCGAAAAGAAGCAGGGAAAAATTGTGCGGGTATTCGGCTACATTCAAGACATCACCGAGCGCAAGAAAGCGGAAGTCGAATTCCTACAAAAAGCAGAACAAGTTGATATATTAAACAAGCGACTTGAATTTGCCATGGACGCCACCCACACAAATACAAACATTATAGACGCCGATTTCAACCTTCTCTACGTTGACGAACGATGGCAAAAAATCTACGGCGCTCCGGAAGGAATGAAGTGCTACAAGTATTTTATGGGCACAAATAAAATGTGTCCGGACTGCGCGATACCCCAAGCGCTGAAAACAAAAAAAATTGTTGTTAGCGAAGAAATTTTAGCTAAGGAAAATAATCGCATTGTTGAAGTTCATACAATTCCTTTTCAGGAGACCGACGGCACATGGAAAGTATTTGAATTTAATATTGATATTACCAGACGTAAGATAGCGGAAGAAAAGCTCAAGGCAAGCGAGCATCGCCTTGATCGGGCTATGGCCGTAAAAAATGAGGGCATCTGGGACTGGAATCTTGTCACCAATGAGACCTTTTTCGATGAACGCTATTACACCATAGCCGGTTACGCGCCAAACGAATTCCCGCAAAATTTCACGGCCTGGGCCCAACACGTGCACCCCGATGATCTGCTAGGCGCTAACACGGCCATACAGGACTATTTATCAGGAAAATCAAAATACTACGATACTGAATTCCGTTTCAAACACAAGAATGGGTCATGGATATGGATATATGGACGGGGAATAATAGCGACAAGAGACGCAAATGGAAAGCCTCTGCGCATGATCGGAACCCATACCGATATCACCGAGCGTAAAGAAGCACAGGAAAAACTGCAGCAAAGCGAAGAAAAATACCGCTCGCTGGTACAAAACGCGCAAGAAGGAGTTTATCAAACCTCTGCTGACGGCAAGCTCCTTACTGTAAATGAAAGCTTTGCCCACATTCTCGGTTATAAGTCGGTGTCGGAAATTTTAAAAGCAGTGACCAACATTTCTAATCAGATTTATGTCTATCCGCGCGACAGAAAAAGACTTTTTAAAATTGTTGAAAAATACGGCGCGGTTACAAATTTCGAATCACAATTTTACCGTAAAGACGGCAGCCGTGTATGGGTATCTATCAGCTCAAGCGCCGCGCTTGATGACCAGAAGCGGGTTCTTTATTATCAGGGCATGGTACAGGATATCTCGGAAAAGAAACAACTTGAGGTTGAACGCGTAGAAAATGTCAAGATACTGCGCAAAGCCCTGGGCGCCACGATTAGCGCCATGGCGGTAATGGTGGAAACAAGAGATCCCTACACGGCGGGTCACCAGCGCCGCGTTGCTGATCTGGCACGCGCGATTGCCACGGAAATGAGATTGCCCAGTGACCAGATAGACGGAGTGCTCATGGCCGGCATGATTCATGATATCGGTAAAATATCGATACCATCGGAAATCCTTACCAAACCCACGCAGCTTACCGCGCTGGAATTTAATTTAATCAAAACACACCCGGACTCCGGCTACGCGATTTTAAAAAATATTGAGTTTCCCTGGCCGATCGCCCGCATCGCGCTGGAACATCACGAACGCGTCAACGGCTCCGGGTATCCCCGCGCATTAAAAGAAAAAGAGATCCTGCTGGAATCAAAAATTATGGCTGTAGCCGATGTTGTGGAAGCTATTTCTTCCCACCGCCCTTATCGCGCCGCGCACGGCATTGAAGCGGCACTGCAAGAAATAGCCGATAACAGAGGCGTTCTTTATGACGCGGAAGTTGTTGACGCCTGCCTGCGGCTTTTCCGTGAAAAAAGTTACACTTTGGCCGCGTAAACGCTTTCTAGCCTACTTTTCTTTTTTAAAAAATAACACCGAACGGCTTAAGAATATATCGGGGCTTTTCACCACCGAAAATCCGGCTTTCCGGGCATAGTTGAGCATTCGCATAAATTCTTTTTTATTTAAGTGTATTTTGGGTTCGCACACCAAAAACCTGCCGCTTTTTTTTAAAAGAGAATATACCTGAGAAAAAAACCGCTTTTTATCAGGAACTTCATGCACCATCCAGAAAGCCAGAATAAAATCGGCTTTGACTTTTACACCCAGAGAATCCGAAGAAGCCAGTTGAAAACCTACCCTCGGTAACACTCCGGCGCGTTTTGCCCTTTTTCTGATGGCCGAAAGCATTTCCTGCTGAATATCTATGGCAATCACCCGCCCCTTATCGCCAACCATCTTTGCCAGAGGTATCGTGAAATAACCGATACCTGGTCCAATATCCAGAACAGTATTCCCTTTTCTGATATAAGGATGGAGAATTTTGTAAGGGTTATGAATCAGCTTGCGAAAAACATTGTCAAACGTGAAACATAGCCAGCGCGGACAGACATGACTGTCCCTGAAAAATAATAAATCTGATATTTTTTTCATATTATCTTCCGCTTAATTAATGCACAAAGAGTATTTCATAATATCAATAATTGCCACCAATGTTGTCATGCCGGCGCAGAGGCTTTCTCGTAATGTCATTGCGAGAAGTTTAACGACCGAAGCAATCTCTTGTCTATTCAGTATTATAGGGATTGCCGCGCTCCCTGCGGGAGCTCGCAATGACAAATGATGATTGCGACACAATCTCGCAGGCCGGGGGTATCCAGACCGCGTACCGGCAAATGCCGGGGAATCCCGCATGCCTTTCTATCTTAGTTCAAAGATGAAGATCCTTTACCTCCGAAATTAAAAAACTTCTTGCAAAAATTCCAGCACCTTCGCGTTTACCTCTTGAGCTTCTTTTCCCCGCAATATTCCATGACGCTCGGATTTTACCGTGAATATTTTCTTTTTAGCGGCACCAGTTTTTTTGTAAATATCTTTTCCGCTCGCGGAATTAACCACCGGGTCATCCGAGCCCTGTATCACCAGCAGCGGGTCGGTTATATTTTTTAACCTGTCTTCAACCACATTCATCAGTTTTTCAAGCTGCCCAACCCCGCTTACCGGGTTTCTTATATAATTTATATGCGGGTTTTCCGGATCGTTAACCACAAACTCCATTTTGCCTTTTTTCGCCTTGAATTTAGTTAATAGTTTATTCCATGCAACAATTGCTGACGCGAACTTCGAAGAAATATTTTGCAGGCTAAGCGGCGCGTTTATCGATATTACCGCTTTGAATCTTCCGGGCTTGTTTGCCGCCTGCAAAAGCGCTATGTCTCCGCCGGTAGAAAAACCGGCGATCGCAAAATACTTCAGGCTGTTTTTCATAATTATATACGCGCGGCCAACCGAATCGTACCATTTTTCCCATCTGACTTGCGCCAAATCCTCGGGCGCTGTCCCGTGACCACGCAGGCGCGCCCCATAAACGCTGTAACCGTTTTTATAAAGATATTCCGCGAGCGGACGTATTTCTTCCGGCGCCGCCATATATCCATGCACCAGAATCACGCCTTTTTCCCCGAAAAAATGTTTCCAGAAAAACGGCCTGCCAATGTTTTTCGGCTTGCTTTCTTTTTCTAAAAAATATTTTTCGTAATCATCGGCATAAAGTTTCTTTTCCAGCTTCATAAAATGATTTTTTATCTTTTGCCGGACATATAAGTCGGGCAACAGCATTAATTTGTTAAGCTCTTTTGTCAGATTTTTGAGCGGTTCTATTTCGTTTCTCAAAACTTCGATAATATTATCTTTTCTTATAGTGTGGAAGTCATAAACCTTGCTGAAACGCGCGCTGTTTTTCTGTATTACTCCATCATCCAAAGTGATCAGCTTTTCGGCCAGCGACGACTTGATGAAATGTTCATATTTCTGATGGTAATCATCAGTGAGCAGATAAAATTGCTTCCTGTCCAAGCTGGTGTGGTAATTATTCAAACCGCAGCTTCGCAAATAATCAACAGCCAGAAATACACGGTTTTTAAAATCATCTTCGCTGATTTTATTTTTGGCGTATTTTGCCAGAATGTAGGAAAATAAATGATCATGATTAACTGTCATCATCGCGTAGATGGATTCCATGTATTCGTACATAATTTTTATATAGAGGTTTTTAAACGGAGCGGCGTATTTCAGCTCGCCGGGATGCAGGTAAAGTTTTTCGTCGGAAAGCATCTTATGCAGTGACGCGCTGGCCTCGATGTATTTCTTCATTGGTATCGCCTGGCCGAAGTTTATATCAATATCAACACCGCGCGTAATCATAGAGCCTTCCGTTTGCAGTTCTTCTTTAAAACGCTCGGAAATATCTTCAACAAACCTGCCTACCAGCTTGCTGATAATATTTTCCCGGGCGCGCACCGGATAATAGGTAATATTTATCGGCACGATATAAGTTTCCTGCTTTAATATTTTCTCAACATCCTTCACGTCAAAACCAAAATGAGCGGCCAGTTGTTTGATAGACGCCTTATCGCCTCTTTGACGAAACAAGCGCAATTCTTCGCGAAGAAACTGAGAACGTAAAGCGATGCGCGCCGCTCCCGTATGCGGCGGCCTTCTGGTTCCGGTATTGAAAACCATGTATTTGCCTTTTTCAATCAGCTTTTTATCCTTAATCATCTGGCCTTCCGGAAAAATAATGACAGGATTGCTTCCGGTAAGCAGTGAATTAATTAAAATTGTGTCGCGTTGAGGATCTGCCGTGGAAACCGCGCCCAGCCTGCTCATAAAATCTCCCATTTTACCGCCGAAAAATCCTTTATCCGCCAGAGAAACGGGAAATTTTTTGATGTGTTTTTTGACGATATACGGCATCAGAATAGTTTCCATCCGCGTGAAATGATTAACAACGAAGAGCACCGGCTGGTCCGGAACGTTTTCTTTGCCGTGCACGCGGATATCCATCCTCGCCGCCTGCGTTAAAGCGTCTAGCGAAACCATAATGGTTTTAATCATCCTGTTTGATAATTCCATAATCTTTCTCCGTTTAGATTAAGCATTAGTTGCCCAGCCGAAAGAAATCATCCGCCGTTTTTTTTAAAACATCGGGTTTGTTGCTAAATATACCTTCTACGCCCGCTTTTAAAAGTCGGCGTATCTTTTTTTCAGCATCAACCGTGTAAACATTAACGGAAACGCCATTTACCTCAAGATCTTCAAGCCATTTCTTATTTAACTCCTTATGGCTGCAGTTGAAGCAGTCCGCGCCCAATAGCGTTACTATCTCCGAAGGCAGTTTTTTCCCGTAGTGTTTTTTTTCAAACAACACGGCGGTGGCGGCATGGCTTTCTATTTCTCTTAAATGCTTTATCGCCCGCGGGTCAAAACTGGAAAAAATAACATGATCTCTCATGCCGCTTTGCTCAACAATTTTCAGGCATTTTTCTTCAATGCCTCCCACGGTTTTATCTGTGACGGCTTCAGTTTTGATTTCGATATTTACGGCGATTTTATCTTTGCAGATAGCCAGAGTTTCGTGAAGCGTGGGTATTGTGGCGCCTTTAAACTTATTGCCAAACCAGCTTCCGGCATCGAGTTTCTTCACTTCAGTCAGAGCATAATCAGATATTCGCCCTCTGCCGCTTGTGCAGCGTGAAATCTTTTCGTCGTGAAAAACGACAACCTCTCTGTCGCGACTTAACTGAACATCGAACTCAACCATATCGGCGCCAAGTTCAATCGCCGCTTCAAACGCGGCCAGCGTGTTTTCCGGATAATAAGCGGACGCGCCCCGATGGGCGATATTGGTAAACTTATTTTCGCGGCTCTTATTGTATTTAAAATAGTGATACGGCCTGCCCATTTTATCCTCACAGGGTTGGCGTCATGTTTTGTTTATAAATTTAATGCCTACGTAAACCATCAATCGCTATACATTGATTCCTGCAACGGGCAATCCCTTTTCGCGAAGGTAATTTTTCACCTCCTGAATGCTGAGCATTCGAAAATGAAAAACGGAAGCGGCAAGTAAAATACTCGCGCCGCCTTTCACTGCCGCCTCGTAAAAATCTTCCAGTTTTCCCGCGCCGCCGGAGGCCACCACCGGAACTTTCACAGCGGAAGAAATGGCTTTTGTATATTCGATGTCGTAGCCTGCTTTCGTTCCGTCTCCGTCCATGCTGGTAGGCAAAAGAACACCCGCGCCCAAATCCTGGCATTTCTTCGCCCATTCAATCGCGTCTTTGGCCAAAGGCTTGGTGCCGCCGGAGACAACCAGCTCAAAACCGGAAGGCATCACTTTGTTTCTTTTCGCGTCAATCGCCACCGTTATTTTATCCGAGCCGAATTTTTTCGCGGCATCACTTACCAGAGACGGATTTTTCACCGCCGCGCTGTTCATGGAAACTTTGCTTGCGCCCGCTCCCAGAACAAGTTCAATATCTTCCAGCGTCGCTATTCCTCCGCCTACGGTGAGGGGGATATTTATCACAGCGGCCACTTTTTTAACCCACTCCAGGCGCGTTTTTCTGTTTTCCAGCGTCGCCGCGATATCCAGCATCGCCAGTTCATCCGCTCCTTCTTTCTGATAAAAAGCGGCGTTTTCCACCGGATCACCCGCCTCTTTTAAATTCACAAAATTAACTCCCTTAACTACCCGCCCTTCTTTCATATCCAGACAAGGCATGATTTTAATCGGCCCCATGAATTATCCCCTTAATTTTCTAATATATTTAATATTTTTAACCCTATCTTCTAAAATTTACAACTTTAATTTTACGCAGCAAAATAATTTCATTAACCCGCATATTAATACTTGAAACAGAACTTAAATTAATCTAAGGAAGTGAACACAAATTCAGTCTCAGGAGCGCTCATCATGAAAATAAAAGAAATCAAAGCGAAAAATATGAACACGAAAAAATTCATCGAAGAAAAAGTCCAGAAAATCAGGCAGGCCGTAGGCGAAGGTTTAGCGATTAACGCCCTTTCCGGCGGAGTTGACTCCTGTGTCGTGACGGCGCTGGGGCACAAAGCGCTGGGAAATAGATTAAAAACTTATTTTATCGATAACGGCATAATGCGCGAAGGAGAACCGGCAAAAGTAAAAGCCGCTTTTAAAAAAATGGGCATTCATGTGGAAGTGGTCGACGCTGTTCAGGATTTTTTTGACTCGCTTAAAGGAATTACTGATCCGGAAGAAAAACGGGAAGCGATAACTCAGACATTTTATAAAAAAATATTTGCCGATCTGGTTATGCAAAGCGGCGCGAAATATCTTCTGCAGGGAACAATTCTCACTGACGTTGACGAAACCGTGGCCGGAATAAAAAGACAACACAATGTCTTTGAACAACTGGGCATTGATCCGCAGGTAGCGTTTGGCTATAAAATTCTGGAACCGCTGATTCAACTGCGCAAAGACGGAGTGCGTAAAGCCGGCCGCGGCATGGGGCTTCCCGAAGCGATATTCAACAGAATTCCCTTCCCCGGGCCGGCATTGGCCGCCCGCGTTATCGGCGAGGTAACACCGGATAAAATTGCCATCGTCAGAAAAGCGACTGCTATTGTTGAAACAGAACTAAAAGGCGTCAAAGCTTTTCAATATCTGGCCATTCTGCATAACGACCGGGTAACAGGAATGCGCGATAACAAGCGTGTGTTCGGCAATCAGATTGAAATCCGCTGCTGGAATTCACTGGACGCCCGTAAGGCCTCGCCCACAAGATTATCTTTTAATGTGCTGGAAAAAATGGCCGCGAAAATCACCAAGGCAATACCGGAAGTAGTGAGTGTCACCTACAACATCACGACCAAACCAACTTCCACAATAGAGGCTGTATAATAATTTAAAGGGATAATGCTACCAGCTGCCGGAGGCGCCGCCGCCGCCCGATGAACCGCCGCCGCCGGAAAAACCTCCTCCGGAAGACCCGGAACTCCACGATCCGCCGGAGCCGCCCGAACCAATTGTAAAGCCGCCGATTGACGCTTTTCCTTTGGTGCGCAAATCTTTTGCGGCTTTTTTATACCATTCTGTATTCTTCAATAAAATTTTCGCCAACGGATAACCTACGAGATAAATTATCAACAGGTAAAAAGCGCCCCTGGTGCCCAAAACAACAATGGGAAACATCGCCCAGAAAGGAATAAGAAAAAAGTAGAGAAACCAGCCGACACCCGGCGTTAAAACACCGATAACGGTGAAAAGCCCGATAATACCAAAAATAAAAGCGCCGAAAAGGATTCTCTCGATAATGGAAAGATCGGACTCAATATTTAACCCGGATGAAAAATTTGGCTTGCCTGACGTCTCGTCGGAGGTATCCGGCACCTGTCCTCCTTCCAGCACGCTGATAATGGATTTAACTCCTTCGCTGACTCCGCTGTTGTAATCTTCTTTTTTAAAATGAGGAGTAATGACATTGCGGATAATACTGCCGGCCCTTCCATCGGTAAGCGTTCCTTCGAGCCCGTAACCGACTTCAATTCGCATACGCCGGTCACTGGGCGCGACAACAAGCAGGATTCCGTTATCTTTTCCTTTTTGTCCCAGTTTCCATCCGTTAAAAACATTAAGCGCGTATTCCTCGATTCCCTCTCCTTCCAGTGATGGCACAGTAAGCACGGCAACCTGATTGCCGGTTTTATCTTCGTGGGCCTTGAGGCTTTCGGTGATCGCCCGACGCGTATCCTCAGTGAGTATTTGCGCGTTATCCGTTACGCGTCCGGTTAAAAAAGGAATTTCCGTGGCATAGGAAATCTGTGTCAGGAAAAACAGGGCGAAAGCGAGTATCGTGTAGAATAATTTTTTCACACGCCCTTCTCCTCAATAATTAAATTGGAAAGTTCGTTCTTGCGTGACTTACCGCGTTTCTTGCCAGCAAGCCTTCCCTCAAGCCCGGCCAGACCGATTTCCAGGGCGCGGGCAGTCTGTCCGGAGACAAGCGAAGGCTTCATTTGCTCAATAATATTTTGCATGACTTTTTGATTTAATTTTCTGTTATGCCCTTTATCCGGAAGCAAGATAATCTGATGTTCAAAAATACTCACCAGCAGCAAAACACCCGTCCGTCGCCGTGTGGCATATAGTTCACGGGAAAGAAAGAGAGATTCGGCATACTGACGCACTTCCGCTTCGGCATGATGAACGGAAAGAAAAAACCGCGCGAACTTTGGTATATAAAGCGACAATAAAGCACTGAGAATACCCGTTATGAGCATAGCCCCCATAGAAATTAAGACCATTGTTGGCGAGCACCATGATGCCCATAAAAGATCAAATATAAATATCAAAAGACCGGCAAGGGAAACACCCAGGGCGAATGCCTTCCAGGGCAGTTCTGAGTAAAGGTCACTGCGCTCAATTACCGCCAAAACAATCTGCGCGCCGGTAAGCTTTTCCGCCGCGGCAATGCGCTTCTCCAGTAAATTGCGTTCCTTGTTCGTCAATATCCTCTTCATCAATTTGCCTTTCCGGTTGTCATTCCGGCGAAGATACTGTGTCATAATGTCTTTGCGAGGAAGTGTAGCGACCGAAGCAATCTCTTATCTATTCAACATTATAGAGATTGCCGCGCTCCCTGCGGGAGCTCGCAATGACAAATGATGATTACGAAACAGTCTCCAAGGCCGTAACCCAGCACACACTGATATTAATTGCCAGGAAGTATAAGCAGAACAGCCCCTTATGTCAAATAAATAAATTATTGAAATATAAAGAAAATATCCCTTGACTTCGCGCGATAAGTAACGTAGTGTCTCCTTATATCTTGTACCGAGCGATGGTCATTGTAGGTAGTACGGTACAGTTGAAGTTGAGTTAAAACCATTTGAAGTGCAAAGGCGGCCACCATGCTCTTTAAGAGAGTTGGCGGCTTTTTTATTTCTGCCATGTTGGTAATTCGACTTTGGGTAAATTTGTAAGAAAGGAGGATACTAATTATGTCAGAAGGTAAAGTAAAATGGTTTAATGAAAGTAAAGGTTTTGGATTTATCGAAAAGAGTGATGGCGGGGACATTTTCGTCCACTTTAGCGCTATTCAGTCCAGCGGTTTCAAGACTTTGACCGAAGGCCAGGCTGTAAGATTTGATGTTGTTCAGGGCAAAAAAGGCCCCGCAGCAGAAAACGTGACGGTCTGCTAAATAAACCACAGTGAAAAAAAGAGGCGCTTCATAACGATATTTTGTTGTGGAGCGCCTTTCTGTTTTCAGCATATTGAGTAACGCTGAAAAAGAAAAATTAAAGAGGAAATTAAAATGGCAAAGTCCATGTATAACTTTGGTAAACATGCGAGAGAAAAAGCAAGACAGCAGAAACAAATGGAGAAGGCGGAAAAGCGCATGATGGCCAAACAGCAGAAAGCTAATATGAA
>Ga0105097_10000537_pt1 | contig 17311 bp, 15 predicted proteins | sample PPLLak12cMay2015_FD_87035 | JGI IMG/M metagenome (GOLD analysis project Ga0105097, IMG submission 87035) | Freshwater sediment microbial communities from Prairie Pothole Lake near Jamestown, North Dakota, USA - PPLs Lake P7 Core (1) Depth... | ecosystem: Environmental > Aquatic > Freshwater >...
CCGCTCCCGTGGTCGTTCCCGTATCCGTGCCCGTTACAACATCACATAAAGAAATCGCACCCGCTCCCGTGGTCGTTCCCGTATCCGTGCCCGTTACAACATCACATAAAGAAATCGCACCCGCTCCCGTGGTCGTTCCCGTATCCGTTCCTGTTGTGACATCACACAAAGATACCGCACCCGCTCCCGTGGTCGTGCCCGTATCCGTTCCTGTTGTGACACCAGCGAAACATTCCGTACCTGATCCAATTGTGACACTACAAAAAGATATCGAGCCCATTTCCGTATCCGTTCCTGTTGTGACATCACAAGAAAAGAAAAAGTTAACTGTCGATAAAAAAGGTTTTTGTACAACATGCAACGAAAAAGTAATATATAATGTGAATAAGGTATGTAGTCCCTCAATTAATGATAAATACACAAAAACGGCAATGTGCAAATGTGTTAAAAATGGTACAGGTTATTTTATTACGCGAGTAACAAAAAAAGATATTTCTGAATGGGAAAAAAACAATCAGACAGTCGCACCTATTGCACAACTCACAGAAGAAGAAATTAAAGAAAAGGAAAAAAGACAGGAAGAAATCGATAAAGAATTAAATAAACGATATCAAATCAATCGTGCAAGTGTACGCATTGAAGAATTACAACGTTATAATGAAGTACATACAAAATCAAAAAATCGGTTGCATGACAATATCGCGGAAATAGAACAGAAATTAAAAAATGAGTTCGACATTGACAAAAAAGATGATTTACGCGAAGAAATACGCAGATGTAAAAGAGAATTAATAAGAGAAACAACAGAAATTGAAACGTACCAATTGGAAATTAATGATTTGGAGGAGAGAATAAGAGAAATCAAAAGCACAATGTCCACACCATCCCCTGCAACACCACAGGAAACTGTGAAGGAAGAGAAAGAGGAAGCAATCCCTGCAACACCCGCACCATCACCAGCGGAAACATCCCCTTCTTCTCCAGTTGTAACACCATGTGAAGATATCCCCGCAATACCCGCACCATCCCCAGCGATGCCACAAGAAGCGGCGGATGATGTGTTATTAGTTCATGGTGTTCCAATTAAAACGCAACATATATTATGTATGTTTGACGAAGAAAACACCGCTGACCAAAAAGTGACTGAAACACCACCAAAAGACAACACACCTCCAATATGCGAAGTTGCGCCAATTAAAAAAGAAAATCACATAATAGGCGAATTGAGCAAAAAAGAAGACATGAAACTACGCAAAGAGGTTTTAATCACGGAGGAGGAAACAAAAGATAAGAAACAACGAACATCGAAGTCACAAAAGAAAACAGCGGAAGAAATAGAAGAAGATGAAGATGAAGAAAATGAAATCAACACCGATGTACTATTTCGCGGGTACGAACTTAATGATTATGTCACACCGTGGACAATTCTTGACAATTGGGATAAAATACCCATAAAAGTTATAAGTAATTGCCACTTCATCACTGGAACCTCATTGAGAAGGATAATGAAGAACTACATTAAAAGGGCGAGAGCGTGCCCGACGAAAGAAAATGAGGGATTATATGAAGTACCAGTTAATTATCGCCTATCTCGCAAATATGGAAATCAGGGAAGGTTATACGCTGCACGTTCCCAATCGTTGCAGTCGTTGGCTCGCCCGATACGTCAAGCATTGGCACACAGAATATATAATGATATCGATATGAAAGCGGCACATCTGACAATATTGAAACAATACTGCGAAAAACATAAATATCCCAATGATGCAATCGCGAAAGTTGTTGACAACATTGAGGAGTGTATTATGGAATTACAAACCGAAAATAATTGTGATAGAGATACAGCGAAACGAATGATTTTAAAAATTTCATATGGTGGAGAAGTGAAAAGTCCCCTTGATTGGTTCAATGAATTCAAAAATAATATCAAAAGTGTCCACGAACTTATGATAAAAGACCCAGCGAACAAAAAAATCATCGACATTATAAAAAGTGTCGGAGTGGCTAAATCGCTTGAGAAGAAAACAAGTTTTGCGAAACCATATTTTAAGGGTTGGAACATCGGCGGCAAATTATGCGGGCATTTGATGCAGCACGTCGAAAGTTTGGCATTACTCCAATGCATCGCATACTTGAGAGCGGCGGGTGTATCAGTTCGCAACATAGTTTTAATTTTCGATGGTTTTATGATACCCAAAAGTGTATTTGACCCAACACCCGAAAATTTGGAGGAAATGGGCGAATACGTTAAAAGTATGACAGGATACAAAATTAAATTTGTCCATAAACCAATGGATGACATGCTCGATATCACGGGATGGTTAATGACACACAAAGAACCAACATATGCCGAAGATGAAGCGGAAGCGTGCGATTTTGTGTTAGATGCAATGAAGGGGAATATATACGCATGCAAGGGAACAATATATGTCAAATCAACGGAATTAAGAATATGGACATCAGAAACACGATTAATTAAGCAAGAAATAGGCAATGTTTGCAAAGCATTAAATATATTTATCGGAAAGGACGAAGAAAAAGCCACGAGATTTTCGAGAGGGAGGGGAGAGACGTACATACAGCAGACAATACTTAATTACATCCCGACAAATGACGAATTAATAAATACAATATTCAAAAATGCACAGAAAAAATTATTTTTTAAGAATGGTGTGTATGATTTTGCGCAACGCAAATTTAGACAGGAAACCCCCGACGATATGACCATGGTAAGGATAAACAGAGATTATAACCCGAATGTGTCCATTGAAGCACATAATAAATTAATTGACATCATTAATTCAATGTTCGATAATCGAATTGTACCAACAGAAGGCAAATTATCGCCACTTGCATTAAATTTTATGCGACATGTGGCGGCTTCGATGGCAGGATGGAAGAACAAGCATTTTATGGTCGGAACTGGTCCACGAAATGGAGGCAAGGGGACAATTACAAATTTGTTGATTAACACATTCAAACCGTATGTTTCCGCATTCGGTGCAAATAATTTATTGATGTCGCGCTCGCGCCTTGTGACAGAGGAAGCGAGAGCGTTAATGTGGTTACTCCCTCATATGTGGTCACGTCTCATAATTGGCAATGAGGTTAACGTTGACGAAGACAAGGAAAAAGCGATTATTAACGGAATTATGTTGAAACAGATATGTAACGGCACAGATACGATCACCGCAAGAGGATTATATCAAGGTGAAACAACATTTACATTCGGCGGGCAAATTTTAATATTCTGCAACAACACGCCCGACATTGTGCCGGCAGATGCGACAAAAGTAATGTCATTGTTCAAATTGCCCACTGAATTTATAAGTAAATCAGAATACGACAAATTAAAAAAATCGGGACAATTGGAACGTGGGCATCGCATAGCCGACCCAAATATATTAAATGTGATTGATGCAGACGAAATAAAGGATGCCATGGTTCAACTCATTTTATCGTTATACAGCGACGAAGACGTCGAAGACATTGATGCTGTGAAAGTGGCAACAAATAATTTTAAAGAAAGCACAGGAGACATTAACACATTCATACGTGACACATTCGATTTCACCGATGAAGCGGCATTTATGCCATCTATGGACATATTGATGATTATAACAGCAGAATACCCAAAGGAAAACGCGCGCTCATTGCGTAAATTATTAACGATAAATAACTCTGCAGTAGCAAAACAAAAAAGAGTTAACGGAAGAAATATAAATGTATACATGGGTATTAAACTGAAAAAGCCAACAGATGCCCCAATTGACGAAGATAACACACCGTCAACTTCCAAATGTTGGATGAATGAAGACGATTGTTGTTGATGATGCATAAATTTATTGCAGCACATTTTAATCCAAATCATTAAATGGTTATTGATGACCATTTAATTAAAAAATAAAAAATATTTACATGCGACGACGACGCGGTGGTTTGTATGGAACAACTGCGCGGCTGCTCTCGCCAAATCGTCCGTATTTCTTTTTTCCTTCTCCCGCCATTGGGTCAGTTGGTGTTTCGCTCAAATACTTCGCGAACTTGTCCTTTATCTTAACATTTTCAGGTTTGCCCACCATTTCATCGACAGGTAATAATTCCTTATGCCCTTCCAATAGTCGGATGGTGTCGGACGGCAGAATGTCATTAATTCTTCCAGTTACTCCGATGGTGTACATGTACAACATATTTCGTTTCGAAGCCATATTAATATTGTGTGTATATATATACGCGCGATAAAATGGTCGAAGAAAAAAATATTATTGATGATGTGAATAAAGAAGAACATAAAATGATCAGATTTGAGCCGTCCGCATTGGGCGAAAGTGTCGCAATCAAACGACAGGCGAAGGTGGACCATGGCGAGCAATGGATACCGCACCCTTGCCTGAGTATTATTTTGGGACGCTCTGGATGTGGCAAATCGTATATATTGGGTGCAATAGCACCGAAAATAAGGGAATTATGCCATGTCGTAGTATTAACGCCCATTGTGTCAAATCCTGTATATCAAGCACTGGGCGATTATTTTACAAACAAAGATATACGATTTGAAATTTGCGGCGACATCAAGCGCGCGCAGGACGTGCTGGGTGAAGCAATGGATAAGCAAGAGGAGGGAAAATATGGACTTTGCATAATGGACGATATGAACTCAGGACAACGTGGTTCGACATCATGCACTGGAAATAATGTTTTGACTGCCATATATACAAAAATCAGAAATTATAACTGGCACTGTTTCATTTTGTGTCAAGACATTTCATTTATCCCAACACGTGCGCGAACGAATGCCAACATGTGGGTAATATTCCAACAAAACAACACATACAGCGTTAACCAAATCATGCGCGATTTGCCGAATTTGATACCCGATGTTTCAATTGACGAATTGCATGATCTATTTTACACATTGAAACAAGATCGGCACGCTTTCATGTTGGCGTCAGTTTGCAACGACGACGTGCCCCGTGTCTATGTAGCGAACAGAGATACAAAAATGAAGTTGCGCCCAGTTGAATTCGACAGATATAACGCTAACGAAGACGCCCAACTCGCTAAGATTTCCCATTTGATGGATGAAAGGGGAAATGAACAAACAAAAAGATTGATTAAAAATTATCTCAATTTCATTAAAAATCAATACGGAGAAGGCGCACGAAATGATGCAATCAATGCATATCCAAATTTACGATTTTGTTAAATCACGTGCCGCTTTCACTTTTAATTTCTCTGCCCTCTTTTTGCGATATTCAAGAAGAAGGCAAACCTCATTTTCATTTTGACATAGGACATCATCGCGGCGTATTTCGATACCCAGAATTCCCAATTTGCGCACCAATTTACCGATTGGGTCCTTTCCTGTCACAATCGTATCATTTTGCAGTGGTGTTAATTTAATTTCGCTCATATTGCCTATTATATAAATGGGCAATATTTTTAATTGTGTGCCGTCAGTAAATACTAGTTTTACCGGCGTATTTTTCTGCTGCATCATATATATATTTTTCTTTCTTTTTCGCTTGCCTTACTTTATCGTCGACATATATTTCGACGATGCCCCTAAATAAAATATCGTAATTGTCATATGTGGAAGGTTTTATATCCCCATCTGATATTTTGATATCCAAATGTTCTAATGCGTAAATTATTCGTGGTATAATCCCCTTTCCATGTGAAATAAAAAAAGGAGGCAACACATAAATAATGAATTTGACAAGTTCGATTAATTCGTCCATTACTGAGATGCTGCACTTAATATTTTCACTTTTTACATTAATCCCGATTAAATTAAACACTTCTACGAGTTCCTCCTTTACTTTTGCGCTTGTACGTCTTTGTATCCCTTCACGTCTCATTTCTCTTCTGCGTTCATTTATGCGTTCCCTTTCGTTGTCTATTTCTTCACATTCAATTTTATATATTCGCGGGCTGTTATACTCCGCCCAGCCACTATACCGTCTATAAATTGGTTTGTGTATACTATCGATTACAATGTCCATATATAAATGGGCAATATTTTAATTTTACGTGCATATATATACAAATGCAAACAGTTACACCAGTACCAGCAACGAGGACATGGTGGTCAGAAGATAGCAGCGGCAATTATACAATTGTTGACGCCGTTTATCCATTAGAATCATATTATAATAATCCAGATTTGACAACGACGTTAATATGTAATCAAGCAAGCGCAACAGATAGCGGATATATCAGCACAGAAGCGCAAACAATCGCCGGAGTTAAAACATTCAATGCAGTCCCAATATGTGCAAGTACTGCAACACAAGATAACGAACTTGTCAACAAGGGACTACTTGATACGACAGTGAGAATTCAAATGTCGTTTAAGCCACCAGTTGATAATTTCCAATTGATGCCCCCAGCCCTTCCGGTGATTGGCGGGCGATGGATCGCTACGAATGTAGGCGACCCCGATTTTGTGAAAGATTACATTTATGAATACACAGACGACGGTTATGTTGAAACTCCAGTCCTTGATGGCTTTTGTGTCGTCAACAATGGGGATAATCGATCATATGTCTATGACACAAGTGCACCCGCAGGTTGGCGTTACTTTACTGTGTCACTATATGGAAATGCTCAATTACAATCATTAACGGCAGATGCAGCGACTGGTGGAACAGAAGCGGGAGCAGGTGCGATAAAGTGCACGAATGCAGCAGGTGGCTTTTATTGTAATAGTTCGTCAGTTCTTGGCGATACAGAAGTGTACAGTGACGTTATCCCACAGTTCACAGTGAAAAATAAAACGAATATACACCAAGCGACAATGAGCGTATACAGCAATGGATCGACTGATGTAAGGTCATATGATAATTCGTTAGTGTTGGCAGGTTCGACGCATAATGTGCATATTGACGGAGACGACCATTTACTCGTCATAAACCCCGACAGTTCGACAAGTTCATCCACTGGCGCATTGCGTGTAACAGGTGGTGCATTTATTGGTGGACAATCATTGATAAATAATAAATTGGTCATACAATCAGCAACTGAGCCGCAACTTGTGATAAAAGACCCAAACGACACGGGATTAACGATTTACAGCGATGCATCAGGAAAGGCTCAAATAGCGGCAAATGGAACGGAATTAACTTTATCATCAGATGGAGTTAATGGTGTTGTTCGAACTGCTGCCATATGCACAATGAAAGTTTTAAACACGACAGTGTCGACGTCCACATCGACGGGAGCGCTCACAGTCGTGGGTGGTGTTGGAATTGCAAAACAATTACATATTGGAGACACAACTAACGCATCGTCAACGTCAACGGGTTCGTTGGTTGTTGCGGGAGGTATGGGAATCGTAGGAACTATTTACTCAAGTGGAGAAATAAGAACGTCCGACAGCCTACGCACTGGAGGTATTCGTTTGCTTGCTTCATCTCCCAATTCAATAATTCAAAGTAGTTTAACGCAAGTCACGAACTCATTTTCCCCAATCAACATATGTTTATATAATTCGGCTGTTCCAATTCATCGCATTACAGATTTAGCGATGAACATATACCCAACGACAGCGGCAACGTCAACACAGACAGGCGCGTTGACTGTATCGGGAGGTGTTGGAATTGGGGGCGATTTATGGGTTGGTGGAACAATTCACGGAGCGATGGAACCAATGCAGCAAGATTTACAAATTATTTCGAATGCAAAACCAGGCTCCGGCGTTACATGGACCAACCTCGGGGCTTATCCCCAAATATTCGGTTATGAATTCCCAGATACATCACCCGATAAACAATTAACATTTAGTGCACAACTTCCGCATGGCGTGACGATTGATAATGTTTCGATGACTGTACATTTTCATGTGTGTTGGAATGTAGGGGTATATAATGCTGCATTAAATACGAGGTGGTCACTTGATTTATTCGCATTTGACACAGCGGGAGTTTTGCATTCAAGTACTCTCCAAACTGTGGATATACCGAGCAGCACGTGGTCCACCGCCGCAAAGGCTTACATGTATAACTTATATACAATTCCGGCGGCAACGTGGACACTTGGGGATAGTTCAATAATAACGGGGATATTGACACGTGTAACATCAGCAACGCAAGACACAGACGCGCGGACGTTCCTTGTTATCGGTTTTGATATTCATTATAACACGCAATTTTAAAATATTATATGTTTGTAATGTATAATTATGGCATCAATGTACATTGACAATTCATATATAAATAAAATAAGTGATGATGACCTTCCGTTCCTTGTCCAAAAATTTAATGATGATTTTAAGAATGAGATAATCACATATTGCAGAATGAAGCATATAATGAGTGGCGGACAATATGAACGCTTCACTGAAAAATTAAAATATGATTTCAACAGTTCGCTATTGCATGGTTGTTATTTGTTTAAGTAAATTGGCACATTAACACAAATTTAATATTCGTGTTAATATATAGGTAAAAATGTCAGTGTTGGCTATTGGATACTCTGGGAATAAAAGAGTTGAATATCGTAATTTCGTGAGGGAAATAATAAACGATTTGCCCAAAAATTCAAAAGTTATCGATGTGTTCGGAGGTTCTGGATTAATTGCAATAAACGTAAAGCGTGACAGACCCGATTTAATTGTTACATTGAATGACTTTGATAATTTTTTATCTGATGAATATATGGAAATAAATGATATCAAGAAACGAATTTATGAAGATTTAAAAAATGCGGATTTGCATGCATCGGACCGTAAATGTGAAAATGTGGAACTGCTGCAAAAAATTATTTTAAGTCATATTAAAAATGTGACATCGAAACGAGTTATCAGGGATGTTATCCGTGATTTCATGTTTTCTTCAAAAGATGCATGCGGAAATATTGATATTAATAATTATGTTAATGATTTACTATATATTCGAAAAATCCCAGAAAAGTATGTTAAAATATATGACAATGCAATTATTTATTTTGAAGCATCCAAGAAGATAGACAACATAATTCATTGTGACTATTCAAATATAAATTTATGTGAATACGATTTAATTATATTAGACCCACCATATCTCAATTCCAGCCAAAAGCAATACAATAAGGAAATGTTTTTTTCTGTTGCTGACACAATTAACATCATACAACAGATTCCAACTGATAGAAAATTTATATTATTTAATCAGAACCATAAAGATATCATAAAAATATTTGAAATATTACATGTGAAAGTAATTAAGGAAAATAAAACACTGCGTTCGATGTGTCATAATACGTTACGTGACGATTGGGCTTTTTACTGTGTAAGATTGTCGGGGAAGTGTGAAATATCCACGAGTTGAAAGGCAACGCGAATATAATATGTTCACGTTGCTATGATTTGATGCAATTAAAAATTTGGCTGTATCAAAGACAGCGCCCATATTGTGAACCGGCAATATGTGGAAATGTTGGAGTTTCGTAAACGGACGGATATTGTCCGTGCCGTGGAACAATTGAAATGTTGAAATAATCAATAAAACCGTTGTGTTTGAATTACGCGCGCGTGTATGATTGCATTGTTCGAGCCCGCCGATGCAATTGAAAATTTGCCTGTATCAAGGACAGCGCCCGCATCGTGAACCGGCAATATGTGGAAATGTTGGAGTTTCGTAAACTATATGTAAATTTGACGTTCAGAGATGTAAATATTGTTTTATTAACCGCGGAAAACGATTTATTCATCATTTATACACGAATTTAATGTTTTTTGTGTGTAAATACAGGTTAATTATGGGTATAATAAGGGCAATAGGCGAATAAAACACGTGTTTTATTCGCCCTTTATCGCCTTTTTACCTTAAAAAACCGTTAAATTCATCATTTTTACATGAATTTATCGTTTTCCGTGTTAAATTATAGGAAAGTAGCACATAAAACCAACAAAAAAACTAAAAATACAAAAATAAAACGATATATATACATATGCCGTCCGATTCATCTATCAAATTATATAAATCGTTGCTCACGCGATACGTGGAAGACCGCGACATATCGAACACAAGGGCAATTATGCGCCATTTGCGCACGCTTGGCTTAGCACCATCGACAATTAAAAACATTTTAAGCGCCATCGTGTGGAAATTACGCCAACAAAAAGAAGGGGGAGAAGCAAGCGATGCGTTGGAGGATTACAGGGCTTACATCTCGAACATGCGCGGAGAAGCCGAACGAAGGGAACGGGACCATACCGTGACACATGGTAAAATTCCACAATGGGAAGATGTCATTAAAAAACGAAATGAAGCGACGGGACGCGATAAAGTGCTTTTGTCTTTGTACACGTACATTAAACCTCGTCGTCTGCAGGACTTCCTTTATATGATTGTTGTAAATAGTCGTTCACAAACGCAAGATAAGGAAGATAATTATTATGTGTTGGACGAAGGCGTCATGATTTTTAATGTATACAAGACGGCGAAAACATACGGCACTGTCGAAATAAAAGCGCCTGCTGAATTGCATAAAATAATTGTGCAATACGTGAAAGATAAAAATATTAAATCGGGCATGTCACTACTGGGTTACGATGGATATATCCAAATGAACCGTGCATTAAATCGTCTTGTTGGGTGCTCTGTTAATAATTTGCGTCATTCATTCATTTCAAAATATTACTCACAGTATAATGTGCCATCAAGCGGAGAATTGGAAGATATGGCGCAGGAGATGGGGCACTCTGTGCAAACTAATTTAAGATATAGGAAAACGTAATTATCTTGTCCCCGATGTCGAGGGCATGCTTTCCTCTCTTTTCTTTTCGCGCAACACAAGAGGTTTCATTCTGTCCCGTTCTGTTGCAAAAAATCGCGTCAATATGTCAATATTTCTTTTTCCTCTTTCGGTTGCTTTCTTTTTAGCACCCGATAATTTAATTGCTTCCTTATCATACAATTTCAACATATTAATCGCCTTCTGTGTTGTTATTGTTTCGAACGTGTATAAATATCTTCCTCTCCATGCTTTTACTTCATTAATTATATTATGGGTGTCTTCCACTCTTTTATAATCTTTCTGTTGTATTGCTTTGTCATATGATGCACTCATTGATTTCAAAAAGTCATTATACCCCTGAAGGAATGCGCGACCAAGTGGTGGCATTTTGGCGGGTGTTTGCACATCTTCGCGTTTTATGGCATGTTGTGCTGGTTCTTTGCTTGTTGTTGGCATTTCCTCCTGTTCTTCCTCTTTTTTTGTTGGTGGTGCTTCCTTTTTTTCCTTCGGCATCTCCGCCATCTTTCGCTTCTTCTCTTCGCGTCTCAATTTACTTTTTTCTTTTCTCTTTGCGTTCCGTTCTTCAATTATTTTACCGATGTATTCAAGGGGTACCTGTTCGATGCCATAATAGCGCAATTGATTTTTTGCGCGGCATTCTTCCAATGTGCCGCGACGTTGTCCCTTTCGCAATGGGTATATACTGCATGATATGGACATTTTATAATGTGTGTATATAATATATACATTACACTAAATAATGCGCATTTACATACTTGAAATAAACAGACACATTTACGAATCCGCCGATGACTTGGCGGATTGGATTACCAAATCGAAGGGATACCCTCCCATTTTGGAAAAACGAAAGGTTGGCAGTATATTATACGCCATATACAAATATATACCATATGGTGCACCACCTGAAAAATTTAAGAGAATTTTTAAAGACCGCGGAACTGCCGAAGTATGGGGCTATTAATTCATCATCACAAGTTTTATCCCCTTCTTTGTGTCAATTGTGTAATAACTCGCCGTTTTCTTTGGTTTAATCAATCTGTATCTTAAATAATTTTCTGTTTTGTGCACCTTCTTTATGGGATCGTATCCATGTCGGCGCAACCATTCCCTCGCCTCTTTCGTTGTGTACATTGAATTATCGAATAGTACAGAGTGCACGGGCATATAAATATACACGCGAAATTTTAATTACATCCAATCATAGCAACGTGAACATAATATATTCACGTTGCCCTTCAACACGGGGGTATTTCATGTTTTGCCACGTTCCGAATGTTTAATAACTAAATTCAATATCGACCGATAAAGTCCCACCCATGCACAAGATGGGCAAATTGTCGATTGATTTAAACGTTAATGTGATGCTGTCAATTGGAGAACGTGGATTAATGTCAAATGCTTTACTGTAATAATTTTGTTCCGTGTAATTGTTTCCGTATAAGTTCCATTGTCCCAAACGCATAATGTAACAAATTGACGTTTGCGACCCGTTCACGATGGAATACGATAAATTAGACGATAAGCCGGATAATTCAACGGACACCTCATTACCCAAGTAATCAATTTTTGCGGTTCTGTCTCCTGCATGTGTACCTGTTCCGGAAAATGTGCGATTTGCTCCCGTAAATCCCAACACGTCCCAAAATAACGACATTGTGCCCTCTCCTATTCCATCCTCTATAATGGGGTTTAATCTCATCGTCATTGTTTCCGCTGGGTTAATTAATTGTGTTTCGTCAAATCTAAAAAAAACAATACCAAGCGCTGAATTAGTAAATAAATTAAATCCATCATTTACATTCGTGAAATGGTCCGAGAATTCGGGCGTTTGTCTGATGGCGTCGCGTATATTGCTAACTGTATATGCGCCATCCGATAATCGTATCTGTATCCAATTTGTGCCTCCATCAAATGAGAAATCGAACACAGATGTTATAATCCTGTTACTTCCACCATCCCATGATACTATATTAGGGATAAGACGCGGCACACTTAAACGGCTGCATCTCATCGTGAATTTATAGTTTTTCGCATTGTCAAATTGTATCGGCTGCGAAAATCGGCAAACACCAGACGGATTAAACACCGTTCCCGTATCCGATTTCTTCGTGTACGTTATTATCAACGTCGGCATATATATATGTACCGCAAAAAAATAACATCATTAAATATATAATCATATCATGGAGGAAGAAATTGAAGGAGAACGCCCCGCTCAAAGTTTTTATACTAGTGTGAGAAATAAATTAAAACGTGCTGGATTAACAAAGGACAAAATTGACGCCCTCATGGTAAATGTAAACTTTAAAATAATAAATGACCGTTATATGCCATTTTTAGGTAATAAAATGTTACTAACTTACGATTATTTAAAGAATTACAATATCGGACATGTTGACAGACCATCATATACTCCTTACGTTACCGCGCTAATAAACGCATATAACCAATCAAAAGTTCCGAGTACATCAACTGAAAAAATGGATATTGAAGGGATGATGGAAGGGGATAAGCCGAGTACATCAAAGGATCCACATAAAACAATACAGGAAATACTCGAACGGATTATTCCCCGTAGTAAAAAAGACGCGGAAACTGGTATTATCATCGACCCCGAAACAAATGTCGGGGCAACTGTTCGAAATTATTTATCAGGAAAGGATGTTATAAGCGAAATTAAGGCGCTCGACTTAAATAATGGCATTTCTGACAGTGGGCGCGTTCGTTTGAAAATTGCAGCCGAGGCATTAACGACAGAACCCGAAGACCCGCGACACATTGGGTTACCTCAATTTCGCGAAATTGTCAAAAATATCGCAGCGGAAAGATTGGGGAGGTATGGAGTTCCGATATCATCGCGTGCATTAGGACGCAATGATTTTTTAAAATTAGAACAAGAACTCGGACACAAAATTAAAATAAGAAAAAGAAGATATAAGTAATTATTTTAATCCAAATGCAGCCACTATTTCATCGGTTGCATCACCTTTTATTTTTTTATTTAATATTTCAATCGGTTCATCATATGGGTATTGTTCCCATATGGCGGCAGTCAATAACGATATCCACCCGCAGGTGTTCGCATTGATATTTTGCGATTTCTTCGTAATTATGTGTATATTGTCAGGATTTGCAACTGATGCGCTCAAATTTTCAATTATAATATCGTTGTTATCTCTGTCATTATTTGGTCCCAATGGGTCAAACACGTAAATATTTCCTTGGCGCTTACATACTGTAATCCAATGTATACCTTGCCCCTTTGACACATCAGTATTTACGAGGAACACATCACCGTTACGTATCCCCTCGGGGATTGTATCCGCTGAATACCAACGGAATCCGTTACGTTCGATGTCTTCGGATGTGATTAAATTTTTGTCACCTTTCCCATCTATTCGTTGATATTGTTTTACTTTTTTAACGATTGGTGCACTTTCATTTATCTTGTCACCCTGACGGACTTTATGCCTGTCAACCATGCGGGCAAGTTGCGCGCCCCGTTTCCCGTTGGTGTTGTCCCCGAACCTTTTTTTTTTCTGGGACTGTATCCCTTCATGAATTGCCCGTTTTTTCGTCGTCCTAATCCGATAGGTATTGGTGATGTTGTTGATTTTTCAGATTTGGGAATTGGGCGCTCATAAAACGGCTCTTCTCGTTCTTCTACTTCTTCCTCACGTGGTAATTCCGTGTCGGGTTCGTATGTTGAAATTCCCGATGTTTTCGATTGTTTCATTAATTCGGCGGGTTCTTCATATTTGTTTCCATATTTGTTAAGTTTTTGTTTAACATAACTTTCCCCATAATCAAATGCTTTACTTGTTGCCCTTTTAAATGGGTCTTTGAACATTTCGACCTTTTGGAGTGGTTCCCATTGAAATATTTTATCGATCAGATTTTCAACGCCACTCTGTGCATACTTCCGCAAATGTGGGATATATTCCGAAAGTTTCGGCAATGCCTTTTTTAATGCCATTTTCGCAAACTTTTTTAATTTTTCCAAGAATGCAGCGCCTCCTTGTACACCTGCGCCTTCTTTGTTCGCTGCCTCTTCGACGAATGCATCAGTTAATACTTTAATTGCATCAGATGAACCCGCACCGATACTTTTACCGATATATTGCATCATTGGAAGTCCTGCAGTCACATATGGATTTTTGGCGCCCGCTCCTGTGGGATAAATCCCTGCTGCTTTAACTTTTGATGAATTGCACACTCCGCGCGGTATCATCTTCTGCGTTATTTTAGAAGACAACCCAGCGGCAAGTTTCGGGGTTAATCCGTAACCTTTCACAAGGGCACGCGTTCCGTATTTGTGTAGTCCTTTCCTTAATCCACTCCAAAAAGCACCAGAGCCCGAACTTAAAACCTTTTCTTCTGTTTTCGTCATTTCTGGCATCATTTCATTTAATGCGCATCTCATGCGCGCACCTGCTCCTTTTGCTCCCATTTCTTTTAATCTCCTTCCGCTTCCCTTCTTTTTGAACAATCCAACCAGTCCACTAACCAATGACGGCAAAACGCCACCCGCCAATGAACCAAGAAGAGGGAGAAGTGGGGCAATCGCAAAACCGCCCGCTTGACGCGTTGGTGCTGATAACTCACCGTATCCCATGCCTTTAACGTATCCCTTTTCGAGGTCCTTATCAAGGTTGCGCATGGATGAAAATTTAGGGTCAATGCGCTTCAATAATCCTATTTCTTCGGGGCTCAGTCCTCTGTCGCTTTCTAATTCGTCCCATTCTCTGGCTGTCATATGTTTATGTATATATTCAATTATTATTATTTTTTTTTGAAATGATAATAATTAACTAAAAATTAAATGTACGTAATATTAAACTAAAATTTGATTTACGGCGCCCGATGCCTCAATCTCAAATAATCTTATGGTGTATGCAAGTGATGTTATATTTGTCATATAACCCGCTGATGTGCTCGCTTGTGCGCGAATAATTAAATCGGCTACTTGTTCCTCAACATGTATCTGTTCGCTGTATGGACAAATATATAAAAATTGGCATGTGCGCGACATCGATATCGCCGACATCGGCAAAGTGTCCGACCTATCACCCAAACGGTGGGTTGAAAGCAAAAACTGCGTGATGTATTCATTTATACGTGGTGAAAAAGTAGCATCTGAACCTGTCGCCAGAATTAACGGGCTCGTTGGGTAAACAATATTTGAACCCCATGACACCGAAAAATTTGTTAATCCACTTGTCCCGTTACCTGTGTCTGTGAAATTATTTGTTAATTGTGTTGCTGTTCTCTTTGTTAACACCAATTGCCCACTGTTTCCTCCTGTGTCGACTATATCACCCCCATAATTTACTGAAGTCGCAGCAATCGAAAATAACATTAAACTATGCAAATATTTAACATTTGTCATAACAAGGCTATTACTTCCGTCATATGTGAAATTTCGATGCACTGGGTGGATAAAACTTAAAATTTCGCTTTTTGCTGTATCCTTCTTTTCAATTGCGATTTGTGTCTGTTGGGCAACTGATATATTGGTGCTGGCAATTTGGAGAGTTGCGCCCACACAATAACCACCATCCACATTCGGGGCCTGCCCGAATATGTTAATTCCCTTTTCCGTATTATTGGACATAAATTGAATTTCAATTTTTATGTTACGTACCAATGTATTTATGCATATAGGGGCGTTTTTCATACAAAAGAAATCATATAATGGCATGTACATATAATGAACCTTATTTTCAAGACCAGCACCGCAATAATTGGCGTGTCGCTGTAATGCTGAACCTGTGCCTGCTGCAGCCGGAGGGGCATATGTATCCTCATCTGAAAATGCAGGATGGAATACGAACGGCAACGTGTCAAACGCATCCTTTGCGTATGTCGTCAGTGCATGCGCTGTAAAGTATTTTAAATAATTATTTTCGATTGTTACAATACTTGTACCATTTATATAAAGCGCACAGCCACGAATAACGGAACCGAGCCAGTTCCAACTTGGATAAGAGGCTGCGTTACATGCTACACCTACACCTCCATTAAACACAATTCCAAATTTAAGGCATGACTGACTTAAATTAACTTTTGTTCCTGTATTTTGAGAATTATACACAAATGACATTTTGGTATTTGTGCATGTTGACGAAGTCATCGGTGTCGCTGCCGTTCCCATTACTACACCCTCAGATGGGGGGACATCGAGTAAAACATTACTGTTTGTGTCGTTCGCGATACTAATTTGGCGTCCTTTCAATGCCAATATATTATTAGGTACCGGTTCAAACAAATCGCGTCTTGCCGTCATTGGTTATATTGTTATATAATTGGTGCAATAAAATATATTTTTTTGTCGAAAATATATTTTGATGTTATTTAAAATTAATTATTTATGTCCACGAAAAATAAACTTTCTACATATCGCATGTTCACGATGCGGGCGCTGTCATTGATACAGTCAAATTTTTAATTGCATCGGCGGGCTCGAACAATGCAATCATACGCGCGAGAGTAATTGAAACACGACGATTTTATCAATTGTTCTAACTTTTCATTCGTATTTATAAACTCCTCCGTCTGGTGTTATCGAAAA
>Ga0105097_10000539_pt1 | contig 17289 bp, 17 predicted proteins | sample PPLLak12cMay2015_FD_87035 | JGI IMG/M metagenome (GOLD analysis project Ga0105097, IMG submission 87035) | Freshwater sediment microbial communities from Prairie Pothole Lake near Jamestown, North Dakota, USA - PPLs Lake P7 Core (1) Depth... | ecosystem: Environmental > Aquatic > Freshwater >...
CAGGCACTGTTGGACATGGCCTGATGCGGCCAACGGGCCGTCGCGGTTAATATTTTTTGCTTGTGCTCGAATCGCCGTTTTGATATCAATTAAAAGATAACACGCTAAAATCGGCGTGATACCGACTTTCTGCTGAGCATTGGCATTCTTTATTGGAATTCTTTATCGGTGCGGTTCGGGCCGCTGAAATCCGTGCGTGCGAATCCTCTGCCGCGGAAACCACCAGCCGTTATCCGCTGCACCCGAAGATGAGACCACGGTGAAGGTGGAATGTTGGCGACGTCGTCGAGAAATGGGGCGCTATGTCTTTTTTTGACGGACTGTTGGGAGTTTTTTCGAATGATCTGGCTATCGACCTGGGGACGGCCAACACCTTGGTTTATGTAAAGGGCAAGGGCATCGTTCTGAGCGAACCGTCCGTGGTGGCCGTCAGCACGATCCCCCGGGCCAAGAGCCGGGTCCTGGCGGTCGGCATCGAAGCGAAGAAGATGCTCGGCAAGACCCCGGGCAGCATCGTCGCCATCCGGCCGATGCGCGACGGGGTCATCGCCGACTTTGAAGTCACCGAAGCCATGCTGCGGCACTTCATTCACAAGGTGCACAACCGCCGAACCTTTGTCCGGCCGCGCATCATCATCGCCGTGCCTTCCGGAATCACCCAGGTTGAGAAACGCGCCGTGCGCGAGTCGGCCGAATCGGCAGGCGCCCGGGAGGTTTTTCTGATCGAAGAGCCGATGGCCGCGGCGATCGGGTCGGGGCTGCCGATCACCGAGCCGACCTGTAACATGGTCGTGGACATCGGCGGCGGCACCACCGAGGTCGCCGTCATCTCGCTGAAGGGCATCGTCTACAGCCGGTCGGTGCGGGTGGCCGGCGACAAGATGGACTCGGCCATCATCCAGTACATCAAACGCAAATACAACCTGCTGATCGGCGAGCGTACCGCCGAGATCATCAAGACCACCATCGGCAACGCCTACCCGGATCCGCAAAACCTGGAAACCATCGAAGTCAAGGGCCGTGACCTGGCCTCCGGCATCCCCAAAATTCTTTCCATCGACTCAGAGGAAATTCGTGTCGCCATCTCTGAGCAGATCGACGCGATCGTTGAAACCGTAAAAATCGCGTTGGAGCAAACCCCGCCGGAGCTGTCCGCGGACATCGTCGATCGAGGGATCATTCTGACCGGCGGCGGCGCGCTGCTTAAGAACCTGGACAAACTGCTGCGGGAAGAGACCAGTCTGCCGATCACGGTGGCGGATCGGCCGCTGGAAACGGTGGCGCTGGGTTCCGGAAAAGCGCTCGATAATCTCGACCTACTCAAGGAAATCGTCATTCATTAACCGGTCTTATGTTCTCCAGAAAGACGGTTTTAATCCTGGCCGGGATACTGCTCCTTACCGTGAATCTCGTCATGCTGGCGGTCACGACCCGGCGCCCGGCCGCTTCGGGACTGGGGCGAGTGATGATCGCCTTCGTCGCTCCGTTTCAGGAAGTGGCCACTCGAGTCGTGAAGACCATCCAAGATGGCTGGTGGAACTATTTCTTTCTGGTATCCGTAGCCCATGAAAATCAGCGGTTGTTGAAGGAACTCGGAACATCTCGGCAGAAAATAATCCAGCAGTCCGAGTTGGAGTTTGAAAATCAGCGTCTGCGGGAGCTTCTCGGGTTCAAACGCTCCTTGCCGTCCCCTGTCATCGCCGCCGAGATTATCGGCAAAGATCCTTCCGCCTGGTTCAAAACCGTCATCATTGACAAGGGCAGCACCGACGGTCTGCGCCGGGGCCTGCCGGCGGTCAGTCCCCTGGGCGTGGTGGGGCAGATTATTGAGGTCTCCGCCCGCCAATCCCGGCTGATGCTGATCATCGATCGGAACAGCGGCGCCGACGCGCTGGTTCAGCGGACGCGGGCGCGCGGGATCGTGAAGGGGACTTCGCAGGACGATTGCTATCTGGACTACGTCCTGCATGCCGACGATGTGAGGGTCGGCGATTTGGTCGTTTCTTCCGGTTTCGACGGGGTGTATCCGAAGGGCCTGCTGATCGGCACTGTCACCGCCGTCGATTTCAAGGGCGGCGATTTTTTCAAGGATGTGCAGATCACCCCGGCGGTGGATTTCGACAAGCTTGAGGAGGTCCTGATCATTCTGGAGTCTTCCCCGCCCCCCGCCAGGGTGCACTGATGAATTATTTCATCTACATCACCTGCGGCCTTTTCATGGTCATCTGTCAGACAACCGTGATTCCGCGTCTGGCGTTTGTCGGTTATCTCTTCGATCTGGTGCTGCCGGTAGTGATCTATCTCGCTGCGTTTCGGCCGTTGCATGAGGCACTGCCCTTCACCGTGTTTCTGGGAGTGCTGATGGATAATCTGTCCGGCGGACCTTTCGGCCTCTATCTGACATCGTACGTGTGGCTGTTTATCGCGGCGCGAACGGCAGCCACGGTCGTAAGGGCCGAGAACCCGATCATGATCGTGTTGATTCTGATCGGTGCCGTCGCGACTCAAAATGCGTTGTTTTTTGCGATTCTCGGCGCCTCGGGCCAGGGACACTTTTCCGGGAGTTTCGCGGTGCGGGTCGTTACCGAGCAGATCGGTTGGGTATTGCTGGTCGGGCCGTTCCTGGCATGGGGCATCCGTGCGGCCCACCGGTACTCATCGAAGCGAGCCAGAAAGACCACGATCGGGTCGGCACCCAACTGACCTGGACGTCGAACCTGTCGCGAAGCGGTTGGACCTGGAGAGACCCATGGAGCGATTCTTCAATACGGAAGAACAGGACGGATACAAGCCGCGGATCGTCGGAGTGATGCTGACGGTTTTGGCCTTGTTCGTCGGGTTGCTCCTGCGGTTGATCTACCTGCAGGTGGTCATGGGCGAAGACTATTACCGGCTGTCCATGAACAACAGCATCCGGCTGCAGGCGGTGGATCCGCCGCGCGGATTGATCCTGGATCGCCACGGGACCCGGCTGGCCGAGAACCGGCCATCGTTCGACGTGAACTTCACTCCGAAAGACGCTGGAGATGTCGGGCAGGTGCTTTCGGAGTTGGCCGGGTATTTGCAATCGCCGGTCGATGAGTTGCTGTCCAAGGTCAAGCATAGCCGGGGCTTGGCGGCATTCAGACCGGTGCTGCTCAAACAGGATATCGGCAGAGATGTGCTGGCGGCGGTCGAAGCCCGCCGGGTGGACCTGCCCGGGGTGTCCGTGCAGGTGCGGCTGCGCCGAAACTATCTTTATGGGATGAACGCCGCGCATGTCATCGGCTACCTCGGCGAAGTCAGTTTGGAAGAGCTTAAAAGCGGTGATCACCCGAGTCTGCGCAGCGGAGACGCCATTGGGAAATTCGGAGTCGAACGAACCTATGAAGACTATCTGAGGGGCGAACCCGGCGGACGGCAAGTGGAAGTCAACGCGAACGGCCAGGTCATGCGGGTTCTGCAGACGGTCTCTCCGCGGCCGGGGCGCAACGTGTTCTTGACGATCGACCGCGAGCTGCAGCAACGCACGGAGGAGCTTTTAGACGGAGTGCCCGGCGCGGCGGTTGCCGTCGACCCGTCGAACGGCCACGTTTTGGCGCTGGCCAGCGCGCCGGGGTTCAACCAGAATTTGTTTGTGAGCGGAATCGCGCCGGACGCCTGGGAATCGCTGATTTCCAATCCCTTTCGTCCGCTGGAAAACAAGGCCATCCAGGGCGAGTACCCGCCGGGTTCCACGTTTAAAATCGTCACGGCCCTGGCCGGACTGGAAGAAAAAGCCATCGACGAGACCACGGTTTTTGACTGCGCCGGGTCACTGCATTTTGCCGGGCGCGATTACCGTTGCTGGAAGAAGGAAGGGCATGGCCGCGTCGACGTTCGCCGGGCGCTCTCCGAATCCTGCGACGTTTTTTTCTATCGCACCGGCCAGCGTCTCGGTGTCGATCGGTTGGCCTGGTACGCCAAGGCCTGTGGCCTGGGCGCACGCACCGGGATCGGGCTCGACCAGGAGTCACGCGGCCTGATCCCGTCCTCGACATGGAAGAAAAAGCGATACGGCGTACCGTGGCAGGAGGGTGAGACCCTGTCGGTGTCCATCGGCCAGGGTTACAACCTGGCCACCCCGTTGCAGATGGCGCTGCTCACCGCAGCGGTTGGCAACGGAGGCATCCGCCGCCGACCGCTCATATTACAGCGCGTGGAAACGGTGGAGGGAGATGTCATTTTCCAGGCGGCCCAGCAGGAAGCCGGGCGCCTGCCGGTCAGCCCCCGAACGCTCAAGATCGTGCAAGAGGGCATATGGTCGGCGGTGAACGGCGAACGCGGCACAGCCCGCCGGGTGCATCTGCCCGACATTGAAATCGCCGGGAAAACTGGCACGTCTCAGGTGGTCGGCCGCAAGGACAGAGGCGACGACTACACTCCTCCGCACCTCCGGCCGCATGCCTGGTTTGTCTGCTACGCGCCGGCGGGAGCTCCGAAACTGGCGGTGGCCGTGGTGGTGGAAAACGGAGAGCATGGGTCGAGCGCAGCCGGCCCCATCGCGCGCGAAATGGTGAGGACGTATCTGCGCAAAGTCCCGGACGGCCAGCGGTTGGCCGGCGATGGCGTGAAGGTCGTCATCGGCGGTAACGGGTAATCAATATGATTGATCGTCGTCTCATTCATAATTTCGACTGGGGTCTTCTGCTGATTGTCCTGTTGTTGGGGGCAGCGGGGCTGACGACCGTTTACAGCGCCGTCACGGCCGATCCGCCGCCCGCCGCCCAGAAGGTTCTTTTCTACAAGCAACTGATCTGGTTCACGCTGGGATTCATCGTTATGACGGCGTCCTTTTCGTTCAGCTATCGGGTGCTGGAACGCTGGGCCCATCCCCTTTACATCGTCTGCGTCCTGTTGCTGCTGGGGGTCGTGGTCTTCGGAAAGCTCGCGGGGGGCTCTCGACGCTGGCTCGCGCTGGGGCCGATTCACCTTCAGCCTTCGGAGCTGATTAAGATCGCCATGGTCCTCGTGCTGGCCAAGTACTTCTCGAAAGGCTCCGACCCGCGCGGTTTCATCCTGAAGGAGTTGATACGGCCTATGTTGATGACCGGGCTGCCGTTTGCCCTGATTGTCATCCAACCCGACCTCGGCACCGCCGGGCTGGTAGCGTTGATCGCTGTGACGATGGCCCTGTTCGTCAAAGTCGAACGGCGGGCGCTCATCCTGCTGGTGGCCTTCGCGGGTGCGACGATTCCTTTCGTCTGGTCTTTGCTGAAGGATTACCAGAAACAGCGCATCCTTACGTTTCTGAACCCGGATCAGGACCCGTTGGGCGCCGGCTATCACATCATCCAATCCAAGATCGCGATCGGCTCCGGAATGATCTTCGGCAAGGGATACCTGCAGGGGACCCAGAATGCACTCTCGTTCTTGCCCGAAGAACATACGGACTTCATCTTTTCGGTGCTGGCGGAAGAATGGGGCGCCGTCGGATCGATGGTGGTGCTCCTGCTGTTTCTGGTGCTGATTCTCTGGGGACTGAACATCGCCCACCGCTGTCGAGATCCCTTCGGCAACATCTTGGCCATCGGGATTACGGCGCTGCTGGCCTGGCAAGTCATGATCAACATCGGGATGACCATGGGACTGATGCCCGTGGTGGGCGTGCCGCTCCCCCTGATTAGCTACGGCGGCTCTTCTACGCTGACCGTTGCGATTTGCATCGGCTTGCTGATGAACATCAGCATGCGCCGTTTTCTGGTGGAATGAACATGCGGGCAACTCCTCAAAAGCACTCAAACCCGGCTCGATGGGGGTTGGAAAAAACCTTTGACAAGCCTTCGATGCGATGCTATAGACCGCGCATTTCCGGTTGGTCCCAGGTGAATATCTGACCTTACAGTCTGCTTAGGTTGTGGAATGGAGGTGGGTTTTATGGGCTACCTTACTGTGCGCTGGAGTCGGTTTCACGCTGCGGTGCTCTTGTTCGTCGGAATTTTCACCGTTGATTTAATCCCCTCCGCACTGGCCTCCAGCGAAGGCGGCGGCGTCACTGTCGTTCCAGACTGGTCGGTCAGCATCCAAGTCGTCAACTTCCTGTTCCTCATTTTTGTTTTGAATCTGTTGTTGTTTCGACCCATCCGTAAGATTCTTCAGGAACGCCGTGAAAAAATCAAAGGCATGGAATCCGCCATCGACAATACTAGCAAAAGCATTGAAGAGAAAAATGCGGATTTTGATCGGGCAATTCGGGATGCGCGCGCCAAGGGGCTGAAAGAGAAAGAGGCTCTAGTTAAGCAAGCCGAAGAAGAGGAGCGCCGGCAGATCGAATCGATCAATTCCAAAGCGCTGGCCGAGTTGGAAGAGATCCGGAGGAAAGTTCGCGATGACGCCGAAAAGGCTCGCGAGGCCTTGCTGCCGCAGATCGGGGTGTTTGCCAAAGAGATCACGCAGAAAATTTTGGGGAGGGCGGTGTAATGAAATCTCCGAGTTCTGGCCAGCAGGGCTGTTTTCTTCGCAGCGGCCTGCGCCGGGCAGTAACGGGTGCGGGGTGGTTTTTTTTGATATCGTCGGCCGGCGCAGCATGGGCCGCCTCTGGCGGCGATGGCGGCCACGGCGGCCTCTCCAGCTCCGACTGGTACCGGATCATGAATTTTGCGGTTTTGGCACTGGCCCTGGTCTTCTTGCTGCGCAAGCCCATTCCGCGTGCGTTGAACAGCCGCGTGCAAGGCATTCAGAATCAATTGAACGATCTGGAGGCGCGGAAAGCCGAAGCCGAAAAGCGGCTGGCCGAGTGCAACCAGAAGTTGGGAGAGCTTGAAAAGGAAGCCGGCCGCATCGTGTCCGATTACATTCGCCAGGGCCAGGACGCTAAAGCTCGTATCCTCAAAGAAGCCGAATCGGCCGCTGAAAAGATTCAAACCCAGGCCCGCCGGAACATCGAGCACGAATTCGAGCAGACCAAGGCACGGTTGCAGCGCGAGATCTTTGAACAGTCATTGGCCAAGGCCGAAGCACTGCTGAAGCAGAACGTTACGGCCGCAGATCAGTCCAAACTGGTCGAGGATTATCTCCAGAAGGTGGTGGCATCATGAAGAACTTAGCGATTGCCAGACGCTATGCAAAAGCCCTGCTGCTGATCGGCCAGCAAGACGAACAGACCGAACGCTACCGCATAGAGCTGCAAACGGTGGCGGCGCTCGTGACGGGAGACCACCGATTGGAGCAGGCCATCACCAACCCGTTGTACGACAGCGCGGCGCGCAAACGGGTGCTGCAGTCGCTGATCGGCCGGTTGGCTCTTTCCCAGGCAGTGGAATCGTTTTTAATCCTGCTCTTCGACAAAGGCCGGATGGCGTTTTTAGGTGCCATCAACGACTTCTATCAGAAGCTGGCGGATGAGCTGAAAGGCGTAGCCCGGGCGACGGTAACCTCGGCTGGCGAGCTCTCTTCGGATGCGGTTGAACGCATTCGATCTGCCTTGTCGAAACGCACCGGTAAGGACATCGTCCTGGAGGTGAAACAGGACCATAGCCTGATCGGCGGACTGGTCACGCAGATCGGCGATCTTGTGTTGGACGGCAGCATCAGGACGCAATTACTCAACATGAGAGAATCTTTAAAAAAGGGTGAGGGTGCCTAATGGAACTGAGAGCCGAAGAAATAAGCCAGATCATCAAAGAGCAGATCACGGACTACGAAAAGAAGGTGGAGTTGAGTGAGACCGGCGTCGTCCTGTCGGTCGGCGACGGGATCGCACGGGTTTACGGCCTGGAGAAGGTCATGGCCTTGGAACTGGTGGAGTTCCACGGAGGGATCCTCGGTCTCGTGCTGAACTTGGAGCAGGACAACGTGGGTGTCGCCGTCATGGGCGAAGACATCCATATCAAGGAGGGCGATATCGTCAAACGTACCGGCCGTATCGCCCAGGTTCCGGTCGGCGAGGCCGTTCTGGGCCGGGTGCTGACATCCACGGGCGAGCCGCTGGACGGCAAGGGCCCCGTTCCGGCCAAGGAGTTCAGACGCGTGGAGATGGTGGCGCCGGGCGTCATCGCGCGCAAGAGCGTGCACGAGCCCTGTTACACCGGGTTGAAGGCCGTTGATGCCATGACGCCGGTCGGGCGCGGGCAGCGGGAGCTGATCATCGGGGACCGCCAGATCGGCAAGACCGCCATCGCCATCGACGCCATCCTCGCCCAGAAGGGCAGCGGCATTTACTGCATCTATGTTGCCTGCGGTCAGAAAAAGTCCACCGTGGCCCAGGTTCATGCGATTTTGGAAAAACACGGCGCCATGGAATACACCACCATCATCGCCGCCTGCGCCAGCGACCCGGCCACCCTGCAATTCATCGCCCCCTATGCCGGCTGCGCCATGGGGGAATACTTCCGGGATATCGGCAAGCACGCGCTGATCATTTACGACGATCTGTCCAAACAGGCCGCCGCCTACCGTCAGGTGTCTTTGCTGCTGCGCCGCCCGCCGGGCCGCGAGGCCTACCCGGGGGACATTTTTTACAACCACTCACGGCTGCTTGAGCGCGCGGCGAAACTTAGCGACGATCTGGGTGCTGGTTCCCTCACCGCACTTCCGATCATCGAAACCCAGGCTGGTGACGTGTCCGCCTACATTCCCACCAACGTTATTTCCATCACCGACGGGCAGATCTACCTGGAACCCGGCCTATTTTTCGCCGGGGTGAGGCCAGCCATCAACGTGGGACTTTCAGTGTCGCGCGTCGGCGGCGCTGCCCAGGTCAAGGCCATGAAACAAGTGGCCGGCACCCTGCGCCTGGATCTGGCTCAGTATCGCGAGCTGGAAGCCTTCGCCGCCTTTGGCAGCGACCTGGACAAGGCGACCCAGCGGCAACTGACCCGCGGTGCGCGCCTGGTTGAGTTGCTTAAACAGCCCCAATACCAGCCGCTGCCCATGGAGAAGCAGGTCACGATCCTGTATGCCGGCACCCGGGGCTTCCTGGACAAGTACCCGGTGAACGTGGTGGGCCGTTACGAAGTCGGCCTCTACAAGTTCATTGAGGACCGCTATCCTCAGATGTTTGCCACCCTAAAGCAAAAGCAGCAAATAGACGGTGACTTGGACAAGCTGATGACGGAGGTGCTCAACGCCTACGATACGGAGTTCAAGGAGACCGTCAAGTAGCAGAGGCGCAGCCGTCGTTGGAAGGCGTACGCAGTTTCCGAAAAACGGGACCTGAGGGCGGATCGGTATGGCAACTTTAAAAGACATCAAGAACAAGATCTCGGCAGTTAAGAAAACCAAGCAGATCACCAAGGCCATGAACATGGTGGCGGCATCCAAGCTGCGCAGCTCCCAGGCCAACATGGAGGGTTTCCGGCCCTATGCCCGGAAATTCGCTGAGGTTCTCGGCAGCCGCGCGGAACGGGCGGGCGAGGGGGCGAGCCCCCTGCTGGTGCCTAAAACGGACGTAAAGCGCATTCATCTGGTTCTGTGCACGTCCGATCGTGGATTGTGCGGCGGGTTCAACACCAATCTGATCGAAAAAGCCGAAGCGTTCATGAAGGAGAAAGCCGGCACCGGCATCGAATTCTCTTTCACCGCCTTCGGCCGCAAAGGGCGGAACTGGTGCCGGAAGGTAAAGACTCCGATCGTTTCCGAGCATATCGGGATCATGGGGACCGCCGTAAAATTCAACGAAGCCGCCACTCCCGGCCGCAAATTGGTGCAGGGATTCTTGGAAGGCGCCTATGATGAAGTCTATGTGGTCTACGCCGAATTCCTCAGCATGGCCAAACAGGTCCCCGTCCTGAAGAAGTTGCTGCCCATTCCGCCGATCGAAAAGGCGGAAACCGATTCGGGCAGCCTCGACCAGGGTTACCTGCCGGAGCATATCTGCGAACCCTCGGCGGCGGAACTGCTCGGCGAAATGCTGCCCCGCAACGTCTTCGTTCAGCTTTACAGCGCACTTTTGGAGACATCGGCGTCCGAGCACGCCGCCCGCATGCTGGCTATGAACAACGCCACCAAGGCCTGCAACGACATGATGGCCAACCTGACTCTGGTTTACAACAAAGCCCGCCAGGCGGCCATTACGGCCGAGTTGATGGACATCGTCGGAGGCGCCGAAGCCCTCAAAGGATAACGTTTGCCAACCGCGTTTGGATAGGAGGTCGTTCAATGGGAGAGAATATCGGTAAAGTAGTACAGGTCATGGGCCCGGTCGTCGATGTGGAGTTCGCGCAGGGCAAGCTGCCGACGATCTATACGGCGCTGACCATCAGCAACCCGGCCATCAACGATGAGGCGGACAATCTGGTCATCGAGGTGGCCCAGCACCTGGGCGACAATGTCGTGCGCACGATCGCCATGGACGTCACCGACGGGTTGGTGCGAGGCATGCCCGTGAAGGACACGGGCAACCCGATCCTGATGCCAGTCGGCAAGGCGGCGCTCGGCCGTGTGCTCAACGTCGTCGGGCGTCCCGTGGACGGCTTGGGTCCGGTGAGTCAGGAGAAGATGCGGCCGATCCACCGCGCCGCTCCAAAGTTCACCGAGCAGGACACCACCGTGCGCGTGCTTGAAACCGGCGTCAAGGTCATCGACCTGCTGGTTCCATTTCCGCGCGGAGGCAAGATGGGCATGTTCGGCGGCGCGGGCGTGGGCAAGACGGTCATCATGATGGAGATGGTTCACAATATCGCCATGCAGCACGGCGGTATCTCTGTCTTCGCGGGCGTGGGCGAGCGAACCCGCGAAGGCAACGACCTCTACCACGAAATGAAGGCCTCCGGCGTTCTGCCTAAGGCGTCGCTGGTCTACGGACAGATGACCGAACCTCCGGGTGCGCGGGCGCGCGTGGCCCTTTCGGGTTTGACCGAGGCGGAATACTTCCGGGATGAAGAGGGGCAGGACGTACTGATTTTTATCGACAACATTTTCCGCTTCACCCAGGCGGGTTCGGAGGTGTCTGCCTTGCTTGGGCGCATGCCTTCCGCCGTCGGCTACCAGCCGACCCTGGCCGTCGATCTCGGCGAATTGCAGGAGCGCATTACCTCCACCGACAAGGGATCGATCACCGCTGTGCAGTGCGTTTACGTGCCGGCCGACGACCTGACCGACCCGGCTCCGGCTACCACCTTTGCGCATTTGGACGGCACGGTGGTGTTGTCCCGGCAAATTGCCGAGTTGGGCATCTATCCGGCGGTAGATCCGTTGGACTCCACTTCGCGCATCCTAGATGCCAGCTACATCGGCGAAGACCATTATCACACGTCCCGCGTTGTGCAACAGATCCTGCAGAAATATAAGGAGCTGCAAGACATCATCGCCATTCTCGGGATGGAAGAGCTTTCCGACGAAGATAAGGTCACCGTCTCCCGTGCGCGGAAGATCCAGCGCTTTCTGTCGCAGCCGTTCCATGTAGCCGAGACCTTCACCGGTAAGGCTGGCAAGTATGTCAAGATAGAGGACACCGTCCGCGCGTTTAAGGAGATCTGTGAAGGCAAACACGACGACATCCCAGAGCAGGCCTTCTACATGAAGGGCGGCATCGAAGAAGTCGTAGCGGCCGCTAAAGAAATGGCATCCGCAGAATAATTTTGAGGTGGTGTATGGCTGGATCCATTCGACTGGAAATTGTCACGCCCGAAAAGACGGTCGTCAGCGAAGATGTGCAGATCGTTATGGCTCCGGGTGTACTGGGAGAGTTCGGTGTACTCATCGGACATACTCCTTTTTTGACGGCCCTCAAGACCGGTGTCGTGCGCTATTCTGACAGCCGGGGCGGCGAGCACATGGTATTTGTTAGCGGTGGATTTGCCGAAGCCTTGCCACAGAAAGTGACGATCCTGGCCGAGTCTGCCGAACGACGTCGTGATATCGATGTCGAGCGGGCTCGGGCGGCTTTGGAACGCGCCCAAAAGCGATTGGCTGAGCAGCGAAGTAAAGAGGAATTTGATTTTGTCAGAGCCCAAACAGCACTCCAACGGGCGCTGATTCGTCTGAGAATCGCTGAGAACCGCCCAATGCACTAGCGCTTTTTTGCCAAGAGCGGGTGGTTTTAAACATTGATATTTCGCCAGAGGGCAAGCCCGAAGGGTTTGCCCCCTTTTTTTGTGCGGCCTACGTATTTGAATCGTCGGGGGAAAGAACTGCCGATAAGTCAGTCCGAAGTTTGCACTGGCTGTCTCGGTTGATGAAAGGAAATTATGGACCGTTCGCTGGCTGTTGTCATTCTAGCTGCTGGACTTGGCAAACGCATGAAATCAAATCGAGCCAAGGTCCTGCATGAGGTGTTGGGGAAACCGATGGTTGTCTACGTGGTGGAGGCTGCTATCCCCGTTGCCCGACAAGCGGTGGTCGTCGTGGTGGGAAACCAGGCGGAAGAGGTGCGGCGGGTGGTGGCTTGCCGGGCGGAGGTGATATTTGCTCTCCAGGACCAACAACTGGGTACGGGGCATGCTGTGAAATGCGCTTTGCCCCATCTGCCTTCGATGTGCGAGGATGTTATGGTGTTATGTGGGGATGTGCCCCTCATCACGACAGCGACTCTGAAAGCCCTGGCGGATGAGCACATTCAGAGCAAACGGGATATCACCTTGCTGGCAGTGGATCTGGACCATCCCCATGGTTACGGCCGAATTCTGCTATCCCCTGACGGACACGTATCCGGCATCGTTGAAGAAGCTGACGCCAGCCAAGCGCAAAGGGCCATCCGGACGATCAACTCCGGAATTTATTGCATCAACCGTTTTTTTTTGGAGGAAGCGCTGCCGCGCTTAACCAACGCCAATGCTCAGGGTGAATATTACCTAACCGATATCGTTCGAATCGGCTACGAATCTGGGCGAAATGTCGGTGCGGCCTGGGCTCTATATCCTAACGAGATCTTAGGGGTCAACACCCCTCAGGACCTCGCCCGGGTGGAGGAGATTCTGGAGAAACGAACCGCCGATATGGCTTGACATTTAATAAGGTTGCGGATTACAGTAAAAATAATAATTTAGAGGGGACTCAGTCGATTGGAAAGTGATGCGCTGTTCAAGTCGTTTACCGAAATCGAGGCCAAGGTCGAAAAACTGATCGACCTATGCAGGTTGCAGCATACTGCCAATTCTGAGCTTCACCAAAAGGTTAGGCAACTAGAGGAGGAACTTCATCTAAAAAACGAGGCGGCTCAACGCCATGCAGAAGAAAAGACGTTGATTCGGTCGCGAGTTGACAATCTGTTGGCCAAACTAGAAGACCTGACCCGCTCTTAGCATGAGGCCGGCGGGGAATAGGTTCGGAGTGGTGGTTATTGGAACATTTTGTTACCATAGAACTCTTTGGGCAACCCTACACGTTCAAAGCCGACATCGAAGCTGCGAGAGCCAGGGAGGTGGCGGATCTTTTGGTTCATGAAGTGAATAAGATTCAGGACCAACATGCTGCCAAGATTCCACATATTTCCAAGCTGACGATCTTGATTATCACCGCCCTAGGCATGGCGCATCAGATCTTGCAGCTTAAAAAGGACACCGGCGAGATGGTTGGCCATATTTCAAATCGTTGTGAAGAATTGAATCGTATGCTTGACGAAGGAATGAATGCATTCGCATCCCTTCGGCATTATGGATAATTTGAACGTACCGAAACGCCCACTCCTTTAACCTCACCGCCTGCACCCTTGTCACCCAGTTCCGCGTCTTATGCGGATACCAGAGCGTCGATTTGCGCCCATGCGCCCCAAATTTGCCGGTTGGTTAGCTACAGCGCTCATACGCTAGTGTATCGGTCGCTTTAAATTTAACTCCGTCAAACAATTGGTCTTGTTATTCGGCGGGTCAAAAGGATCTAATCCCTGGAAATCAAGCAAATTCGGGCAAGATACGCCCTGGGAGACATATCATGATAAGTGAAGGAATCATTCTCGGGATCGTCGGCGTGATCGCCGGCTTTGTAGTGGCTTTCTGGATCAAGGGGCGTATCGTATCTCGGAAGGTGGAAGCGGCCGAGAAAGAGGCCGCCAGGATTACCGAGGAATCTCGGCACAAAGCCGACACGCTGCTTAAAGAAGCCGAAGTGCAAACCAAAGATATGCTTTTTAAATTGAAAAGCGATTTTGATCACGAGGCCAGGGAAACCCAACTGGAAATCAAGAAGCGTGAAGCGCGGTTAGTCCAGAAAGAGGAGGCCTTGGAGCGCAAGGTCGAACAGGTCGAATTCCGTGACCAAGATTTAAGCCGCCGAGAGCGGCAGGCCCAGAAACGCGAACAAAAAATTGAGGCTCGGGAGACAGAGTGCGCCACTCTGATCGATGAACAGAAAAGGCAACTGGAGCGAATCTCCGGACTGACCAGCGAGCAGGCTAAAGAGCTGCTCATCCGTGCCATGGAAAATGAGGCTAGATTCGAGGCGGCCAAGCTTGTCAAGAAAATTGAAAATGAAGCCAAAGAGGAAGCAGACAAGAAATCGAAGAAGATTATGGCCACCGCCATCCAGCGTTACGCAGCCGACTATGTTGCAGAACGAACAGTTTCAGTTGTCCCGTTACCGAACGATGAAATGAAAGGCCGGATTATCGGCAGGGAAGGGCGCAATATTCGGGCGCTGGAGGCCGCTACTGGGATCGATCTGATCATTGACGACACGCCGGAGGCAGTGATCTTGTCCGGATTCAACCCGGTACGTCGGGAGGTGGCACGCTTGTCTTTGCAACGGCTCATCTCGGATGGCCGGATTCATCCGGCGAGAATTGAAGACGTGGTCAAGAAGGTTGTCCTAGAAGTGGATCAGACCATTAAAGAGGCCGGGGAGCAGGCAGCCTTCGATTTGGGCATCCACGGTATGCACAACGAGTTGATCAAGTATATTGGCCGGCTGAAATTCAGAACCAGCTATTCTCAAAATGTTCTCCAGCACTCCATCGAAGTTGGATTTCTAGCGGGTATCATGGCCTCAGAGCTTGGGCTGAACACCAAGCTGGCGCGGCGCATGGGGCTGCTGCACGACATCGGCAAGGCCATCGATCATGAGGTCGAGGGGCCACATGCGATTATCGGATCGAAGCTTGCGAAAAAATACGGAGAAAGTCCGAAAGTGGTGCATGCGATTGCATCCCACCATGAAGATGTGCCGCCGAATTCGGTATACGCTTATTTGGTCCAGGCGGCTGATGGCCTATCGGGAGCCCGACCTGGGGCGCGCAAGGAACTGCTTGAAAACTACATCAAACGCTTAGAGGATCTGGAAAAGATCGCCAATGAGTTCAAGGGAGTCGCAAACACCTATGCCATCCAAGCGGGCCGGGAGTTGAGGGTTCTTGTTGAAAGCGACAAAGTGTCCGACGATGAGGCTGTTCTGCTTAGCAAAGACATCGCCCGCAAAATCGAGGAGTCGTTAAACTTTCCCGGTCAGATTAAGGTCACGGTGATTCGAGAGACGCGTGCGGTGGAGTTGGCAAACAAGTAACTATGGGTCTGCGCGAATATAAATTGAACATCAGAAAGTACTTGTTCCGAACAGCACCGCGCAGTTTTATAGCAAATGTTCAAGTTGTTCATGCACAAGCCCTAAATCGCCTCATGGTTGGATCCTCCGGCCCGTCGACGGAAAAGACTTTCGTTCAGTGCATGGGTTATAGCCGTGTGACCCACTTCGCCTCGATGGTGTGAGGGGTTCGCCGGATGCGACAACAGGGAAGGATATCTTTAAATGGCCAACCTGATTGATGTATTGAGAAGGCGTGGTTTCATCGATCAAGCTACGCACGAGCAGGAATTGATAGACTACTTTAGCTCGCATCGAGTGACCGGTTACATAGGGTTCGACCCCACGGCATCTAGTTTGCATATTGGCCATCTGGTGCCCATCATGGCATTGGCCCACATGCAGCGCGCTGGCCATCGGCCCATTGCCCTCGTAGGCGGCGGTACCGGATTGGTTGGGGATCCTAGCGGCAAGACTGAGATGCGTAAAATGCTGACGTTGGAGAATGTTGAACGTAATGCTGCCGGTATCAAGCAGCAATTGTCGCGGTTTTTAGATTTCGGCGAAGGCCACGCTCTCCAACTGAACAACGCCGAATGGTTGATCCCACTTGAGTACATCCCTTTTCTGAGAGATGTCGGCCGATATTTTTCGGTCAACCGCATGATCAAGGCAGAAAGTTACAGACTGCGACTTGACTCCGAAGAAGGGCTGAGCTTCATTGAATTCAACTATATGATCCTGCAGGCGTTTGACTTTTTAGAACTCGCCAGAAGGCATGACTGTCGCCTGCAAATGGGCGGGCGGGATCAGTGGGGCAACATCGTGGCTGGGGTCGAGCTGATCCGGCGAATGGACCAGAAGACAGCCTTCGGTATCACTTTTCCTCTCATTACAACCAGCAGTGGTGAGAAAATGGGAAAGACTGCCAAGGGGGCTGTTTGGCTGGATCCGGTGCGGACTTCGCCTTACGAATATTACCAGTATTGGGTCAATACGGATGACCGAGATGTGGCACGGTTCCTGGCTTTGTTCACCTTCTTGCCGCTGGAGGAAATCGCGGCCGTTGAATGTTTGAAGGATGGTGCCCTCCTCAATGCTGCCAAGACAGTCTTGGCTTTCGAGGCTACACGCTTGGCACATGGCCAGGAGCAGGCTCTATTGGCCATGCAGGCTGCCCGGCGTCTATTTGGCCATCGTCACCTGCCTTCAGAAATTCTTTCGTCCAGCGAGGTTCCTCGCGGAGAGACGGAAACTGACCCAAACGGTATTCCATCTTCAACAATTCCGTTGGCTCGGCTGGCAGCTGGAATCCCGGCGTTTAGGCTTTTTCACGATATCGGCCTGGCACCTTCTGGCGCCGCCGCGCGACGGCTTGTTGATCAGGGGGGCGCTTATGTCAATGGGAAGCGCATTGATAGCCATGAGCAGCTGATTACCGATGGGGACTTGTCCGATGAGGGCGCGCTGGTGCTGCGTTCTGGGAAGAAGCGATTTCATCGCCTGCGGGTTATAAAATAATTTAATTTTTTCCTTGACAAACAATTGGGACCCATATAAATATGCCTGGTTTTGTGACCGGCTGAATGGTTAGAACGTTTAAAAAAATAAAAAATTGGTTAAAAAAGTTCTTGACACATCAGCATAGGTTGGTATATTAAGAGAGTCGTTCTGCGGCTCCAAAGTTTTTAGGTCGCTGAAATAAGTTAATCATTTTTTTGATCTTTGAAAACTAAATAGTGGCGTCCGGTCGAGCTATAACTCCGTTAAGTTCATGTCGCTTTCTGGCGGCATGATTAAGTTAAAGTGGAGAGTTTGATCCTGGCTCAGAATGAACGCTGGCGGCGTGCTTAACACATGCAAGTCGCACGAGAACGCTTC
>Ga0105097_10000542_pt1 | contig 17272 bp, 37 predicted proteins | sample PPLLak12cMay2015_FD_87035 | JGI IMG/M metagenome (GOLD analysis project Ga0105097, IMG submission 87035) | Freshwater sediment microbial communities from Prairie Pothole Lake near Jamestown, North Dakota, USA - PPLs Lake P7 Core (1) Depth... | ecosystem: Environmental > Aquatic > Freshwater >...
AGTAGGTTTACAGGTTCGAATCCTGTCCTGACTACATGTAATAGGTGTTTATCTGTTCTACTTCATAGAATAGAGGCTTTTTGGTGAGGCATCAACCATACTTTTTTTCTAATACACTAATAATCAACTATTTATGAAAAATTCAACCATTCTATTGGCTATATTAGCCACATTGTTTGCTACATGGCAGACTATTTCTCTTCTTATTTGGGCATTCTCTGAGGATATGTCCTTTAGAAGTTCAGCTACAAGTGTGGGTGCAATACTCATTATGTTCCTATTTGGCTGGATTCCAGCTGTGATAGTAGCTATTGACCTAGACAAACAATTAGATAACTGATTAAATCAATTTTATGCTTAAGCCTGAACAAGTCACAAGACTTATTGGATGGTTCCATGTTATGGAAGAAAACGATCATCCTTATCCAGCAGATATAGAACTTCTTAAGGTGATTACTGAGATGTTAAAGGATGCCAAAGGACGTGAGTCAAAAGAGGTAATAACATTCAAACAATATTACAAATATCTTACGAAGGAATATATTCCTCAGATGGAAAAGTTACATGGAATACAAACATGGCTCTCAAAATCTGATCAGTAAAGCTTTATTAATCAATTAGTTATGCAAGATTTAAACATTGAAAGCAATATTAGGCGCATCATCACCACGGTGTGGAATGATGTAGCTTCCTATCCTAAGCTATCAGATGTATATCGTGTGACAGGACTCTGTGAACGCACATTATACAGATATGCCAAAAGATATGATCTGCCTCCTAGAAAACGTCTTATTAGAAACCTTAAAGAAACTGAATATGTTAAAAGACTTACAGAGCGCCATAAGCTCTAATCCATTCAACACACAACAGCTGTCTGACTATAATGAGGGAGAGGATATTCTGCCTGCCAGAATAGAGAACAAACTATTCATCATAGGACCCAATCACATCTGGGCTCCTAATGAAGAGATGGCCATGCATGTGGCTGAAATGATTGAGCAAGCCTGCTAAAAGATGTTTCATTATACGCATATAGGCCAAGCAATCACGCTCCTGTGTTTCTACATGGGAGCCTTTCTTTTTATTAATCAATTAAAAATCAATAAGTTATGTTAAAATTAATCTACACAGGTGTAACCATTGCGTTATCAACACCTATTCTTGGATGGAATGCTCTTGTCACTGTTATAATGTGGGACATCAAGTATTGGGATAATGCTTGTGAGCAAGTTAATAACCTTATAGACCCAAAATTATGAAAAAACTACTCCTATTAGCATTTATTGCTATATTTATGTTCCAGAGCTGTGCCACTAGTGGCTATGGTTGCAAAGGTAGAGCTAAAGAACCTACAGGCACCATAGGTAAAAGGTGGAAAGCCCTCTAATCTAATTCTTAACCCTTCAATACAATCAACATGAAAACTATCACACTTACTCCCAGAGAGTTCAATCTATTCAAAGCTTTGGCCAATCGCTTGCAAATCATATTTATGTACTCAGTAACTCATGGTGTTATCACCGTAGAGGCTGATGCATATGAACTCGAAGGGTTGGGTTATTAGTGTAACCAGGAGCAGCTCTGAAATATGGGCTGTTCCTTTTTTTATATGCTAAAGAGTATAAGAATGCACTATTATATGCATTCCATTGCATTTGCATATAATTTACTGCATAATGTGTCATAAAAGGCACTTTCTGGCTCATATTTGAGCCATATAAGTCACATTATAGCTCACAATTTAAACCCAACCTAATGAAAAAATTACTATTTCTGGTGCTAATTATAGCATCATCCATCACCACACATGCTCAAAAAACAGACATTGTGGTGTACAAAGCTTATCAAACCGAGTTTTACACTCATAGTCCATCTACAGACAAATGGAATCTGGAGACCAAGAATGAGGATGTAAACATTGACATTGTATTCTACAAGGATGTTATTAATGTCCAAGCTCACACGCCTACACTATTCAAACTGTACAAAGGCACACAAAAGTCCTTTGATAGAGAAACTATCTATGGGGTGACATTTGATGCTTATGAGGCTGTCAAAGAGATCACCTGTAGAGTGAATTACATATATGTCAAGAATAGCAATGATTTTGTTCTGAGTGTTGTATTTGAAGATGCAACGCTGGGCACTGTAAACCTGAGATATTATTGTAAAAGCAACTAATCTTGCCAAATCAGGAAGTAAATGCATGACATTTTCGGTAAAATTCATGCAAACGGTAATATGTAATATATTATAAATCAATAATTTGCACAACAAAAACCCCTAAAAACGCACAATTATGGCAATCAACACATCAGTGACTAAAAAGTCAAGCAGCAAGTATCCCAAACTTATGACAAGTAAGGACGATGGGTACGTTTATTTATTCATAGCAGACACTCTTGCTATTCCTTTAAACTGTCCAGATTATGTTAGAACAATGGATATTGAGGATGTGACAGACTGGAACATGGATAACTTTAAAGATTTTGATGGTTCAATCACCTTATCAAACTAATCTTATGGTGGGAACAATCTTTAGAAAGCATGTCGAGAGACATGAAGCTGGAGAAGCTGGTAAATCTCTGTACCAAACTTGGAAGGTGGTAACAGACCTAGGAGATGATGTGTATAGCTGCGTACGTGTAGATGATACACAAGATCCTATGGGTGCTGCTAGTCCAAAGAAGCGTACATTCAAAGGAAAAGACATTCTCAAGTACCTCAAAACCAAATAACACTATGCATTTCACCGTAGAACTCGTGCTTAAGAGCTATATGCCTAAGCAGCTTGAACCAGGAATGTGGTTTATTACAAAGCTTAATCCAGGCACCCTAAAAGAGTATTCAGAAATATGGGCCTTGGATAAGTTTCCTATAGAACCCATGGAAGAGTTCATAGCTAAAAATGGTGCTCCTGTTGAGCCCTATCTAATTTATGATGAACAGGTGGTAGCTGAACCACACGAGATTGGATGGTGGGATGATGGGCCTGAATTTGATGAGCTCAGAGATGTAGAGCTAAAAGATATCAATCTTATCATCAATGAATGGGATGGGTATGTGGACCTTGAGATAGACGAATGGGACTTTGCTCATGAGGAAGAGGTGAATCCTATTATCTATGCAGACAAGGTCACTGTCACTATTCCAGGGATGTATGATGAGGAAGAAGATGATGAGGATGAGGGTCCTTGGTTATGTGAGACTTGTAATGGTTCAGGATATGGTGCTACACCAGATGTAGCTTGTCCTGTCTGTCATGGAGAGGGAGAAATTTATCCTTCAGATGATGAAGAGAATATAGAAGAAGATAATTAACAACAACAAAACAAAAAGCATATGTTAAAGCACATTACAATTGAAAGGCTTCAAGAGATTGAGGCTGAAAGAGCACAAACAGAAACAGATCCCAACTTTAAGACATGGATGCATGAGCTCAGAGTGGGCACACTTTGCATTACGAAGGATGGGATCACTAGAGCACAACAAATGATGGCAGATTGGAATCAATCACCTTTAAACAAACATTTATGGGAGTAGATATTGCTGGGATCAATCCTCAAATAGTTGGGGAATATCCCAAAGAACCAGACTGGAAGACAGCCACAGATTATGAAAAAGAGATGTATTACAACTCTTTAGATCTATTTCATAGCAACAATCCTGGTGTGTATTTCAGGAGCAATTGGTGGGGTTGGAGACCAATCCACGCTATTGCAGACATGGCTATAAATGTGGCTGAGCTAGGCTATAGCACAAGCTTGTGGGGAGAAAACAGTGGTGGTGGCTTACAAACACAGGAGGAATGTGATGCATTAGCTGATGCAATTGAAGCATTTATGATACTAAACAACCGTAACATGCATGATGAGGATGACCGCTTTTATCTATGTTTAGGCTCTTGGACTGATTCTAGAGGTCAGTTCCTTGATGCAAAGAAGATAGGCAAGCTCAACGAGGATTATCCTGTAGGTACAATCCTATATAGAGGAGTGGTTGATTCTGAGGGTGATTTAGTATTTCCCTCACACAGTGCACCTCTGTATCACATCACCAATTTTGTCACCTTCCTTCGCAAATGTGGAGGATTTGAAATCTGGTAACATATGCCTACAGTAGACATCCCAGACAAAGTGTGTTCTCATTGTGGTGGTACTATATGGTATTATGAAGAAAAAAGAGATGTTTACAGTTGTAAACAATTAAAAAGAGAGAAGCACGCTGAATGGAGACACAAGAACATAGAGAAGTTCAGAGAGTACAGAAGAAATCACTACCACACAAAAGTTGATAAGAAAAAGCATTACGAGAACACTAGAAAAAGAGTACTCTTGAATCCTGAAAGAGAAAAATCATACAGACTAAAGTACTCTCGTAGTGAAAAAGGAAAACAGAAAAAGAAAGAGTATGCTCTTTTGCATCCTGAGGAAACTCGATTAGGAAAGAGAAAAGCAAGGGAAATAGCAGTTTGTAATCTCAAAGATTCTTATATGCGCAGTTTGTTATCAAGAAATTGTGAAGATATTTCATACAGTGATTCTACTCCAGAACTCATAGAATTAAAACGTAAACAATTATCACTCAAAAGACAAATTAAAGCACATGGCAAAGCAAATTAAAACAACTAATGTAACAGACGTTATTAACGTAACAAGAGACCTGGGTGACCAGCTCAACAACATGTTCCAAAAGAACAAGGATCTAAAGGTGGCAGGTTTAGCTCTAGTAGGCTATAGAACAGCCATTAGCGCAGCTAAAGCACAAGTGATCTACAAAAAGCTCACAGGTAATCCAGAAAGCATAGAATTCTTTAACTAACAATTAAATTCAACAAAATGGCAAGACCCAACTTCGTGTCCTTGACAAAACAGGACATTCAAGCATTAAAATCAATGATTCGTACAGGAGAGCCCGTTTATCAAATTGCAAAACGTATGGCTCCTCAGTACAATAGAACCACTGAGTCATTTATGGTTACACTGTACAAATTAGCCAAACAAACCCGCAAGATTGCTCAGTGGAATGGTGGAACAAGACGTACCAAAAGGAAAGCACAACCAGTAGCTGTAGAAACAGTAACTGCTTCTAAATCCACTACACCAAGAGTGGAGAAATATCCAGATCATATTAGAATCTACTTCTAAAACATACACTAATGAGAGCCACAACCCTTGTCGTTTACCGCTCCTGTTGGAGCCCAATAACACCTTTAGTCTATAGTGACGATAGTAATAATGAAAACGTGGATAGGTTGATTGAGGCTATTTTCAGAACTAAGAAGACTAAACGCTTAGTATTAGATAACAACAAAATGTACTACTGTCCATCAGATGAGTACAAGAGAATAGTTGTTAGACTGCGTAAATTTAAGTAAATTTGTTCCCCTCACAGAAATGTGGGGGGAGCTTTTAAAACAACAACATGGCAACAGTTAAAAGAACAACAAAAAAAGCAGCTACAAAGAGAACTGCTAAACTAGAGAAGATTGGACACTTCAACATTACAGTGTACAAAAATGATACAGCATCTGTTGATGTAGATTGTCCCACTAATGACATTCTTGCAACACTTGCATCTATCATTGCATCAGATGAAGGACCAGGTCAATTGATGAGAAGAGCACTAGATGTAGCAGCTATGGGTCTTTTACAAGAGAAAAAGACTAAGAAGAAGAAAGCTACTGCTAAGAAGAAAGCAGCTCCTAAAAAGAAATAACATGCCAGATATAGCAATGTGTGAAGGCAAAGATTGTCCTATTAAGGAAGCCTGTTACAGATATACAGCTACACCTAGTGAATATAGACAATCCTACTTTGCAGAGATTCCTTACAATAAGGAAGAAGACAAATGTGATCACTACATGCCCATCTGGCAAAAGAAAACTGATAACTAATGGATAATGTAATCATCTATGACATAGAGACCATGAAGGAGTATTTCCTTGTGGTAGCGCTGATTCCAGGAGAACCATACAGAGTGTTTGAGGTGAACAAGAATAAGAATAACCTTGATGCATTTATATCCTTTACAGAACAGTATAAAGACTATTACTGGGTGGGATATAACAATCTACGCTTTGACTCTCAGGTGATAGAATGGGTAATACGCAACCATGACTATTGGCATGAGTTTTCCAATTTGGAAATAACAGCCAAGATTGCTCAGAAGGCAGCTGATGTTATAGATGATGCTAATCATGATGTGTTCCCTGAATACCGTGAGGTGGACCTCACACTCAAACAACTCGATTTGTTTAGAATACACCACTTTGACAACAAGAACAGGCGTGTAAGTCTGAAGAGACTAGAGTTTGAGATGGATTTGGAGAACATTGAGGAGATGCCCATTCACCACAGTAAAGAGAATATGACTGATGAGGACATTGTGCTCACCAAGGAATATTGCTTTAACGATGTGTGGGCCACCTATCAGTTCTATCTGGTCACTATTGGTCAGACGGACCATCCTTTATATAAGGGTGATAACAAGATTGAGCTCAGACAAGATATTGAGGCTGAGTTTGGTATTCCCTGTCTTAACTATTCAGACTCCAAGATTGGGGATGAGATGATCAAAAAGTATTATTGCGAGCAAAAGAGAATAGAATATCAACAGCTTCCCAAGAAAGGCTATTTCAGAAAAAGCATAGATGTACACAAATGCATAGCTAAATATGTGGAGTTTCAAACCCCTGAGCTACAAGCCTTCCTTAAGAAGATCAAGAAATTAAAGCTGGGATTGCAGGATGATTTCAAAGAGGAACTACACTTCTACAACAACGTGTATTCCTTTATGAAGGGTGGATTGCACACAGAGAATAGCCCAAAGATATTTGAAGCTGATGATGAGTATGAGATAATAGATTGGGACGTGAGTTCCTATTATCCAGCCATCATCATTAATAACGGGCGCTATCCATATCATCTGGGTCCTGAGTTTCTTAGAGGCTATCAAGAGATGTTCAATAAACGATTGGAACTCAAGCCTTTAGCTAAGAAAGACAAGAAGATTAAGGGTATTGTAGGTGCACTCAAGCTTGCTGTAAACTCTGTGTATGGTAAGAGCTCAGACATGCAAAACTGGATCTATGACCGCCAGCTAACTATGTTCACCACTATCACGGGTGAACTTAGCCTAATGATGCTCATCGAGGCGTATGAACTAGCTGGTATTAACGTAATAAGTGCAAACACTGATGGTGTCACCATAAGAATAAAGAAGACACTCATTGACAAGATGCATGAGATTAATGCCTGGTGGTCCGAGTTAACCAAATATGAGCTAGAAAGGGCTGATTATCAAAAAATTATATTTTCCACTGTAAATGACTATCTTGCGATAAAAACAGATGGAGAAGTTAAGAAGAAAGGCGATTTTCTCACGGATTTCGAGCTTCATAAGAATAAGAGCGCTAGAATTGTCCCTCTGGCTCTCGAACAATATTTTCTTTGTGATGTACCTGTTGACACTACTATTAAGTCTCATAATAATATCTTTGACTTCTGCTTAAGACAGAAGGCTAGCAAGGATTTCCATTATGAAGGCGTGGATAAGTCCACAGGTGAGAAGAAGATATACAATAAGCTGATTCGTTATTATATCTCCAATACAGGAGAAAAACTGCTCAAGGTAAAGAATGAGGATAGTGATAGTGGTGCTGCTAATGTTTCCCAAGTGGAAGCAGGAGAGTGGCTAGCCACTGTATGCAATCACCTCAAGAAGGACCATCCTCTAGATAATATCAATTATGACTATTATATAGAGAGAGCAGAGCGAATCATCTACAAGATTCAGACAGAGGGCAAGAAAAGAAAAGCAGCTGTTAACCCTAACCAATTAACTCTATTCTGATGAAAAGTAAAATAAGAATGCGAGTTGCCCTGGAAAAGGCTCAAAGGGCTGAAAAGAAACAAAACGAAGTGCAGCAGGTAAAAGAGAAAGGATTTGAATTCCCTTCTCACAATCCTCCTCCTAAGAGAAAAGAAGAAATGACTAAAGGAGAGAAGCGTGCTCTTCGTATGTTAAAGAATAAAGAGCGCCTAAGAAAATCTTCTAAAACTGGTAAAGCATTCACTGGTTGGGAGTATAAAGACAGATATTCACATAGAAAAACTACCGACCAATGAAACTACAAAAAGGAGATCGATTCAAGGACTATTTAGGTGGTCTTTGTTTTATTAGCTACATTAGAGGAGATATTGTCAAGCTTACATTTATTGCTGAAAAGTCATATGTGGAAGTGTGGGACAAGGAAGAATTTATTTCTGAAATCAACGGAAATAGATTCTTTCCACAGCCTAAGGTGACCATCAATAGAACTAACATAAATGATCATCTAATTGAGTATCAACTAAATATGGTGGGTAAAACTATTGATGATGTCAAGGATGATGATGAGTGGTTTTCAAGTAATACTATGACCTCTAAGCAATTTGAGGTGTTTAAGTCTTACGCAATTCCCTTACTAAGGAAGATATTTAAATTCAACAAGCGCAAGGCTGAGCAGACATTTGACTGGTTCAACCTGAGCTACGGTCTGCGCATCAAAGACTAACCCATGTTCTACATTATCATGACCATCGTAACTATCTTCACTGCGTGGATAGGATGGGAACTCTATCGTGCTCCTAATATGGAGGACGAAAATGATACACTTATTGATGATCCAACCACATCCATTTGGTATGATGACGATCATCACCCAGATCAACCAATTTAAAGCATATTTTATGGGAAATTATCAAGATGATGCAAAGTTGTCATTTATAGGCATGGTGGGCCTAATAATCACCGTGTTACTAATTATCTTATTTTCTAAATGTTAATCCATGGGAGCACAATCATTTGAAACCAGAAGCAGAGGTAAATCTGCAAAAGAAGCTTATAACAGAGCTGTTGAAATAGCTGAGGATGAATATGGGCACCAACAAGGATATAGCGGTGCTATTAATTCTTCTGCAGGATACAGAGATGTCACAGCTAAATTCAAGGCTAGTGGTAAAAGTATTGATAAGTATATTAGTGAAAGAATTGATGCACTTAGTAAGTTTGATGGTGCAGAATGCATCTGTATCAGAGAACCCAAGACTAACACTAACAAGATTAAGTCTCAGGTGGAGCATGTTGTAGAGAAAGGCACCAAGAAATGGGTGCTGAAATATGTTGCACAGAGTCACCGTGTAGGCACAATTAAAACATGTGACACGAAAGGAGACGCAGTGAAAGCTGCTAGAACGTACACAGAAGAAACTGGTAACTCTTCCTATGTAGAAATGCAGAAGGTGTTAGAGAATGGGAACACTATTACAGCAAAAATCACCTATAAAAAAGCGTCTGATGAACGTGATGGTGAGTATATATTTTATGGATGGGCATCATGCTAAAAACTTTTAATTATGACAGGATTATATCATCTTACCGATGAGAACGGTAACTATTACAATTTAATTTACATCTGTGGCAAACCTTGGATAACCAAGAACTACCGTCAGCAAGAAGCTGCTATTTACACAGAGGATGAGATGAAGATAGCTAAATACCATTTCAGTCGTAAGAAGATAGTGGTGTATGAAAGCGAAGTGATAAAACGTAATAAAAAAGGAAACCAAAGGAAAAAATATGAAAGAGCCCCAAAAATTTCATGAGGACTTTGAGCGGGAACACCTCAAAGATTCTGTATATTTGCTAGAAGAGCAAGAGAGAATAATGCAAGAGATTTTGGAGGATGAGCATAGACTTCCTGCAAAGGTTACAGTGATTTACGAGAAAAAACCCCAACCACATGACGAACTTAAAGATAACGCCTTACCATTTTGAAGAGCTGATTAAGAAGAGCTATTCTCTGGATGTTATCTACTTATTGAAGTTGATAGAGGACCAGTTTGATGTTCAACCATTGTGTCAAAACAGTATGAAGATCGCTGCTCTCTATCAAACTTTGATAAGGAAAGGACTTATATCTGATACAGATGATAAGATAACTACACAAGGTGAAGAGCTTCTGAAGTTTATGGAAACCAAAGAAGCAACCAAGATTGTGAAACGTAAGCCTGCCACTACAGAGTTTGAAGAGTGGTGGAAAGCATATCCAGGCACGGACACTTTCACTCACAAGGGTAAGAAGTTCTCAGGAAACAGAGGACTTAGGCAGAACAAAGATGAATGTAGGCTCAGGTTTGACAAGATTCTTCTAGAGGGAGAATATACAGCAGCTCAGCTAATAGAAGCGCTGAATTTTGACGTCCTTCAGAAGAAAGAGAATTCTGTCAAGACTGGCAACAATAAGCTCACCTACATGCAGAACAGTCTCACCTATCTTAATCAGAGAAGCTTTGAGGCATTTATTGAACTAATTAAAGAAGGGGCAAAGGTTGAAGAAACTAATAGCCCTGCTGGAGGAACTGACATATGACAGATGAATTAGAAATGGAAGAAATACCTCCATTTACAGATATTATGGTGATGAAGGTGGTAGCATCTTATCTACAGCATGTAATAGATCCTCAACCTACTATAGATTTGCGTGACTTGGCTCATTTAGAGATTGAAGATCTTATTGATTATGAGATTCCAAAAGAGCTTTTCACCATACATGAGTATACAAAGGATGAGGTAAAACGCATGATGTTGATGCTATCAAAGATCATAAGAAAGATGGAAGACAATAAAATTGATAACATATGAGTTTTGAACTACTTAAGAAAGAGGTAGAGCTAGGCCTAGAAGGTCGTAATAGCGGCATACCTATGGGCTTCAATAGGCTGAACAGATATATAGGTATACGCAAGAGCATGTACTTTCTTGTAGGTGGTTTGACAGGTTCTGGTAAAACTTCCTTCATAGATGATGCATTTGTGCTTAATCCGTTTGACTGGTATATCAACCAGAAGGACCCAGGAGTGAAGCTACGTATTGTCTATCGTTCAATGGAGCGATCTAGAACCTATAAGCTCGCTAAATGGGTGGGCAGGAAGATATTCCTAGACCAAGGGGTAATCATTCCCGTGCCTAAACTATTGGGCTGGACAGAGAAGATGACCAAGGATGAGCATGACTTATTTCTAATGTATGAGGACTATATAGCACGTATGTCAGAAATCATCACTATTATCGATGGTCCAGAGAATCCTGTAGGTATTGCCAAAGAATTAAAAGCGCATGCCTTGGAGAATGGGCGCATTGAGCAAGTGGATGAGTTTAACAAGCGCTATTTCCCTAATTATGAGAATGAGATAACCATTGTGGTTATTGACCATATTGGTCTACTAAAGACCACGAAGGACCAGACTACCAAAAAGCAGGCTATTGATAAGATGTCAGATGAGCTAAGATTTGCTCGTGACTTTTATGGGTATACGCCAGTTGTGGTGAGTCAGTTCAATCGTGATATTAGCAATCCTATTCGTATCAAGAATGGGGATGTTGAGCCTCAACTGGAAGACTTTGCAGAGAGCTCCCAAACCCAAAATGATGCTGATGTAGTGCTAGCGCTGTTTGATCCTATGCGTTACAAGGTGGCTGACCCCAGTGGTTATGACCTGAATAAGCTAAAGGATGAATATGGTGCTAAGTATTTCAGGAGTGTCAGACTGATAAAGAATTCCTATGGAGAAGATGATGTGCGTATTGGTCTAGGCTTTATGGGCCAGATAGGTATGTTCAAAGAGCTCCCTAAGAAATCTCAAATGACAGACTCTGATTATGAATCAGTTACAAACAAAACATTTTTCCTAAACAACAAACTATGATAAGTATTAAAACGTTCTCTACAGTTCCCTGTAAAGAAGAATCTTTTTGGCAAATAGTATTATTCCCAACTGTTACAATCCTGAGAAGTCCTGATGAAGCTAACACTTATACAGTGATAGGCTTTGAGTGGCTCTTCTGGAGTGTATCAATCTTTATCAATGACAAGACAAGAGTATCTAACAATCAGACAAACCAATCCTACTATACTAATATATAATAGGTATAAAGAGAGACATAATCCTTCCAAACATGGGAGGCTTATGTCTGCTCAGGAGCTATTAACATTTCTACCCATGTGGCGTAACCCTCGTGATGTAATGGAAAACATTATTGAGGAATATGATGCACAGTTTGGAATTGTAGAGCTCCGTGATAGGAATGGACAATTTATATCAGCATTATGACATTAAGAGACCAAAGGCAGAAAGAGTTTGCTGATGTGTGGCTTAATCAAGGCAAGTTTGGGATACTAAATCTGTGTCCTAGGTTTGGTAAGATATATACCACCATCAACATCCTTGAGAAGCTGAAACCAAAAAGCATTCTTATTGCCTACCCAGACAATAAGATTAAAGAGTCCTGGAAGAAGGACTTTGAGACTCGTGGGTGGGATGATAGCAATGTCACATACACCACCCATCTGTCTATCAAGAAGCATCTAGAGGAAGCCTTTGATCTAATAGTTATCGATGAGATACATCTGTTATCAGAGGCTCAAATAGAGGCTGTTAGAGAGATGATAGATAAACACATGGAATTCAATCACATAGGAGGACATGTGTTGGGACTCACAGGCACACTCTCTAATTGGACAGAGCGTACATTAGAGGAAGAATTAGACCTGCATGTACTAGCCACCTATTCTATCGAACAGGCTATTCAGGAAGGGGTGATAGTGGATTATGAAATCACTGTCGTAAGAGTTCCTCTGGATAACCTAATTAAGAACAATTACAAGGGTAAGCAGCGCACTGAAAAACAACAGTTTGATGCTTATGGATATGTGATTGATAACCTAGAAAGGGGTGGTAAGAGCACTATGTTCCTGAGACTAGCTAGAATGCGCATCATCCAAAACAGTATAGCCAAGCTCAGAAAAACCAAACAAATCCTCAGCGATCATAAGGATGAGAGAATACTAGTATTCTGTGGTGTCACTAAGATTGCTGATGCATTAGGCATTCCTTCCTATCATTCCAAAAAAGAAGAAAAGAAGATATTTGATGACTTTGTTGCTGGTAAGGGTAAACATCTAGCTGTCGTAAAGATTGGTAATACAGGTGTTACGTACAAACCACTTAACCGTGTGATTATTAATTACTTCGATAGTAATGGTGAAAACCTTGATCAGAAGATTAATAGATGCATGGCTATGGAATATGATAATCCCGACAAGAAAGCTCAGATATACATCATCTCTTCTAATGAAGAAGTGGAGTTGAAATGGTTGAAAAAAGCGCTAGAATTCTTTGAAAAAGATAAGATAAAATTTGTTTAGCTCAAGGAAATTCCTTATCTTTATAGCTATTAAATCACAAACTAAATAAAGCACATGGCAAGTAAATTAATTGCAATTGTGGGCCCAACTGGTACAGGTAAATCTACCTCTATCAAACATCTGGACCCAAAAGAAACGTACATTATCAACGTAGCAAAGAAAGAATTACCATTCAAAGGCGCGGACAAATTGTACAACACAGAGAACAAGAATTACAAAGAAGTGGATGATGCAAATGAGATTGCTCGTTTGTTAAAGACCATTTCAGAGAAAGCTCCTCACATCAAGAACATTATTATCGAGGACAGTAATTACATCATGGGATTCAACCTCATGGAGAAAGCTGCAGAAACTGGTTTTACCAAGTTTACACTGATGGCTAGAGACATGGTTGATTTGTTTAGAACAGCCCGTAACCTTCGTGATGATTTGAAGGTGTTCTATTTCACACATCCTGAAACAGTAGAAGATGGTGGTGAGATTATTGGATACAAGATTAAAACTGCTGGTAAGATGATTGACAGTCAGATTGGCCTAGAGGGTTTACTTACAATATGCCTTTATACGCATGTTGAAGAGACCAAGGATGGTACATGCACTTACAACTTTGTAACCAACAGGTTTAGAAAATATCCTGCTAAGAGTCCAGACGGTATGTTTAGCGAAATCAAGGTGCCAAACAACCTGCAGCTTGTAGCAGATACAATCGATGAATATTACAAATAACAATTAAAATCAAGTAACATGACAAACAAAGAAATGTTAGATCAAGTTGAATGGATTATGGACACAATTGAGCAAACAGAGCAAGGTAAAAAAATGTCTGAAAAGGACAAGTACATGGTTGCAATAAAAATCCAGGAACTTACATTAAAAGAAGAGTATAACAGATTGTATGCAGCAGCTAATGTTGTAGTGGGAGACAAAACTCCTTCAGCATTAGAGAAGATTGCAATGGAACTAGAAAGTATAGCAGAAAATATACTAGAAAACAGTAAAAGCACATATTAATTAACATCAAAATTCAAAACAATGATTCAAGGTGATCAGAGAGAACAGAAACAGGTACAAGAGTATGCAAAGAAGGTGGGATTATTTGAGGCTGAGGTGATAGCTATCAATCCTACAGCAGAAGAGTACAAAGATGTATTAGGAATTGAACTTCCTGCAGACAGTAAAGCTGTTGAGTATTTAGGTAAAAGTCGTGATGGTAACACGTATTTGCGTGTTGACGTATGGCTGAAAGAAGTTAAGAACGGTGATAAGTTCAAAACTACATTCTTCCTAGAGGACAAAGAGCGTGAGAACAAAGATGGCTCTAAGAAACAATATATTAACAACATTGGTAAATGTGCTTGGGCTGATGATCCAAACAATCTGAACGAGTGGTTTGCAAAGCGTGACTATCGTGTAGCTTATGTAGGTGAGGAAGAACTTTATGAGTTCCTTCGCACATGGTTAGGTAAGCTTGATTACATGAAAGAGAACACTGTTTTACAAGCTGACTGGAAGAAGCTAATGAAGGGTAACCTGAGTGAGCTTAAAGCCCAGGTGGATGGTGCTTATTGCACAAATGTTGTAGCTCTTGCAACTATCGTTACAAAAGAGAAAGATGGTGAAACTAAGGAGTATCAGGGCGTTTATAACAAGGCATTCTTGCCAGCCTATGCTCTTAAAGCATTCCGTCTCATCAATTATAATGATGCAGGAGAGCAAAGCAAGCTTCGTGCTAAGAAGCTAAAAGATCTCAAAGTTCATGAGCGCTTCGTAGTGAATGTTACAGGCGAGTATGGATGTAGAGATTTCTATGTCCTCCGTGATTTGAAAGACTATAATGCAGATGATAACCTTGTGGCTTCAGATGCAGTGCTTTCTGATGATGGTGGCGATTACTAATTAATTTTCTCTTCCTCAAATGGCTCTCATCAGAAATGGTGGGAGCCTTATTTTTTTATTATGGTAGAAATTCCTGTAAGTGCAGGCGAGCTCCTTGATAAATTGAGCATCCTGCAAATTAAGAAAAACAAGATAACTGACCCTGATAAGCTTGAGAAGGTTAGTCATGAGAGTAAATTATTGATGGCATTATCCCTTCCCTATCTAGAGAAGGAAGCTATTGACAAGCTATTCAATGACCTCATGGGTATTAACCTACAGCTTTGGGATGTAGAAGACAAGCTCAGAATCTTAGAGAAGGAACAGCGCTTTGAAGGAGAATTCATTTCTCTGGCTAGGTCTGTCTATCATCTAAATGATGAGCGCTTTAGTGTCAAAAGTAAAATTAACATCCTGTTAGGATCAGACATTCGTGAGGTAAAACAATATATTGAATACAAATGATACAAGGAGACATTAAGCTAAAGCTCACTCCTGAGGCTGTACTTAGCAAGATATCAGAGTATGACATATTCAGGTTTTACATGCCTACAAAAGACTGGAAGCTTAACCAAGTGACCTATTCCCCCTTCAGAAATGAGAATAATCCCTCGTTTCTGATAGGGACTAGGAAGGGATACATATCGTTCATAGACTTTGCAGACACTAGCAAACGTGGAGATTGCTTCACATTTGTCAAGATGCTGTTTAATCTGAGCTCTATGGACGCTGTGCTTAGAACGATTGATAGGGACTTTGGACTAGGATTTCTACCAGGCACTTCAACAGAGAAATACAAAGAGATTCAGAAGGAATATAAGCAACCAGAAGACCTGGGTAAGCGCTATTCCCTGATTCAGGTGATTACCAGAAAGTTTACTAATGAAGAACTTGCCTATTGGAACCAGTATTACCAGAGCCTCGACGATCTAAGAGCTAACAATGTCTATTCCATCAAACAGCTATTCCTAAACAGGAAGAAGTTTCCTCTAAAGGAGACAGACCTCAGGTTTGGTTATTTCTATGATGGTCATTGGAAGATATATCGTCCTTTTGGAGACAAGAAAAGCAAATGGGTGCCTAATAACGTTCCCATCACCACAATGGATGGTAAGGAAGATATAAAGAACTGCAGGGTGGCATTTATCAACAAGTCCAAGAAGGACTATATGGTGATGAAGAAGGTGTTTCCTTGCTGCTGTGCTGTCCAAAATGAGGGCGTAGCATGCTTCTCTGATGAGAATGTAGAATATCTGAAGGCAAACTCTGATAGACAGATACTAAGCTTTGATGCAGATGAGGTGGGTGTGAAGAATAGTCAAATGATAACCAAGCTGTTTGATTTTGAGTATGCTAACGTCCCACGTAAGTATCTGACAGAAGGCATTAAGGATTGGGCTGATTTAGCTAAAGAGCACGGACTAAGATCTATTATATCTTATTTAAACGAAAAAAAGTTGTTATGAACACAGAAACTAAAAAATCCTACGTTACAGCAAAAGACATTCTGCTGAGAGCAGAAATCCCACAAGAAACTAAAACTTATAAGCCTGTCACACACCAGCAGCTTATAGACCTGACACTAGAAAGCATACAAAGTGCAGGGTTTGAACTGGAATCAGAAAGATATTCTGCAGCTAGAGATGGTAATGTTGCTAATGGCAGATATACCATCAAGAATGTAGCAGATAATGAAATGCAGCTACAAATTGGCTGGCAGAATAGCTATGACAAGACTATGAGCTTGAAGTTTGCTATTGGTACACACATCCTTATTTGTCAAAATGGTTGTGTATCAGGAGATTATGGTGCCTTCAAGAGAGCTCACAGAGGTGAGATACAGACATTTACGCCTAATGCCATCACTGAGTATATTAAGCAAGCTGGTGATGCATTCCGTAAGATTCAGGCTGACCGTGAGACTATGAAGCAAATAGAGGTGAGTAAGCGCACTTGTGCTGAGCTTATTGGTCGTATGATCATTGAAGAAAACATCATTGAGAGCACACAGCTTAACATCATTAGAGGTCAGATGGATAATCCATCCTTTGATTATGGTGCACCAGGCAGCATGTGGGAGCTTTATCAGCACACCACCTATGCTATGAAGGAAGTACATCCTTCCCTCTGGATGAAGAATCATATTAA
>Ga0105097_10000543_pt1 | contig 17244 bp, 26 predicted proteins | sample PPLLak12cMay2015_FD_87035 | JGI IMG/M metagenome (GOLD analysis project Ga0105097, IMG submission 87035) | Freshwater sediment microbial communities from Prairie Pothole Lake near Jamestown, North Dakota, USA - PPLs Lake P7 Core (1) Depth... | ecosystem: Environmental > Aquatic > Freshwater >...
AATATCATTTTGATAGGGCGCCTAATTATTGTGTAGCTGCGAGCGATGAGAGCTCTTATCCCCTCTTTGCTAGTACGTATAATTATGAAGTAGACTTAACTAATTTTTTCCCGATTAAAGGAATTCACGAGTTTACATCCATTAAATATCAGACTAGCGGAAGTTATACCTGGCTGGAATCGACTCTTCCCTACGCAGGACCCTGGGTGCCGCAATCCATCACGTGCCTTGCCCTTAAAACCAGTAATTCAATCTTTGCAGTAAGCTACGGCTATAACGCGTCTGCAAACCTGGATTATTTATCAAAATCGACCACCTATCTGGGCGCCAATATCCAAGCCCCGTATTCTGCCTTAAACCATCCTAGCGGCGACATTTATGTTGGCGGGTATGCCAACCGGGTTTTGCGTTACAACCCGGGCCTGCCTTGGACCCTGAACTCATCTAACGCATCCCCAAGACTACCGGGTGACCCGACTAACCCAAACCCATATTTTATTCAGATGCCTGCGCCTTCATTGCATTATCGGCATGGCTTGGCCTATGATGCAAATTTGCTGATTTGGATAGGAGGAAATACTACCAGGCAATCTCCGGATTATGGGAATGTCATGTGGTACAACCCCGCAGACGGCTCTACAGGATATCTGTTTCCAGAATGGGCAACCACGGGAACCATGTTCCGCAGTCTCTGTACTGCCAATAATGGCGAGCGCATCTGTGTTTCGGATAATATAGGCAATATCTGGATTATCAACGCAACAACTAAGATGGTTGACCCAGACCCGATTATCCCTTTAGCTGCATCTAAAACCTACATGATTGAAGTGGAAAACGACATCGTCTTCGGGATAGTTTTTGCCCCGGGTCCTACATACAAGGTCATTCGTTTTAAACCATCTACTAAGGAGATTTTGACCCTGCAAGATTTAGGAGTCTCCGGCACGCCCTTCGGTTTTGGGGATAATCAATATAGCCGGATGAATTATAAACTGGAGAAAGGACCGGACGGTTATGTCTGGATGTTTGTGGGAAATTCTCTTTATCGGGTCGACCCTACTACCTGCGTATTTACCAAGATAATCGATACTAATTTTGCTAAGATAAGTTTCGCCAAGAACAATGTAGATCTGCTTCTCTACAACATCGATGGAACCACAGATTTCAAATATATTCCAGGGATTCTGGAAGCGGTTTCTGTAGTATCTATGAAACATAGAATTTTAAATATTTCTAGAAGCAGTTTCTATAAGGAGGATGATAAATGAAGGCATATGTTACCTTTGAAGTAAGAGCAAATCGTAAAATATACAGCTCTGAACTTCTGTCTGTTATTAAAATGGCTCTAGAACTAGATGAATCTATGTGTGAATTTACCGGTAAGAGTAGAAAACTGAGTAATTTTACTGTAGATTATGTTAGAATTCCTATTGATGGAGTAAAATGGGAGGAAGAAAATGAATGATTGTGATATTTGTGGTGGCTCTGGAATTATTAGACTTCCTGTAAGACAGACACTTTCTATGTACAGGGATAGTAATGTTACAGCAACTTTGCCTATTAGAGAATATAAATGTCCTGAGTGTGGAGATAGAATACCACAGGAAAATATTGACATTATTCAGGCAGAATATTTTATAGATACTAGAATTGAAGATGCAAATTATTATCAACATTGCCAACAAAATATAGCCCAGAAGATAGCATATGCCCTATTAGACAGTAAACATATCTCATTTACACTGGAACACGCTACTGATAGATATTCATTCAGATCAGAGCAGCTATTAAAAGGTAAATTAGGAGTAATTTCTCCAAGATTTGTAAAAACCTTTGAAGAGCGGGTGAAAAAACATCAAACATTAATAGCAAAAGAAGTTCTTGACGCAGCCATCAAATCAATAAGAAACTATGGTTCAGCATATAACGCCCCTTCCATTAATAAAGATGTTGCTATTAGGTTCATGTTTGAGTGTCTAGATAAGTTTGATAATTAATAGGTCCCTTTTTGCGCCAGGTATGATATAATAAACTTAAAACTGAGGTGCTATAATGAATGAAAAATTAAAGCATTTTAAAACAATTGATCAGCTTTGGTCGTTGTGCAAAGCTTTACGCAAATCAGCTAGCATTGTTGCAGAAAAGAGATGGAATAATGAAAATCTTTCGGGCTGGATTTTTAGTTATAGTGTAGTACCTTGTAAATTTCATGGCGAGACATATTATTGCCCAGAAACTCAAGCATACGAAATATCAGAACCTACTCCTCCAGGCAATTGGACTTTATTTGATAGAGAGGTATTTGCAGCGCATTTTAGTGTTAAAGGATGTCATAATCTAACCACTGATACTATGGTATTATGCATTAGAAAAGACGGGATTTATCGCCATAAAGTAGGACAGTGCGATCTTAAACACTAAAGGAAAAGAAAAATGAAGAATATTATGATAAGTTTACTGGCCATACTTCTATTAGGATGTTCTAATCCTACATATCTTACCACAGAACAGGTTATAGAAAAATGTAAAAAGTGCCAAGAACAGGGCATGAATGTTAAAATTTATAGCAATGTAATAGGCTATCCTCTTAGAGTTAAGTGTGTCCCAACAAAGAAACAGGTAAACCCATAGGAGAAAAAATGAAAACTCTAGAAAAGAAGCTAACACATCTACTAAATAGTACGTCTGCAGAAAATGGATCTGATACTCCAGATTTTATTTTAGCAAAATTTATGATGTCGTGTCTTGATGCGTTTAATACTGCTGTATCTGATAGAGTAAAGTGGTACGGCGGGCAAAAATATCCATGGAACAAAACTCTAGAATGTGAGGAAACTAAAAATGAGTTATAGATTAATGGAAGAAATCTCTGATATGGTGAAAGAAGATAATACCAAAGTTAGATCTCTTGACCAACAAACTATTGCAGACGCCGCTGATTATTTAGCCTGTTTTGAAACTTTTGCTAAAGAGGTAGATGGTTTGTATAGCTTTCTTAAGCGCGAGAATCCAGCAATGAAACTTATGATAGAATTGAGAAAAAATAAACAAAAGCTGTTGAACTCCTTAGATTCAAACTATTATAGAAAATATGGTCATCCTTATATAAAACTCTATAAGGAGGAAAAATGAAACTAGATACTAATTCATACATAAAAGTCATAAATGGACTTATAAATATAGACGTAGAATATAATCCAGAAGAGCTAGTTTTTAAAAGATTTCTTGCTGATCCTTTAAGACAAGCAGAACTTAAGCGAATTAAATCTGACGAGAAAATGAAGTCTATAAGTTCACAAAGACATGATTCTCTTATAGATTTTTATTATTCTGGAGGAGTTTACTGTGAATTTATATGTTTATCTTTATTTAGATTTTTTGAACAGTCTCCTATAAAAGCCCACGATTTATATATAAGAGAAATAGATACATTCTTTGAAGTTAAAAACTCTCTGTATACAGGAGGAGAACACCTAAAAAAGAGTCTACAGAAGCATCTTAACAGAGGCGGGTTAAGTAAATACGTTATTCAGTTTTTACATGATGGCGAATATACAAAATTTAGTTTAGACGGAGTTTACCAAATAAATAACTATATTAAAGGTGATTTTAGTTTACAATCCTCATAAGATTATGTTATAATCTATCATGCGCGGGCTTAGCTTAATGGTAAAGCGTCATCCTTCCCGGATGAAGATCGGTGTTCGAATCAACGAGCCCGCTCAACATTAAACCACAAAAATAAGGAGTTTGTTTATGAAATCTAAGACAATAAAGGCTATTATTGCCAAAAAAGTCGACAAATGGATTGAAACAATCGAAGATCCTGTGGTTAAAAAGCTAGCAGAAGAAAACACAATTGTTACTGGAGGCTGTATCACGTCTATGCTTCTTAATGAAAAGATAAATGATTTTGATATCTATTTTAGAACAAAAGAAGCCACAGAAGCAATTGCCAAGTATTATGTCAGTAAATTTAATCCTAAGAACAAAAATGGAATTCCTTGTGGTATTTCTGTAGTAACAAGCGAAGATAGAGTAAGAATTGTTATTCAATCTGCTGGTGTAGCTAGTGAAGAAGGAACAGATAAACCGTATGAGTATTTTGAGTCTAGGCCTGAAGGAGAGGCTGAAGGTTATGTTTCAGAAATAATCACAGACCCAGGCGATATTGAAGATAAATATGAAGAAACTGAACAGATGGCTTTAGAATCTGAAGACGAAACTAAGCCTAAATTCAGACCAATTTTTTTGTCTACTAATGCAATAACATTAAGTCATAAACTCCAGCTGGTATTAAGATTTTTTGGTGATCCTGATAAGATTCATGAAAACTATGATTTTGTTCATTGCACTAATTACTGGACTTCTTGGGATAAGAAGTTAGAATTGAGAAAAGAGGCTCTTGAGGCCATATTGACAAAAGAGCTTGTATATGTAGGAAGCAAATATCCAGTGTGTTCTATCTTCCGTCTAAGGAAATTTATTAAACGTGGATGGACGATTAATGCTGGCCAGATTTTGAAAATCCTCATGCAGGTTAGTGCACTAGATCTTACTAACATAGAAGTTCTTCAGGATCAGCTCACAGGCGTCGATTGCGCGTACTTTTGCGAAGTTTTGGGAAAACTTAAAGAGAAAGACCCAAATAAAGTCAATAGCGCATATCTTATTGAAATTATTGACAGACTTTTCTAAGGAGGTACATAATGGGTAAAATAAAGTGTCTTGTATGTAATGAAGTATTAGAGTCTAAAAGCCGTCATGATTTTGTTATGTGTAAATGTGAAAACCAATCTTTTGTTGATGGAGGAAATGATTACATGAGAGTTGGAGGCAAAGACCTATTTAAGATCGCATTGTATAATCCAGATGCTGATGAATGGGTAGTAAACAAATAGAGGAGAACTATGCCGACTACAAACTTTACAGAAGAGCTAAATAGTTTAATTCTCAGAAAGAACATCTCACATGAACAATTAAATCAAGAAATAGGAACTAATGAAGTCTTTTTAAATCGTCTTCTAAATGGAGAAGTAGATCTAACGCTTGACATGATGAGCAAAATAGCAAAAAAGCTTGGATGTAAGATAAAAATTCAGTTTGAGGATTTATAGCATGATAGAAACTGGAGATTGTGGATATCCAACAGAAGAGGATTTACAATTCATAAGAGAATATAAATACTCTCCTGACCCAGAAGAATTATTAAGTTTTTTAGAGTCTTTATGGCATTGGCCTTCATACATCATAAGAATTGAAAAAGAAAAGAAAATTTATCTTGAATTGCATACTGGTGGATGGTCAGGTAATGAAAGTATAATTGACGCTCTGTCTAATACTATGTTTTGGCATATATACTGGCAGAAATCTGAACGCGGAGGACATTATTACTTCACAATCCCTTTATATAACAAGGAGGCTTAATATGGACAATTTAAAAGTCTGCGATGATTTATCGTGTAAAAATTGTCATTCTAATGTGTGTGTTATGAATCTTGGCATGTCTGTAGAAGATATGAGAGCATATGTCGCTAACAGTAAAATAGTTACTAGAAATGCTGCAGATATTCTTAGATCTCATTCTGAATTTTTCAGAGAGAAGAATATAGAACATGGAAATTCTTATAAAGATGTTGGTGAAATGTTAAATCTAATGTTTCCTAATGGGCTTACTTTAAAAGGCACAGATGATTTTAATATCTTTTCTGTATTCATAACAATGTTGTACAAGATTAAACGTATTTCTGGATGTATGTTTTCTGATAGTCATTTAAAATATGAATCTGCAACAGACTCTCCTAAAGACCTATCAATTTATAGTGCGATGCTACAAGAGCTTATGGAGGCAAAAATTGATTCCAGCAGATCTTAAAGCTTTAGACGGTAATGCTATCAGAAGACTGAATTTCTTGATTGAAGAAAAGCTTCTTATAAAAGAGCAAGAACAGTTAAACTTTTGGATAGAAGAAGTTGAAAATGCATTAAAATCTGATTTACAAGGCACGAGAAACAATATAAAATTACTTTTAGAGAAAATGAAAAATCGTCATAAAATCATCTTTTCTGAAAGGCGTGAAGTTGTAAGAAATGTATAAAATCTAGGAGGATACTAAGATTTTTAAAAATTGTTGGTTTGATTCCTATAAGAATAAAATTCATATCTGGGAGCAGATAGACGGCCAGGATTTCCATGATGTCATAGACTGGGTACCTTACGTGTTTGTTAAATCAAATGAAGAAGGTATAAAGTCTATGTATGGAAACTTTGTGTCAAAAGTTAATTTTAAGACTACAGAGCAATATAAGACTTTTGTCAATGATAGTAACCATAAACATATCCTATTTGAGGACAGAATCAAACCAGAAATCCAGTTTCTCGTGGATAGATATTATACAATATCTGATGATGAAATGGCAGAAAAAGCCCCAGAACTTAAAGTATATTACATTGATATAGAAGTAAATCGTGATAGGCCAGGATTTCCAAAGCCAGAAATTGCCGAAGACCCTATTGTTCTAATTTCAATTTTTGATCAATCAACAGAAAAAATTGTATCATTCGGACTTAAACCATTCACTTCTACATATGAAGGCGATAAATTCTATTATTGTGCTACAGAAAAAGAACTTATTCAAAAGTTTCTAGGTTTTATGAAACGATATCCGTGTGATGTCATAAGTGGCTGGAATATAAGAAACTTTGACTTGCTGTATATCTATAACAGAATAAAGAATCTTTTTGGGGCCAGCACCAGGCTCTATCACGCTCTATCTCCTGCTGGCTATGTTAATTATTGGGAAAAAGAAAAAGAGTATGGTCTTACCAGGAACATAGATATTGCCGGAATCTCAATTTTGGACTGTATGGAATTGTATAAAATGTACTCTGGCAAAAGACTTGAGTCATTTTCATTGCAGTATGTTTCTAATCATGAATTAGAAAAGGGTAAGTTTGATTACAGTACAGTAGCGCAAGACTTAAAATCTTTATATGATAAAGACTGGAATACTTACGTTGAATATAACAAAACTGACGTAAAACGAGTAAGACAGCTTGAAGACAAGATGGGTCTTATAACTTTAGTTCAAGGTCTTTCATTGTTTACAAAATGCCCTATGAAGTTCTGTGATAAGCAAACATCTCTTATTGAAGCTGCAATGTTGACATATTTAAGAAGAAATAACATGTGTGCTCCAGCCATGCCAGGAGGTAGAAAAAAGGCTTTTGAAGCAGCTATCGTAAAAGATCCTCTAATAGGGAAGTATGAATGGATCGTAGATGCTGACATAACGTCAAGCTATCCTACACATATCATAGCTCTTAATATGTCTAATGAAACATATTATGGAAGAGTTGAAGGATTTACAGAACAAGAAATCCTTGGTTTTATAAACAAGAAAGAATTCCCAGAATTTAAAATAGTTTTCTTTGGAAAGAGAATAGAAAAGATTGTGTCAGACGCAAATCTTAAAGCTTTCAATAACTCAGTTAAGAAAGGTTTATTGACAATATCTCCTAATGGCATAATTTTTAAAACAAAGCCCGCAGGGTGCTTTGCCGACGTAGAAAGAACTATGTTTAACCATAGAAAAGAAATAAAAGATAAGATGCTAGGATATTTTAAAGGCGGGCAAAGAGTAAAAGCAATTCAAATGAGAAATAGCCAAATGGCTATAAAGACAACACTTAACGGGATTTACGGATCATTTTCCGTCCCATATTCTAGATACTTCAATTTAGACATAGCAGAGGCAATTACTTCATGCGGCAGACATACTCTCAGATCTGGAATGGATTTTGTTAATGAAATATCTAATAATCCTAATGATGAACTTATGTCAATACTAGGAGAACTATATGATTGATTTTGTTCAATATGGAGACACGGATAGTATTTTTTTATCTGTAGAGAAGATAATAGAGCACCATTGCGGGCTAAAGAAGTGGAATACACTATCTGATGAAATAAAGCTCCAGTACTGCAAGAAAATATCTAAAAGCATAATTGACTATCTTAATGAGAAATCTTTTGAAAAGGTTCAGTTACAAGATTATAATAGTCAAGAACTTGATTTTAAGATAACATTTAAGCAAGAGATCGTAGCTAAATCAGGAATTTTTGTTGCTAAAAAGAAGTACAGTTTATGGGTTGTAGATGAAGAAGGAATTCCTGTAGATAAAAGACACACAAGAGGCCTTGAAATTATTCAGTCTTCTTGCCCGCAGGCAATAAGACAGCGTCTAGAAAGCATCATTGATCTGATTTTAAAATCCTGGGATGAAGATGTTCTAGCAACTAAAATAAAAGAAGATGTAGAGTATCTTAGAACTGTAATACCTGAAGAGATTGCTTTAAATATTGGTGTAAACTCTGTAGGAAAATACCATGAAAATGGTGAACCTAAGAAAGGATGTCCATATCACGTTAAAGGCGTATTGAACTATAGATCTTTAGTAGAAGAGCTCAGTTTACGTGGTAAAGCCCCAGATTTAGGTTCTGGAATGAAAGTAAAGACTGTGTACATAAAACCAAATAGGTGGAAATATGACACAGTTTCTTTTATAAAATGGATAGAAGAGTTTGATAGTCTTGGTATTGAAGTTGATTATGATAAGATGATAGAAAAAACCTATCTACATAAGATTTCATTTTTACTAGAGCCAATAGGTAAAGCAGACTTAATTCAGGAGTTTTTAAAGCCTAAAGTTAGAAAGAAAAAAGTTAACAAGCAAGAAGAACTATTATATAATGAATCAGAGGAGTAATTATGAGTGAATTTGATGATGAGAAAAAAATTTTAGCATCATATTTTTATAAGTCTATAGAACCTAAGTTAATGTTTCAGAATGATTATTTCTTTATGGAATTTGATGGAGTAGCTATTCCATATGATAAAGAATTCATAGAACATATTTTGCCTTCCTATGAATACTGCGAGCATAAACTTAGAAGATCCAATATTAATTTTATTCATTATATGATTAATCCATTTTCTTTTCACGATTTATGGTTCATTTCTTCTAGAAAATATCAACCAGAACTACAGAATGCTATGAGAAATATTTTTAAATTCAAATATTTTGATTTTGTCTGGAATCCTGTAAATTCAACTGGTAACAATTCACGCGCAAGAAATAAAATTTTTACTTTAATGTTGATCATTAATCATTTATACAAAACTAAGAAAAATTTTAATTTTGCATATTTAGATTGTAATAAAATAGCTTCTTTATCTCTACTAATACAAATTATGAAGACTTTTAAAGATGACCAAAGTTTAAGTATAAGTTTCTCTAAATTTAATAGAGTACATGGCACTTATATTGTAGAGGTTAAAAAATGATTATTATACTAGAAGGAGCAGATAATACTGGAAAAACCAATATTGCTAATGAATTCATAAGGTTAAATCCTGAGTATGTAAAGTTTAAGGGTAATAGAGAAGCAGACATATTCAAGTTTTCAGGATGCAAAGAACTTCCATATATTCAAGGAGAGTTCTTTGTTGATGTTATTTCTCAACTAAAAGTAAAAAATCTCATTATTGACAGATTCTATCCATCTGAGTTTGTATACTCTAAAGTGTATAATAGATATCAAGATTTAGGCTCTATATTTAAATTAGAAAATTCAATGAAAAAACTTGGTGCAGTTATTCTGTATTGCTATAAGACAGAATATAAGACTTTCGAGGACGAGCTTGTAGAGTTTTCACAGATAGAGCGTATAAAAGAAGTATATGATTATTTTTTAAGCATAACAAACTTACCATTTCTAGTGCTTGATACAACAGATGAAGATCTTGATAGAGAAATGAAAGTGATTAAAGAATGGCTTTCTTATTATGCTTAGTCTAATAACTCCAACTGTAAGAAAAGATTACACAATTAAAAACCTTCTTAGTTTTGTATCATTTGATAGACTTAAGAAAAAAGATTATCTTGTAAATTTCGAATCTAGTGTTATAAAAGAATATAAATTTGCTGCCTGGGACCTTGATTTTACATTAGAAGAGGATAAGTCATCAAGTCTAAGATTTCTCAAAGAAGAAAAAAGAGAATATTCAATACAACAGTTTCTTAGTCTTCCTCTTGTTGATTCTGAAGATGAATTTTATAAAGTATATGACCTATGGAATCCCTTATACAATGAAAACTATTATATAGATACAGGATGTGATAGAGAAAGAGTAAATTTTCCTAATGGATATGTTGGGGCAAAGATAATGTTTGTAGGAGAAGCTCCTGGATGGAAAGAAGATTTATTAGCCTTTAAGGTTCCTATTTATTCATATGGAAAGACTTCTTTATTATTTAGATATCTAGCAAGAGTTGTTTTTGGTAGTAAAATCTGGTTTACAAATCTCTTTAAAGGAGCTATTTCTGAAAATAAAAAGCCTTCAGGTGATAAATTATTTGCCGCTAAGGATTACTTATCAAAAGAATATGATATAATTAAGCCAGATATAGTAATATGCCTCGGAGGCTATGTGTATGATAATCTTAACTTCATAAATAAATTTAAAATTTATCATCCATCATATATCTTTAGAAAAGGCAATAATTTGAGATTATACGCAGAAGATATGATGAAAACCAGGAGAATGATCTATGGATAAACTGGCGCCGTATTATAAAAGAATACTAGATACAATTCATGAATCATCAGTATCATATGCAAAAGCCTCTGCATCTTTAGTAGATAAATATGAACCGCATTTACCAATATCTGTTCAAATAAATTTATTGAATAAGTGCTATCAAAGATGTATTGGATGCCGCAAGTATGAATGGCCTGACATAGAATTGCCAACTTCTACTGTTATAGATGTGATGATGGATATTTCTAAAGTAGCTAGTGTAAGATCTTTAGTTTTTAGCGGCGGCGAGCCTACAATGTATGATAATTTTGTAAGTATTCTTGCTTGTGCTAAAGTGCTTAACTTTGACGTCGGAGTTCTTACTTCTGCAGTATTTCCAAAAACATTACCAATAGACTTTCTTGTTAATAGCTCAAATTGGATTTCTATATCTATAGACGGAGCTACTAGGGAAATGTACAAAAAAACCAGAGGACTTGATTCTCTGGAATTGGCTAAAGAAAATGTTTTAAAAATGAAACATATTATAGAGTCTTCAAATAAAATAGAATGTACTCTAAGATGTAATTCTACAATATCTAATGTCAATATTAGCGAAATGCCAGATATATTAGCTTTATGTAATACGTTAGACATTGACTGTAACTTTTTTCCTATTCATACATGGAATAATTTAAAAGTTAATCATGAAGCTTCCATAGAACATATAATTAAAGCTCAAGTTATGGATGTAAACGTCAACAGTAATATTGATAGCTTTATTCCTATGCTTAAGAGAAAAAAACCAAAATTCTGTATTGTTCCTTATGTTCATTGTTTCATCGACGCTAATGGAGATGTTCTTCCTTGTTGCAGAGTAGCTAATGATAATGGAGATTTTACTAGAAATGAAGAGCTTGTAATGGGAAATGTGTTAAAAACTCCGTTTAAAGAAATTTGGGATAGTTCATTGGCAGAAAAAATCAGGAATAGAATTTTTTCTGCCAATGAACCGGTCTGTTTAGAATGTGATAGATATAATCTTCTTAATTATAATTTTACTGAATGGTATACATCTAGAAACACAAAAAAGAGGGTATTTATATGAAAAAGATTTTATATATGTTGCAACTAAGCTTCATTGACAAAGATGGAAACTTTCTTATCAACAATGACTCAAACTTTTCAGTATTTTACAATATTGTAAAGTCTTTTGATAAATACTACAAATCAGACTACATGTTTTATGTTCTTTTACCAAAGAACGTAGTCACAGAATTCAAAAATCTGTCAAATATCACTCCAATATATAATGCTGATATCTATACAAAAAAGGTTTTTAGTTCTAGATATAACTGGCCAGCAGAAACTCTTGCTAAATACGTAGATCACATAAAACCTGACATTATATGGGAAAACAACCCAACGTTGATTAACAACTGGAAGACGCTTCTTCTAGAGCTAGGGATGATTAATTCAGTGAAAATTGTAGGATACAATCATTGGATAGATTCTGAAAAGTTCCCAAAAATTGATAGAAGAGTTCCATATTCTATACGCCAGGCCGAAGGAGTTCTTTTATCAGATCTGTTTCTATGTAATTCTAATGAAGCTAGAAATCAGATTATAGAAGCTATTTGTGAAATCTATAAACCAGATTTTATAGAGAAGTATAATGCTGACATTAATACTTTGCCTCCATATATTGATGACGAGTTCATTGATGTTATGTACAACGTAAATATCGGCAGAAAGCCAGGAAATAACACAATTAGAATTGCATATAATCATAGATTATCTTCACTACCGTACTATAAAGAGCCATATGAAAGATTTATCAAAGCATTGAACTATATTTCAGAAAAAGTACAAGATACTAAAATTATTGTGTATTTTACAGATGTATCAGGAAAAATAAAAGAAAGATCAGAAATAGAATTCCAGGATACTGAAAATATAACCATAAGTCTTGTAAAAGGTCTGTCAAAAGAGTCATATTTACAGCTTCTAGTCTTCTGCGATATTTGTGTAGGAGCTTTTCTAGAAAAATATGGAGGCGCCTGGTCAATTTCTTTAGCTGATGGAATTTTAACTAAGTGTGCAACCATAGTACCTAACCACACTGGATATAAAGAGATGGTTGATGCATATTATCCTCTACTTATAAATGATGATCAAAACTTAGGAGAAGTATTACTAGACATAATTAACAATCCTGATATTAGATTACAATCTATAGATTTAGCTTATAATTTCTACAAAGCAAAATATAGTATGAAAGCTCTTGCAGAAAAGCTTCATAAATACCTTAAAATTCTTTAAAGGAGTTATATATGGTCCATGTGTTTTCTGGTGATTCATTTGCTGATGTGTATAGTCAATCATTAAGGTCTATTAATAATGAACCAGACTATGTCACAAGCCCTAGAGGCATGAAGATTAAAGAGAGTTTAAACTGTGTTCTTCATGTTAAAGATCCTCTTAACAATCTATATGATAATGTTGTAAGATCATCTCCTATAGAGTATGTTTGCAAAGAGCTTGTATGGTATTTTGATGGAAATCCAGATGTTACATATATCGGAAAACATGCTAGTTTATGGAAAAATATCACAAATCCTGACTCTAATGAAGCAAATTCTAACTATGGATATCTTGTCTTTAGAAAGAAGATTAATGATATTCATAATTCTCTAGTTTATACCCAATTTTATTGGGCCTTTAAGATGCTTAAAGAAGATAAAGATTCTAGGCAGTCTATAATGCATTTCAATGGCATTGCTGATTGCCAATATCTAGGAGTAAAAGATTTTGTTTGTACATTAACCGCTGCCTTTCACATTAGAGAAGATCAACTTCACATGACAGTTCTTATGAGAAGTCAAGATCTTATTTTTGGTCTACCAGCTGATTTTGCTTGGTTTTCAGTATTGTATCAACAGATGTTCAGTCATCTAAAAGACATTTATCCTGAGCTTCAGATGGGGTCTTATACACATATGGTCCATTCTTTGCATCTTTATGAAAAGCATTTTGATCTGGCAAATAAAATGCTAAGCAAAGAATTTTATCCATTAGCCCTGCCTCCATTAAAAGAAAATCTGGTTACTGTTATGGGAAATCCAACTAAAGCATGTAAAGATTTAATCTGGTCTGTTATCAATAAGTATGATTTTGAGTCTAATGATGGTCTAATCCAAATGATTTTTGATAGAGCAGCTAAAGGAGAATTTTAATGACAGAAGCAAGAATTCCAAACAAAAAATTTGCAGCAATTGATAAAGCATTCATTAATGCCTGCGAAAAGGTAGGTATTACCGCAACTCCCAGGCAGGCATCAAAATGGAGAAATGGAAAAGGCAAAGCTTATAAAGAAGGAAAATAACCATGCCAATACTTGAGATAGAAGTAGAAGTTTACTGCTCTTGCGGCGCGCATTTATGCAATCAAAGTTCAAGTAGAACTTCTCATAATAGAGGCGCCCAGCAAATTGTCGTAGAACCATGTTCAAGATGCGCATCAGCGTCTTATGATACTGGGTATGATGAAGGATACGATAAAGGGTATGGTGAAGCTGAAGACAGAAATAATAATGCATAAATTATGTCCCTTTTCAGTTACTTTATGATATAATTTCACAAAAGGAGAGCTAATATGCAAACATTTCTACCTGAACCAGATCTATTAAAATCAGTAAAATGTCTAGATTACAAAAGATTAGGTAAACAGAGGGTAGAGTGCAAGCAAATTCTTAATATTCTATTAGGTGAAAAACCAGAATCAAGGTGGAGAAATCATCCAGCGGTTTTAATGTGGATTAGTTTTGAAGAATGTTTAAAGATGTATATGAATTACTGCATAGATGAATGGGTTTCTAGAGGATATAAAAATGCTATGATAAAGCTTCCTGTAAGAGAAAAAGTTGAATACCCATTCTGGTTTGGAGATTATGACTTTCATAGCGCGCACAGAGCAGCTCTTCTTTATAAGAATACTAAATATTACTCTCAGTTTGGATGGAGTGAGCCTCCTGAGGTAAATTATGTCTGGCCTGTAACAATAAAGCTTTTAAATTCTAAAAGGAGGTAATTTATGTCTACAACTACTGATGGTAATTTATATTATGGAATTCAGCTAGGCGAATCTAGGCCATGGACTAATGAAGATTTGCAGTATGAGGACTATGACTGGGAAGAATATTATGCAATGAAAATTGGGGTTAAAAAGCCAGATGCAGAATATTCTGATAATACAAAACATCTCTATAAAGAATACTGGGATAATAAACATACATTGATAAAAAATTCAAGGTGCAGCATTGGTATTCATTGTTCTTTTGACTATCCTTTATATTACGTATGTATAACTAAATCTAAAGTTACTGCTCCTAGAGGTACGCCTATAGTTATTAAAAGCTTGGAAATTGAAGACGGCTGGGACGATGCCTTAAAAGATTTTTGCAAAATTATGGACATTGAATACGAACAGCCACATTGGTGGTTATCAAGTCTATGGGGGTAGGTTTACATTCTAAAAGAGTAATATATAATCTTAATATGGCAAAGAAAGTTCCTATAAAAATACAATTGACATGTTAAAATACTTTCCGCCATTAAAATTTATCGCGGCATAAAAGGTTCCTAAACAAATTTGAAACTTGGCCGATTTACCTTTCGCCGCACAGCAAATAAAATCTTTAAGGAGCGATCATGTTATCAACACTGAATCTTTTTAAAGCTCTTCCTGTTGTAAATAAAGACCCAGGAGTCATAGATTTAGAAATTACAGCTATGACCATTCAACATGGGTTTGTTCTAGCTCCTGAGATTTATTCAAATTATACAAAAACAGAAGTTTTAAACTTGGTTAAGTTAATAAATTCTGTTCTAGGTTTTAGTTCTAAACAAGCAAATTCTTCATTTCATAAATCCTGGGAAAAAGTATGCAATGCATCTATTGAGCAGCTATTTGTTGAGCAATTAGTTCATTACTTTACGTCATACGGTTTAGGATTAACAGGAAGTTCTGTGTATGTTCCTTCAGAGCAGTTAGATTTGCCTATATCTGAAGGATTTCATTTAACTGTAATTCGTGGATATACAAAAGAAGAATTAAAGCAAAAAGCCATGTTTTTAGCAGAATCTGGAATGGCTTTGGCAGAAGTAACATTAAATGATTTATTGGACGTATTTAAATATGTTAACATAACTATACATGATATTGAACAGATACAAAATAAAGAAATGAAAATACGTCTGTATGAGTATTTTAAAGTAATTCCAAAAGATCCTGTTGAATTTTTACGTTATATAGTCTTTAAATCAACTGGAAAGACTCTACTAATTAAAAATTTTACTTCTATAGCAGAGATAAAAAATGGAAATAGTGAAGATATTGCAAGAATGTTTAAGAGATATAACGAAGAGGTAGGATTTAAAAGATTAGCTGAGATTTTTTACAGATTTAAGCCTCTATTTTTGGCTTTCAAGTCTACAGCGCAACTATGTAAATATATTAATAAAATTAGAAAGCTTGCTGTAGAACATCATACTCCAATGAAAGAAGATTACCTGAATAATGTAACTGCAAGAATAGCTAACAACATGCTTGATACAAATAGACTTAAAAAAGAACTTTCTAATTGTAATGTCTTTAGAAAAATTCGTCTTGCTTATGCACTAAAATATAGAACTATAGACGCAGAGTCTATCTTATATAAAATTCGTAATGGCAAAGGTTTTGCTTCAGATTTCGGTTTTTATAATAAGAATAAAGCTGCTGGAGCCTTAGAAATAGTTCTAGATTCTATAACTCAAAATCTGAATGTACAAGACCTGAAGATTTATTTGCCAAACTATGTTGATTATGCTCTGCCGGCTACAGAAAAACAGTTTACTGGAGTATTTCCATCTGGAACTTGTGTAACTATTCCTAAAGATATGGTTTTTGGTGTTCATTGGTATAACGTGCAAGGACAGACAGATTTAGACCTATCTCTTATAGGGTTAGGTGTTAAATACGGCTGGGATGCTAACTATAGAAATAATGAAAGATCAATTTTATTCTCTGGCGATATGACTGATGCCCAAAATGGAGCTTCTGAGCTTTTCTATATTAAACGTCAAGAAGATTCAGCGCATCTAGTAGTTTTAAATTATTATAATTTTAGAGAAGAACGCGACATCCCATTCACTATTTTTGTTGCTCATGAAGAAATTAAGAATATGCGCGAAAATTATATTGTGAATCCTAACAACATTGTAATATCTACAAAAACAGAAATTAATACGCGTCAACAAATATTAGGTATAGTAGTTGTAGATAAGAATGAAAGTAAGTTCTATTTTTCTCAGACGGATATAGGAAATTCAATTACTGTAGTAGGCAGTAAATACATTGAAAATTCAAGAAATTATCTTTTTAATTACTATACAAATAGCATAAATTTAAGAGAAGTTTTAACTGCAGCAGGAGCTAAATTCGTAGATAAAGAATTCTGCGACATAGATCTATCACCAGAAAACCTAGAAAAAGACACAATCATAAAATTACTCAATAGATAAGCTGCTTCTAATATATAAATAGTTTTAGTAGGGGTGCGTATGAAATTTACAAACTATTTACTTTTAGAGCGGAATATTGTCAATGTAGATTCAATTG
>Ga0105097_10000545_pt1 | contig 17238 bp, 1 predicted proteins | sample PPLLak12cMay2015_FD_87035 | JGI IMG/M metagenome (GOLD analysis project Ga0105097, IMG submission 87035) | Freshwater sediment microbial communities from Prairie Pothole Lake near Jamestown, North Dakota, USA - PPLs Lake P7 Core (1) Depth... | ecosystem: Environmental > Aquatic > Freshwater >...
ATAAAATTTTGATTATTAATAACATCATTTATAGGTTTCTATAAATGGATATATTGAGGGCGTAGTTGTATTAAGCAAATTTATCTATTAATATTGTATATTCCATACTTTATTAATAGATAACTCACATAATATAGCTATTTGTATATTTATTTTCCAAAAGGTTTAGCTTCTCCTTGGGCTCTCATACCAAGATCTTTAGCCACATCAGGGAAAAATAATAATAAAACACTATCAAACTGAGAAGTGATAGGTGCTGCTTTTAGTAAATATTTAAGAACATAATTTTTATCCTCTGCTTCTTTATCACTCACACCAATTGCATACATTTCTTTTGTAAAATTTTTAGCAACTTTTTTAACATTGTCTAAATAACTTAGTGATGGAAATATTCCTGAAGATGTTAGAGATAAGATTGATGTAGGATCATAGAAATAAGCAACCTCATCTCTTACTTTATCCAATACTCTTAGCATAAACTTTTGTCTATTTTTAGCTGATAACTCTTCATCATCATCTGGACCAACAGCTTTTACTAATACAAATAAAGAAGTTAATGCTGCATAAAATAAAACATCAGTAATTTGATTTTTAACATTTTGTCTAACTAAGTTAATAAACTCTACCTCAGTCATTTTTAACACTTTTCCTGTTTCTTTTTTATAAGCAGCTTTTTTATTTTCAAACAAATCTTTCATCTGTTTCACCCACACTTCATCATTACCAGCAATAGCACTTTTTAAACTATCTATAGATTTTATAAAATCTCCAAAAACTAAATTGGCCATCATTCTAGTTCTACCCCATTCATATGCTTCTGTAGCTGAGTTATACTTAATGTCTCCAAATCTAACATCTACTAAACGAGGAATCCAGTTTTTAAAAATCATAAAGGATTTACCATAAATATTAAGATTAATTTTTCTAATATCATCCTCAGATAAGTTACCTAGTGCATCTTTAGTTACAGCTTGAACTTTTCTTCGTACAGTAATAACACTTTCAGACTTTCTTTCTACTCCAGGAATAATAAATTCATCTCCTTTAATTTCTGCTACATTTAAAACTCCTTTTTCTTTAACTAATTTATCTGCATCTTCTTCAAACTTTTTTTCAAGAACTTTTCTTTGCTCACTACTTACGTTATAAATATTAGCATACTCAGGAGTGGTTCTTAAATACTCTCTAACATTAACTAAATTTCCATCTAAAACAATAGTGTTATCAAGGAAGCTAAAGAAGTTAACTGTCTGAACATATTGATCAGCATTTCTCATCAAAACCATCATAAACTCTTGAACACCTTCTTGACTTAATTTGCTTAAAGATAATTTCTTAGCAAGTACAGTATTATAGTTTTCTGTTAAAGGTAGGAAATACTGTAATGCTCCTAAGTATTTTCTAGCATCCACTCCTCTTAATTTTCCTGCTACTAAAAATTCATTTGCAAAAAATTGTGTTTTAGTAAAGTAGATACCAGCATTAATAATACTCTGAAATGATCCTCCTAAAAAGTTAGATAATGCAGAGATAGGATTAAGACCCAGTGCCTTGATTTGAAAAAAGTTATTAAGTTGTGATATACTCTTATTTAAAGAGATTTGGGCGTTATCATATTTTTCAGGAAAAACATGTATGCCTAATTTTGCATTAATTTTTTTTCCAAAATTTCCTAATCCCCCCAAAAGTAAATCAAAGTTTTCACTTTCAATATATCTATGTCCATATACAATAGCTTCCATCATGTCTTTAACAATTTGAGTATTCTCAGAATTATCTGATGTAGTTTCTAATGTAACACCATCCTCTTTATATTTAGTTCTACCAAAATAAGAAGTTTTAATAGCCTCTTTATTACTTTCTACAGTTACTATTAGATTAAGTTGTTGTTCTATATCACTAAGATACTCATAACGAATGGCCATATCATTTATAAGAGTCATATTTCTAAACAAATCATCACTCACTTCATCCTGAGTATCTCTAGTAAAATATTTAGGAATAGTATGTATAGGTTGTTTAGTAATTGGATCAATTTCTCCAAATCCTACATCTCCTTCACTGACTGTTATAGCGTTTAACAAACCTTCCCCTACAGATAATTTTCCTCCCATTACAATTTTTTCCATTAAGCTTTTTCTAACAAAGGGTAAAAACACTCTTGTTGATTTAGCATTAATGTAATTTATGCTTTCGTAGTATTTATTTCTGTCTATGATATAGTCATAAAATTCTTTAGCAGGTTCATTTCCTTTTTTAGTAAGTTCTTTCCATTCTACTGATTCCCATTTTTCTCTTTTAGGAAACTTTTTAATTTGATTATACATTAACCATCCAGCAGAATCTTCTGTAGTTGTATCATATAGAACGTCTATTTCTCCCTGTTTAATTTCTACTTGTCGTAGTCTATCTTCTTCATCCACACCTACAGTATCTCTTTCTATTCTATCTTTTTCACTTTGCTTAAACGTATCCAAATATTCATTATACCCAGCTATATCAATGTTTTCTCTAATCCAGTTTATATCTCTAGTGTCTTTAGAACTTTTAGACTTTAATTCTTTATAAAAATCAGAATTAAACTCATTAATAAGTTCATTTTTATTTTTCTTTTTTATTATGTCAAAATAGTTTTTGTTACTAAGTCCTTTTGATTTAGCCCACTTATCATATTTTTCTTTAATACCTATTAAAATATTACCTTGAGTAACAGTGTCCATAGATGCAAAAGAAAATGCCTCCTGAGCCATTTTATAAAGTAGTTCTGTAGCTTTTAACTGTATAGTAGATGTAGATCCAAACCACTTAGATGCTCCTTGAATTATTTTTTCTGGAAGTAGAAAATCTAATACATTTTTGCTTTTAGCAATTATAGTGTCAGCAAATTCTTCTTTAACATCGTTAAGATCTGATTCTAATTCTATAGCTATTTCTGTTGTATCTCTAATATCCTCCCAAACTTTTTTATCTTCTTCTGATAAGTTTCCTTTAAATAAAGTCTTTAAATCTGTAGATAAAGAAGTGTATACACTAAGTGATTTTTCATAAGAAAGAATCCTATTAGAAAAATCATTTTTTTGTTTACGTGTAAATGATTTAGCATCTTCACCTTTCCAATTAACATTATAGTCTTCAATGATTTTTTTAATTTCTCTATTTAGAATTTTAGCTTGTACAACTAAAGGACTAATATTTTGCCTAACCTGTAGTTGTCTAATAGCTGTATACAATTTATTTAATTCTTCTGCCTTAGTTTGTTTTTGTTCTGGTGAAACTTTTTTAGCAGAAATAATATCATATATACTATTAAGTTTATTTATTAATGTGTCTATTTTAGCAACTCCAGTCTTTTCTGTTTCTATACCTACAGGAAGTAAGTAAGCTCTTTCTTCTAATTTAACTTCTACATTTCCAATTTCAATTCCTTCAAGTTGAGGTATTATATTTTCTTTCTCACTAGCTCTTGTATATTTAGCTCTGATTGGAATCATTCTTGTTTGTTCATCTCCTTTAAATTGAACATCATAAGCATTTTGAAGAATAGATCTATAATTACTCATTTGTTTTTTCCAAGCTCCCACTTTATACCAAGGAACATCTTCATATCTATCTACATTTATGTCCATGAACTTCCAATCTAACAAATTTACTTTTCCATCTTCTGTAATTGCCATAAGGTCAATAGTCCCTGCAAGATTACGTTTAGGATCATAGACTGTTTGCTCTACTAAAAATATAGTGTTATCTCCAAAAGATATTAGTCTTTTTTCTAAGTTTTCTTTTAGAGCTATGTAAATATCCTGGTTTATAGGAGTTAGCTTAGACATAAAGTTAGAATCACTAGGTCTATCTTCTGGATTTTTAATAAGCTTGCCTTCAGAATCAAGAAAGTGTTTCTTTAGCATATACTCAAAAAAGTAATGTTTTTCAGTACCTTGTTCTTGTTTTAAAGTGTTAATAGCTTCTTGGAACTCAGACTCTAGTATATCTTTTTCTGCAAAAAGATTTTCATACCAAGTTTTAGATATATCACTAACTCGTTTAGTCATAGTTCCATTTACTTCATACCCTCCATTATTAGGAAGTTTTACAATAGTATCACTAATTTGTTTTATCTTATTAATAATTCTTTGTTGTAAAGGCTTATCTTCCTGTAAATAAAAATCATTTTCTTGGGCCCTAATATCTTCCACTGTACCAATAGCTTCTCCAGAAAGAACTTTCATAGCAGCTTGGTCAAATCCTGACTTAACAAACAAAGACTTGATAGCTTCTAAGATAGATTCCCACCAACTTATAGTCCTCATTAATAATTCTGGTTTCTCTGTAAATCCTTCTGCTTTTTGTAAAATAGTTTCAGTAAGGATTTTGGCAATAGCTTCTTTTTTTAACTTTCTAATATTAGGCTTACCATCAGGATTTTGATAAGCAGGATCGCTACCATATTGATCATTTACTTCTGTAAGAATATTATAACTATTAACCTCTCTTAGCATTTTGTTAAAGAGAGCTGGATTAGTTTGCTCAATTATCTCCACTGCAAAATGCATTGCTTCTTCTGTAAGAGCAACATCTTCTTTACCTGACACAACTTGAACTAATTGTTGCATAATTAATGCAGCTCCATTTGCATCTCTCTTTCTTCCATTAACAGTAATTTGTTCTAAAGATTCTATTCCAACTCCTATTCTTTTTAAGAAGTCTCTTACAAGTTCTAATGTTTCATTAGAGGCCCTAGAACTAATAGTCCCTCCTGATTTTTGAAACATTGTATCTTTTTCATTAGCTTCAAATAAACTAACATCTCCATTAAAGAAATCTAAATCTTGAGAAAAACTGGCAGCAGCTTCCACCTGTCTATCATACTCCAAGTCAACAGCCTTATTTAAGTTAGAAATATTAACTATATATCCTCCCTGTCCAGAATATTCTTGTATAGCAGCTATACTACCCCAAAGATTATTTAGGGTAGTAGCAATGCCTGTAGCTTTTTCTTTAGACATAACTTCCTTTTTGTAAGGAAGTCTATCATCTATACTTTTTTCAATGGTATTTTTTATTTCTATTTTACAAGCCATGTTAGCATTTTGTTTTATAAGTTACAGCCTTAGATAATATTAGTTCTTTAAGCTTTGGATCAGAAATAGATTCTTTACCTAGATTTGTTACGCCACTTCCTAAGATCTTATTATCCAAAAGTACAAAATAATTTGCATTATTGTATTGAGAAATTCTTAGAGTGCCATCTTGTAACTCTTTTCTAATATTAAATTTATTTATAACCACTTGGTCAGTCACTTCATTTCCATTCTGGAAATACATTTTTCCATCAGGCTTTAATATAATATTAAATTGATCCACTTTAATAGTTCTTTCAGCATTATTTACTGAAGGTGCAGTTTTAATTTCTGGAGCTAAAGGAACATCTCCAACAACTGTTCCATCTATCTTACCTTCAATATTAGTAGGACTAATCTTAACATTAATATTTGTAGGAAAAACATTCACTTCTTTAGAGCTTCTAGTAATAGCAGTGTAGTACCACCTTGCAGCATTCCAAGATGGAGCTGAATAGTCTTGATTTACAAATACTTTTTCCCATTGTGAACCTTGAGACTTGTGTGCTGTAATAGCATACCCATAAGTAGCAATAACAATAGTGGGACTTAACTTTGGTCCTTTTTTAGTATTAATAATATCAGCACCATTATCAAAGCCATTATATAAACTCCTATCAGAGTTAGCCATAGCCTTTAACATTTGTGCATGATAAATACTAGCCCTATTCATTTCAGGAATAAATAACATTTTTCTCTCTATACCATCTGCTCCTACATAGTATGCAAAATATACATCTAATTTTTCTTCTACACCACTAAAGTCAAATGTTAAAGTGTGTTTTGTAGGTTCTCCTCTTAGTTGTTTAATATCAAATGTTTCTGAATTAGCTAAGTCTCCTGAATTAGCTATAGAAATTAATTTATCTCCATCTTCTAAAATTGCTTTATTAGGACCATATTTCTCAAGCCTAGCTACATTATTCATAATGTTTCTCTCTCTGTTTGTAGCAACAATCATTATAGAATCTTCATTGTTTTTAACAGACTTTCTGAAGTCAGAAACAAAATCATTTTTAGAAGGAGTTACTTTAAAATCTGGAATAGACTCTGAAGGTACATAAGCTTTGCCATCCATTCTAACAAGAGTGGCCACCTTTAATACATTACTATCTAAAGATTGACGTTTAACTTCTGTTAGTTCAGTTTTAGAATCATTAACTTGTTCAACTTTTCCTGCAAATAATCCAGAGTCTTCTCCTACAGGTTCTAGTTGGAAACTATCTCCCATAAATATTAAGATGTTATTGTTCTTAGTACCATTAACTAAGTCATTCATTATTTCTTTAGAAATCATAGATGACTCATCAATAATAATCACAGAGTTTTTGATTGGTCTACCCAATGACCATTCTCCTGTATCAGGGTCAGGCTCTCCATAGATAGCTTTATGTATAGTGGTAGCCTCAGCTCCTACACCTTTAGATTTTAACTTATCATTTAATACTTTAGCAGCTTTATTCGTAGGGGCTAATATTTGTATACCTTTTCCTGCTTGTCTAGCTACCTTAGCAATGTTTTCTGCAATAGTAGTTTTACCTGTACCAGCATAACCTGCTAATAAATAATACCCTTGTTTACCAGAGTTAATTAAAGTTTCTATATCTAATAGAGCTTCTCTTTGTCCAGCAGTATAATCAATAGGTTGTTCTCTTAGTTCTAATACAGATTTTAATGGAGTGTTTACTAATGGGGTTATTGAAGCTGAAAGATTTTCTTTTATATCTGATTCAATATTAATAGAAGGCTGAATAGATATGCTAATCAATCCTGTTTCAGTAGAATTTAATTCTGTAACTAATCCAAAATTATCTAATAAAGCTTTTTGTAACCATTCAGCAAATCTTTTAGGCATTTTAGCCTTATCTGTAGCAAAGCCTTGAGGAAATACAATTTTACCCCTACCAGAGTCTTTAACATCTTTAATAAGCTTTGTATTTATATCTACAAACTCTTTAAAGTTATCTTCTGTATCTGTGTAATCTACATTTTCTTTAGTATTATAATCATATTTCTTTTTAGTTACAACAGCATAAGCGTTATCTAATCCTCTAATTATTGCAGAACCTCCTCCTATTTTATTAGGAAATGCAGTAATACTATGTGTATTTTCTGTAAATACATAAGCTGTATTAGGATTATTTTGAACTTCTTCTCTTGTATAGTTTGATTCAGTAATCTCAACTCCAGCAAAAGGCTGTAGAGATTTCAAAACATCACTATCTAAAGAGTCTTCTTGTAATGTTTCTGATTTAGCTATTCTTGCTGGAGCAAAATGAGCAATAATATCCCCATCAGGGATTTCAATATCTACCACTTGCGTATTATTGTTTAACACAGAAGGCACTGGATTAGTATAATACTCAGAAACAAGTTGACCATCTCCATATAAATTAACTGCTTTGTATACATATTTACCACTAGCATCTATTAAAGGGCTACCATCTTTGTATCTAACTAACTGAAAACCAAACACTTTATCTAAAGTGTAGTCTCCTTGTCTTTTTCTTTGAGCAAAAGAGAAATTAGTAATAGTTCTTCCAGTAACAAAGTCTACCATTTCTCTACCACCTTTAACATTGATAATAGTAGGTATAGTTATTAAGCTACTCCCAGCACCTATTCTCCATTTATCTACTAATAAGATTTTTCTTTCTTGTTCAGTAATTGCTAAAGAATCTACAGCAGTGAACATTTTAGTTTTATATTCAAAAATTTCTTCATCAGCTATATCAAAACCTATTGGCTCTGTATTATATCTACCAAAGATATCTACAAATTCAGGATTAAATCTAGGAGTGATATATTCATCTTTAAAATTGTTTCTTTGGAATATAGTATTTTTAGCAAAGTTTTTTATATCATCATCTACAACTAGTTTACCAATAATAGGAGCCACTTCTGCTGCATAGTCTTCTATAGGCACAATGTTTTTAATTGACACTGCAGACTGATAAGTACCTTGAGAAATAGCTAACCTAACTAAATCTTTATAAAGATCTTTAGTAGCAGGATTATCTCTCATCTCTCTCATATATCCTGTAAACAGATCCTCATCATAAGCATCTTTTAAGTTTACCTGAACCTTAACAGTCTTTACACCATTAGGGAGATCAGAAGAAACAGTCTCTAGTTCTTGTAACATTTTAATCTCAGGATGTAAAACTTTAGCATCTTGAATTCTATTTGCAACAGAATCTACTCCAGTAGTTAATTCTTTAATATCTAAACCTCCTGGAAACTTAACTTGTATAATATAATCTAAGAATGAAGCAGAAAGTTTTTCAGAAACTTTTGAAAAATTATCATAAGATAAATAATTATTCTTAGCATACTCTTCAATTACATTTTTTATAATAGATCTAAATGCAGGTTGGTTAAACTTCAACACCTCTCCTAAAGCTTCTGTAGCCTTATCTAAGAAAAGAGCTAAGTCCCCTATAGCAGAATTTTCTAAGATATTACTTGGAGATGCAATTATATTGGTTGCTTGTTCTCTCTCTGTTCTTAATTGCTTTCTAGCTAATTCATCTGCACTTCTAAAAGAAGAAGTGTCATAGTTAATAGCTTGACCAATTGCAAAGTTAGCATCTGCTAATTTACTATAGGAAAGAAACTCTTGTAATATTAGGAATTGTTCTGCATTTTGTTTATCAGATAATTTTTTAGACTTAGCATAATCAGTAATATTAATTTTAAAATTATCTACATTAACAGCAGCATCATACAAAGAAGTTGAAAAGGAAGGAAATAACGATGTAATATAATCAATGTTCTTATCGTTATACATTGCATTTCTACTTAAGCTTTTAGAATCTAAATAATTAATATATTCTTTAATTATTGGTTGATTTAAAAACATAGCTGTATTTTCCATAGATACTCCTGCTCTTTCTAAGAACATAAATGTACCTACCACTCTATCACTATAAACTACTTTAAGAATATATGGATCTTTAGACACATCCACAAAAGCATTGGTATACATAGATAGTTTATCAGAGATGTATTTACCAGCACTATCAAAAACTCCTGACAAAGATATATGGTTTTCTCCATTAATTACCATAGTGTTATGAGGAAGAACTATAGAAAGTCTAGAGTCTTTAACATACACTTGTGTTTTTTGATATAAAGAATGTCCTGTAGTATTTACAGCAGATATACCTACCCATTTCTTAGCAGTGATAAAAGCATGTCTTAGCTTAGTCATATAGTTTCTATTAAGAATTCTGTTCTTAATACCACTTTCATCTTCACCTCTTAAAGTATCTAACTCATCTGCTAAGTCTTTTAATGTAGTGTCATCATTAGGCTTAACAAGTCTTTCAAAGTTTTCAGGAAGAGCTAGTAACTCCTCAAGAGATTCATAATACTCATTTTCAATAGACTTAGTAAACATACTATTTGCATACCTAATTTTTAGTTCTGCTTGTAATTCACTATCTGATAATTTTTCAATATCAGCCATAATCTTTTCTTCTAGACCAATACTATCTTGAGTATCTTCTAACAAGAAAGAGATTTCTTCAGAATATTTTTCTACTAATCCTTTTGTATCAAATAAGTTATAAATAGATATCTGTAAAGCTTCTAATAATTCTAACTTATTTATAGTTCTACGATCTAACTTTAATTCAAATTGTCTTGCATAAAATTCTTTAGTAGCTTCTTCTGAATCTAAACTTGTTATTAATCTAATATCTCCAGAAGCATCTAAGTATACATTTTTTAAATACATGTTCAACTTATCAATATCAAAATCTGATCCTGACTTAGTTGTAATCTCAGAAGGTACTACCACTGTTGCTCCCATATAATCAGGAAGAAAACCTTTTACTCTAAATGATTCTATAGAACTGAGTGCTTGAGTAGGAATACGAAATCCTATTCCAGAAAGTATTTTACCACCATCAATTGTATTTAAGTATGCTATAATTGCTTCATCAGTCTTAAATTTTTTAGGAACTATTGATCTAAACCAATTAGGAAGCATAACTTCACACCAAGGTTCGTCTTTAGTATAAAACTTAAGAGAGTCATCTGTAAGTACTGCAGATTTTTTTTCTACATCAGATGCACTTTCAAACTCCTCAGCAGAAACATTTACATATTTATCTCCACGTTTAATTGCTATCTTTCTACCCTCAATAGATTCCCACATAGTTGCAGCTACCTGTACTCCAGAGAATCCTCCCATTTTAGGTGAAGCAATAGACTTGTCTACAATAGAGTATAAGATATCTTTAATTTGTTTATAATTAGTAGAAGCTTCAAAAGGAATCATAAATTCCTTAGTAACTGGATCTAAAGAAATACTATCAATACCATTGTAAGACAATTCCCTTTTTAACATTTCTTGTCTAAGAGTCTCAGCAATAGTTGTTTTATCAGAAATGGTAAACCCATCTCCTAAATCAGTTATACCTAACTTATTAAGTAAGTTAGCATAACCATTAGCATGCATTTTTTTAAGTATATCTCTATTCTTATCCACTGCATTTTTAATAATTTCTTTTTTTTCTGGGTTGTCCCCAGTTGGTTCTCCAAAAGCATACAAATCTAATGTAGCTAGTTTTGTTAGTTGAGAGCCTCTAGTTTGTAACTTCTCTCCTTCATAACTAGTTTCTACCTGAATACCATAAGCATTCCAAGGAACCTCTACAGTGTTATTAAACGCTTCATCATTAAACTGTCCATTTGATTTATATAAATCATGTAAACCTTCCACTCCTTCTTTTCTACCTGACTCTACTATAACATAATCATACTTCTCTTTAAACATTTTAATATAAAGATTTTCAAGATTGGTACCTTGAACAGCTGAGTAGTATAATGGAAGTTGAGAAAACTTATCTAAAACATTATTAATAACTTTTTTATTAAATTTATTTCCAGATACAATAGGCTTTAACACCTCAATAGTATGCTTAGGAGCAGGCTTGCTTACAAGTTTTTCATCATGTGCCTTTAGAGCATCATTTTTATATACATAATCAGGAATGTTTTTTCTTGTGAAAGCCATTTGCCATTGGTGCCAAGCTTCTGCTTCATCTGACCATTGACCATTTTTATATTTAACTTCTTTATATGCATTATCCATGATCCAAGAAGCAGCATCTGCCTCATTGGTTTTAGCATAACTAGGAAAGAGAGAAGCAAGACTGCCTCTAATAATTACATCTTTTGCTGTAAAAGTTTTTGCATATGATTTATATTGATGATGTCCATAATCCTTTTCTGTTAATTGTACTCCTGCAACAGTATTATACTTTTGGTTTAAGAAAGTATTTAATTCTGGCGAATCAAAAGTGATTCTACGTGGAGATAAGAAAGACTTAATACGTTTTGTTTCATCTAATATAACTTTTCCATTCTTATCAGTAATTTTAAATTGATATGGATCACCAAATAAAACTTTATGATATTCAATATTGTTTATAATATAATTGGTATTAGCAAATGCAATAATATCAGTAAACTGTTTTTCAGTTAAATTATTTTTATTTAATTCATTAATAGAAACAAATCCATCTTCTAATGAAGTGTATTTATAAGAAATATTTCCATTACTACTAATTTGTTTAACAACTTGTCTATTATCAATTAGTGTTTGTTTTGTTTCTTCTGTAGTGGTATTTATAAAATCATTTACAGACTTATTAATTTCATCAATATTTTCTTCTATAAATGCATTAATATCTGCTTCTGTAGCTTTAGTGTTATTAATAATTTTCTGAACTTTTTCAAGCATAGGCTGAGAAAGAATGTCTTTCATAAAGCGAAGTTCTTTTGCTTTATTTTTAACATTATTTAATTTCTGTCTAGTTTTAAAATCTTTAGCAATAGCTATATCATCTTTTAAATATCCAACAAATGCATCTTGAATAGATTGATTAGCAGTGTTATCCTTAAACTCACTAAAACCTATAATATTACCAAGGTTCATCATCCACTCAGTAGCACCATCAGCAGGAACTAATACATAATAATCTCCATTTAAGTTTCTATTAATTTCAAGAGTAAATCTTTCTCCCTCAGATAATTTAGAAACTGATTGTCCTTTGTTTTTACCTTTATCTTTAATTCCTGAAATAACCTCCACTTTAAAGTCTCTTATTCTATCTCCATCTTGGTTAAAGAATAATCCACCTTTTTTTAACACTTGGCTATTAGTGGAAAATACATCATTAAGTTGAGGCATTTTTTCCATTAATTCTTCTAAGGTATCTGCTGAATTAAATACAGACTCTAAATAAGAAAGAGCATTAGAATCAGTAATAGACTGCTGTCTTTTATTTTCTGCATTAAAGAATGTACTATCTTCATTAGGAGTGTTTATTTCTACAAACAATCTAGCCAGTGTATCAAGAGGCTTATTAATGTCTAAAGACTTTCTCTTTAAAGATATTAACTCTCCACTTTTGTTAATAGATAAATAAATACTACTAACAGCTTCTGCAAAATCTGTTAATTGTTTTCCTCTAAGTTTACTGAATGTTTCTAAACTTATGCCTATACCAAAATTATTTAAATATTCAATAGACTCAGCAGGTTCTTTTGGAGCTTCTTTTGGATACTTCTTATTATCTTTATCTACAACATAAACTTTATCACTAAGAGTGATTATTGAGTTAGGATCATTTGCTTTTCTTTTAATATTCTCAACCCACTGTTGACCCACTTGCTTAATAATAGAGGCCTGATTAGCATCTCCACTATAAACACGATCTCCTTCTTTATATTGCATAAAGAATTTAGGCTTTTGTTTAGTAAACACTTGATAGAAACTAATAAATAATCTCCAATCATTTTCTTCATATTGATCAAAATTAATTTTACCTGATTCTAAATCTCCACCTAAGCGTTTAAATAATCTAACATAGTCAGAATTTTCTTTAGCTAATTGATATATTTTAGAAATAAATGTATCAATATCCCTAACATTAGCTAACCTATTAATTAAGGTACCAAATACTTTATTAAAAGGTATTAAGGTTTGACCCCCAACACTAGAAATTAATTTATCTACCTTTGGCAATGTTAGTACAGAAGAAGCTTCCTGGTTAAGCTTTGTAGTTTTTACTAATGTTCCAATCAATAACTTAACTGCATATGGAGAAGACTTCTTAAAGTCAACTGTAAATGCATCAGCAGAATAATCTCTATTATTAGATCCTTCTTGATTAATTGAAATCTTACTGTCTTCATCAAACTCAATTCTAAATCTTCTTAAGAATTCTTTAGTTCTATCTTGTAACTCTTTATAAGTTTTTTCTGTAATTTGATTTGGAGAATCTCCAATGATTTTAGCTTTTATGTATTGAGATTTAACATCATCAAAAACTTCTTTAGCTGTAATACTTTGGATATTAAACAAAGACTTATTTGTAGAGAATACGTTATTAAATATTCTAACTGTTATGTCTTGAATAAAATCATTTGTTTGTTGTTCATTCAAACCTTCTACAGCTCTATACTCTGCAGCTTCATTAATTTTAGAAGAAGGATAAACTTTTTTATTAAACTTACCTGTATCAATAGCCTTAAACAATTGATCTTTTAAAGAAGGCTTTGTTACAAAAGATTTAAAGAAGCTCATAATTCCATTAAAGAATTCAAGAACTTTTTGTCCAAAACTTTTAGCTTTTATCTTACCTAATCTAAATTCTGTAAAATCATCTGCTATTCTTTCCTTAGCTTGTTTATCTGTTGCATCAGCGTACTGTATTTTTCTCCCTGTCTCTCTATCTACAAAAGCACCTTTGTTAGATCTGAATTCATCAAGAAGAGCTGCCTTTTCTGTCTCAGACAAAAAGCCTTTATAAATAGCTTCAAACACTTCATGATACTCTGTACCTTTAAGACCTCCCTTAAATATTTTAGCAACACCTTCTTCAAATACTCCCCAAGCTGCTTTTCCAGATGCAGAGTAAATAAGGTTATCTAAAAATATATAAGGAATTCCAGAAGCATTTTTAGCTGCCCATTTTTTAAACAATTCAATCTCAGTAGCAGAAATTGTTTCTGTAGAATCTTTTCCTCCTACTAATCTATACTCAGAATCTTCATCATCTAGTATATTAATATCCTTAACTTCTATATCAGAAACTACTGGAGCAATAGCTGTGGGAGTTGAAGGTACTACTACAGGAGCTGCAGGAACTTGTGGTGTTTGTACACTTTGAGCAGTTTTAATTTTAAATTTAATTAATGTAGGAATTCCTGTTTGTAAATATTCTTCCTCAGAAAGGTTTTCTTTATATACCCCTAATGTTTTTAGATTATCTTTAATAGCTGATAACATTTTATTACCAGGTTCAATAAGAATATCTAAAATAATATTTTCATTATTATCACTTTTTAATAGATTAACTTCTCCTTCTTTAGTAGCTACAAATTCTATATCTCCAAAGTTGCCTATAGTATAACTATTTACTTCTCCATTTAAAGTTATTTCTTTACCATTAACAATAACAACATCTGGTAGTGTAGAAGGTATTTCTTCTTCCTCTGCAACAGCTACTACTTTTTTAACTTCTTGTAAACCATTATCCATACCCATGAAGTATGCATACTTTTGTTTAAAGGGGTATGGAACAGCTTGAGTTGGTTTAGATATGTTTGTATATAAAGGAGCACTACCTATAGCTCTAGATGAACCATCAGGATTCTTACTGGCTAATAAATAAGACTGATAATTAGGCCATACTCTTTTTTGTAATTGATTAACATTATCTAAGTATAGTTCTGTAAACTTAACCCCTAAGCCAAGAGCAAGAGTTTTATTATTTACATTATGATAAACTTCTTGTAGATTATTATATATTTCAGCCTCATGTTTTTTAATATCAGCAAAGTCATATTTATTATCTCCAATATTTAATAAATTAGTTTCAGGATCTAAAAATATTTTATTTTTACTAGGAGCACCATCAGATTTCCAATATAAAACATTACTTAAAAAACTTGCATAATCTGTGTCGACTGTAGCATCTTCCTCTTTTGCTAATTGATTATTAGTTTCTTCAGACCATTTTTCTATAACTTTATAAATTGTTTGGGCTTTGTTTTTATCTATCTTAGAGTTAAATAAAAACTCTAGTACATCATCAAATTTAATCACAGGTCTACCTACAGCAAATCTATAACTAACACCATCACTATGTGCTATGTTTCCTTTTGTAGAAACTACAACTAATCCTTCCTGTGTTGCTATTTTATTTTCATCAATAATAACATCTCCAATAAAGTTTTTCTCAGGATGATCTTTATTTACTGTAGCAATACCTTTAGATATACCAAAGTCAAAAGTTTTATATTCATTAGCAGGAGCTTTAAATAAAGAAGCACGTTCCCCTTCCCACCATGCAACAGCAACTTTAGCCTCTGCTTCTTGTTCTTTCCTAAATCTAGGAGAATTATTGCTGTAATACAGATCCACTTGAGGCATAGTAGAAAATACTACTTTAGTAATATCTACAGGAGTCCCATCTATCTCTGCTATTTTTTCTCCATTTTTGTTAATAAAAAACTTTTTACCTTTTTTATCTATTCTAATAAAGACAGCACCAACAAATCCATTTTTAGGATCAGTAGCACCTTCAGGATTTAAACCTCCTGATTTAAAAGACATCTCAGAAAGACCTTTTAGTCCTAGAGCTTCTTCTTGATTAGGAGTAATAATAATTGCCTTAATCTGTTCTCTATTTTTAAAAGTTTTAACCTTGTTAATAAACTCATTAAAATATGTAACATGGGGAGCAATAGTTCTACCTTGTTTGTTTGCCCAGTCAATAGAATCTCCAATGGTAGAAGTGAATAAACGATTCCACGCTTTTTTCATATCCTCCCAAGTATTACTTAACTCAGCATCTAATGCAGGATCTCCTGTAGGATTCTGACCTGAAGATAGTTCAATCTTACCTTGAACTTTTCTAAGTTGCTCAGAATTTTTTCTAATTCTTTCTTTCTTAGCTTCTAAAGAATATTGTTCTTTTAAATATGCTGCAGAATTTTTATTAAATAATGTTTTAATATCATTAACAAGTCTTTCATTGTCTAATGAATTAATAAAATCTAACTTTGTTTTTCCTTCTGGTATGTTTACAGAAATGTCTGAATACTTAGGAGAAGATAAAACTGTATCAATAGCTTTATTTAATATATCTTCTAATTCCTCAGAAGCATTTTCTATATCAGAAATATTATAATCCTTAAATTCTTCTGGAGTAATAAAAGCTACTTTACCACTAGGTAATTTAACTTCATACTCTCCTCCTAATGTTTTAGATAGTACAGTAATTTTAGGGGCAAGTTGTAATGCAGACCCTTCTTTTCTAAGAGGCTCTTTTAAAGAATATTCTTTACCTACCTCTAATTCTTTCTTAGTTACTTTTTCTTTACCTGTAGATTTTTGATCTACTTCTGCAAGCATATCATCTTCTGTATTAAGATCAAAATCTTCTAAAGTTTTAGAAGCACTAGGATTACTTACAATTTGATTATAATCTTTAATAAATTGTTTTCTACGTAAAGATAATTCAATGATGTCTGATAAATCCTTTTTTAAATCCATCTTAACATCTTCCACTACATCCATAGCATTGATTTGATCAATAGCTTCTTTTGTAGCTTCTTTATTAGGCTTAGAATCAGCAATAATCCCACTTAGTACATCCATAGTAGAAATACCAGCAGAACTTAAAGACATATTCACTTGCGGAATACGTTCATCATAAGATCTAATCTTACTAGCAGCATACACTAAACTGTCAATATTTTGATTAGAATATTTTACTTCTCCTTTTTCATTAACATCTAAAGAATACTTATCTTGAATACTAGTGTATAAATCATCTACAGACTTTGTAGTTTCTTTAAGAGCTTGTATTCTACTAAGAAACTGATCTATTTTCTCATTTTGATTAGCTATTCCTTTAGTTTGAAGTTCTTCAAATCCTCCAGCTTTTAATGCTTGACTTTCATAATAAGATAGTTCTGTATATATAGAATCTGCTTTACCATACTTTGCTCTTGGCATAATATATGATAAAGTAAAATCTGATTCATAATCTTTTTCATTAAGCTTATCATTATTTAAGATAGCCTTTTGCCTAAG
>Ga0105097_10000546_pt1 | contig 17218 bp, 17 predicted proteins | sample PPLLak12cMay2015_FD_87035 | JGI IMG/M metagenome (GOLD analysis project Ga0105097, IMG submission 87035) | Freshwater sediment microbial communities from Prairie Pothole Lake near Jamestown, North Dakota, USA - PPLs Lake P7 Core (1) Depth... | ecosystem: Environmental > Aquatic > Freshwater >...
CCCGGCGCCGACGAACTGCTTGATGAAGTTGATGCCCATGCCGCCCGGCAGGAAGATGTAGAGCGCATCGGGCGCGTCGGCGCGGATCTTCGCGAGTTCGGCGGCGTAGTCGAGCTGCCCGAGCTTGGTAAAGGTCTCGGCAATCACCGGCTTGCCGAAGCCGCGCTTGAAGCCGTTGATCGCGTCCTGGCCGGCCGGGTAGTTGGGGGCGAGCACTGCGACCCGCTTGAAGCCGCGCTCGGCGGCGAACTTGCCCGCGGCCTCGTGGTACGCGTCGTTCTGCCACGCGGTGCCGAAGAAGAAGCGGTTGCACTGGCTGCCCGCGAGTTGCGACGGGCCGGCATTGTTGCTGAGGTAGAACACCTGGGCGGCGAAAAGCGCCGGGCCGACGGCCAGCGCCACGTTGGAGCCGATCGGGCCCGTGTAGAAGTGGACGCGGTCGCGCTTGATATAGCGATCAACGTGCTGCCGCCCGGTGTCCGGGTTGCCGGCCTCGTCGGTGGCGAACACCTCGACCGGAATGCCGCCGAGCTTGCCGCCCAGCTGCTTGATGCCCAGGTTGAAGCCATCGCGCGCCTCGGCGCCCAGCGCCGCGAACGGCCCCGAGATCGATGTCGAGAACCCGACGCGAACCTGGTCGACCGGCTTTGCCGTCAGGGCAGGCGCCGCGAGTGCCAGCGCACAGGCAGCCAGGGTCAGTCGGAACATCGGCATCGCAGTCTCCCAGGGGCAAAAAATCGGCGGCCGAACGGCCGCCACGAAGGCGCAAGTATAGGGAAGGGCCATCGAATGCGCGAAGTGGCGCAGGAACGGGGCCGTCCGGACGATGTGGTGGGCGGGGGTCCTCGCCTATCATCGGCGGATGCCGATCCATCCCTCTGGAGCGACCCTCGCATGTCCGGTCCGCTGACCCGGTTCGGCCTGGCCGCCGAGACGGCCGAGCAGCGCAAGGAGAAGATCCTCGCAGGCGTGATGGCGGCCGTGTATCGCCAGGTGCCGCAATCGGTGCTCGTCAGCGTCGTCGGCGCCTTCGCGCTGGTGATGGTGCTGTGGTACTCGATGAGCCGGCACGCGCTGATGGCCTGGTTCATGCTGATCCTGGTGGAGTCGCTGGCGCGCGTGCGCCTTGCCTACAAGTTCCGCCGCGCGGTCGAGGTCGTCGACGAGGTCCGCCACTGGGCCAGGCGCTGGGTCGCGCTGGCGGCGCTCGCCGGCCTGCTGTGGGGCGCCGCCGGGTTCATGTTCTTCTCCAGCGACCAGCCGCTGCACCAGGTGGTGCTGGTGGCCGTGGTCCTGTCGGTCGCGTTCGGTTCGCTGACCCTCTACGCCAGCCATCCTCCCGCCTTCTACTCGTTCATGCTGCTCACCGTCATGCCGCTGATCGCGCGCATGGTGTGGGAACAGGATGCGACCTACTACACGGCCGCGGTGGTGATGGCGGCGGTCTTCTTCTTCACCGTGTTCTACGGCCGCAATTTCGGCGACGCGGTGTTCGAGTCGGTGAAGAACAACTACGAGAACGAAGTCCTCGTCAATCAGCTGATGGTCGAGAAGCGCCTCGCCGAAGACGCGCGGCGCGAGGCCGAGAACGCGACGCGGTCGAAGACCCAGTTCTTCGCGGCTGCCAGCCACGACCTGCGCCAGCCGCTGCAGGCCATCGGCATCTACGTGTCGCTGCTGAAGAAGCGCGCGACCGGTCCGCTCGAGCCGCTGGTGAACAACATGTCGACGGCTGTCGAGTCGCTGTCGAAGCTGGTCGAGGAATTGCTGGAGATCTCGCGGCTCGACTCCGGTTCGATCCAGCCGAAGGTCGACCAGGTCGCGCTCGACGAGATGTTCTCGGTGCTCGAGCAGGAGTTCACGCCGCTGGCCGCGTCCAAGGGCCTGTCGCTGCGGGTGCGGCGCTCGGGCCACGCGGCCGACAGCGATCCGATGCTGCTGCAGCGCGTGATCCGCAACCTGCTCGCGAACGCCATCCGCTACACCCAGCGTGGCGGCGTGCTGCTGGCGGCGCGCGCCCGCGGCGGCCTGATCAGCGTCGAGGTGTGGGACACCGGGCCGGGCATCAAGCAGTCTGAGGTGGACCGGATCTTCGAGGAGTTCTACCGCGGCGAGAGTTCGAAAGCGGAGAACAGCGGCACCGGCTTCGGCCTCGGGCTGTCGATCGTCAAGCGGATCTGCGGGCTGCTTGGACATCCGCTGATCGTGACCACGCGGCCGGGCACCGGGACCGTGTTTCGCGTCGAAATGCCGCTGTCGGTCGCACCGTTGCGCCCGAAGCGATCGGCGCCCGAGACGATGGACATGGTGCTGCGCGCGCTGGACGGCCACACGTTCGTCCTGCTGGAGGACAACGCCGAGATCCTGAACAGCCTGACGCGCCTGGTTCGTTCGTGGGGCGCGGAGGTGATTCCGTCGACCGGCTTCAATGCGCAACTGATCAAGGAAATCAGCCTGCACGACCGCATCGACGCCGTGCTGGCCGACCACAACCTGGGGCCCCACTCGATCAGCGGGGTCGAGTCCGTGGTCCGCATCCGCGAACTCGTCGGCTCCCCGGTGCCCGTGGTGATGCTGACGGCGGTGCAGGCGGCCGACGTGGTGGCCGACTTCCAGCGTGCGATGCACGCGCGGATCGCGTTCAATCCGGCGCTGGCCGCAGCGATCGCGAAGAGCCGCACCGAGGAGCCGCCGGTGCTGCAGAAGCCGACGACGCCGGCTGTGCTGAACGCGACACTGGCGGAAGCGCTCGGAATGGCCACGCTCCCGGCGGTCCGGCCGCAGGAACTCGACCGCGACACGATGACGGCGCCGGGCAGCACGCCCCGCCGCCGAAGCACCGACTTCTAGGCGACCTCTAGCCGACGTCGTAGCCGTGCCGCCGGGCGGCGAGCAGGGCTTCGGTGCGGTTGGAGGCGTTGAATGCGCGGTAGATCGCGGTGACGTGCGTCTTGACGGTGCCCTCGGACAAGCCGAGTTCGCGGCAGATGATCTTGATCGGCGCGCCGCGCGCGAGCAGCTGCAGGACCTGTTCCTGCCGCTCGGTCAGCTCGACGCGGGTTGCGCCAACTTCACGGGGCCGCTCGGGCGTGCCGATCATCGCCACCCGGTTCACTTCCTCGAGCAGGTCGGCCGGGATGTAGACGCCGCCGGACAGCACGAACTTCACGGCCGCCAGCAGGGTGTCGGAAGCCATCGACTTCGGCACGAAGCCGGCGGCGCCGAGCTGGAGCACGCGCATCACGTTGCGCGGGTCCTGCTGGCCGGACAGCACGAGGATCTTCATCTCCGGCGAGTGCGCGACCATCGATTCGAGCAGCGAGGTGCCGGACACGCCGGGCATGCCGAGGTCGAGGACCACGAGGTCGAGGTCCGCATTCTTCTCGAGCAGTTCCATCGCGCCCTCGGCTGTCCGCGTGGTCAGGACCTCGGCCGCGGGGTCGAGGTCCAGGAACAGGACACTGAGCGCATCGGTGATCAGCGAATGATCGTCGACGACCAGGATCTTCATTGGGGGCAGGGGCGAGAACGCGGGGAGTGATCGGCCGATTGTAGACCTCGCGGAGCGCGCTTCGACAGACGATCGTTCGGCCGCAGCACGCGGCTCGCGGCACGGCGTCAGGCGGGAGACGGCCGCACCAGGGCGGCAGCGCGCTTGGCGCGCACCCGCGCTTCCTCGACGGAATCGGCGTGTGCGAGGGCCACGCCCATCCGCCGCTTGCGGAATGACTCGGGCTTGCCGAACAGCCGGATGTCCGCTCCGGGAACCGCCAGTGCGTCGGCCACTCCGTCGAATCGCAGTGCGGCGGCCTCGTGTCCGCCGTAGATGACCGCGCTCGCCCCGGCGTTGCGCAGGGACGCATCGACCGGCAGGCCCAGCAGCGCGCGCGCGTGCAGTTCGAACTCGTTCTGCCACTGCGTCGCCATCGTCACCATGCCGGTGTCGTGCGGCCGCGGACTGACTTCCGAGAACCACACTTCGTCCCCCCTGACGAAGAGTTCGACGCCGAAGAGGCCGGTGCCGCCGAGTTCGTGGGTCACTTGATGCGCGATGTCGCGGCTTCTCCGCAGCGCGACCGCGCTCATCGGATGCGGCTGCCAGCTCTCGACGTAGTCGCCGGCGACCTGCACGTGTCCGATCGGCTCGCAGAAGTGCGTTGCCACGGCTCCGTCAGGCCCGATCGCGCGCACGGTGAGCTGCGTGATCTCGTACTCGAAGTCGATGAAGCCCTCGACGATCACGCGGCCGAGCGCCACGCGGCCGCCCGCGTTCGCGTAGGACCAGGCCTGCTCGATCTCGTCCGCGCGATCGATCCTGCTCTGGCCCTTGCCGGACGAGGACATCACCGGCTTGATGACGCACGGCAGGCCGATCGCCTGCACGGCCTCGCGCATTTCCTCGAGCGAACTGGCGAAGCGGTAGGGCGACGTGGCGAGCTGAAGCTGCTCCGCCGCAAGGCGCCGGATGCCTTCGCGGTTCATCGTGAGCTGCGCCGCGCGCGCGGTCGGAACGACGCGGGCCAGGCCTTCCCGCTCGATCTCCACCAGCGCGTCGGTCGCGATGGCCTCGATCTCCGGAACGACGATCGCGGGTCGGATGCTTTCGATCAGCGCGCGCAGTTCCTGCGGATCGGCCATGTTCAGCACATGCGCGTGGTGCGCGACCTGGTGCGCCGGCGCGTTCGGGTAGCGGTCGGTGGCGATCACTTCGACGCCGAGTCGCTGCAGCGCGATCGCCACCTCCTTGCCGAGTTCGCCGCTGCCGAGCAGTAGCACCTTGACGGCGTGTCGAGAGAGCGGGGTGGCAAGCGTCGGAGGCCAGGCGTGTGCGGTCATGGGCTGGGCGGGGTGGGGGCCGGGGACATCGAGCCCCCATGCGCGAGAGGGGATTGAAAGTGTGCCGAAGGTTAATCGATGTCAAGCGGACGGCCGGCGGCAGGCCCGCGTTTGCCTCGCATCAACTGCCCGGGCGTCGACTGTTGGCACTCTCGCAACCGCAGACGTGGGCGTCCGGCCCATTGGGGCGAGGCAGGAAACCGGAATGCACAACAAGACAGGAATCTGGCTCGGTGGTGCGCTCATCGCGGCGGTGGTCGCGCTGGCGTCGGCCTGCACGACCGACATGAAGGTCCAACCCTCCCAGGCGACGGCTTCCTCGGGCTCGGCGGCGTGTGACGCGTGCCATCCCGGCGACAGCAAGACCTGGCGGGAAACCTATCACGCGAAAGTGGCGCGGGCCCCCCACGAAAGCCTGCTGAAGGAAGCCGCCCAGTACTGGTCGATCGACAGCAAGGGCAACGCCGGACCGAGCCGCGGCAATTTCGATGGCAAGGTCTATGGACTCGACGACGTCGAGATGGTCGTCGGGACCCGCTGGAAGCAGCGCTTCCTCGTCAAGAATCCGACGACCGGCCACCACCAGTTCCTCGACAAGCAGTGGAACAGTTACACAGGGGTGTGGGAGGGGTACGCGAACAAGGACGACTGGGAAGCCGGCTGCGCCACCTGCCACGGCGATCAAGGCAAGGCCGCGCGCATCACGGTCGACGCGCCGGCGAGCGGTCTCTGATCGGCCATCCGGCTGCGCTGCGAGGCCGGCGCATGCCGGCCTTTCTCATGGGTGTGCCAACGGCGCCACACGCAGGCGCGCTCGATCTCGACGGCGCTTGACCTGTCGGTGTACTCTGCCTTCGTCGTGCGGGGTGAAGTCGGCCGCTGATCGCCGCACGACAAAAAAGCCGGCGCAAGCCGGCTTTTTTCTTTGTGGTTCAGCGCTGCGTTACAGCGACTTGATCCACTTGACGATCGCGGTCAGGTCCGCTTCGGAGGCGCTGGCCTTCGGATGACCCTGGCCGGTCGCCAGTTTCTTGACGATGTCGGCGTCCGGTGTGGCCTTGTGCTTCTTCGCCAGGTCCTTGTAGGACGAGCCCATCTTCTTCGTGTCCATGGCGTGGCACTTGTTGCAGCCCGCCTTGTCGGCGAGATCGGCGCTTGCTTGCGCCGTGCCGGCCATCAGCAGCCCCGCGGCAGCCAGAACGATTGCGACCTTCTTCATCTTGCTCCTTTCCATTCGAGTTGAACCCGCGGTTCTACCGGTCGAGCCGGGCGCCGGCCGCGCGAGCCGTCCGGCGCAGGGTGATTCTATGGACGCGTCCCGCCCGGCGACTGCGCCGGATCAAGAGGCGCCCGTGACAGGGAAGCCGACACGCAGGCCGGCTTCCTCGTTCCCGTCCTCTAGAGCGACAGGGTCCACTTCACGAGGGCCTTGGTGTCGTCGTCCGACGTCTTGACGGCAGGGTGGCCCTTGCCGGCCTTCAGCTTGGCGACCAGGTCGGCTTCGGCCGACGCCTGGCCCTTGTACTTCTTGGCGATGTCCTTGAACGCCGGGCCCATTTTCTTCGTGTCGACCGAGTGGCAGGTCATGCAGCCCGACTTCTGCGCGAGTTCGGCGTTGGCTTGGGCCACGCCGGCGGTGCTCAGTCCAACGGCCGCGAGCACTGCAAACATCAATGATTTCATCGAGTCTCCCCCCAGTGATTTGGCCGCCGTGCGGCATCGATTCCAGGCCGGATTCTCCGGCCGGCACGCAGTCTAACGGATCAGCTTCCGGTGGGTTGACCGGGTTCGCCGACCGGGCCGGGAACGGCGCCGGCGTCTCCGCCGGAACTCCCGTAGGCGGCTTCCGCGCGACGCACGAAGGCGTCCACCATCTGGTTGGCGGCCCGGTCGATCAGCGGGCCGGCCAGCTTCTCGGTGTGCAGCGCGAGCTCGTAGCGGAGGCTGAAGTCGATCCGGCAGCCCAGCGTGCCCAAGGGCAGGAGCTTCCACTCGCCGACGAAGTGGCGGAACGAGCCATCCTGCATGTGGATCGCCATCCACTCGGGCCGGCGCTTGTTGTTGCGCGTCGTCACGCGCACGTTCAGCTCCCGGAATCCGACTTCGACGGTCGCCGAAACGACCTCATCGGTGCGCTCGATCAGCTGGGTGCGGGTGCACCAGGGCAGGAACTGCGGGTAGTGCTCGACCTGCTCGATCAGGTCGAACATCTGCTCGGCGCTGTACGGAACCAGCGCGCTACGGTGCATCTCGCGCATCGGGACGGTCGGCTGCGGCAAAGGCCGCTAGCCTACCGAACCCGCGCGCGGTCAAGGCGTCCTCGCGTTCCAGGTCCTCGAGCCGGGTCTCGATGTCCGCGATGTCGGCGTCGAGTTCGGGCAGCAGCACGTCCTGCAGCGCACGCACGCGGCGTACGGTGCGCCGGTACTCGGAGAGCAGCCGCGCCAGCGTGGTCGAGACGGCCGCCAGTTCGCCAAGGCGAGCGGCGATGCGCGCGTAGGCGGCGCGGCAGGCTTCGGCCTCGGGCGAAGCGTGCACCGGCGGTGGTGCCGGTCCGAGCTCGCCCAGCGCCTGTGCCTTCAGGGTGATGACGCCGAGCAGCGGGTGCCGGTCGACGCGCAGCCGCTGGTGCGTCGACGCGGGTGGCACCACCTGCAGCCCGTGCAGCCCGTGACGCGCCAGCGCCGCGGCGAGCGCCAGGCGCGCCGAGCCCAGCAGGCCGGCGAGGTCCTTGGCGATCGCCTGGTGCAGCCGGAACTGCCGCAGCATTTCGCCCGCCAGCAGCAGGCACTTCTCGTCGAGGAAAGCGTAGCCCTCGCGCATCGTGCGGCGTTCATCGCCGAGGGCGATCAACAGGCTGCGAGTCGGCGTCAGATCGCTCATGGGGATGCTTCGACTGCGGGAACTTCGCCGAGATGCTGGGCGATCTGCTCATTCGACAACCGTGTCAGCTCCGCCCGCGGCAGGTGGACCAGCAGTTCCCAGCCCGCCGCCATGCTTTCCTCTAGGGTGCGCGCCCGCGGCTGCGAGATCAGCGTGCGCTCGAACGCGGTCCCGAACGCGAGGTAGCGGCGGTCCGTGTCGGACAGCCCGTCTTCGCCGACCACGCTCGCCAGTAGGCGTGCCTGCGTCGCGCGCGAGTAGGCCGCGTAGAGCTGGCTCGCGAGTGCGGGGTGGTCGGAATGCGTGTAGCCCTTGCCGGTGCCGTCCTTCATCAGGCGCGACAGGCTCGGCAGCACGTTGATCGGCGGATACACGCCGGCGCGGTCGAGCTCGCGCGACAGCACGATCTGCCCTTCGGTGATGTAGCCGGACAGGTCCGGGATCGGGTGCCCGATGTCGTCCGACGGCATCGTCAGGATCGGCAACTGCGTCAGGGTGCCCTTGGCGCCGTGCACGCAGCCAGCGCGCTCGTACAGCGTGGCGAGATCCGAGTACATGTAGCCGGGGTAGCCCTTGCGGCCGGGCACTTCGCCCTTGGCGCCGGCGACCTCGCGCAGCGCCTCGCAGTAGTTGGTGAGGTCGGTGATGATCACCAGGACGTGCTTGTCCTGCTCGAACGCGAGGTACTCGGCTGCGGTCAGCGCGAAGCGCGGCGTCAGCAGGCGCTGCGTCGACGAGTCGCTCGCGAGATTGAGGAACAGCGCGGAGCGTTCGAGCGCGCCGGACTGCTCGAGCGAGCGGCGGAAGTACTCGGCGGTCGTGTAGGGCACGCCGATGCCGGCGAACACGATCGCGAACTCCGATGCCTCGGCGCCGCGCAGGCGCGCGTTCGCCGCGATCTCGACCGCGATGCGGTCGTGCGGCAGCCCGCCGCCGGAGAAGATCGGCAGCTTCTGGCCGCGCACCAGCGAGTTCAGCAGGTCCACCGCTGTCACGCCGGACTCGATGAACGACCGCGGCGTCGCGCGCGACACCGGGTTCAGCGGCACGCCGTCGATGCGCAGTCGCTTCGCGACGGCGAGCGGCGGCCCGTTGTCAATCGGCTGCCCGATGCCGTTGAAGACGCGGCCCAGCACCCCCGGGCCCACGCCGAAGTCGATCGGCTCTCCGAGAAAGCGGACCACCGTGCCGGCCAGCCCGAGGCCGGCGGTCGGGTCCAGCATCTCGATCGTCACCATGCCCTCGTCGATCGCGGCCACCCGGCCGAGGCGGGGTGTGCCGTCCCGGCCGCTGACAACGACCGCTTCGTTCAGTCCCACTTCGAGCGTGCGCCGCATGAACAGCAGCGGACCCTCGAGCCGCATGGCGGCGTCGTGCACGGTCACCCTAGGTTGCATGCGCATCGTCCTTCGACGGCGTCGGCACGCTCGGGACGACCAGCGTCGCGAACGCGTCCTCGACCTGTCTTTCCAGAGCGGCGAGCCGCTCGAGTTCGCCTTCGCCGATCTCCTCGCCCATGCGCGACAGCGGGCGCATCACGTCGAGCGCGGCGATCTGTTCCGGCGCGACGCCTTCGAAGGTGGCGCGCTCGGCCAGTTCGATGAAGCGGACCAGCAGGCGCATCATGCAAGCTTGGCGGTCGGGCCCGCAGTAGCGGTCGACCGGCGAGAACGCCGACTGGCGGAGGAATGCCTCGTTGACGAGTTCGGCGGCGAGCAGGGTCAGGCGCTGGCGGGCCGGCAGCGCATCCTTGCCGATGATGCGGGCCATGCGCTCGAGGCGCGCCTGGTCGTCCAGCAGCGTCAGGAAGCGGCGCCGAAGCTCGAGCCACTCGTTTTCGCCCGAGGCGGCGCGCGATCGCGCGGTCGGCACCATGGCGTAGCGCTCCAGCCACCAGTCCGCCACGTCGAGCGAGTCCTCCGAATACGACTGCAGCGGGTTGACGGCCGGGTAGAAGCGGGCCTGTGCGCGCTTCGCGTCGAGCGCCCAGAAGCTGCGCACGTAACGCTTGCTGTGGCTGGTGACCGGCTCGGAAAAGTCGCCCGATGGCGGACTGATCGAGCCGAGCAGCGTCACCGAACCGGTCGCCCCGGAGAGCGTCACCACCTTGGCCGCGCGCTCGTAGAAGTCGGCGAGGCGGCTCGCGAGGTAGGTCGGGTAGCCGCCTTCCCCGGGCAGTTCGCCGAAGCGGCCCGACACTTCGCGCAGCGCCTCGGCCCAGCGCGAGGTCGAGTCCGCCATCAGCGCGACGTGCAGGCCCTGGTCGCGGAAGTACTCCGCCACCGTGACTGCCGAATAGATGCTCGCCTCGCGCGCGGCGACCGGCATGTTGGAGGTGTTGGCGATGATCACCGTGCGCTCCATCAGCGAGCGACCGGTGCGTGGATCGTCCAGTTGCGGGAACTCCTCGAGCACACCGGCCATCTCGTTGCCGCGTTCGCCGCAGCCGAGGTATACGATCACGTCGGCGCTGCACCCCTTGGCGAGGCTCTCGAGCAGGATGGTCTTGCCGGTGCCGAACCCGCCGGGAATGGCGGCCTTGCCCCCCAGCGCCACCGGAAACAGCGAGTCGAGGATCCGCTGGCCGGTCACGAGCGGTTCGTCCGACGTCAGGCGGGCACGCACCGGACGCGGCGTGCGCACGGGCCAGAAGTGACTGAGCGCGACTTCGTGCGTTGCGCCGCCTTCCGACGCGAGGCGCAGCACCGTGGCATCGTCGGTCACTTCACCCGCGTCCGCGATCCAGGCCACGCGCCCGGCGACGTTCGGCGGCAGCAACGCGCGCTGCGAGCGTCCGCGCGGCGACGACACTGCGCCGAATGGCGCACCGGGGCCGAGTTCCGCGCCCGCCTGCACGGCAGGTTCGAAGCGGAAGAGCATCGCGCCGGCCGGCTGCAGCGGCCGCAACAGGCCGTCGTAGATGTTGCCGAGCAGGCCCGGACCCACCCGGATGCCGAGCAGGTTCCCGGTGCCGCGCACCTCCACGCCGGGCCGCAGGCCGGTCGTGTCCTCGTACACCTGCGCGACGATCTCGTCCTCGTTCAGCCGAATCACTTCCCCCAGCAGGCCGGCCGGTCCGACGCGGATCGCCTCGCGCAGCAGGAAGGGACCTTCGGCGTGCGCGCGCAGCACCGGGCCGCTGATCCAGCGGATCCGTGCGCGCGAACCGGAGTCGGCGTCGCGAGAGGTCATCGTTGCTCCTGTTGCAGGTAGTGCAGCAACTTTCCTTCGAGTTGCGCGCGGTCGGCCAGCAGGCCCTCGATGGTCGCATCGAGGATGTTGTTGCCGCTGACGACGCGGAAGCCGGCGCTGATGGCGGCGGCGGATTCGAACGCCACCTGGGCGACCCCATCGATGCGCAGCTGCTCGAGCCAGTGCGCGCGCTCGCCTTCGTTCCACGCCGGGTGCGTCTGGATCCGCCAGCCGCCGCTCGCACACGGCACCGACCGCAGGGCTCGCTGCAGATAGGCCCGGACCCACTGCGCCCGGGTCGGCGCGGCGTCCCAGCGGGCGACCAGGCGCGCGCGCAGTTCGTGCCAGGCCAGGTCCAGGATCAGCACCGCATGGCGCTGCTGGAACAGGCGACGGTCCGTGGCCAGCGCTGCTTCCACCGCGCTCACCTCGATCGCATAGCGCTTGCGTTCCTCGACGATCGCGGTGTGCACGCGGCGGCGCGCTTCGGCGAGCGCCGCGCGCACCGCCTGGCGCGCTTCGGCCCGTGCGGGCTCCAGCAGCTCGGCGAAGCGCCGCGCACGGTATTGCTCGACCAGTTCGAGCAGGGCGGCGGTGCGTTGTTCGAGGTTCATCGCGGCGGCTCAGGCATCGAGTCCGAGCTGGGCGCGGACCCGCTCCGCGGGATCGAGCCGGCACGGTGGCCGTCCGGGTTCGGGCAGCACCACGACGAGAGGCCGGCCTGCCGCCAGCGCCGACTCGAGGTCACCGCGCGCGATGCGCTCTGCCACTTCCGCCGTGATGAACACCGCCTCGGCGCCGCTGGCGAGGGCCGCCCGCAGCGCGTCCGCCTCGTCGCCCTGGGGCGTCCAGCAGCGCATGCCGGCGAGCCGGAATCCGGCCGCGACCTCGGCCGCGCCGACATAGGCAAACGCCGTCATCGTCGACTCACGCGAGCCGGTTCAGGATCAGGATCGAGATGATCACGCCGTAGATGGCGATGCCCTCGGCGAGTCCGACGAAGATCAGCAGGCGCCCGAAAAGATCCGGCTTCTCGGCGAGCGCGCCGACCGCGGCGGCGCCGAGCTTCGCCACCGCGTAGCCGCCGGCGATCGACGAGGCGGCCGTGGCGATCGCCGCGGACACCAGCCCCCAGGTCCATGCCTCGGGAGGAATTCCGGCGCGTGCGGCGGTCTGGGCCGATGCGGTGTCAGGGAAGAAGACCAGCGCGGTGCCCAGCGCTGCGAGCACGGCCGCGCCGGCGATCAGGACCATCGGGAAGGCAAAGCGACTCATGACGACTCCTCAGTGATCAAGCGTGACCGGCGGGGCCGCGAGCGGACGGAACTCGCGACCTTCCGGCCGGAAGAAACGGGTGAAGAACTCGAACAGCACCAAGCGGGTGGTCTGGATCGACACGACGAGGCCCTCGACGACGAGGATCAGCACGTTGCCGAGCACCAGCACGACCAGGCCGACGAGCACGCTGTCGCTGGCCCCGGCCAGCGCCACCACGGCCGACGCGAGCCCGGCATGCGCGAGCGCGAAGGCGCCGACGCGGGCGAACGACAGCGTGTTGATCAGGATCTGCACGGTGTGCTCCGCGAGTTCACCCAGCCCGGCGAATGCCGACTTCACGCTGGGTCGCTCGATGACCGCGGCGATCATCGACCAGGCGACGCCCGCCGCGGCGATCCACCATCCCGGCGTCCAGACGAAGCCCGCCAGCGCGCCGGCGTACGTGGCGAGCACCGGAGCGTCCTCGCGCAACCAGTGGTCGAGCCGCGAGCCCCACCACGCTTCGAGGCCGCCCAGCAGCAGGCCCAGCGACAGCAGCACCGCGCCGCCGATGACCGGCACCAGCAGCACGGGCAGGGGATGTTCGATCGGGTGCAGCCACAGCGGCTGGATCACTCCTTCGAGGCAGAAGACGCTTCCGAACACGACGCCGAACAGCGCGGCCGCCAGGCCGCACGGCACCAGCAGGCGCAGCAGCGGCAGGCGGTGTCGCATCAGCCAGCCGAAAGCGGCCAGCACCAGGCCCTGTCCGACGTCGCCGAACATGTAGCCGAACATCAGCGGCACGGCCAGCGCCAGCAGCACGCTCGGATCGGCACCGCTTGCGCTCGGCATGCCGACCAGCCGAGTGAACACCTCGAACGGTTGGGCCCACCACGGGTTGCGCAGCACGAGCGGGGCGCGGGCGCCGCGCGGTGGCCGCGGGAACGTCGCCAGCGCGCGCGCGTCGCAGCTTTCCAGCGCGCGCACGACCTTCTCGCGGTCGGCGGTCCACCCGGTGATGCGCGCGAAGACGTCGCCCTGGTCGATCGCGCCGCCGTGTTCGAAGCACCAGGTGGCGCGCGCGATGTCCCCGAGGGCACGGGCCAGCGCGTGCCGCTCGGAGACGGCCGCGAGTTCGGCCCGCAACCCGGCGATCTCCTTCTGCTTCTCGGTGAACTTTTCGGTCACGAGCGATAGGTTGGCGGTCGCGCTCGGCTGCAGCCAGTCGGGGAAGCGGGCGCGGCGGCCGTTGACTTCGGCCACCGCGCGGCCGATGGCCTCGATGTCCTCGGGCGCGCCAATCGCCAGCAGCAGCCGTTCGCTGGCCAGGTCGGCAAAGCGCGTGATCGTGTCCTGCGGCAACTCGATCTCGACGCCCTGGGGCAGCGCGAACAGGGCGGCCGTGACCCCGTGGTCGGCGCGCGCCAGCGCCGCGAAGTCGATGTGGCTCTCGGCCATCTCGCGCAGGGCGGCGGCGGCCAGTTCGAGCTCAGCCGCTTCGGCTTCGGCGCCCTGCAGGCGCGCGATCACCGTGTCGGCATCGGCCGCCCACGCGCGCGCCGTGCGCACGCCGTCGGCCAGCGCATCCGCCGGGGCGCGCCGCTCGGCGGCGAGCGCGGACGCGGCGCGGGGCCAGTAGGGACGGTACTTGCGCGCCAGCGCGTTGAAGTCCTTCAGGAGGTCCTGCGGCATGCCGGCGCCGGGCGCTTCGGTCTGGTGCCACTCGACTTCGATGCAACCGGCGGCTGCGAGCGCTTCGAGTGCGATGAACGCGTCGTCGCGCCCGACCATGATCTCGAACCACGCGCACGGCTGCGGTCGGATCATGCAGGGCTCCCGACCGGCCGGGCGCGCAGCATGAACTCGCCGCGCAGGCGCTCGAGATCGACCGCAAACAACGCGAGGTAAGCGAACAGCGCCGCGGGCTGGGACGCGCTCCGACGGACAGCCGTCGCAAGCCTGGCGCCGAGGGCCTGCCGTGCGCTGGCGGCGTCGTCGACGGGAAGCGCGGCAAAGCGCAGCAGGTGCGACCGGACGTGCTCGACGACGCCGTCGAGGAGCAGCCGCCCTTCGTCGTCGAGGGCAGGCCAGAGCCGACGCCACTCCGTCTCCCACGCAGCCAGCAGGCGGTGCAGCGTCCCGCCGGCGCGCAGCCGGCGCAGGGCGCGTGCGATCGGCTCGACGGGGCCGCGCCCTTCCGCGCTTCGCTCCGCTGCGGCCACCAGGGGACCGAGCGGACCGTCGGCCAGCGCGGCACGGCGCTGCGCGGGCGTCGCGAGCGCATAGGGTGACAGCGCGGGGTCGGCCGCGATCCAGCGCGGCGGCGGCTCGTTGTCGAGCAGATGCAGCAGCGCGGGAAGGTCGATCAGGTGCCGCGTGTACAGCAGCGGCGCTCGCCACGCCGCGGGCGACCAGCCGGCGACCTCGACGATGCGGGTGCGCAGTTGCTGGCGGAACGCGAGTTCGATGGCGTCGGCGTCGCCGGTGAGCGGAACGCCACTGACGGTGGACGCCGCGCTCGACGCGCGCACCGCTTCCAGCAGCGCCGGGACGCTGCGCGACGAGCGCAACTGGGTCCACAGCCGCTCGTCGGGTCGCTGGGCCAGTCGGGCCGCCACGCGCGCGTGCGCGTAATCGAACGTCAGCCCGCTGATCATTCGCTGCCACCGGTCAGTTCCGCGCTCAGGCGGTCGAGCGCCCGCGCCACGCGCACCGGTTCGTCCGGATCAGGCGGGGCGGGTTGCTGCAAGGCGGCGCGTTGGCGGTTGAGCCGCTCGATCTCGGACCGCAGTGCGGCCTCGGTCCACTGGTGCGCGCGCGCAACGCGTTCGGCGGCGCGCTCCGCGATCGCCCGCGCCCGCGCCTTGGCGTCCTGGCGCACGCGTTCGGCGTCCACCGCACATTGCGCGACGGCTTCGCGCGCTGATTGCTCCGCGTGGAGCACCTGCACGATCGCCTGGTCCACCCGCGAGGTGTCGGTCGTGTCCATGTGCGCTGCTTCAAGGTGTCGCGGCCGGCACCGGTCGGCCGGCGCGACCCCGAGCCCCTTTATAAGCGGGCGGGCACGGCCTTCGCTTGCGGCAGAGCAACCGGACCCCCTGCCAGCGGGCGTCCGCTTGCCGGCTGGATCAACCCTGCGCGCGCTCGCCGGCGGGCTGCCGCGCGCGGTGCCGGGCGAGGTACAGCGGCGTGCGCGACTTGGGCACCTTGCGCACGAAGTTGTAACGCGCCACGTGATAACTGGGATCGAACCCGAAGAAGTTGAGCCGCATGCGCTCCAGTTCTTCCGCACGGTAGGCGGCCAGCGGCTTCAACGCTTCGTCGGCGGCGCGCCGTGCCCGTTTGTCGGCCAGCCGCTGCTCGAAGCCGGCGTCCGCCAGGTCCTGTGCCTTGGCGATCGTCCCGGCGAGGAAGGCCGCCGGCGAGCCGCCATCGTGCGCGTCGATCAGCCCGATGGCCCGTGCGGCGCTGGTGCCGAGCGGCAGGCGCGCTTCGGTGAGGCGCTTCGCGCCGTCGGCGCCGACCCGCTGCGGCAGCAGGTAGGTCCAGTACTCGGATCCGTACAGGTTGCCCATGCCCTTGTAGTGCGGGTTCAGCACCACGCCCGAGCGGGCGACGACGCGGTCGGCCGCGAGCGCGAGGAAGACTCCGCCGGCGCCGGCGTTGCCCTGCAGCGCGGAAATCGTGAGGTGCGACGTGGTGGTCAGGATCGCGTGGGCGAGGTCGTCGATCGCGTTGATGTTGCGCCAGGATTCCTCGGCCGCCTGCGCCGACGCTTCGATCACGTTGAGGTGGATGCCGTTGGACCAGAAGTCGGCGCCGCCGGCGAGCACGAGGACTTTCACGGGCCGGCCGCAGGCGTGGCGATAGGCGGCGGTGAGTCGCTCGCACCGCGAAGTCGACATCGCGCCGTTGTAGAAGGGAAAGTGCAGCACGCCGACATCGCGGAACTCTTCGTAGCGGATGTCGCGCCACGTCACGGCATCGCTGCCGGCATCGATCGCGACCGGCACCTCGGGAACGCCAGCGAGCCTCTCGCCGAGCACCATCGCCGCCGGCAGCTTGAACGGCCGGTCCGCGTCGAGCGAGCCCTTCAGGTGCGTGATCCACACCGCGCCATCGCGCGTCGCGCGGCAGATGGCGCCGTGACGCTGCGCGATCACCGCGCCCGGCGCGCCGCGCAGTTCTCCCTCGGGGTGCGCGTCGTACAGATGCACCGGCAGGTCCAGGATGCGGTCGGCCACGCCCGGCACGCCGTCCGCGCACCGGACCTTGCGCAGCACGGTGGCGCTGTCGTCGCGCTGCCAGTCGATCGCCCGGTCGGGCTGCTTCATCGGCGGCCGCAACCGGCCGCGCACTTCGGGCCTGCCGTAGTCCAGCGGTTCGGGGGCAGCGCCGGCGGCGATGCGCTCGATCGTCGCACGGACGCCCGCGACGGCCGCTTCCGTGACTTCAGTGCGGTACAGCGAACCCTTGCTCGCCGGCCGCATGTCGAACTCGACGCTCGCCCAGATGTCGCCCGCATCCATTTCGGCGTTCGCCTGCAGCGCGGTCACGCCCCAGCGCAACTCGCCGTTGAGCACCGCCCAGTCGAGGGCCGACGGTCCGCGGTCGCCCCGGACGCCGGGATGCAGGACGATGCACCGGTGGTGCTTCCAGGCCTCCTCCGGGATCGCGCGCTTCAGGAAGGGCGCGACGATCAGGTCGGGCGCGAACATCCGCACCGCCTCGATCGTGACCGAGTCGCGCACGTCGAATTCGAGCGACAGCTCGTGGCCGGCGTCCGTCAGCTCGACCCACAGCCGCTGCGTCAGGCTGTTGAACGAGTGCGCGAGCAGCAGGATGCGCATCGGTGTCCCGCCGGGGCCCCCTAGCAGATGCGCGGGAGCTGCTCGCCGGTGAGCCAGTCCACCACGCGGCGTCCGCCGAACGCGGTCTCCATCTGCACGAAGCGGTGCGGGTCCTCGACGACCTCGCCGATGATCGCGGCATCGGCGCCGCGTGGATGCGCGCGCATCACGTCGAGCAGCCGCCCGGCGTCCTGCGG
>Ga0105097_10000548_pt1 | contig 17191 bp, 15 predicted proteins | sample PPLLak12cMay2015_FD_87035 | JGI IMG/M metagenome (GOLD analysis project Ga0105097, IMG submission 87035) | Freshwater sediment microbial communities from Prairie Pothole Lake near Jamestown, North Dakota, USA - PPLs Lake P7 Core (1) Depth... | ecosystem: Environmental > Aquatic > Freshwater >...
CCTGTCGAAAAGCGCATTGATAAAATCAATATTTACGATGGTATTGGCATCAGCAAACCGAACAATATCATAATCAATCAGCTTCAGTTCTTCAATTACACTTTCGACCTGTCGCTGATGATATAAACCATGATGCTCCTTCCAGATAGAACAGAATGTGCAACGGTAGGGACAACCAAGAGATGTGAATAAGTATGTCGTTGGTGAGGGAGCATTACCGACTTTATATGCCGGCCTCCATCTTTCGATGAGGCTGCGGTCGGGCATAAGGAAATTTTCATTGGTCGGATTCCACCGTCCCCTGAAAGGCCGGGTAGTTTTTAATCCCTGATGTGAATTGACATAAATGCCTAATACATCATCAAACTCAAGGTTTTTCTCTTTTCTTAAAACCACTTCCCTGAAGGTATTGGCCGATTGCCCGGGGCATAAAATGTCAACCGAAGGATCAGTAAAATCTTCGGGGCAAAGGGTAGTGTGAAGTCCGCCGGCAACGGTAAGAATATCAGGATTGAACTTTTTTACGGTTTTAAATATCTCAATCGACGCATCAAACTCAGAAGTGATGATGGTAATTCCCACGATATCGGGGTGTTCCTTTGCAAGCAGTTCAGTGATCATCCGATCCAGCGGAGGTGAGACCGGAATGAGATCGTATTCGCCTTTGGCATCAAAAACCGTCACATCAAAATCCTTTACCGCAGCAGCAATGGTAAGTAAACCCAGCGGCGGGCCGATGAGCTTTTTGTGAATAAACCGCTTTGCCTCCTCCTGGGCTGACTGGAGGATCATGTTGTGCGGCGAACGCGGCGGATTGATGAGGAGTATCTTCATGTATTGCTTTTCGTTGACGGGGTAAAAATAGTGAGATTTTGGAATAGGCGGAAGTCGGCAATGGGCAATTGGTAAAAAACTTTGAAGCAGAACTGAAAACAGTAAACAGAGAACTGAAGAAGCGGCAGGAGCACCGGCGTTAAAGTCTGTCGTCTATTAAGACTTATTGCGGCGCGACGATGGTCTTTATCCGGTTTCTGAAACCCAAACCGGTGAATGAAGCGAACAATGAAGATGTGATCCGTTTTGTGAATGAATATATCCTTTCCAACGGATTGAGCAGTTCGTATCAGAATCAGGTGGTCAATGCAATCAAATTATTTTTCAGGGAAGTTTTAAAAAGTAAAATTGATGTAGAGAAAATAGAGCGGCCGCGGCGGGAGCACCGGTTGCCAAATGTATTGAGCAAAGAGGAAGTAAAGGCCATCCTTCAGGCTCCATCGAATATTAAACATAAAGCCATGCTATCGCTCATCTATGCCTGTGGACTGCGGCGGAGTGAATTACTAAACCTTAAACCCTTGGATGTGGATTCAAAGCGGGGATTGCTGATTGTTCGGAATGCAAAAGGAAAAAAAGACAGGGTGGCACCATTGCCTGAAAAGATTATAACCTTGTTGAGGGATTATTATATATCGTTCCGCCCCTTGAAATGGTTGTTTGAAGGACAAAGCAGGGGAGAAAAATATTCTGAACAAAGTTTGCAAAAAGTTTTAAAAAACGCCTTACATTTGGCAAAGAATAAAAAGCCTGTTACCTTGCATTGGTTACGACATTCATACGCGACACACTTACTTGAAGGAGGAACGGATTTAAGATATATCCAGGAAATTCTCGGGCATAAAAGTTCCCGGACCACGGAAATATATACCCATGTGAGCAATAAGCAATTACAAAAAATAAAATCACCAATAGATGATATTGATTTGGAATAAAATAATATACACCTTTATGAACAAAAAGTATACTAATTCTACAGATGCTTGTTGGATATATATACCTGTTTAAAGGTTGAGGTTTATATATAAGCAAGTTAATCCGCAATAGCTCGCTGCCCGCTCGCTATTGCGGATTAACGGCCCGGCGGGTATGTGGTGATTAATGATCATAAAATCGTAAAACAAGTAACACCGTATCTGTGCCGCTTGCTAATTGGGGGGCGATGAGAACCGGTGTGGTTACCTGATGTGCAGGGTGGCAGGGCTTGAAGATTCAGGTTATTTACCCGCATCGCTACAGTCGGATAACAGGCGGGTCATAGGCAATTGCTCCGTCTCCCCCGCTGACAAATGAATAAACAGTTGTGAATAAAATAATTAACTTTATCCGATGAAAATAACGATGACGGGGGGAGACTCCACAACTGCCCATACCCGCCGGGCCGGCCGTTAATAAATGAAAGCGTTAATTAAAAATAATATCGAAGGAAAAAGAGTTCTGATCCTTTTTATTGTAACCAATATCATTTATATTTTCATGCTGGCGGTTACCATACCAAAGGTGATGAGCTTTTCGAATGGGATGAAATTGCCTGATATGCTGCCGATGGGGTATGACCCAGCTTATGTAAACGAATTGCTGGGTGCATTGGGAGCAGAGGGAAGGAATGCCTACCTGTTCAGCCAGATACCGGTAGATATGGTGTATCCTTTTTTGTTTGGAGTGAGCTGGTGCCTGGTGCTTGCCTGGTCCCTGGATAAACTGGGAAAGCTGAACGGATCAATGATTTATTTGGTCTTGCTTCCGCTTTTAGCCGGATTATTTGATTATCTCGAAAATATTGGAATGATAGTGATTCTGAATCGTTATCCTTACAATCCGGATTACCTTACCCAGACAACCAGTGTGTTTACCATTCTGAAGAGCTTATTGTCCACTTTTTATTTTATCACTCTTATCGCCGTGGTGGTGGCTTTTGTGATAAAAAAAATACCAAAAAAGACCTGAACGATAAACCTAAAGATAACAGATTTTATTACCACCATACAGAAGCCCTGGTATAGCGGTCTTTATTGACATTTCGGAATCCAGGAATTTGACTTACAACTTTTTCGAACTTCGGTTAAAGAAAGAAGTCCTGTTGATTAAAATTTCGAACTGCCATTTGAATAAGAAAAAAACTCAAGTAATTTTGCCACATTCATCATTTCGCTGGTAAACAAAAAAGAAATGCTGGTGTTATTGCTTGCACGGGTATGAAAGAAAAAGATCTGTATATCGATTTTAAATCTCAGCAATCGGTTTATTACGTTGAAAAAGACGATGAATCGTATGGCCCGGTATTGAGCGGCTCGCAGCTGGCAAAAAATTACCTGGATGATTTTTACGAAAAAAGATTGAAACAGGAGAAAGCCCTCCGTGAGCAATTGAAAAAAGGGGAGATCAGCCCCATTTATTATTACACGATCATGCAGGAATATGGAGAAGGCGATCTTGCATCGAGAGCGGGAGTTTCGCTGAAAAAACTTAGGAAGCATTATAAAATGGAAAATTTCATAAAACTAAAGTTAACCCAACTAAAGAAATACGCGGAAGCGTTTGATATCCCTTTGGTAAAAATGTTCAGTCTGATGCTCACCAGGCAGGAAAATACAGGAAAGTTTACCGTTGAATATTCGGAAACGGCCAATTCCTATTTTGTAGTAGCTAAAATTGAGGCAGTGAAGGAATGAAAGAGATCGATTTTAAACATAAGATGGCAGCCCATTGCGAAACGGGAACGGTAACCGCCTTGCTTAACCATAGCGGACTTGAAATTACCGAACCCATGGTTTTTGGCATCTCGAGCGGAATATTTTTCGGGTACTTTGAATCATCCAATTTTTCGTTTCCCACTTTTATTGTCCGTAACAAACCAGGTTCGATACGCGATAACATTTCAAAAAGGCTGGGCATTAAATTTGAAACATTAAAATTCAAAGATCACGGCAAAGGCGAGCAAACGTTGAATGACCTTATCAGGAAAGATATTCCTACCGCAGCACAGGTCGATTTTTATTACATGGAATACATGCCCGAATACCAGCGGGTTCATATCAACGTCCATTTCATCAATGTGATCGGGATGAACGAAACCAGCTACCTCATCAGCGATAGTTATTATCCTAAAAAATCGGAACTGACAAAGCAGACGCTCAATAAAGCTAGATTTGCCGGTGGTTTTATGGAGCCGAAAGGATTCCTTTTTTACCCTACTCATATACCGGAGGTTATTGATTATGAAAAAGCAATTATTAAAGGAATTAAAAAAGCATCTTACAACATGCTTAAACTGCCCGTTCCTTTCATCGGGATTAAGGGAATGCGGAAGTTTGGAAAAAAAGTAAAAGAGTGGCCTAAAATTGCAAGGGATATTGATCATCTTTCGCACGAAATTATGCGGATTAATATTTTGCTTGAAGATCAGGGTACCGGCGGCGGCGGATTCCGATACCTTTATGCCACGTTCCTTCAACAGGCGGCAGGTATGCTGAATGACAACCGTTTGAAAGACCTGTCGAAACAAATGATGGAAATTGGGGATAACTGGAGAAATATATCTTACTTTGCTGCCAAAATCGGGAAGAACCGTGATCTCGGACCCGATAGACTCAATGAACTAAGTGAAATGATCTTAGCCCGTGCGGATGAAGAGCAAAAGTTTTTCGGCGAACTGGCAAAAGCGGTGAAATGAAAATTTATAACTGACATGCAAGAAGCACCTACACAGGAACTAAAGAAAGAAATAAAACTGCTGATCCTGGAAACCCTTAATATCAAAAATACAAAGCCCGAAGACATTGACGATGCAACTCCAATCTTTTCAAAAGAGAGCGTTCTTGGATTGGATTCCATTGATGGTATTGAACTGATCATGGCTATTCAGAAAAAATATGAAGTCAGGATCGGCGACCAGAACTTAGCCCGCAGTGTGCTTGAATCGGTCAACAGCATTGCCGAATTTGTGACAAAGGAAAGAAAAGGCTAAGCTGGTAGATGATGCCCTTTTTCATTATCTTTACACTTCCTATATCGTTTGAGAGACAATGAAACATTCTTACATTCTGGCCGGGACAACTTCGGGAAAGCTATTAAAAATGGTGTTCAGCAATGGTGTATCGCTCAACCCAAAAATACTTTTCCGTTTTTTATTCCTTCTTCAGAATGGCATTTGGGCATCAGTATTTAAACGAAGGGAAAGGTTGAAATTCAGCCAAGCTTTATCAAGTAGTCCGATTCCGGAGGATCCGGTTATCATTATCGGACATTGGCGAACCGGAAGCACCCTGCTTCATCAATTGATGAGCCTGGACAAAAACCTGGTGGCACCTTCAGTTTTCCAGGTTTCACTACCCGATAGTTTCCTGGTTTCTGAAAAATATTACCGGCCCGTCATGTCGTCCATGATGAGCCCCACCCGACCGATGGACAATGTAAAACTCGGTTTCGACGAACCCCAGGAAGATGAGTATGCTTTGCTAAAACTTACTGAAGACTCACCGCTAAAGCGAATTATTTTCCAGAAGCCGGATGAATATTTTCTGAAGCAATACAAGGATTATATTCCTAAAAACATTGAAGAGTGGAAAGAAGCGATGAGACAATTTTGCAGAAAGCTGCATTTTGCAACCGGTAAACGAATCATCTTAAAGAATCCCTTTCATTCCCTGCGGATTGAACTCCTGAAGGAAACATTCCCCGATGCAAGGTTTATTCATATTCACCGGCATCCTTATAAAGTGGTTCCGTCAACCATCAATATGTGGAATATTGTCGCCCTGCAGAACCGTTTGAATGGCAAATGGAAAGAACCCGTGGTGAAGGAAGTTACGGAAGTGCTGAACGACATGCTTTTTAAAATCAGGGAAAGCCTGGATCAAATGCCTGCCGGAACCTGGAGCGAAGTTAGTTTTGAAACATTCGAAAAGGATCCGGTCGCTTCGCTTAAAATAATTTACTCAGAAATTGGCCTTACATTTACCAGTGAATTTGAAGCAAGAGTTGTCGAATACTTGTCAGGGTTAACTGGTTATAAAAAGAATGTATTTACCCTGAAGAACGAAGATAAAGAACTGATCCAAAAAATAATGGCTGACCATTTTAATTACTATCATTACACTCATTAATAAAGCTCAGGAACACTATGAAATTTCGTCTGATCTATCCCAAATGGGAAAAACTTGAAGGCCAAACCCAGTTTAACCTTCCACCGCATGGGCCGGTTGTCTTTGCGGCTGCACTGCCGGATTATGTGGATGTTGAATTTATCGATGAGAATGTCCAGTCTTTCAGTTATGATGATCCGGTTGAATTTGTCGGCATCTCCATGATGCTTACTTCACAGATCACCCGTGGATGGGAAATTTCAGAGGAATACAGGAAAAGAGGAATAAGAGTTATTTTCGGGGGAATCTCCACGATGCTTCATGCAGAGGAAACACTTGAACACGCCGATAGCATTTTCCTTGGTGAAGCCGAAAGCAGAATGGAAGAAGTTTTTGAAGATTTTAAAAAAGGTAAGTTAAAAAAGGTATACAATTACCTGCCTCATCCACCCGATACTGCGCTGATCGGGCCGGCCAGGAGAGATATACTGAACAGAGAATTGTATTACCACAAAGGCGTGCAAATGGTTGACCTTTTTCATGCTTCGAGAGGATGCAGGTTTAGTTGTTATCCATGTGCTGTCTCCTATTTGGGCGGGCGTAAATTCAGACCGAGACCTTTCGATAGGGTAGCTGAAGAGTTGGATCAAATGGAAAACAATCGCTTGTTCGTCGTTGATAACTCTTTGGCTCAGGATACGGAATGGGAAAAGGAATTATTCAGGACAATGATACCCTTTAAGAAAAAGTGGTGCAGCCATACCATCGAAGATAAACCGGAAGTGCTCGACCTGGCAGCCCAGGCGGGAGCATGGTATGTATATCAGGCCATTTTTGATACTTCAGATTATATTAAAGAGCGCATCAGGCGATACCACGATCACGGAATTGCTGTGGAAGGAACTATTCTTTTGGGTATGGATAATCAAACCGAAGATGACATCCGGCGATTAATTGATTTTTTGCTGGAAATTAACCTTGATTTGGCTGAGTTCACTGTGATGACTCCCTTTCCGCATACAAAAGCCTGGGATGATCTGATCAAGGAAAAACGCATTTTCAACTTCAACTGGAACGATTACAATGCAGGCAAAGTTGTCTTTTATCCCAAACACATGACCCCCGAAAAGTTGCAAAGCCTTTACCACTTCGCATGGGACGAGTTTTACCGTCATGAAAGTCAGGAGCAAAAGATGTTTAAGTTACTGATGAAGGTGATTGAAAAAGAAATGGCTGATGGAACGTATCGATCATCGAGGAAGGATCTAGTTGAGAAGAGTTTTGGTAAAGAGATTATGAGGTAATGCTTCCTGATTCGAAATACATAGAAGAAATCTACCACTTCAAAGGAGCCTGGGAAGTTCCTTCCTTCTGCGAATTGAAAATTATCTCCAAACCTGACAAGACCATCATTATAACAACTGAACTCTACGAAAGCAATCCTGGAACCTCGGTTACAAGCTGGGTAGACAAATTAGCCACAGAACTAATTCAGAAATTTAAAATCAATCCGGACCAACTCACTTTTATTGTGCACAATCCGGACCGAAAGTCTAATCTTGAGTTTTTTAAAGAGACTTTTGATATTGTTAACTTTGAGTGGAAGGGAGAGAAATTTATTAATCCGTCATGGAAGCGCATAACGAAGCAAGAATTAGATTTTCTGATCAGCTAATTTCTTAGCTTTATTTGCTATTTTCGCTGAATGTACTGTTCAATTCAAAACAGGTTTTATCTGATACTCTTGTGTATATTTTCGCTTGCGGGTTCACTGCCTGGTCAATCAAGATTTGTCCAGATTGTCAAAGGCATAGTCGTTGATAAAAGCTCTCAGATTCCCTTAGTTGGAGCAAATGTAATCCTTTTGAATTCTGATCCACTAAATGGAACAGTAACAGATTTAAATGGAAACTTCATTTTAAAAGATGTTCCGGTTGGTCGACAAAATCTGAAAATTAGTTTCATTGGCTATCAATCAATCGAACTCACCGAACTCATTGTATCAAGTGCAAAAGAACTTGTTCTGAAAATCGAGCTTGAAGAAAACATTTATACTACCGGAGAAGTAACCATTCTTGGCGAAGTTCGGAAAGACAAACCCCTGAACCAGATGGCGCTGGTAAGTGCCCGTTCATTTACTATTGAAGAAACCAACAAATATGCAGGCAGCTATGGCGATCCGGCAAGGATGGCAGCTAATTATGCCGGGGTTTTATCTACAAGAGACAACAGAAATGATATTGTGATCAGGGGTAATTCATCCATGGGGCTTCAATACCGGATGGATGGAATTGAAATCGCTAATCCCAATCATTTCGGAGCTTTGGGAACAACCGGAGGACCAATCACAGTAATAAATACAAATCTACTAACCAATTCTGATTTCCTGACCGGAGCTTTTCCGGCAGAATATGGTAATGCGCTGGCCGGAATATTCGACCTTAAAATGCGCACCGGTAATACAGAACGCAGGGAATACTGGGCTCAAATAGGCTTCAATGGACTGGAATTCGGCACAGAAGGTCCGGTTTCCCGGAAAAACGGGTCTTCCTACCTGGCAGCTTACCGTTACTCATTTGTTGATATTCTTGAAAAACTCGGGGTCAACCTGGATGAAACCGCAAAATACCAGGATCTGTCCTTTAAACTAAATTTCCCGACCAAAAAGGCAGGTACATTCAGTGTGATTGGCATAGGTGGAACCAGCAGAATTGAAATACCTGATTCAGAATCTGACCAGGAAGACTGGACATTTGAAACTCATGGAGAAGATATCAATACAGGATCGGCTGTTGGTAGTTTAGGTCTATCACATCTCATCTTTATTAACGAAAATACCCGGTTAAAAACCGACGTTTCATTTGTCGGGTCTGACGTTGATACCAGAATTGATACATTCAGCCTTTCTTCACCTGAATTATTCAACTGGGGAGGTGAAAGATCCACTGAATTGAAATATACCCTTTCCTCAGCGCTAAAGAAAAAGCTGAATGCGAAGAACAATATATCATTTGGACTGACAGGAGATTATTACGATGTAGCTTATTCAGACAGCACTTATTATAAAGGAAATTATCACAAGGATACGGATAGCAGGGATAACTTCGGACTTCTCAGAATTTATGGTCAATGGGAAAGAAGATATATTAACATGCTTACCAGTTATTTAGGTTTGAATTATCAATACCTGACCCTGAACACTTCATCAGCAATAGAACCGCGGGCAGGATTAATGTGGGAGATCAATCAGGTCCAAACCCTTAATTTTGGAATCGGCATGCACAGCCAGATGCAGCCCAGGATGATGTATTATGTGCAATCGCTGAATCCTGAAGGGAATTATGTTCTTTCGAACCAACAGCTTGATTTTTCGAAAAGCCTCCATCTTGTTTTGGGCTACAATTACCTGATTGCTGAAAATCTAAGGTTAAAAGCAGAATCATATTATCAGCATTTATACAATATTCCTGTCTCCGAAAGTATTCCTCAATATTCGATCCTCAACGAAGGTACGCAATATTTCGTCGACCGGCAGGACAGCCTGATGACCAAAGGAGCCGGCACCAACTATGGACTAGAACTGACCCTGGAAAAATTCATGGCCAGGAATTATTATTTCCTTTTTACGGCCTCTCTTTTCCAATCACAATATAAAGGTTATGATAGTGTTGAAAGAAGCACTTCCTTCGATGGCAATTATATTCTGAATGGAGTAGCGGGTTACGAATTACCCCTGGGAAAACGTAAAAACCTTGCTTTGATCTTGGGTTTGCGACTGACCTGGGCGGGAGGCCAGCCTTATGTTCCTTTTAATCAGCTGGCAACCGTTGAACAGGGTGTAGTGGTTTACGACTGGAACAGAGCTTACCAGGAAAAATATGACGACTATCTGAGAGGCAGCTTCAGGTTTGGGATCCGGAGAAATGAAAAAGGCTTCAATATGCAATTTTTTATCGACCTTCAGTATCGCGCCAATTATACTTATGTATATCTTTACCGTATTGATGTTACAACCGGCGAGATCATTAAAACTTATAAAATGGGATTCTATCCGTTGGGTGTCTGGAGAATTCAGTTTTGATCTTTTGTAAAAATAAAATTAAGGTTATAACTTTACCGCCGAATCAAATTTATAAAAACTGGATGTCTAAATATTAAACAAAGTAAAAATGAAAAAATTAAATCTTTTATTTTTCGTGTTGCTGATCGCATGTATTAGTATTGCAAGAGCACAAAAGATCAAGCTGGAATCCGGAAAGCTCGATTTTTTAAAAGGAGTTACAGAATTAAAAGTTGAATACAACTACGAGGCCGTGAGCGTAGGAAAGTTTAAAGTAGAGCAGGACTACGTGACTCAAAAAAAAGCCGATTATAACGAAAAGGAGCCGGGAAGTGGCGATCGTTGGGAAACTGCTTGGTTTGCGGACCGTTCAGAAAGATATGCTCCCCGGTTTGAAGAAGAGATGAATCTTCAGTTTATCAAAAGAGAAGTTCCATGCAAGGTAGGACAAGATTTGGAAGGCGCATACACGGTAATTTTAAAGACCACTTTTATCGAACCCGGATTCAATGTGGGTGTCGCCCGGAAAAATGCGTATATCAACGCTGAGGCTATTTTTGTGGAATCGGCAAATCATGAAAATGTGCTCGCAAAGGTCACCATAGAAAATTCACCCGGCAGGGATGCTTTTGGTTATGACTTCGATACCGGACTAAGGATTCAGGAAGCCTATGCTAAAGCTGGGAAAGAACTGGTTTACTTCATCTGGAAGAATTATTTGCAGTAGATGCAAGCATTAGTGCAAGTGCAGACTGAATGAGTTAAACCATAATGATGAAATAATAAAAACCAATAAGTATTCTTAAAACTTAAAAAAAGCAAATCAAGGTTTCAAAGAATAGACAACAGCTTAACAAGCTGCTGATTCATAAAAAATTTTATTGGTCTTCAACCAAAACATATTGAACATACATGCTATGGACTCCGGATTCGGCATAGCTGTTATTGCCATTAACTGTTACAAGGTCTTCTGCATTTGCTGCATCGGCGTTGTAAACATTTCGGAAAATAGCCGGCAACCCGGGTAATAACCTGAAGTCAATTACATAGAAGTAATCAATCGTATAACCACCTGCTGTGAGGTAGGAGCCAACTGGCATAGCATCATCGCCCAGTGCTGTAGTTCCGGAGTGTCCGGCAACATATTTATCAGCAAAAGTGGGCAATGTAAGAGTACCATTGTTTACATAAATGCTTTTTGCGCCATTGTGAACGGTAGAGGTCGTTAACGGCGTTGAATAATCGATGCAGGTTGCAATAATTCCTGCAATACCTGCACCCTTGGTAGGCTGCGACTGGCGTAATTCAACCAAACTCAAAGGCAATTGATTGATGGGTTTGGTTCCTGAACCTGAACCGTTATCAATTACCTGGCCCCAGAAAGCTGGACCAATTTTATTGTTGAAACGTCCAACAGCATACATATCCCAACTTACAGTTGAGCTAACCTTTAAATTAGTTGCATCGTATTTGGTGATACCGGCGTCATAATCATCACCTTTAGGTGAATTAGACCTGGCGTCAACGCAGTTTAACAGGCCTGTGAATAGAATGACTGAAAGGCATAAACCAGGAAAATGTAAAAAATTTGCATTTAAAAAATCATTTTTCATTTATCCTTTGGTTTAAATTTTTCTATAATATCGTTCGAAATTGGGTATTTATACTTAAAAGTTTCTTGAGGGTTTCAAATTTTGTCATAATTTTCAATATGTATGTATTTTTTCAAAATATAAAATTGTAGTAAATCTGTGATTTTTTGCTTTTATTTAATTATTTCATCCAATAAATTCCAGCATCAGGTTTTTTTATACCTTAGCTGAAAAATCAGTTCATTGTTAAATTATAATTTCAGAAAATGAAAAAGTTATTTTTAGTTACGTTAATTGTGAGCCTGGGATTGCTTATTTGGTCATGCACAACCAGGGTGAATGTTGAAGAACAGAAACCACAGGCTCAGGAAATCATTGGGAAACCAGCGCTTCAGATTCAATCGGATTTAATGACACCTGAAGTGCTGTGGGCTTTCGGACGTGTGAGTGGCCATGAAATTTCACCTGATGGGAAAACAGTACTTTATGGAGTAACCTACTATTCAATCGAGCAGAACAAAGGCAACCGTGAATTGTACACGGTGAGTGTAAACGGTGAAAATTTGAAGCAAATAACCACTTCAGCCAAAAGTGAATTCAATGAAGTATGGCGGCCCGACGGAAAAAAGATCGGCTTCCTTTCCTCCGAAAGCGGCTCGGTTCAGATTTGGGAAATGAACCCTGACGGAACCAACCGAACTCAAATTACAAATATTGAAGGAGGTATTACAGGGTTTAAATATTCGCCCGATCAAACCAGAATCCTGTACACAAAAGATTTACCGCTAAAAAACAAATTTGAAGATTTATATAAAGGATTACCCCTCGCAACAGGCCGGATCAATGACGACCTGATGTACCGGCATTGGGATCATTGGGTGGATACTTACAGCCATGTTTTTTATGCTGATTACGACGGAACTAAGTTAACCAACGATAAGGACATTATGGAAGGTGAGCCCTATTCTTCCCCTTTAGCACCCTTTGGTGGGATTGAGCAAATCGACTGTAGTCCTGATGGCAAGTTTATTGTTTATACAAGCAAAAAACTCCTCGGTAAAGCTGCCTCCCTTTCCACTAATTCCGACATTTATCTTTATAACATCGAAACGGGGGAAACAAAGAATATGACCGAAGGAATGATGGGATTCGATCTGGCACCTTTGTATTCGCCTGATGGAAATTATATTGCATGGGAAAGCATGGAGCGGGATGGTTTTGAATCGGACAAAAACAGGCTATATATTGTCGATACCAAAACCTGGGAAAAAACTTATGCAACCAAAGACTTTGATCAGAATGCCGGGACTTTGATCTGGTCGGCCGATAGCAAATCTATCTATTTTACAAGCGACTGGCACGGAACTTTCCAGATTTACAATTATAATCTTGCTGATGGCAAAATAAACAAGCTGACCGATGGATTGCATGATTATACTTCAGTTGCTCTGGCCGGCGATGTACTGATTGCCCCGAAAGAAACCATGTCGTTCCCAACTGAATTATTCTCCATCAATTTGAGTGACGGTAAAGCACAGCAAATAACTTTTACGAACAAAGACCTGCTCGAAAAATTATCCATGGGAAAAGTGGAAGAGCGCTGGATGAAAACGCTGGATGGTCAGGATATGCTAACCATAGTGATTTATCCTCCTCATTTTGACCCCAATAAAAAATATCCGGCATTGCTTTATTGCAAAGGTGGTCCACAGGGTCCCCTGAGCCAGGATTTTCATTACCGCTGGAACTACCAGATTATGGCTGCCAATGACTATATTGTGGTCGCTCCAAACAGAAGAGGAGTTTCCGGGTTTGGACAGGCATGGCAGGAGCAAATCAGCGGCGACTATCATGGAAAAAGCATGGACGATTATTTTGTAGCAATAGATGAAATGGCAAAAGAACCTTTTGTGGATAAAGAAAGACTGGGTGCAATTGGGGCGAGTGCAGGTGGCTGGGCTGTTTACTATCTTGCCGGTAACCACAATGGACGGTTCAAAGCCTTTATAGCCCATGATGGAATTTTCAACGAGGAAGCCCAATACCTTGAAACGGAAGAAATGTGGTTTGAAAACTGGGATAAAGGCGGGGCTTTTTGGGACAAGAATAATAAAATTGCACAGGAAGTCTATTCCCATTCACCCCATAAATTTGTGGATAAATGGGATACCCCGATCCTTGTCGTTCATAGCGAACAGGACTTCAGGGTGCTTTTCACTCAAGGGATGACGGCCTTTAATGCCGCCGTATTAAAAGGTGTTCCCGCACAATTCCTCTATTTCCCTGATGAAAACCATTGGGTGCTGAAACCTCAAAATGGAATCCTTTGGCAGCGTACTTTCTTTAACTGGCTGGATAAGTGGTTAAAGTAAAAAGTTTTGAGTTCCGTGTTTTGAGTTTTAGGTTAAGAATTTGACAGATAAAAACTGAACTTTGAACCCGGAACTCAGAACTCTGAACACAGGACCCAGAACAATTTAAGGATATGACAAACCAAAATACTGTTTACAAATGGTCAGCCCGGATAATTGGCGGACTCGCTCTGCTTTTCTTCGGATCATTTTTCATTGGTGAAGGGATACCTGATTTAATCAAAGGTGGTGATGGCCATTTGCAATCCATGATGCTCCTGATGGGATTTGCTTTACTGGGCTACATTTTTGCCTGGTTTCGCGAAAAGGAAGGAGGATATGTATTGTTATTCAGCGGTTTTATCATGGGATTAACCATGTTCTATGACGGTGGCCTAAAAGATATCAGCATAACCCTGGTTTATTCTGTTCCTTTTATAGTTTCCGGGTTGCTTTTTCTCCGGGCAGGAAAAAGTTCTGAAATTATGAAATCCAAATCGAACGACACAGGCGAAAGTAGCAGGGAATTAAACCAGTAGAGACTATTCTGAAGTTAATAATAGTATTCTTGCTAAAGAAAAACTAACGGGTATAAATATTTTATTGCTTCACAGCCTCCACAATCGAAAACGGTGAAACGGTCGGGATCACTTTTTTCAGGTTGAAACCGGAATTCTTCAAGATTGTCTCAAATTCCTTTTGAGATCGTTCCTTACCACCATCAGTCCCGATGAGCATTTGAAGGTCGAACATTTTGCCGTATGCCGGCTTATTGTCTTCCTCAATTACGGCTTCCATGATCAACAGTTTAGTTCCGCTTTCCATTGCCTTACCAATGTTTCCAAGCAAGCTTATACATCCTTCATCATCAAAGGCGTGTAAAATATTCTTCATGATATAAACATCGCCTCCGGTTGGAACAGAATCAAAAAAATTGCCTTCAACAAAAGTAGCCCTCTCCCCCAGTCCAAATTTCCTGAAGTTTTCTTTTGCCGGGTTTACGACATGAGGCAAATCAAATACAATACCTCTAAGGTGCTTATATTTATTCAGAATAACAGTAAGCAAATATCCCTCTCCTCCACCGACATCAACAATAAGCCTATGTTTTTTAAAAGAATATGCAGCCAGGAAAGCAGCAGCTGACAACGCTGAAGTATTGGTCATGGCTTTATTATACAGTTCATTCTTATCAGGATTCCTTTCAAGGTGGCTAAAAGCGTCGGTACCCACAATTTCTCTTGCAGCACTTTTACCGGTAGTAATGCTGGAACCCAGCTTGCCGATAATGGCCCAGTTGGTTTCGTTAAATTGGTGCCGGATCATGTATTTCATTGAACCTGTTCCCTCTGAAAGGCCTGTTGATAAAGCAGTATTCGCAAAAATCCTTCCTGCTGATTCCTTAAAAATCCCTTCCCCGGCCAAAGCCCTCATCAGGCGGTAAAGAGCTTGTTCGTCAGTATTGCTTGCCGCTGCAATTTCTTCTATTTTTTTTGGCCCGGAAACCAGCAGGTCTGCAATATTGAGGTCGCATGCTACACCAATGGCTTTCGCGATCCAGAATCCCTGTGCTTTTTCATAAACAGCGACAGAAGGCGGCACCATCAGGGTTTCAATCCGTTTAAGCCAAAACCGTATTTTTTGAATGATGCGAAATAACCAAACCGGGGGTATGACAGGATTTTTGTTTGCAGTCTTCATCATTGTGAAGGATTTTTTTCTTTATTATCAAAAGTAGTTATGATTTCCGAGTGATGTATTATGAAGATTTAATTGGACTTTTGTACGGCAATTTCAGTGTTGATAAGCTCATCCAATGAAACAATGCTGAAACTATTCTGCAGCGCAACCAGAAACTTTTCAAATGATTCCGGAATCTGTTCGCCAGTGAAATCAATCCGAATGATGCTTCCGTTTTGTATCCCGGTAACAGGTATGTCTGCGATTGAGTTATCTGAAATTTTAATCCTTTTACTCCATCCAATTACCTGGTACCCGATGACTTCAGCAGCCTTCCTTACAGCTGGGTTGGTGATCCCATAAGGTGGCCTGAAATAGAAAACTTCTTTTCCCGTTGCTTGAAATATCAGCTCTTCCGTTTCGTGCCATTCAGTAAGCAACCTCCTTGCCGAATAAAAACCAAACTTCCCGGAAACGGAATAAGAATGGCTTCCGATGAGGTTCCCTGCATCAGCCAGTTTCGTAACCAATTCCGGTGATTTTTCAACTACCTTTCCGGTAACAAAGAAAATAGCAGGAACTTTATGTTTATCGATTATTTCACCCAAGCGACTCCATTTTTCATCTGGTTCTGCAAGGTTAAAACTGATAACGACATTATTCCTGTCCTTTGGCCCTTTGCAAATGGCTTTTAAATAAAGGTTTGCACGAATAAATAATGAAGCAAGAAATGGAATAATCAAATAAGCAGGGACAGCAATCCAGTAGAAAAGCGGACCAAAAATAGAAGTGTTGAAAAATAACCAAAGCGTAATAAAATAAAAGATGGTTATGTTGCGGATGTTTAGCATGCCGAAAGAAGGATTAATGAATGGTTCGTATTCCTGTAATGATTGTAGATTAGAATTTTCCTATATGATCGAAGTTCTGAACTGCCTAGTTTTACTGCATCTGGTAAGTACTGATGTTTCATGATATTCGCGCCAAGCCATAATGCAAAAGCCGAAGCTGTATGGTATTCACCGCACAGGTGCTTGAAATACGCAACCGGAGCATTCTTAAAAAAATGGCCGGTCACATCATGATAAATTCTATCTAAGATTAAATCTCCATTACATCCGGCAATTAATATATCAATATCAGCTGATGTCAGATTGTTTTTAGCCAGGAAAGAGTTGATCTGACTGTGAACAAAAGCAATATCGGGTGGATCATTAAAAGTGATCACATCCTGGATGCAAGCATAACTGCTCTTGCCCTTTTCCCTGCTGATCATAAAAAAAGCATTTCCTTCACCGGCAATGGTTCCGGGGGTCTTGTGGTTCAGCAATTCAAGGTTATCGGGGATTTCATTTTTATAATATTTCAGCCGGTTGTACAAAGTCATCTGGTTGACAGTCATTTCATCGAATCCACCCACAAGTACATTATTAAAACCAGGTTCATTCAGCAGCGAAAGGCCATCCAGCAGTGCATTCTCAAAAGAGATTCCCCGTTGGGTATATGTCATATTATAGTTGGTACATTGCAGCATTAAAGCTATTTGTGCGCCAATGGTGTTATGGGTTGATTGAATAAAGGGTGTAGGAG